>JAABUY010004764.1_pt1 | contig 13994 bp, 14 predicted proteins | sample 5560271 | NCBI WGS metagenome assembly JAABUY01 (sample SAMN10711886, study PRJNA513374) | rock metagenome | isolation source: Antarctica rocks | place: Antarctica: Victoria Land, University Valley
TACGCAGTCGCGTGCGCTCTGGCGCCCGACGGGCGCCCGTTGCCGGAACCGCCGCCATCGGGCGGGTGGGAATGGGACATCACGACTCGAATGGGGCGTGCCACCCGGCAGCTCTTCGATGTCACCCGCACCCCGCCTGGGCTGCGCAAAGCGCAATTCAGCATGGTCGAGTACGCCGGTTCGCTGACGGTACCGGCCCGATTCAGTGCCGCCAATCTGTGGGCTCGGATGACCAAGGCAACGAACGACGAGCTGGTATTCGACACACTGCTCGGCGAGGGCGAACACCCGTATTTGGTATGCGGGCGACCCGAATTCGACGGTGACACACCCGTGGCGTTCCGGGGAGTCACGGTCGACCTCACCGACGTTCTTCCCATGGCAGCGGAAGAACCCACGGCTGACGACTTGTTGGTGGCCGTCCTCAGCCACTCCGACCGGCCCCTGGCCGTTGTTGATCTCGCCGACCTGCACCTCATGCACTGGCTGACCCCGCCCGCTGCCGGCGTGCGGTGGCCACCGGACCCCTATTTGCCCGAGATAGTCCACCCTGTCGACCGCTCGACACTGGAAGCACATACATGGCGAGATGCTGCGGGGGCGGCGGTAGCTGATCCGTCTCCGATCGTGGTTCGCCTACCCGCAGCCTGCGGGGGCTGGGCCACGGTGGAGCTCGACGCGCGTCGATACATGCACGAGGACACCGGCGCCGCGCGGGTGGTGGTGTCGGTACGAGTCATGGGCGAATAGGTCGTCACCGCCGTTTCCGACCGTGCTCGTCGAGGACCGCCCTCGCTTGGGCGTGTCCGCGCCCGGCGAGTGCCGCCCGGCCAACCTCGCGGGCGGCCGTGGCGACCGTGAGTTGGGCGGGGACCGCGGCGATGCGCTCGGCCGCAGCCGCCGCTTCGGCGGCGCCGTGGGCGTCGCGCCACACGGTGGGGCGCTCGCCGATATCGGCGCGGTGCAGCAGCGCCAGCAGGTACTTGACCGGGTTGTGCGGTGCGTCATAGACCCGGAACCCGCTGGTGGCGACGTCGTTTAGGTGTTGGATGACGTCGCGGTCGGTCCACCCCGCCTGAGCCCAGCGTGTAAGCGCTGCTGCGTAGGCATGCGGGGAGTACCGCCTGATCCACCCGGGACACTCCGGATGGGCCCGCAGCGCCTTGCTCAGCGCCAAACCGACCCCAGCAGGGTCGGACGGACCCTCCCGAACCCTTCCCCTCGCCGATGTGCGGCGCGGAGCGCCGTCCGCTGATCCCGAAGGGTGCTTTGTTCGGGTAGAAACCACTCTCTCTTCGAGAGAGGAGGTAGGAACAAGACCACTATGTGGAGGGGTGCCATCTGGTATCTGACCTGCGGTGATGCGTACCGGGTTATCCACAGGGTGGGTGTTGGTGTGGTGCAGGGCGTACACGGCGGTCCACCCGCGTCCCTTGTCGTCGCGTTCGGCGGAGTCCAGCCGCTCGAGCAGGGTCCGTTGTCGGCCTTCCTGGACTTCGGTGGCAAGCCCTACGAGACGGAGGAAGGTCCTGGCTCGGCTGATGGTGCGTTCACCGCGTCCGGTGGTGGCGGTCATACCGCGCTCAGCGCCGGATTTACCCAGCAGCGGCCAGCTGTTGCGTCCGGTGCCGAAGTCGGCCGCGTAAGCGTGCTCGGCGGCCACGGCAAGGACGGTCGGAAGCGAGATACCGCCACCGGTCATGGCCACGAGCCGGTGGCGCACCGGCAAGTAGTGCCGTCGGTACACCCGCTCGACGTGCTCCAGCCAGCGCTCGGCTGACCACCAACACGGCACCCGCGCATACGCACCCGTCGGCACCGGCCGGCGCAGCAACGGTCGCAGCGGCACCGGACCGGGAGTGTCGCGTCGGCGCGGTGGTCGAGAGGCGGCAGCGGGGCCGCGAGGGGGCCGTTTCCGTTGCTCAGCGACACGCGGAGGTTCGGTTTGATCCAGACATGGACTGGTTTCAGGGTATGAGCTACCCTCAGACAAGGCGCGCAAGCCAAGTCCCTTCGGGGAAGAGCACCAAGCCAGCGAGCTTCCAACTCGTCGGCCCTAGCTGGATCCGAACCCGCCCTGCCAGGGGCGGGTTTTCGGCGTTCTAGGGACTACCTGATGCGATGTGGAGTTATTGAGTGCGGGCTGATCAGCCGCGGCACATCATGCTGTCAGTGGCAAGACCTCCTGGAGTTCGCGTACGAGGTCTGGGCGCCCCGCTTCTTGGCAGATGACGTCCGCTAGGAACTGCGAGACAGACGAGCAGCCACGGAGCTGGGCGAGTCGTTCTACATCGACGTCGGATGGAACTCGAACTTTGTAGTGGCGTCGCGGGCCCTTGCTTGGCATCGGCATCGGTGTCCTCCTAGCGGTGTTGTCCCCGTACGTGTTCATCCTGGCGCAATCAGGGCCACTTTCAGGTGTACGACACGCGGAACGCCGTCGTCTGCCGAAATTAGAGGGTGGTTTCCTACGACTCGCGTATGCGTGTCGTGGTGTGCTCGCGGTCTTGCAGTGTTCGGTCCCAGGTTGTCTTGAGCACGCTGTCGGAAACCCCGTAGAGGACCGTCATGGCATGTGCCACCGTCTCGGAAAATTCCTTACGGCCCTTCTCGAAGCGTGCGAGCTGAGTTGGCGACATGGCGAGCGCGTTGGCTGCGTCGGCCTGGGTGAGGCCGGCGTGCACGCGAAGATCGTGAAGACGCCAGCGGCCCTGAGGAATCGGGACGAGATCGGCGACTGTCACATGGAGAGTCCGGGCCACACGCGAGAGGAGATGAGGAGTCGGTGCGCTGCGTGCTGTCTCCCATGAGCTGATCGCTTGTGGCGACACGCCGGCTGCGTCGGCGAGGTCATCGATTGTGAGGTCGAGGCCATCGCGGTAGCGGCGTAGGCGCGCGCCGCTGAAGCCGCGAACTCCGTTGCGTGCCACTCGCTCTCCGAATTCACCGTGGGTTTCCTCCGGGCCATTGTGTCCCCTTTCGCGGAACCTGAACCTCGTGACGGTTGTTATTCAAGGGTGTTATCGTAGTGTGCTGAGCCAGGTCGTGGGTTTAGACGAGCGCAAGGGGCTGAGTCGGTTGAACCAGAACCAGTTGACCTGCGGTGCGAGTGCCGCTTACTCTCCGTCTGCGCCCCAGGACTCATGGTGGGGTATCGGGTCCCCTGTCTACGCGTGGACGCCGACTGCGGATAGTGCCAGGACACCTCGGGTGAGGTGTGTCCTCTGCCGTGGTCGGATTGGGATGTCTCGCTTGCCTTTCGTACTGTTGGGGTGCTCTCGGCGCTGGTCGGTGGGGGCTCCTGGCGCCGGCACCGCCGCCGTCGTGGTCGCCGGATGCCCTGTGGTGGTCGTGCTGGGTCCGCCCTCTCAACAAATGTCCTGTCAACGCTTGCGTATGGAGCGGCGCGCCTGTGTGCCGCCGGTCTGGTCGCAGATGAAGCGAAACCGGAGGCAACGTCGTGACCAGCGAAAACAACAATCGGGTGGTCCGGCGGGGTCCGTCGTGGGCTACGTCCGTTGCGGCGGAGACACACCCACCGGGCCGTCCCGCGGCTCCGCCACCCGCACCGGTGAGCCCGAAACAGGAGCGGCCACCGTTGCGGGTGGCGGAGACCGGTGGGCGCTCGCAGCCGCCGCCCCCGGACAACCGACCCGAGGAGCGGTCGGCAGGCAAGGCGAGGACGGGTGCCGGTGCACCTTCGTCGCCGCCACGGTTACAGCAGTCTGCCGATGAGGTCACTCGCGAGGTCGGGCCGGTTCAGCCGGATTGCAGTGCACCGCCGCCCAGGACACGAGCACCCGCGCCAACGGCGGCCCCACGCCATCACGGGGAAATCAACCGGGACATGCTGTTCCGGCCGACGAAACGACCACCCGCCTCCGGGTGGCGCCGGATGGTGCACCTGGTGACCGGGGGCGGGGTCAACCCCGGTGAGTCCCCGGCCGATGTGAGCCGCCGCCACCTCGTGGAGCGGGTCAACCAACCCATCCGCGGCGACTACAAGATCGCAGTGCTGAGCCTGAAGGGAGGAGTCGGGAAGACCACGACCACGGTGTCGTTGGGGTCGACGTTCGCCTGCCTGCGCGGTGACCACGTGGTGGCGATCGACGCCAACCCGGATCTGGGGACCCTCGGGGGCCGGATTCCCTCGCAAACGGCGGCCACCGTGCGGGACCTGCTCAACGACCAACAGCGGATCCATCGCTACTCCGACGTTCGAGCGTTTACCTCCCAAGCCCCCTCCCGGCTGGAAGTGCTAGCCAGTGAACGGGACCCGCACCGCGCCGATGCCTTCTCCGAGGCCGACTACCGGGCCTCGGTCGCCATCCTCGACAACTTCTACAACCTGATTTTGACTGACTGCGGGACCGGGTTGACGCACTCGGCGATGCGCGGGGTGCTGGACACCGCCGACTCGCTGGTGTTGGTGTCGTCCCCGGCGCTGGACGCTGCGCAGAGCGCGGACGCAACGTTGAATTGGTTGGACACGCAGGGCTTCGGACACCTTGTGGACCGCACGGTGGTGGTGATTTCCCTGGCCCGTCCGGGGGCGTCCACGGTGAACTTGGACCAGTTGGTGGCCCACTTCGACGCCCGGGTGCGTGCGGTGCAGGTCATCCCCTTTGACATGCATTTGGCGGAGGGCTCGGAGATCGACCTGGACCGGGTGGGTGCGGGCACTCGGGAGGCGTTCGTGGAGTTGGCCGCGGTGGTGGCCGATGATTTCCCCGAAGCGGCCGGGCGCCATCACAGCCCGGCCCGGGTGCGGGGGCAGGCACCGCGGCGATGATCCGGACGATCAGCAGCACCCAACGTGGCCGTGCGGCCGGCCTGGTCCGTTCCCTGTGGGGGGCGGTGCGTCGTCGTGGCTGAGGAGGAGCAGGGCGGCTCGGCGCTGCTGGTCGGCGTGGCGTTGGTGGGGGCCCCGGTGTTCATCGTGGTGTTACTGCTGGTGGTGCTGGGTGGTGGGGCGACGCCGCCGCCGTCACTGTGCGGGCCGGGTGGGTCCTCGCCGGGTGTGGGGGCGTTGCGGGTCGCTGGGATTCCGGCGAACTACGTGCCTCTTGTTCAGAAGGCGGGCACGGTGTGCCCGGAGTTCCCGGCTCCGGTGATCGCCGCGCAGCTGGACCAGGAATCCGGGTTTTCCGATCCGACGTCCTCGACGGGGGCGGAGGGACCGGCCCAGTTCGAACCTGCCACCTGGGTGACGTGGGGCAACGGTGGCAACGTGCACGACCCCGTGGCCGCGATCGACGCCCAAGCCCGGTTCGACTGTGCCCTGGCCGGGCAGGTGAAGACGGCGCAGGCGGCGGGGCAGATTCACTCGTCGGCGTCGGTGACGGAGATGGCGTTGGGGGCTTACAACGCCGGTTTCGGCGCTGTCCTGGCCTCCAATGGGATTCCGCAGAACTCGCAGACGATGGCGTACGTGCCGCGGATCATGACCCTGGCCCGTACGACGTTCTCCGACGCCGGGACGATCACCGCGCCCGGTGCGACCCCACCGCCACCCGCGGATGGCGGTGGTACCGGGACCCAGGCGTCCGCCGGGTGCGGCGGTGTCGGTGGCCAGGTCGCGGTGCACCAGGTGGACTACCCCGTCCCCGGGGGCGGCACCCAGCCCGCGGACCTGTACGTCCCGGCCGGTGCAGGGCCGGGCACCCCGCCCCGGCCGATCATTGTCATGGTCCACGGAGGTGGCTACGTCGCCGGGGACCGCTCCGAGCTGGGTGACGCGGCGAAAGCCGCCGCCGCCCACGGCTATCAGGTGCTCAATATTTCCTACGACTTGAGTGCCCCGCGGTGGCCGCGGCAGGTGCAGCAGGTGGACGCGGCCGTCGACTACGTGCGTGCCCAAGGTGCTGCGCAGGGCATCGACCCGGCCCGGGTGGCGTTGCTGGGGGACTCGGCCGGCGCCGGGTTGGTGTTGGATGCCGGGCTACTCGGTGATCACCACGGGGTGCAAGCCGTGGTTTCGTGGAGTGGACCCGCCGATTTCACCTCGCTGTTGGCGCAGGCAACCCCCGGGGACACCTATCAGCAGGCGGCGGCCGTGGTGGATCCCAGTTTGTTCCTCGGCTGCCCGATGCTGGTGTGCCCGGATCTGTGGCGCCAAGCGTCGCCGGCGTTGTCGGTGACCGCGGGTGCCCCGCCGACGATGTTGGTGAACTCCGAGCGCGAGCTGGTCCCGGTGGCGCAGGTCGGGGAGATGACCGCGGCCCTGGACCGGGTGGGTGCCGCGTCGAAGACCCTGGTGTTCCCGGGCACGGTGCACGCCAACGGGTACACCGCCCAAGCCAACGGCCCGTCCTTGGACTTCCTCGACGCGGCGCTGCACTTCACCCCACCCCCACCCCCGCCCCCGGCCGCGGCCGGGGGTGGTCCGGCCGCGCAGCTGGCGGTGGCGGCGGCGAAAACCCAACTCGGCGCGACCTACATCTGGGGCGGCGGTGATCAGAACGGCCCGACCGGTGGCGGTTTCGACTGCTCCGGTCTGACGCTGTACGCCTACCACCAGGCGGGCTCGGACGCGTTGCACGGTGCCCGCACCGCCCAGTCCCAGTACGCCGCCACCGCCTCGACCCGGCTGCCAGGCGGGTCCAACCCGGCGTCCTATCAGCCCGGGGACCTGATCTTTTACGGCACCGCCGACAACATTCACCACGTGGCCATAGCCATCGGGAACGGCCAGCTGATCCAAGCCTCCACGTTCGGGGAACCGTTGAACATCAAACCGATCTATCACTCCGATTTCTTCGCCGCCACCCGACCCCTCGGCACACCAGGAGGAGCACCCCAATGACCACCACGATCCACGCTGATGGCCCGCTGTACGTCGGTCCCCCGTACGTCTTCGCATCTTTCGACGAGATCGTCACTGTGCTGCACGTGCTGGTGGTGGGGGTGTTCGTGCTGTCGTTGGTGGTCGCGTGCGCCGCCATGGCCGTGGCGGTGTTCTCGGTCCGCCGTGATAGCTGCGGGCCGGACCGGGCGACGAAGGCGGTGCCGTTGGCGCTGGTGGTGTCTTTCGTGACGGGTGCCTCGCTGGCCGCGTGGGCGGCCGGCCCGGGCATGGGCCTGCTCACCCTGGGCGCCGCGTCGGGGCTCGTGGTCGCGGTGGGGTGGGTCATCGCGTGGCGGGAGCGGCGGTGGTGGGCGGACGCCGCCGCCGCACAGTCCGCTGCTGGTGTGGAAGGGCAGCGGTGATGCGGGTCGGGACCGCAGGCCGCTGCGGTGTGGGTGCCGCGGTGCTGATGGCCGTGGGCGCCGGGTGCGGTGGCCCCGCTCCAGCCCCCGCACCGCCGGCGGGGACGTCGGTGTCCTCCCCACCCGCCCCGAGTGCTGCGCCCTCTTCTGTTGCACCCGGTTCGGCGGCGCCGCGCTCGACGCCCGGCCCGGTGCCCTCGAATCCGCCGGTTCCGGCCGGGAGCCCGGGGCAGCCCCGCGGCCGCGGCGCAGCGCCGGTGGATGGGCAGTCACCGGACGGGGTGGCGTCGGCGTTCGCGGCGGCGACGTTCACCTACGACACCGCGCTGGACCGGTCCCCGTTCGACGCGCAGGTGCGGTCCGCGGTGTACGCCACCCCGGCGTTCGCGGCGGTGCTGAAACAGCCACTGGCCCAGGGTGGTGGTGCGGAGTGGAACACCCTGGTCGCCCACCACGGGTACACCACGGTGGCGTTGACCGCGAACCACGACGACGGGCGGCCCCCGGACCAGTTGGGGGCCGCGGCCCGCGCCTACACGGTGGCCACCACGGGGCACGGTGACGCCGGGTGGAGTACGCCGCTGGATTCGCAGACGATGTATGTGTTCCTGACCCGGACCGGCACGGCCACACCGTGGCAGGTGAGCCGGGTGTCGTTCAGCGGTGGGTCATGACCGGCCCGCGTACGGCGCTGCGCCGCGGGGAGACGGGGTTCGTGGCCCCGGACGGTCAGGTGTGGGAGGTGCCGGCCTTCCCCTGTCCGGTGGTGGTGGTGGGTGCGGAGTACGCGGAGATCGACGGTGAGCGGGTACCACTCGGTGATGACGAGGCGGACCCGCGGTCCGCGGCGACCGCGGTGCTGGTGGCCCAAGCCCGCCGCCTGCGGCGCGGGCAGGGCGCGATCCGCGCGAAGGTTCGTACCGCCGATTCCGAGGTGGTGTGGCAGGCGATCGTCACTGCCCACGGTGAGTTGTTCGACGCCACCCCCGCCGTGGGGACCGCCCGGTCGGGGTGGTCGCGGTGGCGGGTCCTCGCGGGGGTGGGGGCCGCGGTGGTGCTGTTGGCGGTGGCCACGGTGGCGGTGGTGGCCTCGAACCGCACCCCCCACCGGTGGCGGTCACCGCAGCCCCGCCGCCGGTGACGGGGACACCGACGCCGTACCCGTCGCTGCCCCCGCCGGGCTACGCCGGGCAAGCCGACTGGTCGGCCCCGATCACGCCGGGAAGCGTCCCCCTGGTTGCCGGGGACGGGACGATCATCACCGTCACCGGCACGGCCGGTTCCCCGGTGCTGGCGGTGCTCGACCCCGCGACCGGGGCCCCGGTGTGGACAACCGCGTTGCCCCGTGATGTCACCACGTCCAGCTCGGGCAGCGGGTTGCACCTGTCGGGGATCGACGCCCGTCCGGTGGTGACCGCAGCCACCAGTGACGGGCTGGACTGGTGGGGCATGGACGGTGCCCACACCTCGGGGTCGGTGTCCATTCCGGCGGGGGCGACGGTGTCCTTCGCCGGGTCGTCCCCGTTGGTCACCGAGCCGGGGCAGCGGGCCGCGACCATCAGCGGCGGCCACCTGGTGGATCGGGCGGTGCCCGCCGGGGCGGTGGCGCTCGGGGCGACCGGGGACACGATCGTGGCCGCGAACTCGGTGGGCCAGGTGTGGCGCCTCGGGGCTGCCACCGCGGAGACCCCACCATCACCGGTGACCGTGCCCACCCCGCCCGGGGCCGGTCCGTTGGCGTCGATCGCCGGATACGCCGGGCTGGGCACCACCACCCCGGTGGCGCACCCGGAAATCCTGGTGGCCTCCTGGTACACCAATGATCCGGGCACGCAGCTCGTCGGTCTCATCGACCCGGTCACGAACACCGCGGTCGGGGCACCGCTGCGCGTGCCGGCCACCGGGATCGGCTCGGGACGCTGGCAGCCCTCACCCCGCAACCTGCTGGCCACGATGGGCACGGTGCTCGTCGACGCCCGCGACGGGGTGGCCCGTGCCCTGTCCACGACGTGGTCGACCACGTCGGTGACCGACACCGCCGCCTACGGCACCCGAAACTCCGATCGGTACCTGGTCAGTCCGGCCGGGCAGGAATCCCCCACCGGATCGGGGGTGATCCCGATCGGGATGTCCGGGACGCGGGCGGTGGTGACCTCCAGTGTCGCCGGCACCGACACCGTGTACGGGTTGCCCGTCGCCTCGGGGCCGGTGCTACCGACCCCGTCGGTGCCGGTGTCCGCCCCACCACCGCAACCCTCGGCGGGGCCGGTGCCCAGCCCGGCACTCAGCCCCACCACCACCACCACACCCCCACCCCCGGCACCACCGGCACCCGCACCGGCTCCACCACTCGCCGCGCCAGCGGCGCCGGCTCCTGGTCCGGTGCCGCGATGAGCGGGTGGGGCCGCCCCGGTGGCGCCGTGCCCGCACTGACCCCCAGTTCTGAGAGGACTTCCGTGTCGAATCCGTTGTTGCCCACCGCACCACCACCACCCCCGCCGCCGGAGCAGGTGGAACCCTCCCCGGTCCTCGGGGCCGACCTGGCGGCCCGGTTCGGGCCGCAGGAACCGTTGACGAACGTGGCCGCACCAACCAGTGATGGTCTGCCGAGCGAGCGCGTGAGCGCGGACCCGTTGCTGTGGGTCGTCGGGGTGCACGGCGGTTCCGGGGCCTCCACCGTGGCCGCACTATGCGGGGAAGATGCCCTGGAGCTGCCGCAACACCTGCCGCTCACCCCGGCGGGGGCACCGGCACCGCGGGTGCTGCTCGTGGCCCGCACCCACGCCACCGGGCTGCACTACGCCGGGTGGATGGCCTCGCACTGGGCGTCCGGGCAGACCGGGGTGGTCCTGCTGGGCCTGGCCGTCCTCGACGACGCACCCCGCCTACCCCCAGTACTGGTCGCCGAGATCAAGCGGGTCGCGGGGATGGTCCCCGCCCTGTGGCACCTGCCCTGGGTGGAGGCGTGGCGCACCAGCCTCGACCTCGACCTGGCCACCGTCCCGCGCCGCACCCGCCGCTCCATCACCCACATTCGGCGGGCGGCGGAAACCGCCCGCGACCAAGAACCCGGGCCCGTCGCGGCCCAGGAGCAGCAGTACCCCCGTGAGTTTCCCCGTGACCGCACCGCGGTCTCCTAACAAGAAAGGCACACCGCAATGAACGCTGCAACACAAGAACTGGTCCTCGCCGCCGCTGGTTCCGGCATCAACATCAACTCCACCCAACCCCCCGGCACCCAGGGCATCATCACCGTCGTCAACTACGTGGCGTGGGGGGCGTTCGCCGCCTGCCTCGTCGGGTTCGTCATCGCCGCCGCCACCATGGCCTGGAAGCACCACCGCGGCGAGGAAGCCGCCTCCATGAAGGGCCTGGGCATGTCGCTGCTGGGCACCGTCCTCATCGGCGCCGCCGGCGCCATCGTCGGATCGGTCACCTAAATGAACGCCACCACACGTGCCGTCCTCGCCGATGCTGGCCCGCCACCACCCACGGGTGGCGACGAACCGCCCGCGGCGCCTGCGCCGCTGGGCGTGTTCTTCCTTGGCTACGTGGTCATCGGCACCTTCGGGGCCGTTGTCGGGCTGGTGGTCTGAATGAGTGCAGCCGATACGGCGTGGGCGGTGTGCGTGGCGTGTTGGTGCGCCGCGACGGTGCTGCTGGGGCTGTTCGGCTACGAGCTGCGCCGCGGCGAGTACACGGTGTCCCGCCGCCCGGCGCAGGCGCTGAGCGTCAGTGCGCTCGGCGCCGCGGCGGCCATCACCTCGATCGTCCTGAACCTCACGACCGGATAAGAGGAGAACACTCATGCCTTCGAAGCGTCGTCGTGCCCGCCGCGACCGGGAAAACAGCGGTGGCCCATCGCCTGCGTGGATCGGGTCGGCGGTGCTGCTGGGTCTGGTCGCGGTGGCCCTCGTCATCGTCCTGATCCACGCCGCGGTCAGCCCCAAACCCGCGCCACCGGCCGCCGCCAGTCCACCCGGTGCGACCCCGGGGGCCGCACCACTGCCCGGGACCGCCACCGCACCGGGCGGGGCACCCGCACCGACGAATGCTGGCCAGGAAGGCCGACCCGCGGGATGCACCACCAGCGGGTCGGACCAAACCATCCCCACCTCACCACCCACGGGGGTGACCTGGTCACTGTCCGCGGGGTTCGCCGTGCCCTCTTCGGTCGCGGACGGCCCGACGCTGCACGGACCCGGAGGCATCGGCTACTGCTACTCCCACACCCCCCTTGGCGCGGTCTTGGCCGCTTCGAACCTCGGGCAAGGCACCGGAAGCCCGCAGGAGATTCAAGATGCGTCACTCAAACTGTCGGTGGTACCGAATCAATACTCCGCGCAGGTTGCGTCGACCCCTGCACCACCGCGCGACAATCGCGGCAGCGGCCAGTTCGCTGGTTTCCGGATCATTTCCTACTCCCCGGATCAGGCCAGCATTGCGCTGGCTGCGAGCATCCCCGGCCAGACCGACAGCTACCCCCTGCTGACGGTCGCGATGCAGTGGTACCAGGGTGACTGGCGCGCTGTGCCGCAACCCGGCCCGACGGTGGTCGTGACGGGGTCCTCCGCTACGTCGTTGGCGGGCTTTGTTCCGTGGGCGGGGGTGTCCTGATGTGCGGGTTTCCGGACATTGGCTGCTATATCGGTGGCGCCACTGGTGCTGTGGCGTCGAAGGTGACGAATAGTTTTTTGGATGAGGTGCGGAAGTCGGCGGCGGATGCGACGACGACGATTTTGAAGACGCTGGGGACGTTTTGGTTGAACATTCCCTCGCCGAAGGTGTCGAATTTGCCGGACTCGCAGCTGACGGGTGCCGCGGCTCCGACGAATCTGCAGGCGTCGGGGGCGGCGGGTGTGTTGCAGGGCAATTTGGGGTATCTGACGATCCTGGCCGCGGTGGTCGGGTTGATCGTGTGCGGTGCCAGGTTGGGGATCACCGGCCGCTCGGAGCATGGCTCGGAGGCGGTGAAGATGTTGGTGCGCCTGATCGCGGTGACCGCCGCCGGCGCTGGGATCGTCGATATTTTGATCAAGGGCGGTGATGTGTTCTCGCCGTGGATCATTTCCTCCGCGACGGGGGCACCGTTCGATCAGACGGCGCCGAGCTTGTTGACCAACGAGGGTTTGTTGGCGATGACCCCGTTGTTGACGATCATCGTCGCGATCTTCGCGTTGTTCGGGGCGGGGGCGATGGTGATCTTCATGATCCTGCGGGGCGCGTTGCTGATCATCCTGATTGCGGTGTGGCCGTTGTCGGCGTCGTTGACGTCCACGGAGCAGGGTGTGCAGTGGTACAAGAAGATCAACGCCTACCTCATTGCTTTTGTGTTGCTGAAGCCGGTGGCGTCGATTATTTACGCCGCCGGGTACTTGTTGATCAAGGACGGCCACGAATTTCAGACCACCGACCCTGGGGTGTCGGCGTTGATGGCGTCGTTGACGGGGATGGCGATCCTGGCGGTCGCGGGCTTGTCGTTGCCGGCGTTGCTGCGGTTCGTGGCCCCCGCGACCGCGTCCGGGTCGGGTGCGATGACCGGTGCCGCGGTGATGGGTGCTGCGGTGGCGGTCGGTGCGGCGGCGGTGACGATGGGCGCCGGTGCCGTGGCGGGCGGTGCCACTACCGGTGCTGGCGGTGCGAGTGGCGGTGGTGCGTCGGGGGCGGCGTCCGCGTCCTCCGGTGGAGCCGGGGCCGGTGCTGGCGGCGGTGGTGGAGGTACCGGTGGTGGAGGTACCGGTGGCGGTGGCGGTGGTCCGTCCGGCAGCACCGAACCCGCGGGTGGTGGTGGCGGTGGTGGCCCCACCGGTGGTGGGGGTGGTGGTGCGCTGGCTGGTGGTGGTGACAGCCCGTCCGGTGGAGGCGGTGGCGGGGACACCGCTGGAACCTCGGAGCCGGTTCCCGCGGGCGTGCCCGCTGGTGGAGGCGGTGGCGGGTCTGGGAGCGGGGCGGTGCCGCCGTCCGGATCGAACGGCACCGCGGGCGGGTCGGGTTCGGGTGCTGGTGGCGGTGAATCGAATGGCTCCGGCGGGAGCGGTGGGGCGAGTTCTGGTGGTGGGTCCCCGTCGGGGGCGCCGCCGACGCAGGGCTCCGGTGGTGGTGTGCCCCCGGCCGGGAACGGTTCCGGCGCGAATGGTGCCGGCGGGAACGGTTCCGGGAGCGGTGGGGCGAGTTCTGGTGGTGGGTCCCCGTCGGGGGCGGCACCGACGCAGGGCACGGGTGGTGGTGTGACCCCGGCCGGGAACGGTTCCGGCGCGAATGGTGCCGGCGGGAACGGTTCCGGGAGCGGTGGGACCGGTTCTGGTGGCGGGGGCCCGTCGGGGGCGGCACCGACGCAGGGCACGGGTGGTGTGACACCGGCCGGTTCCGGTGGGGGTGGTGCTCGTCCGACGTGGAAGCCGGCGGGGGCGGCGTGGTCGGCGGCGCAGCAGGTGGGTGATGCCGCGGCGGGGTCGGTGGAGGACAACGAGGGTGGCCCGTCCGGGGCGGCCCACACGGAAGGGAGCTAGATCATGACGACACAGCAACCGGTGGAGCGGGTCACGTACGGCAATTTGCGGGCGCCGCGGCGCCCGGGTGTGTTGGGGATGGGGATGGCGGCGAGCATCCTGGTGGGGGTGGCCGCGGTGATCGTGGTCATCATGCTGATGGGCTTCGGGTTGATCGCCGCCGCGATCACGTTGGTGGCCTCGGTGTTGGTGCTGACCCCGATGATCGCCCACGGCCCCGATGGGCACAGCGGGTATCAGCGGCTGCTGGGCAGGACCGTGTTCGGGTGGTCGGCG
>JAABUY010004766.1_pt1 | contig 13994 bp, 13 predicted proteins | sample 5560271 | NCBI WGS metagenome assembly JAABUY01 (sample SAMN10711886, study PRJNA513374) | rock metagenome | isolation source: Antarctica rocks | place: Antarctica: Victoria Land, University Valley
GCGGATTGTGGCAGACTTGTTCCTGCGGGTTCATGTGGCTCCTCCTGCTGACGTCGAACACCAGCAAGACTGCCGCAGAACCCGTTCCCTTTCAACTCCTCCATCCACGGTTCAATGGGGTGCTACTACTATGCAGTACTACGGCTTTGTACCGCTTTAATTCGCAGTGAGACCGGAGGAAATCATGACCCCGTTCGACAGCGCGAAACTCGCACATGTGATGGACGAGGCAGGTATGGATCTCTTGCTTGCCAACACGCGGCACAACGTGCGCTATCTCACCGGCGGCTACGTCTATCACTTCCACGAGCGCGGCCAGCGGATGGGTTCCAGCCAGTATCTTGCCTTTGTCGGTGTACCGCGCGAGCGCGTCGCGGACGCTTTCTACATCGGTGCATCCGGCGAGAAGATGGGGTTGGACGTCCTGCCCTTGTGGATTGGACGGCGAAACCTCGATGCCGGGGACGCGTCATCGTCCGCTGCCGCTGCCGCGATGATTGCGCAGTCGCTTGGCGCTGCCGGTGGGACGATTGGCGTCGAGATGCCCTTTCTCCCGGCGAGCGCGCTTGCGGCGCTACAAACCGGGCTGCCGGGTGCGACCTTCGTGGACGCGACCGACCTCTTGCATGAACTGCGTGCGATCAAAACGGCGGCCGAAATCGCCATCCTGCGCGACGTATCCGACCGCGTCGCCACGGCAATCCAGGCCGGGTTCCGCGCTGGGTACGACGGCGTGCCGACGCGCGAATTGGCCGCGACCGTCGAGAAAGAGATGGGCGCGCACGGCGTAGCCTTCCTCTGGGCGTTCACAAATGCCGGCCCCGGCTACCTGCGCGCCCCCTCCGAGACGCGCTGGGAGCGCGGACGGATGCTCCACCTCGATTGCGGCGGCGAGGAGCAGGACTACCTCGCGGACATCTGCCGGATGGGCGCGCTCGGCGAACCGTCAGCGCTCGGGCGGGAATTGACCGACGCCTGTCTGGAGATCCAAGACGTCGTGCGCCGTCACCTGCGTGCGGGCATAACCTACGGCGAAGTCAACGCCGCCGCGCGGGACGCCCTTGCCCCGAATTGCCATGCGAAGATCGGCCGGATCGTCGCGCACGGCATCGGCATGGTCTCCCACGAGCAGCCGATGATTAACCGACCCGAGCAGGCGGGTCGGACGCTTCAACCGGGCCACATCCTCTCGCTCGAAACCGAATTTCTCCACCCCAAGATCGGCCACGTTAAGATCGAGGACACCCTTGTCATTACATCCAATGGCGCGGAAGGGCTTGGTGATATTGGCCGCGAATTGCACGTAATCGGCTGAGGGCGCGGAAGGATTGAATAAAAAGGCGCGCAAAAAATCAGCGACCACGGAGTGATGTTTCCGTGGCCGCTGACAACACATGATGCGCCCATCTTAATTAATCGCCAGTCGTTTTTCCTCTGCTCCCCAGCCTGCTGTGGTCCTCATCATCTCGTCACATGCAGCCGCGTGAACCAGGTTCCCGTCTGGTCGTTGATTGTCAATGCGCGCTGTGACGGTATGTCCCGTCATCTTCCATATCATCACTAAAGCAAGAGGCGTGCCACGATGCGGCGATTGGCGCACGGAGCATAGTGACCGATCAAGCGATGCCAATTTCGCACTGTTGTCCACAATAACAGTGGAGCAGGCTTCAGCCTGCAATCCTCAACGGCAGGCTGAAGCCTGCTCCACCAAATTACCCAGGATTAGCCGTTAGCGAGATCGTCGTTGACCTTTGACTGGATCTGCTTTGCGGCGTCCGCAGCGGTCAGTTGCTTGTTAATCAACTGCGTCTCGGCGTTTTGGATATCCGTCCGGGCCTTCGTCCAACCGGCGGGCTGCGGCTCGCCCTTGCCGTCCTGCGCGATGTCGAATGCGGCACGGTTGAGCGGCTTGCCGGTGACGAACGTCTTGAAGGTATCGGACTCCGCAGCGGATTTGCGCACCGGTAGATAGCCGGACTGAATGGACCAGTAGGCCGTCACATCCTTCGACGTAAAGTACTTGAGAAAGAGCCAGGAGGCCAACTGCTTCTCGGGCGTGCTCTTGAAGACGATCGCATTGGCGCCATAGAGCGCCGTCTTTGGGGTGTTGAGGTTCTCCGCCCCCTGCGGGATGACGGTACCGTTCCACGCGAACTTGTCACCCTTTGTCGGGTCGTTCGGGTCCTTCTGCATCGCGGCGCCGATGTAGGCGCGACCGGTGCTGGAGCCGAGAAAGAACGGAGCGTCGCCATTGGTGAAGATTGATTGATCCTCGTTGCTTGGTGCGTCGGTGATGAACGTCGTCCCAGCCTTCGCCATATCTTCCAGCACTTGGAGGGCGGCAAGCGCCTGTGGCGAATCGAACTTCGCCTTCTTATTGTCGGCGGTGATCACATCACCACCGAACGAGAAGACCATACCGTCAATATCCGAGGTCTCCGCCCGCACAGGGTAGCCCTTCTTGCCCGCTTTCACCGTCGCCGCCGCCTGCGCCTTGAACTCGTCCCACGTCTTCGCCGGGCCATTGAAGCCGACCGACTTGAGCATATCCGCGTTGTACCACATCATCAGGATGGACGAGGTGAAAGGAGCAGAGAGAATCTGGTTCTTGAAGTCCGGGTAGATGTTTCGGTCGAGGAAACCGGGGAAGATGTCCATGAGGTCCGTATTTGTCCAGCCGTAGGTCTTGCTGTTGATGTACGGCGTCAGATCGAGCAACGCGTCGGCCTGCTGGTAGTTGCCGACGTTGTTCTCGTAGCCAACCGCCATCGCGGGCACCTGCTTCGCCTGGATGCCGACCTGGATTTTCTGCGCGATCGTGGTGTAGTCGCCGATGTACTGCGGCGTGACGGTGATGCCGGGGTTGGCGGCGTTGAAGTCCGCCGCGATCTTCTTCAGCGCGTCCTCGTTCTGCTTTGTCTGGACATGCCAGAAATCAATCGCAACGGTCTTGCCCTTCAGGTCAATCTTATCAACATCACTCCCTTGGCCCGCCGTGGTCGCGAACTTCTGCGCGACGACCGATTGTCCGGCGGCCAGTTTGGAGGTGTCAATCGTCCCCGCAACCGCCGACCCACTGACCGTCGTCGCACTGCCAGTTGTTGAACCGGCAGTCGAGGCGGCGGGCGCGCTCGTACTCACCGCGCCGGTTGTCGCGGCTGGTTTCGTCGCGGCGGTCGTTGCAGCACCACCGGATGCTGGGGCCGTCGTGCCAGCAGGCTTCGGCGTCTCGGTCGCCTTACTACTCCCGCACGCCGCGAGAATCGCCGCCCCCGCGCTCCCAGCAATGCCGCCGAGCAACGTCCGCCGGTTTAGTCGTTTGCCAAACAGTGTGTTGTCACTCACCGTGTCACTCCTTTGTGAAGCCCACCCCTATCCCCTCCCGACGCGGGAAGGGAATCGAAAGAACCCAACCCCTGGCTATCCCTTGACGCCAGACGACGCAACACCCTCAATCAACTGGCGCTGCACGAAGAAGTAGAGAATGGCGATTGGGATGATCGTCAGTGTCGTGCCGGCCATCAGAATCGGGAAGTTGTTGTTCCCCGCATCGCTCTTCAATAGTGATAGCCCCACCTGGATCGGCCGCACGGTGTCGCTCGTGGTGACGATCAGGGGCCAGACGAACGAATTCCACGAGCCAATGAAACTGAAGAGCGCCAGCGTGACGAGCGCGGGGCGCGCGAGCGGCACCGCAACAAGCCAGAGAACGCTCCACGGGCTTGCACCGTCAATCACTGCCGCCTCGAAAATCTCCTTCGGGATGCTGAGAAAGAACTGCCGTACGAGGAAGATACCGAACGTCCCTGCCGCCCACGGAACGATCTGCGCCCAATACGTATTATACATGTGCAGGTTCTTTATCAGGATGAAGTTCGGGATCAACGTCACCTCGAAGGGAATCATCAGTGTCGTGAGGAGAATCGCGAAGATCACCCGCTTACCGGGGAAGTCGGTCATCGCGAAGGAATACGCCGCCAACACGGATGTCGTGAGGTTGCAGATGACGGTAATCCCGGCGATAAAGAGTGTATTGAAAAGATACCGCTCGAACGGCGCCGCGTGGAAGGCGTTCGCGTAGTTCTGGATTTGCGTGTGTTGCGGCAGAAAGGTTGGCGGCGACTGGAGTGATTCGGTCAACGTCTTGACGCTCGTGGCGACCATCCAGTAGAACGGAAAAAGCGCGCCGATCACGAAGAGAATCAGGGCGATATGGGCGATCAGATTCCGCCGCGCGCGGGCCTGCGTCGTGCGCGCCGTCCGCGATTGCGCGCGGGGTATCGGTTGCGTGAGGTCGCCGTGGGCCGTGCGTACCGCCATGCGATCAGCCTCCTGCCCGACCGACACGGCGCTCTTCGCCAAGCCGGAGTTGAATCAATGTAATGACAAAGAGAATGACGAAGAGCAGCATCGCGATTGCGGCGCCGTACCCGACGTTCACCTGCTGGAAGAATTGATCGAAGATGAAGAAGGTGATTGTCTCGGTCTTCTGCGCGGGCCCGCCGAGTGTCATGGCGTAGATCGGGTTAAAGACTTGAAAAGCCCGCAGCACCGAGATAATCGAGAGAAAGAGGATCGTTGGTCGCAGGAGTGGCGCGATCACGCGCGTGGCAATCTGGAACTGGTTTGCGCCGTCAATCTGTGCCGCCTCGATCACTTCCTTCGGCACATTAGACAGCCCGGCGAGGAAGATGATTGTATCGAAGCCAATAGAACTCCAGAGCGAGTAGAGCATGATGGCGACGAGCGGCAGCGGCGGCCCCTGCAGGAGGGGCGGCACATGGAGGCCGAAGTTCGTCGCGATCAGATCGAAGACGCCGCGCGAATCGAGTAACCAACGCTGATTACCGATGCCAAGAATGCCGAGGAAGGCGTTGACGAGACCGGCGCCGTCCTGCTTGTACATCCAACTCCAGACAATCGCCATTGCGAGGGGCGGCGTGATGTACGGCAAAAAGAGCACGACCCGGTAAAACGTCCGCCCCGCAATTGGCCGGAAGAGCATAATGGCGAGGAAGAGCGCGACGATCAGCCCAATCGGCACCGTCCCGACGACGAACCAAACCGTCGTGCGGATCGCATTCCAGAACTCGTCCGAATGGAGCGCGCGGGTGTAGTTATCGAGACCAACATACGCCTGTTTTTGGATTTTCCACTTATGGAGGCTGATGTAAAAGGCGTAGAAGATCGGAAAGATATGGAAAAGTCCGAGGATAATCACTGCGGGGAGGATGAGGAGATAGGAAAAGCCGAGCGCGCGAAGACGTATGCCAGGACGCGCGCGTATCGTCACCACACCGGGAACCGCGAGGGCTGGCTTCACACGCTGTTCGCGCACCGATGGCTCCGTGTCTCTATCGAAATCCTGCCACACTCCCGCACTCTTGTACCATTCCTGTATGAACGAATGATATGCGTGCGATGAGCGGAGTGCAAGCGCGAACGAAGTAGTCAGTAGTCAGTAGCCAGTAGTCGGACTCCGCACCGTCGCCAATGCGTACTTTTGAGATGACGAAGTCTCAGATCGCAATCCTGACCGAGACTTCTTCCTTCTGGCTACTGACTACTCATCTCGACATCCGCGCGCGTGGTATGGTATGACTATCGCGGGGTGCAATCGCCATTGCACAGGATGAATGGACCTATGGGAGACGCTCGCATGCACACCGTCAAGGTGGATGAGGTTGACGCGGAAACTGCCCACGCTGGCGCACCCGGCGCGCCAATGCAGACCGTCGAGCGGGCGCTCCGCGTCCTCGAACGCGTTGCCGCCTTTCCCCGCCCCACGTCACTCACCGAAGTCGCCAATGCCGCCGGGTTGCACCCGTGCACAACGTATCGTCTACTCAGCACACTCGTTCAGACAGGATATGTGGCGAGGGACGGCCGCACCGGCCTCTACCGGCTTGGGTTGAAACTCCTACGCATCTCGCACGCGCTCGAAGATCAACTCGATATCCGCACAATCGCCTTGCCGGTGATGGAACGGATCGTCGCGCAGGAAGACGAGACGGTCTCACTCGTCATCCGCACAGGCTCCACGGCTGTTGTGATCGAGCGGGTGCAATGCGTGCGACAGATTCGCAGCGTCACGCCGGTCGGCTCGCATGGGCCACTGCACTGCACGGCAGCGGGGAAAATCCTGCTCGCCTGGTTGAAGACGCCGGATATCCAGATTCTGCTCGCGGAAGCCCCACCGGTGCGCTATACCGCCCGCACGATCACCGAGCCTGCCGCACTCATCACCGAATTGGCGAAGGTGCGCACGCAAGGGGTCGCGCTTGATCGCGGCGAGCGTGCGGACGATCTGATCGGCATCGCCGGACCGGTTCGCAACGCACGCGGGCGGGTGATCGCGGCGCTCAGCCTCTCCGGCCCCGCGCAGCGCCTCGGGCCGGATCGCCGCACCGCGCTCGCCGCCACCATCCGCGAGGGTGCGGCGCACGTCTCCGCCAGCCTTGGCAGCATGCTCGGCGATGAATCCGTGTAACAAGGAGGCGCTCCATGACCGACATCATCGTCATTGGGGGAGGGATCATCGGCGCGTCGGTGACGTACCGGCTGGCGCTCGCCGGGGCACACGTCACGCTGCTCGAAGCGGGCCACCTCTCTGGCGGCACGTCCGGCGCGAGTTTCGCGTGGCTCAACGCGAACAACAAACCGCCGCTCGCCTATCACATCCTGAACACTGGCGGTATGGCGGAGCATCGCATTCTCGCCAGTGAGTTCGGCGTTGCACCGTGGCTCCATCTCGACGGCAGTATCGAATGGGCGGCGGACGACGCCGGGCATGCCGTGCTGATGGAGAGGGTCGAGCGGTTGCGTGGCTGGGGCTATCAGGCGGAACTGCTGACGACGGACGAACTGCGCGCTCTCGAACCAGACCTTATGCCGCCAGGCGGTGTCGAACAGATCGCTTGCTTTCCCGCCGAAGGGTATGCGGACGTGCCGCTGCTTGTCGGGACACTCGCACGGGCTGCTGAACGCGCGGGCGCGACGATCCGTACGGGCTGCCGCGTCACCGACGTTGCACGTTCCGGCGGGCGTGTGACGGGTGCCGTCATCGAGAGCGGCGAGCGGATTGCCGCCGATCTGATCGTCAGTTGTGTGGGGCGTTGGAGTGGGGAGTTCGCGCGTGTAGCAGGCTTTCATGTGCCGATGGAGCCGACCGTCGGCATGCTCGTTGTCACATCCGCCGCGCCGGTGCGCTTGCGCGCGGTACTGAACTCGCCAACGATCAATGTCCGACCAGACGGTGGTGGACGCCTCCGCCTCCAGGCAACCGACTTCGACGCGGTCACGACACCAGAGATGGCAACGACACCGCTCCCGGAAATCGCGCACCGCGTCTACGAGCGCGCTCTTTCCGTCGTGCCCGGTCTTGTGGGCACACCAATGCAGGCGGCGCTTGTCGGCGTGCGCGCGATCCCCGGTGATGGCTATCCAGTCATCGGCCCGGTGCAGGGTCTGGAAGGCATGTATATCGTCTGCACCCACAGTGGCGTGACGATGGCCCCGCTCCTCGGCCGGATCGTTGCACGCGAAATCATGGGTGGCAGCGTAGACCCGCGCATTGCCACCTTCCGCCCGGAGCGTCTCATCCGCACTTAGCTGCGACCACAAAAAAGCCCTCTCTCTATTGCTGCCAGCAATGGAGAGAGGGTTCAGGGTGAGGCTCCCCGCTACCGCCGTGGTCCGATCACGGAGGGCGGCTGCGGGCGACCCCACATCAGCGCCCATGGGCTGGGCATCGGGCCGACCGGGGCCTCGATCAGCACCGGCGCGTTCATCGCCAGCGCCTTGTCCAGCGTCGTCTTCAGTTCCGCCGGGCTATTCGCGCGCATGCCCGCCATGCCGAACGACTCCGCCAGTTTGATGAAGTCGGGGTTGTGCAGATCGGACGCGAGCGTCCGGCCGGCGAAGTTTTCCTGCTGCATCCGCTTGACATTGCCGAACGCATTGTCGTTGAAGACGACCGTCACCAGCGGAATATTGTGCGCTACCTGCGTGGAGAGTTCCTGCACGTTGTACATGAACCCGCCGTCACCATTAATCGAGACGACTTTCTTGTCCGGGTTGCCGACCTGCGCGCCGAGGGCGGTCGCGTAGCCGTAGCCGAGCGTTCCCTGATAGCCGGAGTTGATGAACGTGCGCGGGTGATAGACGGGGAAGCCAAAGTTGGAAAAGTAGCCGACCTGCGTGCTCTCATTGATGAGGATCGCGTCGTCCGGCATCGCGGCCCGCAGCGCCTTCGCGTAATCCGACTGCGGCTGGGTTCCCGCCATCTTTATTTCCATCCCGGCTTTCAGTTCGTTCAGTTCCTTTTCGCGCGAAGGGCGCGCGCTGTTGTATTTGCCGACCTGCGCGGCGAGTGCGGCGAGCCCGACCTTCGCGTCCGCGATGATGCCAACCGTCGGTTCGAAGTTGCGGCCAACCTCTTCGTCGTCAATGTCCATGTGGATCGTCACCTGCTCCGGCGCGAGGCCCCACTGTGTGGCAGGTTCGACGAAACGCGTGCCGACACCGAGGATGACGTCCGCTTTGGGCAGCAGCTCGCGGCCACCGAGCGAGGTCTGCGCGAGGTATTCGCGATCCGACAAAGCGCCGCGTCCGTTGCGGGACATGACGACCGGCGCTTGCAGCATCTCGGCAAGGGCGCGCAGTTCGTTCCACGCGCCGCTCGAAAGGACGCCGCCGCCCGAAATGATCAGCGGGTTTTTCGCCTCGCCGAGCAATTTCGCCGCGCGGGCGAGTGCATCCGTGTCCGGTGCGGGCCGTTCGCGATCCATCTTCTCCGGCGCGAGCAGTTCGACCTCACTGCTCTTCGCGAGCACATCCGGCGGCACTTCGATCTCGACCGGGCGCGAACGACCGGTGCGCATCTGCTGGAACGCCTCGCGCACGATACCGGGAATCTCTTCCGGCGTCATGCCACGCGCCGCCCACTTGGTGACGGACTTCAGCATCTCCAACTGATACGGAATTTCGTGCAGCATGCCGCGTCCGACCCCGATCAGGTCCGATTGGATCTGCCCGGAAAGGCAGAGCACCGGCGCGGAGCAGGCATAGGCGGTCGAGAGCGCCGCCGTTGCGTTGAGTAACCCCGGCCCCGGCACGACGAGGCAGACGCCGACCTCGCCTGTCGTGCGGGCATAGCCGTCCGCCATGTACGCGGTCGCCTGCTCGTGGCGCGTGTGAATGATGCGGATGTTCTCTTTTTCCGCGTAGAGCGCGTCAAAGGCCCAGTCCAGTTGCACGCCGGGCAGCGCGAAAATCACCTTCACGCCCTCGCGTTTCAACGATTGAACGAGCGCCTCTCCCCCGGTCAGTTCGGCCATCTGTGTTCCCTCCCGCTACCGACAACAACGACGAATCCTTCGCGGAACCGATTGTATACCAGAGATTTACAGGGATAAAGGCGACATGAGCATTCTCTTCTCAACCATTTCCGCGTTTCCGGCATTGTAGCATAACGAGTTGGGAGTTCGGAGTGGGTCATCGAACATCGAACTCCCAACTTCCAACTCATATCCTCGGTCCTGGTCCATCGCCGAAGCGGCCGAGGCCACCGAAGGGCCAGCGACCGAAGGTCGGCGGGGTGGAACCATCAGTACGGTAGGTGAGGACGGTGAAGGTCGCGTCCTGCGCATTCTCACTCGCGCGGCGCGGCGGGTCGGCGTTCGGTTGCGTCAGCCGCCGCCAGACATCGGGATTCGTCGCGTCGGAAACCCAGAGCAGGGTGCTTGCCCGCTGGAAGACACGCATCGCGCCGTGCCCCTCTTCCTCCTGCCAGCCGTCTTCCGGCAGATGCGTCGCGTACCAATCGGCAACTGCGCCATAGGTCGTCGGCGCGCGATACCAGAGCGCGGTGCCGGTAATCCCGCGTGTCTTGAGCATCGGCGCGGGATTGCCCGCCTGCGCGATCGGCACGTTATCCACCCGCAGCAGCGTCGCACCGGGTGGGACGGGTAGCCAGACAGCGGGATTGAACGGGGTCGCGTTCGCGGCGGCATCGCCGAGCGATTCCGGTCCGGACGGTGGGTCCGGCCGGGTCGTCGCCTGCCGCGCCATTTCCTGGACGCGCCCTCCGGCAGCAATAGCCTGCCGCCGCACGAAACGATAGATCGCGCCGAGAATCAGCCAGAGGGCGAACGAGACGATGAGCAGCGCCGCAACTAAAATGATGATCGTTCCGAGCATTCCGATGCCTCCGAAGCGCCGGGCCGACCGGCAGAATTACTACGGCAAGGATACCGCAGATTCACGTCTTGAGCAGCAACCGCAGCCCGACGACGGCGAGCGCGAAAGCGAGGCCCCGGATGATCCACTTACCCTGCAAGCGGCGCGACAGTTGCGCGCCGATCTGCGCGCCCGGAATGACGCCGAGCGAGAGGCCGATCATCGGGATCCAACGAATGTCGCCCTGTACGAGATGTGAAATCGAGCCGACAAGTGCGGAGATCACGAGAATGTAATGTGAGGTCGCCGTGGAGATGTGCGCGGGGAAGCCGAAGAGGAAGACAAGTGCGGGCACATGGATGATGCCGCCGCCGATACCAAGGATGCTACTCAAGAACCCGACGACAAACGAGAGCGCGAGACCACCCCACAGGTTGAACGCGTACGAATAGATTTCCCCACTCCGGTCGGTGACTGTCCGGGCGACCCAGCCACGCGGCAGGTTCCGTACCTCACCGGGTTTGAGTGGTTCAAACGCCGCCTTGCGCGGATCGGGCCGGACATTGAGGAAAATCGCGATGGCGATGAGAAAGAGACCGAAGACGATGTAGAAAGGCCGGCTGGAGAATAGATTCGAGAGGTACGCACCGATAATCGCGCCGGGCACCGTCGCCAGCGCAAACCGTGTTCCGGTCCAGAAATCTACCCGCCCCTGCCGGACGTATGACGCCGTGCCAGAGAGTGCATTGAAAAAGACGACCGCCAGCGAGGTTCCCGCCGCCTCAGAGGGTTTGATACCGGAGATGAAGAGCAGGAAGATCGGTACGATGATAAAACCGCCACCCGCTCCGACCAGTGTGCCATATGTCCCGACGCCGACACCGACGATGGCCCAGAGCAGCACCTGAATAACTGGTTGATGCACGCACACTCCTCCTCGCGGCACCGTCCGCACGACGACGCGTTGCACGCATCGGAGTGTAGCACTCTGGAGCGGGCAGCAGACAGCAGGCAGCGGGCGAAAACGGAGACCAGAGATGGATGCGAGCAGTTGGACAAGTGAGCCAACTTTGTGTCTCTCGGTTTTCCGCCTTCTCGCTGCCTGCTGCCCGCTATTCGCTACCTGCTGCCCGCTGGCTTCTCCGCACCGCTCACATCGTCGCCACCCTCAGCGGGTGGGGCGGTCTTCGTGCCGGGCTGCGCGGCGATGTCGGCACTCGGCTCCTTTGTTTGCGTTTCGGCGCGCTTGCCCTCCGCCGGATCGCGCGTCTTCGTGCCGGGTTGCGCGTCGGTGCTCTCTGAGTGCCGCATGATTTCCTCCTGAATATAAAATTCGCGCCCGAAGGAGATGCACGTATATGCCGTACCACAGGAGACTAAACGGACAGACGATGGTCACTGCGGAGTCGTGGCACGCGGGTTGCATAGAGAAAGACCGGAGAGTCGGTTCGTTTGTATCTGGTAGGAGGTTTCGCACATGGTACTGGTGGAACTGGCAAAGATTAACTTCGGTCTCGGTATCGTTGGTTGGATTATCGTTGGCCTCGTCGCTGGTTGGCTCGCGCACATGGTGATGGGTTCAGGCGGCGGTGGGCTTGTCCAAGACCTGATTGTTGGCCTTCTCGGCGCGCTGGTTGGCGGCTTCATCATTGGCTTCTTTGTCAATGCGAGCTATGGCCTGATCGGCTCGATCATTGTCGCCTTCATCGGCGCGCTGATCCTGACGGCGATCGTCCGCGCAGTCACTGGCGGCCGCTCACCCGTCTAATCGGACAGATTGACATCGTAGATGTCATCCCACAGTGTATGGGCTGGCTGAACGAGACAAAAACCCTCCTCGATAGGAGGGTTTTTGTTTGTCTGTCCGCTGGTACTTGCCTCATCCCCAACGTTCGGCCTACCGTCCGGTTATCATGTGCCTTGCAAGGCAGCCCGTGATACGATTGCAGACGCATGGGTACGCACATTAACGACGCATGTAGGAGGATCCGCCATGCAGGCATCATTCCCATCCACCGAGGGACACATCGCGTTCCGGGGCTACGAGACGTGGTACCGAATCATCGGCGATGGCGAGGAGCCGGGCAAACTGCCAATCCTCACGCTGCATGGAGGACCAGGCGCGTGCCACGACTATCTGGAATCCATGACAGCACTCGCCGCGACCGGGCGGCGCGTCATCTTCTATGACCAACTCGGCTGCGGCAACTCAGCCGTACCGTCCAATCCATCGCTCTGGACGGTTGGCCTCTATGTCGAGGAGGTGAACGCCGTGCGCCAGGCGCTTGGGTTGGCGCGCGTGCATCTCCTCGGCCAATCGTGGGGTGGGATGCTCGGCATGGAGTACGCGCTGACGCAGCCAGCCGGTCTCGCCAGTCTGATCATCGAGAGTTCGCCGTCGAGCATGGTGCAATGGGTGACGGAGGCGAACAAATTGCGCGAAGCCCTGCCGTCGGAAACCCAGCGGACGCTGCTCGCGCACGAAGCGGCCGGTACCACGGATGACCCTGCCTACGAGGACGCGATGATGGTCTTCTATCAACGCCACGTCTGCCGCCTGCCCGAATGGCCGGAGTACGTGCTGCGTTCGTTCGAGAAATTGAGCGAAAACCCGGAGGTCTATTACACGATGAACGGACCGAGTGAGTTCCACGTCACCGGCACGCTGAAGACATGGGACATCACCGATCGCCTTGGCGAAATCCGTGTGCCAACGCTCGTCCTCTCCGGCCGACACGACGAGGCGACCCCGGCGATCCACGCAACCGTCCATCACGGCATCCCCGGCTCCGAATCAGTCATCTTCGAGGAGAGCGCGCATATGTGTCACATCGAGGAACCAGAGAAATTCCAGCAGGTAGTAAATGATTTTCTGGCGCGGGTCGAGGTGGGCCAGCGGTAGTTTGTACATGGAGCACTCTTCCCTTTAAGTCTCCGCCGCACTGGTGGGTACGTTGCTGAGCGACCGCCAGAGATACCAGGATGCGACCGAGCGATACGGGCGCCACTGCGCCGCGATCGTCTCCATTTCCTGCGGTGTCGCGGGAGCGGATAAATTCCAGTGACGCTGCATCGCGCTCCGCAGGCCGTAATCGCCTGTCGAGAGGATGTCCGGGCGACCAAGCGCGAAGATCAGCACCATCTCCGCCGTCCACCGCCCGACGCCCTTGATCGGTAGGAGCGCGCCGATGACTGCGTCGTCATCGGCGGATGCCAGAGCGACAGGATCAATGCTGCCATCTACAAACCGGGCGGCGCAGTCTTTGATGTAACTGACTTTGCGCCACGAGAGTCCGGCAGCCTGCAGATGCTCATTAGGCACGGCAAGCACGGCTTCCGGCGTTAGCGTGCTGTCCGGCATCAGCGCCCTCACGCGCGACAAGACGGCTGCTGCCGCATGGACGGAGATTTGCTGGCCGACAATCGCCCGCACGACCGATCCGAAGAGATCCGGTTCGGGCACAAGCGTGCAGGGGCCATGTTGCGCGATGATCCGGGCGAGTGTTTCGTCCATAGTGCTCAGGTGCGCAATCGCGGCGGCGTGCGCGTTGGTGGCAGTCACAACATCCTCCGATCGGTCGGCAGCCGACAGAAACCCCGAGCGGCATCCGCGCGCCATCGTACCATCCACGCACACTCGCCACACGCGGGAGCACAACCTGTTCATGGAGTGGCTGCCGACGGCTTCCTTTCCCATGCTAGTGCTGCCTGGCAGAAGTGATCCAGCGGTTAGATGGTCAATGGTCGTCCTGTGTAGGTCCACTTGAAGGGTTTCGCGAAGGTACGATTGAAGTGGGTAATGAAGGCGAGCAGTT
>JAABUY010004768.1_pt1 | contig 13985 bp, 15 predicted proteins | sample 5560271 | NCBI WGS metagenome assembly JAABUY01 (sample SAMN10711886, study PRJNA513374) | rock metagenome | isolation source: Antarctica rocks | place: Antarctica: Victoria Land, University Valley
GACAGTACTCGAAACAACATGTTTTCTAAGGAGCTAACCGGGTCTCTACGAGATGGTCTTCTCTGGGAACGACGGGTCAAAAGTTCGACATTCAATGCCGTCAAGCATAGACACACCGCCCACGGTATTAGAAATCTTCAAAACTACCCTAGCGAAAACAGGAACTCTTGCAGTATTCATTTCGACGCTGGTTCTCAAGACTATCATCAGAGAGGATGGTAGATTAGCTGGATGAATGTACATAGCTGACTTATTGCTGTTATTGCGATATTTGAATAGATGGCTCACAGCATTTGCATCTCGTTTGTGGAGCGAGACCATTTTTATGCGGGTCCTCTCCACAATAGAATAAGGGTATCGTTGGTGAACCGCTACCAACGCCTAAAGGTTGGTGTGAAAGGTTACCACTCAAACATTAAGGTATGTGTATGGTAAGTGGACGTTGCACGGATATATACATACCGTGCTCATATCGCAGAGTTTCAATGCGTGCCAATGGCCCTTCACGATGAAGTGCTTCCTCGAACTAAGAATAGGAGACTACTCTTGCAAGTTCTCCTGCGAGATACGTGCAGAAGGCCAGAATTGGATATGATTGTCGCAACTCGCCCGCAATAGGAGAACGGTATTTTTAAAACAGGCATGTCAAGGAACACTGCCGTACCAGGAGTGGTTGACGCATATCCAATGAGCTTGTGCAACTCAGATCCTTCAACCGGTATCACCACCACCAATCCATGTTACCCCTCTCATTGGATGCAGAAGTCGCTGCTTTCGTAAAGACATGACTTTGCTGGCATGCTTCCATCGAACCTTTGCGGGTCCAGATACTGCATTAGACTTCATGTTCATTAAAGTCGTAGCTTCATGGCTTGCAGAAGCCTTCATGCAAGTAGTCCTATGAAGAGACTCCAATCACTTCGTGTGATAATGGATTGAGTACTCCGTACCGAGGCTTATTATGGTTACGTCCTGGACATTTTTGATTAGGTCGAAAATCTGACTGGATAGGGATGCATTGTGCACCCATCCGTGCCATCTACTGCAGTCCTTGTCTGTCTTCGCCTTGAGTGGCTTCTGCACTTGTTTCTATGTAGATCCTTTACTAGCCCGCCAAGTATTGATGGTTAGGTTACGTATCAGAGGCGGTTTTGAATCAGCTTATATTGGTGGGATCCATGCGTGTACAAACAGGTCTTGGATCCGCATAAGGCCTGACAACGCCCTTCCTCAAAGATTTCAGAATAAAATCAAACAACAAGAAACAGCAGGATGGCTAATAACCTCCGGGTCGACGACGCTGACGCCTGGAAGACCGCAATGGATATGACTATTCCTGCGGTCGTCACTATCCACTCAGCGTTCCCTTATCCATTCGATACCGATACAAACCGTTGCGCTCAAGCCACAGGATTTGTGGTAGACAAGGATCGCGGTTATATCTTAACGAATCGTCACGTGGTTGGCGAGGGACCATATTCGGGTCGAGCGGTTTTTCTGAAAGGTGCTGCGGAGTCTTTCGTCGAGATCGTGTATGTTGAGCCAGAACATGACTTTGCTCTTGTGAGATACAACGTTGAAAATGTATCGGGTCTGCCCGTCGAAGAGATCAAACTCAGACCTAAAATTGTCGAAGAAGGCCTTGAGATTCGGGTTATTGGCAATGATGCAGGACAGACCATGAGCATCCTTCCCGGTGTGATTAGCAGAGTGGATTGCAATCCTCCCGATTATGGCCATAACTACATTGATGCATGTAAGTGTCGTCAACCAAAAAAAGCGAATATCGTGTACTGACACCTTTTTCAGTAACGCCCTATCTTCAGGCATCAGCTGATGTAAGTGGGGGGAGTTCAGGAAGCCCTGTGGTCACCAAAGATGGATTTGCCGTGGGATTGGTAGCGGGAGGGTATGAAAATGCGTCAACTGACCTTCTATTACCTCTCGACCGGCCTCTACGTGCCTTGCAGTCTGTACAATCTGGACAAAGTATACGAAGAGGGACGATTCAGGGCATATGGACACTCGAAAAACCAGCTGAATGCCGCGCACGTGGTTTGAGCGAACACATTATCCACAAACATAGCCCCGACGGCTCTGGTTTATTGATGGTCAACAAGATCCTGCCTGAAGGACCATCCGACGGTAAGGTTAAGGAGGGCGACGTTCTTCTCGAAGTCAATGGTCGAAATGTCACGTCACTCACCGAATTTGAGGATTTTATAGACAATGCTATTGAGGACGACATCAAAATTCGAGTACAGCGTAGTCAAAACAGCCTTGAATTTGAGCTATCAGTGCAAAACTTTTCAAAATCGCACCGTGTCGGCTGCTCGAATTCGCTGGCGCCACATTGCAGGACCTTCGTTTTCAAACCGCTATGTTGTATAACGTCCCCATCAAAGGCGTCTTTCTTCCTCGCACCACAGGGTCCTTCTGTCTAGATACTCACTCGGACAAGTTGATTGACTCTATTGATCATCAGCCAACTCCAGACCTGGATGCATTCATCAAGATCACTCAAAAAATACCCGGTAAATGGCATCTGTCTGCTTAGAAGAGCGCCGTACTGACGTGATTCCGATCAGGCGAAAATCGCTATCAAATATCGAAACCTTCATGTTCTGAGCCATGACATTATCACTGTAGATCGTCACTGGTTGCGCAAGCCAATGATCCTTCGAGTTCGTCAAGATGACTTTGCTTCCTGGACTTCAACTTATCTTCGACTTGTACAGCCTGCGACTTCACCGATGAGGAAGACCCTGCCGCCAACATGGGCCGATGAAAGCCATCCTGCTATACAAAAAGTTGCAGCAAGTCTGGTGCAGGTGGATATATGGAACCCTTATGGCACGAACGGAGCATCGGTCGGCAAGACAGTGTGTATGGGCCTTGTGATCAACGCCACTGCAGGCTTCGTTATAATCTCCCGAAGTCTATGTCCTTCGGACTTGTGTACATTGTCTGTGATTTTTGGCGACTCGATCGAATGTCCCGCTAAGATGGTATACGAGCACGCCTTGAACTTTGTGGTTCTTCAATACGACAGCTCACTCGTTGACGGCCCGATCCAAAGCGCGACTTTCAGCAAGAGAGTGCTCAAAGCGCTAGCCAAGACGATTATTTACGGGCTCAATCGAGACGACTCAGTGCCATGTACAGTCGAGACAACTGTGATGTATGTTGAGCCGCTGACAGGCAACTTTGAACCGTCACGATTCTACCAACCGATTAATGTGGATGGGATACACCTCCAGATTGACTATCTCTGCAAAAACGGCATACTTTTCGACGTCAATGGAGATGTGGAGGCATTGTGGCTTCCGTTCCTTGCGACCGAACACATAAGGTATGTGGGGATTTCGGCCTCTTTGTTTATGCCAGCGATCGAACGTCTTCAGTAGGGGCTTCTGCCAGCAGAATGTAGGATGCTGGACGTTGAATTCGCGAAGGTTCACAAAAGCGCGGCACACGTGTTTGGTATATCTGAAGGTATGACGCTCCTGCATATTCAGCATGTACTTTCGCTGATACACACCAAAGAAACAATCGGAGACTTCCCGGGTAGGGAATTCATCAAGGTCTCGAACATTGCTTGTGGCCATGAACAACAGACTCTTGCCCCAGGAGATATTATATTGAAGCTGGCAGGGAAATCACTTACGCAGATGTCAGATCTTGGCGAAATGTTTACAAGCGAAAGCTTGAATATGACGGTCGTTCGCAACAGACTTCAGGTTGATATTAACGTGCCTACCGTCACGACGTCTAGTTGGCAGTGCAATAGAGTAGTCTGGTTCCTTGGAGCTACGTTTGAGTCGCCGTACTATCCAGTTCCCTTGTGCGCCCTAAAGCTTTACAGTCGGATTTTTTTGACCGACCGGCACTGTGGTAGCCCAGCGGATATGTACGGCCTTCCTCTTCATCATTTCCTTACCGAAGTCAATGGCGTAGTCACAAAAGATTTCGACAGCTTCATAGGAGAGATCAAAAAGCTGATGGAGAACAAGTATTGCCAACTCACCATGGTCAGCTTACAAGGTGTACCCAGAAGCTTTTCACTTATGCCAAACAAGTTAGCTCGAAGAAGCGAAAGGGATTTCCACAATTGGCAATTCCAGGATTTGTGAGATATAGCAGAGCGGCTGTCTTACTGGGGGAGTGGAGATTTTGTCTTATATTCCTTCTCATTCTGTGGACGCTCAGGCTCTTGTATTGAAGTTCATATAAATATCAGCAGTATCCATAGACCAGAGGTAGCTTTGGGAAGCCAACTATCGTCCGTGATAAAGCCGGGAATCTATACTTCGTCGTTCATCTTCGTGTGCATAATCACTCATGCCAGTGGACAGATCAGCTTTCAAATCCGCTCTTTGATCCTTTGAAGAAATTTGACGAAATATATCGCACCCAGTTCAACACTCCTTCTTTCAGATCTTGGGTTCCGAATTTCTAATAACGATGTCGATCGAGATAGAGATATGCGTTTTTCTCGAAAATTCTGGCAACAGATGTGAAACATCGACAGACCCATTCGCGTACGCGAGGGGGACCAGGTCACGGATGATACCTTGTTACTCGTTCGTCCTACAAATGAATCGTGGGGACTGAAAGCCAGCATGAATATAGGAGTACAAGGCTACATTGCAACGAAGACCTTTCATGAAGGGGACGTGGAGGGCGTTACTGGGGCCTTTGAACTCCATAAAGATTAGTTCGTGGATACAACCGATTGCTCGCCTTGATGGATGTAGCAAGCCTGCGTTCTAGATATGTTGTAGTGTTTGCCATATAGCCTCACTTTTCGGCCTTGCTCCCAAGTAATATTCCAGAAGAGGGATACGTGGAGACTCTGTCAAGCTATTGTAGCTCATGCAATAATCTATGTCAACAAAGGCCCCTTCTTATGTCAGTTTCACAATGCCATTCCACCCTCATCTCCCGCTTTTCAAGCTAGTGAAGTAATGCATGAAGCCACGTACAATCCTTTAGCAAACTTCTTTCTCCCATCGCATACTCGTGTCCATCGACCTGACGGAGATAGTGCTTGTCTGATGAGCCCTTGAAGCTTTTGACTTATCAATGTTAGTATTAGCAAAATGACCATTAGTTGTGCGAGGATGATATCGGTTTAAACACTTTTCGCTTATGGAATTTTCACATGGAGAATTTGGGTGATTGTTGATGTATTTCTTTGATAGAAAACCCCTACTCTGAGATTATTACATAAGTGATTGAGAAACGAAGAAGCGGATCAACAGCAAGCCAAAACCATTCTCCTAGACGGACCAATCAGTCACTATGGCATCACCCATACAGTGTACGCCTTCAAGGGAATGCTGATTTTTGGTGCACACTCAATACGATGAGGAACATGCCGACCATGGGGTATCTCTTCGGGGAAGACAAGGAAATGACGAGGCAATAATTGCTCGCTCGAGCGCTCGATGATCGGCGTGCTGTGTTAAGCATGCTGTATATACATAATAGTTCAAAGAAAATGTCGTTGTGGATTGTTGTATTAACGCGGTGATGTTGCATCGAACGGGTTGCCGTTAGGATGAAATAGCCCTTAGGGACACGCCCTTCGTTTTAGTACTTGCATATGCTCGGATGACATGGTGGTCATGTGCTTAAAAGGAGGCATGGGCAGGGGGACCTCAACCGTTTGCGAAGGTAGCCATTGCGGCGGTACATACGCATTGATGCGTCTCCGATTGTTTCTGCCTTCGTTTCGAGCAGACGCTGCCGTATCTTGATGTTGCGGCCCTTCAAGCGAGGTATGTCTTCACCTCGGCGATGGGGCCCGAGGTGGAATAGGGATGTGATTTTCCTGTAATACACCCTGCAGGAAGTCCCGCTCCAGCTGGTAGTATTTTACTTCTGCTTCTAGTCTTGAAATGTTGTCTGCGGTCTCTTGCTCCTTTTCTTTGCGCCGCTGGCGGAATCCATGGGAGGCGGTGGCATTGCGCTTACGCTTTTCGTCAGCGACTTTAGACGCAGCTTGCACGTCAACAGGTACCTGAATGGGACCGTACACCGTTTCGAAGATCATCGTTCGATATTGGCTCTGGCCCGGAGCCCCTGATGTTGGCGCGTTGAAGCCTTTCTCGCTCGCGGTCTCCGAGGGCAGCAGCGGACCCAATCCCACTGATGCAGACGCCTGATCTCGGGGAAGGACGAAGGGTGATTGCCGCGTGTCGACGGTTGCGGTTGACAGACCAGTCGTGATAAGACCTGGCCCGCAACTTGTACGCGACCCCAGTGTCAGAGACGGTGATAGTAGAGGAGGATATGTCTCCATCAAAGCGGGCGAAATAGATTGCAGAGTAATACCTCCTAGCGAATCTCTTCTTTTGGAGATTGAAGGCAGAGATGGTGTTGAAGGCCGGGACATTGCTGCCATCGGTGCAGCCCGTAGAGAATCCGTTCTCTCGCCATCGTGTTGACGACCGCTTGCACTGGTCTTATTCCCATCTATGGGATCAAGTAAATTCTCGAAACCAAAGGGCTTTGAGAGACGCGTCTCTGGTAGCGTAGACGATGGCGGAGGCAGCACGCTGTGGAGGGAGGGAGCTCGTTGGGGCACATCTTGGGGAGCCGCTGATTGGATCGGCGGTAGCTTTCTGGATTGGATCGGTGGAGCGTCCGAGGCCTTCTCATCTAGTGCGGACAATTGGGACAGTGTTCGTTTCTTGATAGGCCTAGGCGGTAGATATATTTCATCTTCTAGTCGATAACCGGTCCGCCCCTCGTGGAATAGATGCTGAAGATCTAGCTTTGAGCGAAAATGTGTCGGTGAGACTCTTTCCATAATAAGGAAACAAGGCAATGCACGCGTGCAGGCGAGACCTGCAGCAGACAAGGTTGAGTGTGATAAACAAGGCGAAGAAGGCAAGATGCAGGAAACTGTTCATGACGAGGCTGCAAGATCCATAGGTTCTTTATAGAGACTGTGCATGAACAAGATAGTCCCATTCTCTCCTCGTCTCCTCAGTCGTAGGTCCGAATCAGGATTTCAGATGTCAATGCAATCAGAGACGAACGGCGCTGATCTTCCCTGTGGCGTATTCATTTACACAGCACTGGCTTGAGTTCCTTTACTCTCTTGGTTTGTGGTCCTGTGCATGCCGGCGTTTGATCCCCATAAAGGAATGATAAATAGCGAAGTGGTAAGATATGGCGCGCCTAGTGGCATAAATCGAGCGGGGAGGCGGCAAGATTATACTCCCGGCTGAGAGAACTTGCAGCAGTGACTAGATCACAAAGGACTCCCTTCTATCAACCAGCCCAACGTATGATTTCATATCATTGTACTGGTGATAGGCTTGCAGCTCGGAAAGAACAGCATTAGAGGCACTATCCCTGCAGTCTTAGCTTCGTCTGTATGAGATTTGGTCCGTGCGCGCTATTCCTTATGTGTTACTACATGGTACAGTAGTAGCAAATAAGGAATAGCGTGCGCGGAGATTCTAGCCTCCGACTTCTGCAGAACATCTGCCCACCTATCGCCTGTCAAAGATGGCGGTCGATGATGACTACGTGATAGTCGAGAAAAGCCAATCTGGTGAACCTTCTAAGAAACGAAAGACAGAGCGATAACTGTGGCCAGGGTAATGGATTTGGTTGGGCGCTCTGGTCGTTAACTGGAAGGCATTCTGTATCAGCTAGATCAAGAGGCAGGTCGAAACCTGCTCGAGAGTGTTTCAACCCAACAGCCACAGCCTGACCGGTAGCGTTCGTGGCAATTGGGCTATGTTCCACGTTGCTCCAATCAAAGTCGGACAAGCCTCTGAGAGGTAGGCTTAAGTCCTTCTGGTCATCCGATGTTTGCAGTAGCTCTTTCTAACGAACTGACGTTGATTTGGGGATGGGCGCGTGAGCACGTGCACGGAATCTTACATCAGTACCCTTAAGATCGCTTGGTCCATCGCACCGAACTAAAAGACGCGAAATCCTGCAGGTCAGGACTTAAGTGCATGCGGGAGTTGGCCTGGCGCTACGAACGTACCTTATGTTACATGTAATAATTCAACGACACACCGCAGTCAGCAAGCCATGTCCTAGATCGAGCGAGGCAATCAGTGCCAAGTCACTAATGTTGGCTCCAGAAGATGATATTCAAGGATTTGTATCACGTGCCCCGAATCCTCATCTCATGGGAGCCATCATCTGCGTTTACACAGGGATGAAAGTGCATAACGTGGCAAGCATCAAATGCACTTTCCGTTTTCGAATACGAAGTACCGCCCGAGAATTGACGGTTCAGAACTTCTTCCTTACAGGACAAGGCGTTCGATCGATGAACCTGCCCCTGATGCTGTCTCACCAACACTCGTCAAGAATAATGTTTTGTTCTTCTGTACTCTCCTTACCACACATCCCACCTCGTGCCTCTTCCTGTTACTTCGAACGCTAAATGCCTTTCCACATTCAACGCGAGAGCACTTGAACGGTTTCTCTCCGGTGTGTGAACGATTGTGAATAATTAGACCAGAAGGCCGTGAGAATCGCCTGTTGCACTTTTGACAAATGTGTCTCTTCTCAGATTGATCAACAAATGCTGCAGAGGATGATGGCGAGATGTAATGATGATGTTGCCAAGGAGTATTTTGATCCACTGAAGGCACTTCGTCCGAATTAGACATGGACGGAGTAGTGACGACTGGAATGTTCAACAGTGAAAACGTAGATGACAATGGCCGCTGAGGATAGTCTGGTGCTGACGGAGATAGAGACTGCTCAAGGTGAGAGAATGGTGGGGGAGGTTGGCGTTGCTGATGAGGCTCGAGGTTCTTGATTGCACCGTTAAGGTAAGGAGGAATAGAGCTTGGAGATGGAGACTCGTTGAGCCCAGAGTCTGGTCTTCGAGGAGAACTCTCATTCAAACAGCTGGGAAATTTAAATTGCTGCTCGCGCTTGGGGGCAAAGCTTTCTTCCATGCCAAACAAGATTTGGATCGGAGGCAGAGTGCACTTGCTAGTCATACTCACTGCTGATGGTGAAGATAAGTGCTGGGACGATTGAGCGTAGACCGATGGACTGTAGGGGCTTGCTGTTAAGGCAGAATTGAACAGCTTGATTTCTTTAAGCAACGATATGTCAATGTGATTGCGAATAAGAGATGAGTATTAGCTGAAGCATAGAAATTCATGTCAAAAAAGGCGCAAAGACGGTGGCAAATTTAAAAAATTTAACCTGCTAGATGTGCAGCTGCTTACTAGACCTTGAGTTTTTACTGAGGAGATCGAAAGAACAAACGTCGATCTGGATTACCTGCTCTCCAATATCGATCCTGGCCCCTGATCCACTATTTACCCTAGACCCGTGAATCCTGCCACAACTGCTCGATATTCCGTCGCAGCAACCTTCCGCTCGATTGCGGATCTTCTTGTAATTACACAAGTTGGGTCGGGGATGCGGCGCCACCGTAGGACGACACGAGTAGTAATGCAGATGGGGATGCAGGCTCGGTCCTTCGAAAACCAAAATCCCCATTTTTGGTCAGGTGATGGAAGCAGAATGGCCCGAGTCATTTTTATTCCACAGTCTGGTCACATGATAGAACTTCCTTGTTCTCGAACCTTCTTACGGCGCCTCATCCTTTCACACCAGCATTCACTCCTTTCTATTCCTATTCCGCGAAGTGTCTACACGATGCCATGCCAAATGGTGTTGCGGGTCGAAGAGGAGAATTTCTGGCGGAAAAGGATGAGATGACTGCTAGACGGCTACTTGACCTCGATCTTACGTTCAATCTTTTGGTGTCTCTGCAGAGGAACAGTTGGACGACGCATCTCTTAAGAGTGGGTTTTAACTATGCTCATCAACGGATCCCGAAGCCTTCTAATTTGAGAGAAGCATTATTCGCTTCCGCACCGCTCATCTCTTCCGGATGATGCGAATCTAAATCAGTGCATGTCTGGCATTGTATCAGAAACTCATCCAGTGCGGATCCAAGGCGCAATCTATTTTGACTGCCCTCGTTGAACATGGGTTCGATTTCTTTCTTCTCGACTTTATCTGAGGACGCTCTTCTGTGAGCAACTTCTGTGAGCTCTTCCGACATGCTCGTTTCCAACTCATTCTGCGCACGTTTCAGTTCTTCTAATCTGACTCTCACTTCCTTTTGTATCAGTCGAATTTTTCTAGTTCGCAAAGCATCCTTCAGGACTGTCGTAAGTGATGCCGCGCTTTCAATCATCTTTTCAATCTCACTAACGTTTACGACTCGTCTATGAACTGCCGTGTGCCGTATCTGATGTGTTTTGAAGAGGACGTCACGGAACGATACGTCTGGTATCTCGGCTGTAACCAACGACGGAAGATGTTTGCAATGTCTGACCAGAATTCTGGTCCATCGAGTAAGCTCTATGGATTCCACACATTCACATGACCTCGCCTTGAGGACTTCTGGCAGCCATAGACGCCCAAAATTGAAACAACACTCTTCGAGTATGGATTGAATTATAGTGAGAAGTCGATGTTGTGTCTTGTAGGGTAAGGAAAGAGGATAAAGAGTCGGTGTGTTAGACGTTGCAGGAGGTATGTGTATCGTCCGGGAATCTAGTGCAGAGCATTTTAGGCTCAGCTTAGTATCATCGTTGGCCGTCGTAGGTCGCTCTTACCGCATGGTGAACACTTCGGATCCAGAACGTCCAGCGCTTTGATGTTCTCTTCTTCTGAAGATATCATTGCTTCCATGGCGTCCGTCTCAGATTTGGTAGCTTCAAAATCGGAAGACTCGCTCTCTTCTTCCCATTTATCATCGGAGCATTTGAACAGCTCAGGGAATTGCGTCTGAGCTTTCGACGTCGATTCAAAGATCCCGGCATCGAGAAGCTCTTTCGCGACGTCGCAGATTGTTCCAAGGTTGTACTCGTTGATGAGAGCCCTAAACGACTGCCTGTTCTTCTCCAGCAGTTTCCGAACGTTCTTTGTCTTCCGAACACGAGCATTCGCTCCAGTAAAAATGCTGTTACAGTGTAGATAGACTGATCTTCTTGGCGCTTGCGCTTGCGCTTTCGTCATTGTTTGTTGAAATGGTAATTTCAATAAATATTGATCCATCGGGGTTGACAATCGAACATACAGTACGTCACGGTCCGACATTGGCGGGGTCAATAGGCTAAGCGATTAGGCTAGACATTTACGACTTCCGCGAACTTGAATACTCTCAGCAGAAACAACAACATCTGCAAAGTGTCTGACCTTTCACTAAGAATTAAATGAGATTCACTGGTTCAAAGTGAACAAAAACTTCAGGTTTGGAGCGTTTAGAGCCCCTTGTAGCATTGAGTAGCAAACGATCCTCCTATGCCATTCTCTGTGTGTGAAAATCGTGTGGCAAGTAGGGCTCGGCTACGTTATTCACGCAGCCGCCGGCTCGCATACGAGTAAACAGCCCAGCCCCACAAGGCCTCCGTAGGCGGCCAATCCTGTCTAACTTAACCTCTCCCATTAGGCCTACACTCTTCCTTGAAAATCTCGAGTTGTCATCTTGTCGTTCGTCACAGATTACGACACCGTACGCTGACCGCCTTTTGAATTTTTCCGACAGCTTCGTTCTCAGTAGCGGCACAATTTCAATCGATTGTTCCAGAGGCCTCGTCCTACTCCTATACTACACTCCAAAGGGAGAATATCTGCTGCCCAAGGGCCGCAAGAATGTCCATGAAACATTACAGGTTGCAGCGGTGCGCGAGACCATGGAGGAGTCGGGGTACAAATGCCGTTTACTCGAACACGATCTCCCGACCAGGGCGCCGTATCCCATACCCTCACGACATACGGAGCCGATCTCCGTACAGCAGCGAATGAGTCAAGGCGTCCGCAAGATAATTTTCTGGTATGTGGCCCAGGTTGACTCGTCGGATCGTCGGATCGCCCATACCCAGGAGGAGGGAGAGGATTTTGAGGTGCGATGGGTGCGCGTGGAAGACGCTCCTTCGACATTGTCTTTTGTCGAGGATCAAAGGATCGTTGAGAAGGCTTTGAGTGCCATTCCATGTCTAGACCCGGCCCCGTCGATTGGTCAACTTCATGACTCGTACCTCGATTCTTTCATCGATACGCGAGCGCTAGGCTTCCTCTGTATCTCCCTGGGAGGTAGCCTGGTGTACGGACAACAGGATGACATAAATCCTCAAGAGATAGGAAACCTCACGGACTGGGACGGATTTGGGATCGTTAACACAAGGGAAGACATTATCACCCTCATCAATGACTTCAAGACTCAGCTCTGTGCGCTGCTACGGATAGAGAAGGAAGAATGTCCGAATTTAAAGGTATGACTTCTAGGCACTGTTTTGACCAACTGTATATCTGAATTGTTCATAGCTGCCAGAAGATTCAGTGTTACCTGGGCAGTGGGATGTTCTACGGTTTTCAGGATGGACAAAGCAGGGATCGAAACAGACAATCAAGATATGGTCCAAGAATTGCCTTTGCCACGTGGCATCAGAACCAATACCTTCTCAACTCGGGGTGCTGTCACACGAAGTCGTCCGTTTCACACGGCGCGATCATCCCACACTTGGGCCGCGACTCTTCATCTATCAACCTAGAAAGGTAACCGACCAACTACACGTTCTTCATGATTCCGATTTCTTGGAAGGATCGGAGTCAGACATTATCTTGTCTTCGAAGTATCAACCGTACAAGGCTGTTAGCCCCGGGGTCTCCTGTGATCTATTCCTAACGTCGGTCTGCCTGTTTGAGCATGAACCAGGCGTGGTAACCTCCTTCAAGGCTGTGATCTTGCAGAAATGGCAGTCGCTTTCGGGAGCTGACGAAATGGAAAGCATCATGCCTCTGTTCTACCGTGCGGCAACTATTGGTCGCAGCTACAGGAAGAGGCTTCATGCAGAAATTGCGCAGATTGATCTCAATACTTCGGCTGATGCGAGCAGAACCAAGGCATTCAGCGAAGGAGTGGGGGGGAGACCTCCTTCCACACCGACTGCTATGCACCGTTCTGGATACTCCTGTATACAACAAGCTTCTGCGCACTTAAAGGGCGGTCACACTTGACTTTCCGTTGGCGACATTTAGGACAAGCGGTGGAACCTGAATCGAGTCAGCTCGGGAATATTCTCATGGACAGCATTGAGACTCTTACCTCGTCGAGGCATGAGAAAGAGACGGTAAGTGCTCTAAACTATTAAGACTTTTGTGAAGACAAAGGTTGCATAGTATTTGGATATTCCTGGAGCTTGGTCAGTCCGCAGATTGGACAAAGGTCTTATACGCAAACATGCTCGTAGACTCCAGACGGAGGGTGTCCACCTCCAGGCAACATTGTGCTCCAAAAACTGGATGCTAATCTTAGATCGGGCCCTGTGTTGCATCGTAGCTTTGTCCGAGATGTTCCGAAGGGCCGAAAGATGCGGAAGCATTTGCCATCTGCCTTTGATGTGTTATACTGGAGAAAGGACCTCTTTGTAGATGTCTTGAAGGGTGAAAAGACGTGGAGGTGTTCCCCAGGTGGGTTTGATCTATTATTCTTCTAGACCTACAGTTGATCTTGAAAGCGGCCCACTTCCGCGTTGAACTAGCGATTGTGTAGGGTAAGTATAGTAGATACAGAAGGAACAGCTGCTATGGCAAGTCTGTAACAGCACGGCGGATCTCAAAGTCATTATCCAAGCAATGTTCTGCCAGCAAGACTATTCATAGAGGTTATAATAACAAAGCATCCGCCTTAATGACATGCATTAGCGTCAAAAGCTTAAAATTCTTTATTTTGCCCCACACTACCCGTCATGCAGCTTTTCATCATCCGCGGTCTACATCTCCAAATATTCCTTGTTCAAGGTTGATTTGACGCTATTGTAGATGCTCACGGTTGTGTGGCAAAAGTATCAGCTATATTGAATCGACATGGCCGTCACAAACAAGCTCGTTCCAGAAGCTGAAGCGCAACGGGCTGAACTGGAGAAAAAATTGCGGGCTGAGCTGGAGAAACCATTACCGAACGCTAA
>JAABUY010004769.1_pt1 | contig 13981 bp, 8 predicted proteins | sample 5560271 | NCBI WGS metagenome assembly JAABUY01 (sample SAMN10711886, study PRJNA513374) | rock metagenome | isolation source: Antarctica rocks | place: Antarctica: Victoria Land, University Valley
TTCTACATCACCAACTCAGGGTATGCGTCCGAGTAAACAAAAAACGCTCTAAGCAAGGGTTTCCAAAGGCGAGCCTTTGGCGGAGTTTGAGGCAGAGCCTCAACCTTGCTTGCCTCACTGTTCGCTCCGCACGGAGGCTGGGTATCAGCCGGCGACGACCCGGGCGATCAGCGCCTCGTAGGCGTCCAGGTAGGCCGGCATCGACAGCGTCGCCTCGGCGTGTGCCCGCGCGGAGCGGCGCAGCCCCGCCGCCATCTCCCGGTCCTCCAGCATCTCCAGCACCCGCTCCGCCAGCGCCGCCGGGTCGAGGAACGGCGACAGCAGCCCGGTTGCGCGGTCGGTGACGAACTCCAGCACCGGTGCGGTGTCGCTCGCCACCACGGCGCAACCGCATGCCAGGGCCTCGCGCAGCGACCAGGACGCCACGAACGGGTAGGTGAAGTAAACGTGGCAGTCCGAGCGCTGCAGCAGCCGGATGTAGCTGTCGTAGTCGAGCCGTCCGGGGAACAGCACCCGCCGCGGATCGAGCGGCCCGACCTCGCCGAGCAGCCGCTCCTTCCAGGTGCCCTCCGCCAGCCGCGCGCCGTACGACACCCCGTCGCCGCCGACCATGACCACGTGCAGGTCCGGCCGCTCGCGCAGCAGCCGCGGCAGCGCGCGCATCAGGATGTGGAAGCCGCGGTACGGCTCCAGGTCGCGCGACACGTAGCTCAGCAGTGCTGCGCCCGGCGGCACGGCGAACTCGCCCAGCGCGAACGGGCGCTGCGTGGCCCCCGGGTCGGGGCAACAGAGTTCGAGGTTCACTCCCTCCGGCAGGACGGTGATGTTGCCCTGTGCCCAGTCCGGGTAGGTGGAGCGCTGGAACACGGTCGGCGACTGCCCGTGGCCCGGGTTGGTCAGGGTCAGCAGGTTCACGGCGTTCTTCGCCCGCACCCGCGACAGGGCGGCCACCGGCGTCGGGAACTCCGGGTCGAAGCCGACGTCGGTGCCGCTCACGCGGTAGTAGAACTCCTGGTAGCCGAGCAGCGGCACGTCGGGCCAGACGTCAGCGATGTTGAGCAGCTCGCCCCAGCCGTGGTGGCCGATGATGACCTCGGGCTCGTAGCCCAGGGCCTTGAGGTTGGCGGCGGTGCGTGCCACCGCCTCGGCGCGCAGCATCGCCAGCTCGAACTCCTGCGCGTCGCGGTGCGCCTCGGCGTTGAGGCCGCGCGGCATCTGGTAGACGACCTTGCGCACGCCGCGGATCTGGTTGGCGTTGGCCTCGCTGATGAACACGACGTCGTGGCGGTTCTCGGCGACGAGGCGGCGCACCAGGTGCAGGAACTGCGCCGGGAAGTTCTGGTGGACGAACAGGTAGCGCATGGCTCTGCCTCCAGCCCGGCACGCGGCAGGGCCACGCGCCGGGATCGGAGTCCTGCCCCTATCGCTTGCCGCGGCCGACGGGCGCGGGCTTGCCGCGCGGCGGCGGCGCCGGCTTGAAGGTGGCGCGGGCCGGCTTGCGCACCGGCCGGGCCGGCTCGGGCTCCTGCGTCGGGGCGGTGGCCGGGGAACGAGGCGCGGCAGGGGCACGCGGCGCGGCGGCCGGCGCGGCGAGGTCGGACCCGGCGGGAACCGGGACGAGGGCTGCCGGGGTGGAGGCGGCTGCCGCAAGCGCCTGCTTCGGCGCGATCTCGACGTGGAAGGCTTCCAGGGGCGCGAGGCTCTCCGCCTCGCACGCCTCGCCGGTGTCGGTCGGGCCGATCGCGGTGCCGTCCACGAAAGTGGCGGACACGCGGCAGTCGAACCGCTCCGCCGCGTCGCCGCGCAGCCGCACCCGCAGACCCAGGATCGGCAGCGCCATGCCGCGGCTGCCGCAGTAGTGGCCGCCGTCGGACCAGGGCGACAGCCAGCCGCGGCCGAGCACCGCCTGGTACTCGATGTCGTCGCGGGTCACCGGCTGGCGGGGGGCGATCGCGAAACCCTCGATCCAGCGCTGGCTGCCGCGCTCGCCCATCCACTCGTCGAGCCGGGTCAGCACGTCGCCGCGGCCCTGCACATGAGCCGCGACCTCGGCCTCCGCCGGCGTGATCCCGGGCGGCGATGCCTGCGTGGACGGGGCGGTGCCCGCCTGCCCGGCGTCCGCCTGCGCCAGGTCGGCCTGTCCGGACGTGGCCTGTCCGGACGTGACCTGACTGGGCATGGCCTGCCCGGCCTCGCCGTGCGCAGCCGGCTCCGGGCCGGGGCGGTGCTGCTCCATCTCGCCGACGTCGTGGCCTGCTGCGGACAGCGGGGCCGCCGGGGCCACGGCCTGTGCCGGCGCGGCCTCGTCGGGACCGCCGCTCAGCCGCATCACCTGCAGCCGCGGGGCCTCGTGCAGGCCATCGGCGTCCTGGTACACGGTGACCAGGACCTGCGCCGGACCGTGCGCCACGCGGATCAGGGCGGCGCTGTCCCGCCCGCCCAGCCAGCCATCCTCGCGGAACGTGCTGATCGACAACGCACCCGCCCTCGCGCCCTGCGCCGGCAGCTCGGGCGGCAGCGACAGCCGCACCCCGGGCAGCCCGGTGGCGCTGCTCGGTGGCGTGGAGCCAGGCGCGTAGAACAGGCAGAACACGCCGCTGTCGAGCGTCATCAGATGGCCGGACACCTTCAGCTCGGTGATCACCCGCTGGGCGGCGGCGGCGGCGTCGGACATGGGCGATCTCTTTCACGCAGGCACACGATCAGCGTCCGGGCGGGACGGCGGCCGGAGAGTGCGATGGGCGGTTGTGCTCCGCAACCCGTGGCAGCGAGAGCAGGGCATTGTTCACCGCGCCGGCCGGCAGGCCTAGCGGCAGCAGCCAGCCGCGGCCGGTGCGGCGGATGCGCTCCGCGGGTGCCCCGAGGTCGAACGCCGCCACGCCCAGCCCTGCGCGCATCATGTGCGTCAATGTATAACACCAGGTTTCCGGCCAGATCGACGGCAGCAGCCCCAGGTCGCAGTGTTGCGCGCGGATCAGGGCGTCCACCTCGGCTTCGCGGTAGTCGCCGGTCACGAACACCGGGCCTGCGCGCATCAGCCGCTCGTCGTCGATGCTCGGCCCGACCACGACGAAGTCCAGCGGCAGCGCCCGCGCCGCCGCGTCGCGCGCGCAGGCCAGCAGCACGTCGTAGCCCTTCTCCAGGCCGATCGCGCCCACCACGCACACCCGCAGGCGTGCCCCGGGGCGGAGCGGGCGCATCGGCGGCAGCCCCGCCTCGTCCTCCCAGGGCCGCACGTCCGCCCGCACCCGGGGAAAATGCCGGCGTAGGCGCGAGGCGGCGTCGGCCGAGGGCGCGATCACCGCGCGCGCGCCCTCCAGCTCGGCGACGGAGCGCGCCAGCAGCGCCGGCATCGCGATCTCCTCCTCGAGGTTGGTGCCGAGATCGGCGACGCATGCCTCGCAGCCCGCCAGGTCCGGCTCGCCGCAGTAGCGCCGCCCCGGCCCGAGCAGGGCGATGCGCTGGCAGAACGACGCGTAGTCGTGGACATAGATGTCGTACGGCACGCCCAGGCGGCGGCACAGCGCCAGCACCGCGCGATGGTGGCCGAGCAGGTGGTGCAGCTCGGCGTGCAGCACCCGCTCGCCACGCAGCAGCCGCACCAGCGCCGGCAGCTCCGTGGGCAGCCGGAACCGCAGGTTGGGAAAGGCGTCGGGCGAGGCGGCATCGCTGCCGGCCTGCTCCGAGACCAGGCAGTCCCCTTCCAGCGGGCGCAGCACGACCGGACGCAGCCCGGCCGCGCGCAGGGCCTCGCAGCGCTCGCGCACCACGCGCTCTACCCCGCCGCCGCCCTCGTGCGTCACCAGCAGCGCGGCGCCCGCCGCCACCCGGCCCTGCCTCCAGCGCACCACGTCCATGCGCCGCCGCGCGGGGAACAGCGGGTCGGCGGCGACGTGGGCCGCCACCAGCGCGTCGTAGCCGGGGTGCAGGCGGTTCAGCACCACGAGGTTGCGCCGCACCAGGTGTGCCCCCGCCATGCCGAAGCTGGCGCCGCCGACATGGCCGACGTAGGCGCCGGGCACCGCGACGTGCCGCCAGCCGCGCCGCGCCGCGCGCATACAGAACTCGTTCTCCTCGCCGTAGCCCTGGGCGAACAAATCCTCGCGCAGCAGGCCGGTGGCGTCGAGGCAGTCTCGCCGGATGTAGAGGCAGAAGCCGTGCCCGGTTGGGATGTCGATCACCTCGCCGGCGTTGGCCGCCGCCGCGAGCCGCGCCATACGCCGGGTGGCGTCGAGGTCGGGCACCGCGTTGACCCGCTCGCGCGACGGGTAGGAGCAGATCGTGGCGTCGTTGGACAGCGGCGTCGCGGTGCCGATGTCGGGCGCGGAGTGCGCGGCCTCGCGCAGCCGCTCCAGCCAGCCCGGGGGGACCAGGGTGTCGCTGTTGAGCAGCACCACGTCGCGCCCGGCCGCCGCGCGCAGTCCGGCATTGGCCGCGCCGGGAAAGCCGGTGTTGCGCGGCTGGCGGATCAGCCGGATGCGCCGCGCCCGCGCCATCTCGCCCAGCGCCGCGACCAGGGCATGGTCCGGCGAGGCGTCGTCCACCACGTGCAGCCGGCTTCCCGCGGGCAGGGTCGCCAGCACGCTCTCCAGGCAGTCGAGGGTGCGGCGCAGGCCGCGGTATACCGGAACCACGACGTCGACCTGCGCCGCACGGCGCCCGCGCACCACCGGCGGGGCGGCGAGATCGGCCCAGCACGGCGCCCAGTCCGCCGCCGCCTGCGCGCCGCACGCCACGCGCGCCTCCAGCCCGGGGGCCAGCGGGCTGCCGGTCAGGTCGCGCCCGGCCGCGTCGGTGACGCGCACCGGGCCGGCGAGCGCCAGGCTGCGCAGCGCCTCCGCGCCCACCGTGAAGCCGCGCGGCCGGGACAGCGGCGCCGCCCCCTCCACGGTGATCGAGAGGTCGGCGGCCTGCAGCGGCCAGGTGACGCCGTCGGCGCGATGCACCCGCAGCTCCGGCTCGCGGTCCGGGTCGGCGGGGTGCCACGCCCAGCCGACCACGCCGCCGTCGCGGGCCTCGACCATGCCCTCCACCCGGGCGATCGCCGCGAGGTCGATCGGGCTGCCGAGCAGCGGCGCGCCGTCACGCGCCACCGTGAGCACCTGCCCGGCGCGCCACCCCGCGGGCAGAGTGTCCAGCGTCGCGTCGCCGCCAAGCGGCACGCCGTCCAGGACGACCTCCACGTCCGGCGGCTGCGGCGGCCACAGCCGGCCGTCGCCGCACACGCCACACCAGCCCGGCAGGCCGGCGCGGGCCACCACCAGCCCGGCCAGCATCGCCGCCGCCTCGTCGGGCGCGTGACGCGACAGCAGCGCGCCCAGCGCGAGCGCCGCCTCCGCCGCCCGGCCCTGCTGCAGGGCGCACACCGTCAGGCCGCTCCAGGCCTCGCGCAGATCATGGGCGTCGGCGACCGGCTGCAGCACGCGCGCCGCCGCCTCGGGATCGCCCTGGCGCAACAGCAGGCCACCGAGCGAGACGGCCACCGTCGCGTCGGTCGGGGCGAGCCGGCGTGCCCGCTCCAGCCAGCGGCGCGCCTCGTCGAGCGCGCCGCCCTGCTCGGCGGCACGGCCGCGCTCCAGCGCATCGCTGGCACGGCCGCGAGCCCAGTGCAGCCAGGTGGCGCGATCCGTGTCGCTCACCACGGCGTCAGCCTCGCGGCCCGGCCGCGTTGGGCCGGGACGGCGGCGGGCCTGTCACGACAAGGACCGGATGCATCGACCTGTCAGGAAGCAAGGCTGGGCTCTCCCTCCGCTGCCCATTCCAACAGCCCAAGAGGGCTGTCGGAACCTTTGGGCAGCTCCGCCCAGACCCGCCAGGGGCGAGCCGCCCCTGGACCGACTTTCCTTAAGTAATGGATTCCAAAGGCCTGCCTTTGGCGGAGTTTGAGGCAGAGCCTCAACCTTGCTTGCTTCACCCCTCATCCTAGAAGGCTGCTGCGTCAGCACACGCGGCGAGCCCGTGTGCCTACTGGGCGGCGACAGGTGAGGACACGGCGCCACGCTGCCCGGCACCCGCGGGGGACAGGCGCGCCAGGTCGGCAGCCGCCTCGGCCACGCCCTGCGACTGCGCGCGCTCCAGCCACACGCGAGCCTCCGCGGGATCGCGCCGCCCGGCGAGGCCACGCGCCAGGTAGCGGCCCAGCATCATCTGCGCGTGACCGTGGCCGCGCTCGGCCGCCTTGCGGAACCACTGCTCGGCCACGAGACGGTTCTCCGGCACCTCGTGCCCGCCGCCATGCATCGCGCCCACCGCGAACATCGCCGCCACCTGGCCCTGGCCGGCCGCCTGCTCGAACCAGCGCAGCGCCGCGGGATGGTCGCGCGGACCGCCACGGCCGTTCAGCGCCAGCTCGGCCAGCGCCACCTGCGCGTCGGCCATCCCCGCCTGCGCGGCACGTTCGAACCAGGCGCGGCCCTCCTCGATGTTGGCATCGATGCCACGCCCCTCGACCAGCATCCGCGCATACCAGTACTGGGCGTTGACCACGCCGTCCGCGGCCCGGCGCAGCCACATGGCCGCGCGGCGGTCGTCGCGCTCGATGCCGACGCCCTCGGCCAGACAGACGCCGAAATTGAAGGCGGCCACCAGATCGCCATTGCCGGCGGACTGCTCGAACCACTGGCGGATGCGGACGCGGTCCTCCTCGCCGGCCTTGCCGGACAGCACTAGGTTGGCGAGATCCATCTGCGCCTGGCCGTCGCCGGCATCGGCGGAGCGGCGGAACCAGCGCGCCGCCTCCTCCGGGTCGCGCGACACCCCGGCGCCGGTGAGGAACAGCAGGCCCAGGGCACGCGCCGCTGCGGCATGGCCGCCTTCCGCGGCGCGGCCGAACCACAGTGCCGCCTCGGCGTAGTTCGGCGGCAGGTCGCCGCCCTTGGCATACAGGTCGCCAACCAGCGCGGCGGCCTCGGTGTCGCCCGCCAGCGCGGCACGGCGCAGCCACGACTCGCCCTCAACGACGTTGCGCGCCACCCCGCGACCCTCCATCAGCGCCAGACCCCAGCGCGCCTGCCCGGAGCGCACCCCCTTCTCCGCAGCCTGGCGGTACAGCTCGGAGGCCGCTGCGACATCCTGCTGCACACCGGAACCGCGTTCCGTCATCACGCCGAGCAGATAGAGCGCGGTCGGCAGCCCGGCATGGGCCGCCTTGGCCAACTCCACGGCGGCCCTGACCTGGCTGCCGGTATCGTCCGCCTGGCGCAGCATCGAGAGACCCAGCCCGAGCTGACCCTGCGCACACCCGGCATCGGCGGAACGCCGGTACCACGCGTCCGACGCCGCGATGTCGCGCAGCTCCTCCGGCCCGGACACCAGCAGGTAACCGAGCAGGGCCTGGGCTTCCGGCGAGCCCGCTTCCGCCGCCGGACGCGCCCAATGTGCCGCACGGGCAAAATCCGGACCGGTGCCGACGCGCCCGTCAGCGAACAGCTTGGTGCCGGGCGTCGCGGCGGTGACATCGGCCACCAGCCCATACAGATACAGGGTCGCGAGCAGGCTTTGCGCCTCGACCCACCCGGCCTCCGCGGCAAGCTCCAGCCAGCGTGCCGCGTCGGACCGGCTGCTGGGCACGCCCGCGCCCTCAAGATAGGCGCGACCGACCCGGAACTGCGCCTCCGGCAGCCCCGCGCTGGCCGCCCTGGCCAGCAATGGGAAGGCTCCGGACACGTCACCGCGCTCCGCAAGGCCGACGGCCTTGCGGAGCTGGTTTGCGGGGGAGAGCAGCCGGTTCAGCCGGTCGCCAAGCGCCATGGTGTCAGCCGCGGCGCCGTGGCTGCGTTCGAGACGCCAACCTCACGGCTCGCGCATGCCTTCGTGGGCGACCGGCAGGATCGAGCCGAGCAGGTAGCCGGCGACAGTGCGCTTGCCGATCTCGATGTCCGCCGTCAGTGGCATGCCGGGGATGATGTGAAACCCCTTGGGCGTGTCGTGCAGCGTGACCTCGTCGATTGTCACCTTGCCGCGGTAGAACGGCGTCCCGCCGCTGTCCTGACCCTGGCCACCGGCTCCGTGACGCTGGCCCTGCTGGTCACCGCTGGTGAAGCTGTCGGCGCTGATCAGACGCATGGTGCCCTTCGCGCCGCCGTAGCGGGTGGATGGAAACGTCGAGAACTTCACGCTGACCTTGTCGCCGACATGGACGTAGCCCGACTCGCTGGCGGGGATGTTGACCTCGACCTCGAGCGGCGAGTTGAGCGGCACCAGGGTGAAGAACTGGTCGCCCGAGGCCATCACGGAGCCGACGGACACCTTGGCCACGGTCTGCACCACGCCGTCCTGGCCGGCGCGGAGCACCACGAGACGGCTGCGCAGCTCGGCCTTGGCAAGCTCCTCCTGCGATGCGCTCAGCCTGCGCGAGGCTTCCGTGAGATCCTGCGACACCTTGGACCGCCACTCCTGCTCGTAGGCGTCGCGCTCGGACAGGGCGCCCTGGAGCTGCGCCCGGTCCTGCTGCGCGGAGCGGAGCGCGGCACCCAGCGACCGGGTCGCCTCGACCTGCGTGTCCTGGGCCTGAAGCGTGCTCAGCTTGCTGCCCACCGCGTCGTGCTGCAGCTCGGCGCGCATGCTGGCGACGTTGGTCGCGATCGCCAGGCGCTGCTTGTAGAACTCGCCGTCCTGCTCGTCACGCTGCACCAGGGCCTGGAAGCCCTCGATCTTCTGCTGGTAGTTCTGCAGCCGAAAGCTGTGCTCGCTGCTGCGCTGCGCGAAGATCGCGGCCTGGACCTGGCTGGACTGGTCGCTGGCGGTGGGCTGGTACGGCTTGCCCGCGGCCTCGGCGGTCAGACGCTCGACCTCGGCGCGGTAGCTGCCGGACTGCTGCGTGGAGGCGCCCACGTTGGCGGTGGTGTCGGTCGGGTCGAGCTGGGCGAGCACGTCGCCCTTGTGCACCACCTGGCCCTCCTGCACGTCAATCGAGCGCACGATCGAGGTCTCCAGCGGCTGCACCACTTCCGTGGCCGCCACCGACACCACCTTGCCGCCCGCCGAGACCACGCGGTCGATCGGGATCAGCCACGCCACGGTGAAGCAGGTGGCCACCAGGGCGCCGACGGTCCAGATCGTGCCGCGCGCCCCGGGAAGGGTGGGGGCATTGGCCATCGCTGCCGAGGGCGAATGGAACTCGAGCACGGAGATCGGCATCTCCGCGCCGCGTCGTGCCGCGCGACGGTCGGCGCGGGCGAGGGCGCCCCCTGCCGGGGCGACGGGCTGAAGGTTTCCGGACATCGCGGTCTCCTCAGTCGCCCTGGGCGAGCACGGGGGTCAGCGAAGCCTGCCGCCCCTTCTCGTTCAGGTGACGGTTCTGCTGCAGCCAGAGCTGGCGATAGATCGAGCAGCGCTCCACCAGCACGTTGTGCGGCGCGATGTCGATCAGCTTGCCACGATCCATCACCGCGATCTGGTCGCAGTCGATCAGCGAGGACAGGCGATGCGAGACGATCACCATGGTGCGGCCCTTGGCGATGCGCTGCAGGTTGGCGTTCACCAGAGCCTCGCTCTCGGGGTCGAGCGCGCTCGTCGCCTCGTCGAGGATCAGGATGCGCGGGTCCGAGATCACCGCGCGCGCGATCGCCAGACGCTGGCGCTGGCCACCGGAGATGTTGGCCGAGCCCTCCTCGATCCAGGTCTCGTAGCCCTGCGGCAGCCGCTCGATGAACTCCTCGGCGCCGGCAAGGCGGGCGGCGCGCACCACGTCCTCCAGCGTCAGCCCGGGTCGGCCGGCGGAGATGTTGTCGCGTACTGTGCCACGGAACAGGAAGTTGTCCTGCAGCACGATGCCGAGATTGCGGCGCAGATGCGTGAGGTTGATCTCGCGCAGCTCCACGCCGTCGATCTTGAGGAAGCCGCTGTACTCGCGGTTGATGCCCTGCAGCAGCCGAGTGATCGTGGACTTGCCCGAGCCGGAACGGCCGACCAGTCCGAGCATGGTGCCGGCCGGCACGTCGAACGCCACGTTGTCCAGCGCCACGTTCTTGGCGCGCGGGTAGGTGAAGGTCAGGCCCTCCAGCACGATGTGCCCGGCCAGGCGAGGACGCATGCCGGTGGTCAGCGCCCGGGTCTCGGTCGGCTGGTTGAGCACGCTGCCGACCTCGCCGACCGAGGCGCGCACGTCGGTCATCTCCTCCAGCAGCTTGGCGATGCCGACCAGCGGCGCGGTGACGCGCTGGCCCAGCATCATGAAGGCGATCAGCCCGCCTGCGGCCAGTCCGGTGGTGTCGCTGATCGCGAAATACGCGCCGACCATGATCACGCCGCGCGAGATGAACATGTCGATCGGGGTGATGATGGACTGCGGCCAGTTGGACATGCGCAGCGCCGCCAGGCGCGCCGAGGTGGACTCGGCCACGCACTCGTCCCACTCCGCGCGCCGCGCCGGCTCCAGTGCCAGCGTCTTGATGGTGCGGATGCCCTGCACCGTCTCCGACATCACCGAGGCCTTGCGGTTCTCGGCCGCGATCACCTTGCCCACCAGGCGGCCAACCGGCTTGAGGAAGATCATGATGATCACGGCGATCAGGCCGGATGCCGCCACCACCATCCACGCCAGCGTCGCGTCCAGCCAGAACAGGAAGGGCAGCAGGAACACCAGGGTGAATGCGTCGAGGAACGTGGACAGCAGCTTGCCGGTCAGGAAGTCGCGGACCTTGAACACCTGGAACAGCTTGCTGATCGTCATGCCGGCAGGATTGTGCTCGAAGTAGTCGACCGGCAGGGCGAGCAGGCGGTTGAAGATGTGCAGGCTCAGCTTGGTGTCGATGCGCGCCGACAGCACGCCTGTCAGCTCGCGCCTGCTCCAGCCGAGCAGAGTCTCGTAGGCGCTCAGGATGACGAGGATCGCGGAGAGCAGGACCAGCGTCGACATGCTGTGATGCGTGACCACGCGGTCGATCACCGACATCACCAGCAGCGCCGGCACGATGGTCAGCACGCTGAGCACCAGCGAGGCGATGCTGATGTCGCGCATCAGCTTGGTCTGCTCCATCACCAGGCCGGAGATCCAGCCCAGGTTGAACGGCGCCTCCACCTCGGCCTTGGAGCGCTGGCGCCGCACGAGAACCACCTCGCCGGTCCACACCTGCGATAGCCGGAGCTGGTCCACCGCCACCGGCGGTTCCGACGCCGCGGTCACGGGGTCCTTGAGCCACACCACGTCGCGCGCCGCGTCCACCTCGACCAGGATGCCGGCGGAGCCGTCGTTGAACAGCAGCACGGTCGGCGGGGCGCCGTGGAAGCGGAACAGGTTGCGCCAGCGCAGGTTCAGCGCCCGGCCCATGAGCCCCTGCTCGCGCGCCCAGTTGACCAGCGAGGCCGCGGAGGGGACGTCCTCGCCCGCCTGCCCGCGGAAATCCTTCGGATCAAGATCGACGCCGTGGTGGCGGGCAGCGGCGACCATCGCCCGCAGCCGCGCCTCCATCATGGCGTTGCGCGGCACCTCGCCAGCCGGCCCGGACAGTCGCGGCGCGCCCGGGGCGTCGGGCGTCGAGGCAGCTTCGGTCTCTGCGGGCGGTCGATCCACGGTGCATCCTTCCCAGTCAAGGCCCACGTACTTTCACGTCCACTTTCGCACGCGCAACCTCGCATCCCTACCACGCAAAGGGTTAAAATACGATCACTTTCCGGACCGCGGCCACCCGCGCCACACTCCTGCCCGCTTCCCGCGACCCCTCCACACTCAGGATCCTCGCATGGACATCCGACCCACGGCCGAGCCAGACCTGCCAGAGATCCAGGCGATCTACGCCCACCACGTCCTGTACGGAACCGGCACCTTCGAGGAGACCCCGCCCGCGCTCGAGGAGATCGCCGCCCGCTTCCGGCGCGGCACCGAGCGCGGCTTCGCCTGGCGCGTCGCCGCCGACGCCACCGGCATCCTCGCCTTCGCCTACTACGGGCCGTTCCGCGACCGGCCCGCCTACCGCTACCTGGTGGAGGACAGCATCTACGTGCGCGAGGACGTGCGCGGCCAGGGCGTCGGCAAGCAGCTCGTCGCCAGCCTGCTGGCCGACGCAGAGCGCGCCGGACTGCGCCAGATGATCGCGGTGATCGGCGACGCGGAGAACATCGGCTCGATCGGCATGCACGCCAGCCTCGGCTTCCAGCGCACCGGCACGCTGCGCGCCGCCGGCCTGAAGTTCGGCCGCTGGCTCGACGTCGTGATCATGCAGCGCACCCTCGGCGCCGGCGACGCCGACACCCCGGAGTAGCGCCCCCCCCCGCCATCCCGGGGAGAAGGCGCCGCCTCCCCACCTGGCACTCATCCTGGCCTGGCACTCATCCTGCATCGGGCATCCCGCATCGGGCGTCAGGCCCGCGCTCCCGGCCGCCGCCGGCACCGCCCCATCGCGCCGGCCGCGGCGTCCGGAGCCCCATGGACCTGTTCACCTGCCGCCGGTGCGGACAGCGGCTCTACTTCGAGAACACCCGCTGCGAGCGCTGCGGCCACCGGCTCGGCTACCTGCCCGACGCCGCCACCCTGGCCGCCCTGGAGCCGCTCGCCGCGCCGCCCGGTCGCGGCGAGGCGGCCTGGCGCCCGATCCCCGCCCGGCACGGCGAGGCCCGGCGGTTCTGCGAGAACGCCGCGCGTGACGTCTGCAACTGGATGGTGCCGGCCGGCAGCGCCGAGCGGTTCTGCGCCGCCTGCCGCCACAACCGCACCGTCCCCGACCTCTCGCGCGACGGCAACCTCGTGCGCTGGCGCAAGCTGGAGGAGGCCAAGCACCGCCTGTTCTACACCCTGCTCCGCCTTCGCCTGCCGCTCGCCGACCGCCGCGACGACCCCGGCTTCGGCCTCGGCTTCGACTTCCTGGAGGACCTGCCCGGCTCGCAGAAAATCATGACCGGCCAGGACGACGGCGTCATCACGCTTAACATCGCGGAGGCCGACGACGCCGTGCGCGAGGAACTGCGCCAGAAGATGGGCGAGCCATACCGCACCCTGCTCGGCCATTTCCGCCACGAGAGCGGGCACTACTTCTGGGACCGCCTGGTGCGCGACGGCGGCCATCTCGACGCCTGCCGCGCCCTGTTCGGCGACGACCGCGCCGACTACGAGGCGGCGCTGCGCCGCCACTACGCCGAAGGCCCGCCCGCGGACTGGCAGGGCCGCACCATCAGCGCCTACGCCACCGCCCACCCCTGGGAGGACTTCGCGGAGACCTGGGCGCACTACCTGCACATCGTCGACACCCTGGAGACCGCCTGCGCCTTCGCCATGGACCTGCGGCCCCACGAAGGCGCCGAGCACGTCGACCTCAACCCCTACACCGCCGACACCATCGAGGAGATCATCGCCGCCTGGCTGCCGCTGGTGTTCGCCATGAACAGCCTCAACCGCTCCATGGGGCAGGGCGACCTCTACCCGTTCGTGCTGGCCCCACAGGCCGTGCGCAAGCTCGGGTTCATCCACGGCCTGGTGCAGCCGTTCGCAAGGCGCTGAGCAGAAAGCAAGGCTGGGCTCTGCCCAGACCCGCCAGGGGCGAGCCGCCCCTGGACCGGCTCTATGAAGGAGACCTACAAATTCCCGCAGAGTTTTAGCTGTTACGAAACTCAGTAAGAATCATCTTCAGATGATCCAAGTCGTCGAAGCGTGCTGTCGCTACAGTTGCAAATGGAGGGGCCGCTCTCTTACCTGGATATAATGTGTTCTGCTGACTTACGCGCTTTATGAATAATTCCGGTCTCCGCAGTGTTGCAATGAGATGGGCTCCTCCGTGACCAAGTATATTTGTAGGCTGAATGTCGAATCCGATAATTTCTTGCCACGAGATGACCCCTAACTCCGGGTAAAAGCCAAATCGCGCGCCTGATCTGTCGGCTAACGTCTTTTCATGCTTTCGCGGCCGGGACGCTCGCCGAAAGAATAGACCTGTTGCGAAAGTAGCCATTTACTTTCGGGCTGGCGCGAGGGGGCTGAGACGGCATTCCGGCTCTCTTGTCCAGGTCAGACCGGCATGAACCCTGCTTCCATGTTGACCAGGCCCGCGAT
>JAABUY010004770.1_pt1 | contig 13978 bp, 15 predicted proteins | sample 5560271 | NCBI WGS metagenome assembly JAABUY01 (sample SAMN10711886, study PRJNA513374) | rock metagenome | isolation source: Antarctica rocks | place: Antarctica: Victoria Land, University Valley
TTCGGCCGCCTCGCCGCGTTGGTCGATGGCATCAGCCAGAAGATGCTGACCCAGACCCTGCGCCAGATGGAACGCGACGGCCTCGTGACGCGGACCGTCCACCCCGTCGTGCCGCCGAAGGTGGAGTACAAGCTGACAGGGCTCGGCATGGGTCTCGGCGCGGCATTCTGCGGCGTGTGGGTCTGGGCGAGTGAAAACCTTCAGGAGGTCGAGGCTGCCCGCAACGACTTCGACGGAAGAGCCGCCGAGGCCCGACCAAGCTGAAGAGGGAAGCGGAGCGACACGATGACCGCGTTTCTGTGCTGCGCTTGCGGAACGTCCTACCCGGACGCCTCACGGCAGCCCGAGCGCTGCCCGATCTGCGAGGACGAACGCCAGTTCATTCCGACGCTCGGCCAAGCCTGGATCTCTCGCGATGCATTGGCCTCGACCCACCGCAATGCTTGGCGCCGGCACGAGCCCGACTTGCTGAGCCTGCAGACCGTGCCGGCCTTCGCCATCGATCAGCGTGCCTTCCTGCTGCGGACGCCGGAGGGGAACATCCTGTGGGACTGCATCGCACTTCTCGACGCGGCGACCGAGGACCTCGTGCGCGGCCTCGGTGGGCTGTCCATGATGGCGATCTCCCATCCGCACTATTATACTGCAATGCAGGATTGGGCCGCGGCTTTCGACGCTCCCATCTACCTGCATGCTGCCGACCGCGACTGGGTGATGAGGCCGAGTCCTCACGCCCGGTTCTGGGACAGCGAGACGCTGGAACTCGGTTCCACCGTCACCCTGATACGGACCGGCGGCCACTTCGCCGGCGGCACGGTCCTTCATTGGTCGGGCACGGCGGACGGGGCCGGCGCGCTCCTGGTGGGCGACATCGTGCAGGTCGCGCCCGGCGCACGGACCGTCTCGTTCATGTGGAGCTATCCCAACATGATGCCCTTGCCCGGCGCCGAGATCCGGCAGATCGCGTCACGCTTGGCTCCGTTGGGCTACGACCGCATCTACGGTGCGTTCGCCGGCCAGGAGGTGGCGCAGGGCGGTCCCGCGATCGTCGCGCGATCGGCGGCGCGCTACGTGGAACTGCTGGAGCGCGGCGGTCCCGGCTATCCCGCAGGGCCCGGCAAAGAAGGAAGCCTCGAAAACCGCCAAGCGCCTGACGAAGGTGGCAGGATCCCATCTCGCGCGCAACCAGGGATCCTCGGAGAGCCTGAGGCTGAAACCGGTTACCGCTCGGTGAAAAGGCCTGGAAACGATCGATTGTAATTCGAGATGAGCGCTCCACAGAGCTCCTCTGGAGGCGTCGTCTTTATTCTCTGACGATATGCGGTCTGGAACTCGGCCCGTCGGCTGCCGACCGGCATGATGTCGGCGGCATCGATTCCGTGTTCTTCAGCGTATTTGAAAGCGACACCGAAGTTTGCGTTGATGCTCCGGCATTGCGCGTCGACCAGTGTGGCGTCGGCGACGATCTGCATGGCCTTGGATTGACCTGCGTCGAGTGTCGCCGACGAGGCCGTGGCGACCGGCATCGCCAGAACGGCGATCTGCAGTCCGATCAGAGCGAACGGAACGGTGATTTTCACGTCGGCAAGCCTCGCTGATGAGCGTCAGCGCAGGATGCGGCCGCTTCGTTCAGAAATCCTTTCGGCCCGCCGACGGTCGAAGACCAGGGTCCTGCGACGCAGACGGGAAGAGCCTTTGGAGCCGAGATCAGCATCGCGAAGCGGTCCGTCGGCGAGCCTGTCGCATGCCCGGGCGGCCCCGACTCCCCCAGCCGAAACGGACAGGATTGCGGACGAGCCACGCGCTCTGAGCACGTCAACCATTCGCCGCGATGGTCGCATCCTTCCGGCAACGCCCGCATTGGACACCGCGAAGATGCTGCTGCGTCGCCTTCGTTCCGGGCGGATGCGCGGCTCGGGAGCGCCGACCATGAGCGATGTGACGGGGAAGGGCGCCGTGGCGCTGATCGCGGGCGGGCTCGTCGCGCTGTCGGGCGGGATCGTCGTCATCGACGGCGCTCGTGCGGCCGAGCAGCCCGTGCGGCGGGCCGCGCCCCATCGGCGTGTCCTGCGCATCGCCGTACGGCCCCTGACGATCCGCCGCCGCGCCGAACGGCCGGTCGTGGTGGCCATACCGGAATTTGCCTATGCGGTGCCGCAGCACGGCTGGAACGACCCTCGTCTCTACTATTTCGGCCCGTTCCGGACCGGCGGCGAGGTCTTCTACGGCGACCAGGCCCGCAACCCGATCACCCGCGGCAATTCCGAACTCGGCATGATCTCCGGTTACGGCGGTGCACGGGGTGGCTTCGGCGGTCCGCATTTCGACAGCGTCGGCGGCTTCCACAACGGCCCCGGCCCGGACGGCAGGATCGACCGCGACTACGCTTCGGGCAGCCTGTCGCGCCCTGATTACGGCGACGTCGAGCCGCACTATCCGAGCGTGACGGCGCGCGCGGCCGCGCTGGGCGAGGGCGTCGTGCCCCGAGGTTCGCTGACCGCTGCGAGCGACCGGGCGGGTGGCCGCCGCATGGTGGCCGAAGGCCGGAGCACCTTCATCGAATCCGAGGACGCCAAGGCTCGGTTCAGCGCGCCGATGGTGCACGAGAACCCCGATGAGGGCCTGCCCGGGGGCCAACCGCTGCCGACCCTCGGCGAGATCGGCGGTTTTTTGAGGCAAGGGCCGGGCTAGAGCTTGCCCATCACCTCGCCGCGGAAGCCGTAGACCTCGCGGGTGCCGCCGAGCGCCACGAGCCTGACGTCGCGGCTCTGCCCGGGCTCGAACCGCACCGCCGTGCCGGCCGGGATGTCGAGGCGGAACCCCCTCGCCTTGGCCCGGTCGAACCGCAGTCCCGGATTGGTCTCGAAGAAGTGGTAGTGCGACCCGACCTGGATGGGCCGGTCGCCGCTGTTCTCGACCTTCAGGGTCAGCGTCTCCCGGCCTTCGTTCATGACGATGTCGCCCGGTGCCGGCAGCGCCTCGCCCGGGACCAGCACGTCTTCGGTGCCGCGGATCGGGTTGTGGACCGTCACGAGCTTGGTGCCGTCCGGGAAGGTCGCTTCCACCTGCACGTCGTGGATCATGGAGGCGACGCCTTCCATGACCTGTGAGGCGTGCAGCACCTCCGATCCCGCCCGCATGAGGTCGGCGACGCTGCGGCCGTCCCGCGCCCCCTCCACGACGACGTCGGTGATCAGCGCGATCGCCTCGGGATGGTTGAGCTTGACGCCGCGCTCCAGGCGTCGTCGCGCGACCTGGGCCGCCATGGCGATGAGCAGCTTGTCCTTCTCGCGCGGCGTCAGGTTCACGGGGATCCCCGGGGTCAGGTCCAGAGCCGGGGCAGGGCGCGGCCCCGCAGTCCGGACATCAAGGCCACGTTAGCGGCCCGCAGCCGCTCTGGCGAGAGGGAGATGGAGCGGGCCACGAGCATCCCGTTCCAGGCGCTGACGCCGCCCACCACGTCGTGGACCGCGAGCGCGGCGCGGGCTGCATCGATCAGCGTTTCCGCCCGGGGCGAGACCAGCACGACGGTGGCGGCCGCGCGCGCGCCATTGCCCAGCGCCGGGCGGTCGAGCAGGCCCGCCACGTCGCCGCCGAACGCCACATCCTCGGCCAGCACGAGCCGCCCGCCGCGCCGCACGCGCCAGCGGTCGCGCAAGCTCCCCGATGTCATATGCTCGCCCATGGCCAGGCGGCCGAAGACCAGCATCTCGACAAGGAGGAGGTCGGCGTCGGGCGCCATCTCGACCGAGAGCCGACGGTCGAGGCGCGCGCCGTCGAACAGGATGGTCTCCTGCGGCAGCCAGTCGAGGGTGGCATCAGGTCCGAGATCGAGCCCGACGTCGACGCAGGTCACGCCGTCGGCGCCATCCGCCAGGCGTCCGCGGTAGATCTTCTCGGCCGCCGTGGTCGTGAGCGCGACCGCGGCCCGGTCCGCGGCCGAGAACACGAAGCGGGCGTGGTCGCCCCCCGCCATGCCGCCGCCCGTGTTGACCATCACGGCCTCGCAAAATCCCCCACGGCTCTGCGGCAGGCGAAGACGGTAGCCGCCCGTCTCGTAGGGTCCCACGACCTCCGTGCGGGCGCCGACCCTGACGAACCTGGCTTCGATGACGCCGCGCGCGCGGTTGCCCGCGGCGGGTAGGGCCTGGCGGCGGGCTTCGGCGTCGGTCATGCGGCTCGCTTGTCCGCCGTCGGCCCTCGCCGCGCAACCCCGGCGGCGGCCCGCCGTTGATCCCGGCACCTCTCCACACACGAGTCCAGCCCATGCCGCCCGACAGCATGAACCACCCCAGAACCCGCGCGGCCCTGCGGGCTCTCCTCGCGGCGAGCTACTTCGGCATCGGCATCGTGCATCTCACGCGACCCGACGCCTTTCTACCCATCATGCCGGACTGGGTGCCGGATCCGCGCGACGTCGTGCTGGCCACCGGGGTCTGCGAGCTGGTGGGCTCGGCCGCTTTGATGACGCCGCGCCTGCGCCGCGCCGCCGGCTGGGCCTTCGCGGCCTATGCGGTCTGCGTGTTTCCGGCCAATATCAAGCACGCCTTGGACAACGTGTACGTGCCGCCGATCCCGTCTTCGTGGTGGTACCACGGTCCGCGTCTCGCGTTCCAACCCGTCTTCGTGTGGTGGGCTCTCTGGGCCACGGGCGTGATCGACTGGCCGTTCCGGAGCAGGGCCACGTCGCTTCCATCGCCTGGCCATGGCGGGCCCAGGTAGGACAGGCTGGAGACCGGTGCCGAAACCGTCGAGCCTGCGGCGCGCGGCGCCGAGCCCGCGACGGAGCGACCGTCTCTTGCCGCTGCCGAACCGACCTGCTATCTCCCGCATCGGTCGGGTGAATGTCCCTGCGTCCGGTTACGGGCGAAGGGCGTCGCCGGCTGGCATCCACTTCGCTTCCCCGCGCCGGCCAATGCGCCGGCCCGCCCTCGTGGTGGTCGGTTCCCACGAAGCCGGGAACCGCCGGTGCCCGGAAGTGCCCATGAACACGAACCGCCGGTGCCGCCCGGAATGCCCGGGTACCAGGAGAATGAATGTCCGCTGTTGCTTCCTATGGCGCGCCTACGCGCGATGATTTCGCCGCTCTGCTCGACGAGAGCTACGGCAAGAACGAAGCTTTCGAAGGCACGGTCGTCAAAGGCATCATCGTCGCCATCGAGAAGGATGTCGCGGTGATCGATCTCGGTCTGAAGACCGAGGGCCGCGTCGCGATGAAGGAATTCACCAACAACGGCCGGGACGAGCTGCCCGGCATCGGCGACGAGGTCGAGGTCTACCTGGAGCGCATCGAGAACGCGCTCGGCGAGGCCGTGATCTCGCGCGACAAGGCCCGCCGCGAAGAGAGCTGGGTCAAGCTCGAGAAGGCCTTCGAACTGCAGGAGAAGGTGGAAGGCGTCATCTTCAACCAGGTCAAGGGCGGGTTCACGGTCGACCTCGACGGCGCCATGGCGTTCCTGCCCCGCAGCCAGGTCGACATCCGCCCGGTGCGCGACGTGGCGCCGCTGATGGGCGTGCCGCAACCGTTCCAGATCCTCAAGATGGACCGCCGCCGCGGCAACATCGTCGTGTCGCGCCGCACGGTGCTCGAGGAATCCCGCGCCGAGCAGCGCCACGAGATCGTGGCCAACCTCCAAGAGGGCCAGGTGATCGACGGCACGGTGAAGAACATCACCGATTACGGCGCCTTCGTGGACCTCGGCGGCATCGACGGCCTGCTGCACGTGACCGATATCGCATGGCGTCGCGTCAATCACCCGACCGAGGTCCTGTCGATCGGCCAGACCGTCAAGGTCAAGATCATCAAGATCAATCACGAGACTCACCGCATCTCGCTCGGCATGAAGCAGCTGCTCGACGATCCGTGGCAGGGTATTGAGGCCAAGTACCCGATCGAGATGAAGCTGACGGGCCGCGTCACCAACATCACCGACTACGGCGCCTTCGTGGAACTGGAACCGGGGATCGAGGGCCTGATCCACGTCTCCGAAATGTCCTGGACGAAGAAGAACGTCCATCCCGGCAAGATCGTCTCGACCAGCCAGGAAGTCGAAGTGCAGGTTCTCGAGGTCGACGCCGTGAAGCGCCGCATCTCGCTCGGCCTGAAACAGACGCTGTCGAACCCGTGGGAGAGCTTCGCGGAGCAGTTCCCGATCGGCACCGAGGTCGAGGGGGAGGTCAAGAACAAGACCGAGTTCGGGCTGTTCATCGGGCTCGACGGCGACGTGGACGGCATGGTCCACCTCTCCGACCTCGACTGGAACCGCCCGGGCGAGCAGGTCATCGACGATTACAAGAAGGGCGATGTCGTCAAGGCGCAGGTGCTCGACGTCGATGTCGAGAAGGAGCGCATCTCGCTCGGCATCAAGCAGCTGGCCGGAGACCCGTTCGTGTCCAAGGCCGGCGAGGAGCCGGGCACGTCCGGCGATCTCCGCAAGGGTTCGATCGTCACCTGCGAGGTGACCGACGTCAAGGAGGGCGGCATCGACGTCAAGATCGTCGGCACCGACATGACGGCCTTCGTCAAGCGCAACGAACTGGCGCGCGACCGCAACGACCAGCGCGCCGAGCGTTTCGCGGTCGGCGAGAAGGTCGATGCCCGCATCACCTTGTTCGACCGCAAGGCCCGCAAGGTCTCGGTGTCGATCAAGGCGCTGGAGATGGCCGAGGAGAAGGAGGCCATCGCGCAATTCGGCTCCGCCGATTCCGGCGCGTCATTGGGCGATATTCTCGGCGCGGCCCTCCGAGCCCGCAACGAGGGCGACAAGAAGTAGGCGTCTCGCTCAAGCCCTATGCTCCTGAGCCTCAGCAGATTTGCACAAATCTGCTGAGGCAGTTCGGGCCCGCGCCGCGATCCGGCGCGGGCCTTTATTTTCAGGCGGGAACAAGGTCATGCGGGCGGTCGGCATCGATTTCGGCACCACCAACAGCGCCGTCGCGGTCGCGGAGGAAGACGGGCAGGTGCGCAGCCTGTCCTGGCCATCCGCCGCCGGGTCGGTCGACGTGTTTCGCACGGCGCTCGCCTTCTGGAGCGAGGGGCGCGCGCCGCGTGCCGTCCTGCACACGGCAAGGGGTCCGCAGGCGCTCGAACATGCGCTGTCGGGCACCGGCCAGGGCCGCCTCATCCAGTCGATCAAGACCTATCTCGGCAGTCGCGCCTTCACCGACACCCGCCTCTACGGCCAGCGCTTCACGCTCCCGAACCTCGTTTCGACATTCCTGCGGCATCTCGTGCCCGATCGGGACGCCTTGCTGAGCGAGGCCGTTGCCGTGGTGGCGGGCCGCCCGGTCGTTTTCGCGGGCGAGAACCCGGATGAGGCGCTGGCGGTGGAGCGTCTCCGCACGGCCTTTGCGGAGGCGGGTTTCGGCGCCGTGGAACTCGCCTACGAGCCGCTCGGCGCCGCCTATTGGTACGCCCGCAATCTCCGGCGCGACGAGACCGTGCTGGTGGCCGATCTCGGCGGCGGCACCTCCGACTTCTCCGTGATCCGCTTCGAGCGCGCGGGCCTCGCCTTCGAGGCCACCCCACTGGCGCACGGCGGCGTCGGTATCGCGGGCGATACCTTCGACTATCGCCTGATCGACCGCTATGTGGCGCCGCAACTGGGGCGCGGCTCGCACTACCGCTCCTTCGATAAACTCCTGCCGATCCCGGCCTATATCCACGCGGCCTTCAGCCAGTGGCACCAATCGTCATGGCTGAAAGCGCCCCACACCATGGCGGAGCTCAGGAAACTCAGGGCCGCCAGCGACGATCCGGCCGCCATGGAGCGGTTGATCGATTTCATCGACCTCGACCTCGGTTTCGAGCTTTATGGCGCGATCAGCGGGGTCAAGATCCGCCTATCGGAGGCCGAGCGCACGCGCTTCGCGTTCGACACCGCCGGCATCCGGCTCGAAGCCGACGTGACGCGGGCCGAGTTCGAGCGGCTGATCGCCCCCGATCTCGCCCGCATCGCCGCGGCTGCCGACGATACGCTGGCGCGCGCCGGGCTGGGTCATGGCGACGTCGACGCCGTTTTCACCACCGGCGGCACGTCCCAGGTACCGGCCGTGCGCCGGCTGTTCCTCGGGCGGTTCGGCGCCCATCGGCTCCACACCGCCCATCCGCTGCAATCGGTGGCGTCGGGGCTCGCCCTCTATGCCGCGGATCGGGCGCGCGGTCGCGGACCCGGAGTGGCCGCTTCCGCTTGACGCCGCCTCGGCCCGTTCCTACCTCCGGTCCACGCCGGCGAGGGCCTGTGCCGCTTGCCTGCATCAAAGGGTGTCATCATGGCCGCTGCCGATTCCGTCACCACCAAGGTCACCGACCAGAGCTTCGACCAGGACGTCCTGAAATCGTCCGAGCCCGTCGTCGTCGATTTCTGGGCCGAATGGTGCGGCCCGTGCCGCATGATCGCCCCGGCGCTGGAGGACATCGCCAAGGAGATGCAGGGCAAGGTCAAGGTGGCCAAGTTCAACATCGACGAGAACCCGGGCATTCCGGGCAAGCTCGGCATCCAGTCGATCCCGACGCTGCTGCTGTTCAAGGACGGCCAGGTCGCGGCCAAGATGGTCGGGGCCAAGCCCAAGGGCGAGCTGCAGCGCTGGATCACCGGCGCGATCTGACCGGTTCCAGGTTCCTGACGGACGGGCAAGCGGCGACCCGTTGCGGTGGGCCGCCGCTCGCCCGAGAACCACGTCGCGCTCACCTGATCAGTTCTACCTCGACGCCAGCCGCGATGGCGATGCTTGGCCAACGGCGCTCTGCAGCGAGCGCCGGTATGCCCTCGCGCCGAGCCAGCGCTAAGCAATAGCGGTCTCCCAACCTCAAGCCACCTGCAAGGGTGATTGAGCGCAGCATGCCCGCCTCATAGGACAGCGCCGTATCGATCGGAGCCAAGCGGATCGGCAATGGACGCAACAAGGCTTCGATATTGCGGCGTCCGATGCCGAGCTTGGCGTAGTGACTTACTACCTCGGCCAGATTGACCGTCGTCATGACAGCATCGTCGAGTGCCGTCGCGACCTTGTCGGCCCCAGGCTCTCCCAGCAGCAAGGCCAGGACAGCAGAGGCGTCGAGCACAAAGCACGTCATTCCGACTCGGCATCGCGTGCTCGATCAGCGAGAAATTCATTCAGGGACGCGCCGGCTTGGCCTTCGGTCAACCTGCGGCTCATCTCCTGCGCCCGCGCTACGACCTGATCGAGCGTCCGAAGCACGATAGCATCGCCCACATCCTCGACGATGACCTCGCCGCCGTTACCGAGCCCCGTGCCGTTTGCGGAGCTCGGCCGGCAAGCTCATTCGACCATCCGGCATCACCTTGGCTTTCATGGTGTCCCTCCGGCTTATGCCCACTCGGCATGAACACGCCACAAACGCGCCAAGGCACCAGGAAAACCATGTGATGCCGTGCTGCGGCTATGGGCGCCGTCAACGGTCCACGCCGATAGTCAGTTCGCTGCCGAGGAAGGCTGCGCCTTTGGCCGTCACCAGGAGCGTGCGGCGACAAGGGCCGACCACCACGTAACCTGAGGCGAACAGCATGGACGCCATAGTGGCGCCCAGGTGGCCGCCCAGGTGATACCGGCGTTCCGTCCAGTCGAGACAGAGCCGGAGAAGGGGACGCCGGCTGCGCGGCGGCGGAGTAGGTTCGAGGCCGAACCTGCGGCACCAAGCAAGGCCGGCGTCGCTGAGTGCAGGTCCGTCGGGGCCGAAGGCGAAGAGCCCGCGGGCCGACATGGATTCCAGGACCGCGACGCCCAGCCGCCCTGCCAGATGATCATAGCAGAGCCGGGCCCGGCAGAGCGCCGGGTCGTGGCGGACGGGGCGCACCGGTCGCTCGCTCCAGTTGCTAAGGCCCTCGATGATCTCGGCCACCTCCCCCGACGCGATCCTGAAGAAACGGTGCCGCCCCTGCTCCTCGACCGCCAGCAACCCGCCCGCGACGAGGCGTGCGAGATGCGCGCTGCCGGCCTGGGGGGACGCGCCCGCCATGCCTGAGAGTTCGCCGGCGGGTCTTCGGCTGCCGTCGCCGAGTGCCAGCAGCATGGCGGCGCGCACGGGGTCGCCGATGAGGGCGCCGAGTTCCACCAGCGACGGCTTGGAACCGCCCCCGTCCGGCCCTTGCGAATGTTGAATGACGTTCATGACCCGATCTTCGTCGAAACATGGGCGCCGACGCTCCACGCGATCCTGAAACATCGGCCTCGTGCTTCGCCCAAGCTCGGCACGCTCTCCCCGAGGTCCAGGCTTGTCAATGTCCCCACGATCCACAACCAACCCCGACGCCGCGCAGGAGGCCCGGCATGGACGGGTGCTCCTGCTGGTGTCGGCGGTGGCATTCAGCGCCGCCGGATTTTTCACGCGCCAAGCTCCGGTCGATCTCTGGGCCATGATCTTTTGGCGAAACACGTTCGGCAGCGCCACGCTGCTTGTCGTCATCCTGTGCACCACGCCGCGGTCCACGCCGCCGCTCCGCCGCCTGGGCCGCCGAGCCTGGGCCGTGATCGCGGCATCCTCCTTGGCCACGATCTGCTATGTCGCGGCTTTCGCCTCTACGTCGGTCGCCGACATCTCGATCATCTATGCGACCGCGCCGCTGGTGACGGCCGGCGTGGCGCGGGTCTGCTTGGGCGAGAGATTGTCCCGCGGCACGGTCGCCGCGGCCTGCCTGGCCGTCGTGGGTGCGGGCATCACGGTCGCCGGATTCCTGCGGTCTGGCTCCGCCGTCGGAGACGGACTGGCGCTGGCCATGACGGTCGCGCTCTCGATCGTCGCGGTGCTGGCGCGCGGCGCCGCCCTGCCGGTACTGTCGATCGCGATCCTGTCGTCCCTCGTCGCGGCGGCCGCGGTGGTGCCGCTCGGCTGGGCGGCGGGGGCGGATCTCCTGGTCGGCTGGCGGGACGCGGCATGGCTGGCCGGCTTCGGTATCGCGTCGATGGCGGTGGCGCTCCCGTGCTACCTCCTGGGCGCCATGGCGGTGCCGGCCGGCGAAGCCATGCTGATCAGCGCAATGGAGATGCCGCTGGCGCCGCTCTGGGTCTGGCTGGGCTTCGGCGAGGTTCCGTCGCGGGCAGCGCTCGTCGGAGGCGCCGTCGTGGCGGTCGCGGTCGTCTTCGACATCGCCCGCGCGGCACGGGCTGCGTGACGGGGCGACCGGTCGGACCGCTCAGCCACGAAAGGCCGCAAGCCGGCCCCGTGGCCGACCTAGCACCTCGTCGTCGCGCATCACCGGCGTGCCACGCACGATCGTGGCGACCGGCCAGCCTTGCACCTTCATCCCGGCGAAGGGGGTCCAGCCACAGGGCGAGGCGATCCAGCGATCCTCGATGGTGCGCCGCCGCTTCATGTCGACCAGGGTGAAGTCGGCGTCGTAGCCGGCCGCGAGCCGCCCCTTGCCGAGGAGGCCGTAGACCCGGGCCGGTCCGGCCGCCATCAGGTCGGCGAGGCGCGACAGCGACAACCGGCCGGCGTTCACATGATCCAGCATGACGGGCACGAGCGTCTGCACGCCCGTGAGGCCGGCCGGGCACTCGGGCCAGGGAAGCGCCTTGGCGGCGCGGGCATGGGGCGCGTGGTCGGATCCGACGGTGTCGACCGCACCGTCGCGGATCGCGCGCCAGCCGGCCTCGCGGTGGCGCTCGCCCCGGATCGGCGGGTTCATGACACCGAGGCCGCCGAGCCGGTCGTAGCAGTCGGGCGCCACCTGGGTCAGGTGGTTGACCAGCACCTCGACGGTGGCGAGATCGCGGAAATCGCGGAGATAGTCGAGTTCCTGCGCGGTCGAGACGTGCAGGATGTGGGCAGGCCGGCCGGTACGGCGCGCCAACGCCATCAGCCGACGCGTGCCGAGGAAAGCGCATTCCTCGTCGCGCCATTCCATGTGCGTGCGGTACGGCATGCCCGAGCGGAAAAGGGGTTTGCGGCTCTGCAGCCGGTCCTCGTCCTCGCTGTGGAAGGCGATGCGCCGACGCCCAGCCCGCATGATCCGTTCGAGGTGCTCGTCGTCTTCCACCATGATGTTGCCGGTAGAACTGCCCGCGAAGACCTTGACGGCGCAAACAGCGGTCTCCAGTTCGAGAGCCGCGAGATCGTCGATGTTGGTCTTGGTGCCCGCCACATAGAGGCCGACGTCGCACCAGATCCGCTCTTCGGCATAGGCCCGCTTCCAGGCAAGCCGGGCCCGGTCGGCGATCGGCGGGTCGGTGTTGGGCATGTCGAAGACCGTGGCGATGCCGCCGAGCACGGCCGCCCGCGTGCCCGTGGCCAGGGTCTCGACCGCGGCATCGCCCGGGTCACGGAAGTGGACGTGGCTGTCGATCAGCCCCGGCAAGACGTGCAGGCCGGTGGCGTCGATGGTCTCGACTGCCGTGTCGACCGCGAGGCTGCCGAGCGCCGAGACGCGGCCGTCGCGCACACCGACGTCCGCGGCCTCCTCCCCCCAGGGCAGAACGCAGGTGCCGCCCCGGACGATCAGGTCATACAGCATGGCTCGGTTCCTCCCCGGGTCGCAGACGCCGGCTCATCGGGATGCCGCGTTCATCGTCGACCACGCCGACAGCGGGACCGTGCCGGACAGTTCCGGCCGGGCCGGCTGGGGCAGGAGGCTGATATATTCGAGCGAGTTGCCGTCGGGATCGTCGAAGTAGACACTCGCGGCCGGCATCCACGGCAACACGACCGGCTCGTCGGTCTCGGGTCCCCCGCCGCCGCGGCGCGGCACGAGTCCCGCCGCGCGCAGCCGCGCGACGGATCCTATGACCTCGTCGAGCTCGGTCGCGAAAGCGATATGCGAGCGGATGCGGACCGGGGAGCCGTGGATCGCCCAAAGCCCGAGCATCGACCTGTCACGTCCGCCGACCCAGAAGAACGCTGCACGGCCATCGGGGAGCGTGTGGGCCAGTTCGAGGCCGACGAGATCGCGGTAGAAGGCGATCGAGCGCGACAGATCCGATACGGTGAGATGGCTCTCGTAGAGGCCAGCGATCGGAACCATGAACTATCCCCGTGGGTGTCTGCACCTTATGTCGCGAGACTCCGCCGGGCGGCTTTCAAGAGGGGCACTGCTTCGCCTCGCCATGCCCCGACCTCGGCAAGTCCCACGGTCGCCCAAGCGCTTGGATGTGTATTTACCCCGTCGTGGCGTCCGCCTCGACCAACATTTGCGCCGACTGGCGCTTGGCCGCGAGCTTGAGCCGCCACAGGGCCGCAACGGTCAGCGCCACGCCGGCCGCCGCCGTCAGGGTATTGACGCTGAAAAGCGAGCGGCTGGCCAGCGCGGCGCTGCCAGCCTTGCCGAGATAGATGAACAGCAGCGTCTGGGGTAGCACGCCGAACACGCTGGCCAGGAAATAGTCGCCGAACGCGATCCCGGTGACGCCGCAGGCGAAGTTGATCACCGGACCGGGCAGCGGGGACGCCAGACGCAACAGGCCGACCAGACGCCACCCCTCGGCGTCGATCGCCCGCATGACGGCCAGGACCCGAGGACGCGCGACCGCGAAACGCTGGACGAAGCCCTGGAACACGAAGCGCGCCAGCACGAAGCCCAGCGTCGTACCGATCGCAGTTCCGGACATGGCGGGCCACACGGCCGACCAGCCCAGGACCGCGCCGGCCGCGACGCAGACGATGGCCCGGGGCACCACGAAGACGCCGCCCAGTGTCAGAAACCCGGCCGTGGTCAGGGCTTCGGCAAGAGCGGGATCGATCGGGCCCACGACGGTCGACGCGCCTCAGTTCTTGTTGAGCGCCGTGGCGATCGGATCGGAATCGGCCTGAGCCTGGGCATTGGCCCCCACGGCGTCGATGCCGTAGACGTCGTCGCGGAACTGCACGCCACCGCCGGCATTGGCCCATCCGGTCAAGTAGACCCAGGCCACGGGGACCGCCTTGGCGAGCTTGATGTCCTCGTGCTCGCCGGTCTTGACCTGGTTCATCATGGCGGCCTTGGTCCAGGTTCCGTCGGGGGCACCGCCCGTGCCCTCGAGCAGC
>JAABUY010004773.1_pt1 | contig 13976 bp, 19 predicted proteins | sample 5560271 | NCBI WGS metagenome assembly JAABUY01 (sample SAMN10711886, study PRJNA513374) | rock metagenome | isolation source: Antarctica rocks | place: Antarctica: Victoria Land, University Valley
GTTGAGCTGAGAGTCAAGGCGCCATTCGCAGCTGAGTGAAGAAGACTTCGTACGCTCCCGTCGTCAGTCTTTCGCTTCTGTCAATTTGCGGAAGGCTCTAGCGAGTTCGAATCCGGTGTTCGCTTGCTTGTTTCCTTTTCCCCGATGTGGTACTGCTCAGCTGTTCCGACCGTCCTGCCTGACTGTATAAAAGGTGGTCCACATCGTCACTCCGATCTTCATCGGTGATCCTCCACACACAGCCCCTCTTCGGGTCTCTCGGACACCTCACGTGCCTCGTTTCCTCGGAGAGCCCGTTCTCGTCGGCGATCATTCCCAGAACAAAGAGAAACGATCAGAACAGCGGTGATGGCAGAGTGAGCATCCCGATCGCTCCCATCCACCTTACAAGGAACCCCTGAGCGCTCAGGGAGGACTAAGTTGTGTGATCCCATTGTACCACTTCCGACGAAACGGTCCACACCATCGGTCCGGCTCCAAACTTCGCTTCATCGGGTGAGACCATCTTGGCGTATAATGGATGGGTATAAGTCTCGACCATCCTCTCGATACTACGACCAACACACATCACAGGGGTCAGCGCCCTCGTTCCATCCGAGACGATTGAGATGGGCACTCACCTATCAAACCAAACCTCCACAACAGCCTCGTACCCTTGATTCAACTCCGTATCCTTCCCAAACACCTTTTCCATCTCCCCAGCGCCATCCGAGGGGGAAGCAGGATTACGATGGCATTGGATATATCGTCGGATCGGTCTGTCGAGCTTGTCGTTGAATGCTGATAGCGCTTTGGGATGTGTGTGCGTCCAGTAATTCTCAAAGTCCTTTACGGAGAGATAAGGTTTACGATGGACGAATAGGGTGAGCTTGACGAGCTTGGAAGCGGACATAAGGGGATGCAAAGGTTGGTAAAGGCGAGGGCTGGAAGATCAAAGAGAGGTAGACATTTACAAAATCTGACCGCGATCTCCGATCATGACCGTCATGAAGCTTCCCTCGGGAATCCAACGCGTCAGAGGCGCTCTGGACCGGTCGTCGCCAAGAAAAAGTCCTTGCTCATGAATCCTCTGATCCTGGGAAACCCGTTGGAAAGGATGAATGGCCTCGCGAAACATCACCAGACCCTCGTTCCCTCCCACGGCTCGTAAGTTCCAAACCAGTGATAAGGACATGTCAAAACAGTGATACGCGGAAGATTCGTCATGGTGCCTACATTACGTCAGCTTCGGCCACGCTTCCCGAATGCGGCGAAAAAGGACGTCTATCGAAAAATCCACCTAGACATCAAAAGACAGCGTTCTGCTCGAGAGCACCGCAATCTATCGCTCGGTTGAAATAATGGCCGGCTCGAGTGACGATATGGATGGAAGGGCCAAGGTCTCGATGAGAAATACCGCCTGCCATCAATGCCGGTACGCATCTCGTCCTCTACCCCCTCACGATGGCCCATACTACCAACAGATTTCCTTCGCTTTCGCCAACAATGGATGCTCAAAAGTAGGGAGCTGACGATGCTGCCGTAGCAAACGGAAGTTGAAATGCGATGGACGTCGGCCGAAGTGCGCAAACTGCTCGAAACCTCGGGTTCGAGGGCTGTCCAAGTCCGAAAAGCTCAATCCATCTCTACCCGAATGTATCTGGGACGAGCCGAAGGGCTTTGGGTTTGACCGTAGGAGGGAGACTGAGGGTGGTGACGAAGTAGGAGGGACCAAGCGGGCACGACGGGGTGAACTGGACGAGCGAATCGGTCAGTCTTCGCTGTTTACGATTCCCTCGTCATGCTTAACCGAGTAGCGACTTTCGAGGAGACCTTGAGCGCTCACAGAACGGAAGCAACGGTCACGACTGCTCGTTTGAAGAGCATCCAAGACGCCGAGGACCGCATCGCCGCGTTGTCCACTGCTCCTGTCTCCCAATCCAATCCCCAGCCCAATCCTCATACATCGGGCGCGTGGGCCGTCGCGTTCGAGCAGGGAGAAATCCCAGGTACCTTGCCCCTCCGACCGCCCTCGAGTCTTGCCGATGACCGCATACCGACAGAGTGGGCGACCCTGGGCGACGAGCAGATCGAACCCAATGGTTTAGGATCTCAGCCGACTATCCTCGACCTCGTCGACGGCTATCAGCTTGCGGAGCGACCTAATGCCGCCTGGGAACCGAGAGAAAAAAACATCCGAAAGACGGGTGTCGGATACGGGGCGGGAGTTTTCGGTGCCATAGTGAGACCAGAGTGAGTTCTGGCGGCTTCGGTGTTGCACATGGATCAATCGCTCGCAGCTGGCCGCGAGAATTGCCTCCAATCGATACTGTGCAGGTGAGGTCTTCACGCCGTCTAGGTTTGATTTTGACAAACGCTAGCACATCGTGGATGTCTTTTTCGACAAGGTGGCAACCTGGCCGAAGATGCTCCGCAGGTCGGCTTTCCAACAGAACCTCCGACTTCCACCTAGTCACTCCCGCTTTCCAGTAAGTCTTACAACAAGCTTGTTCCTTGCGCTGATCAGACTAGGCTCGTCCCCTCCTGCACGCCATACTCTGCGTCACGTCGGATTATCTTCCCTCTGCGGTCTTGAACAACCGAGACTACTGGCCAAGCGGCACGCCAAGTGCAGCTACCACGCACCCCGAGATGGACCACGAGATTCGATCCGAGAAGCAGCAAGAAAGCCTCCATAACCTGACTGGGGCTCTCCACGCTTCCGGGAAAACGGCAGTTTTCGACAGCTCGGCACTGGGTCGATTCCGACTCTGGCATCGACGGCAGGCCCTCGAAGCCGTCACGATGTATGTCGATCGAGGACAAGATTTCCTACAATTGCTCCAGGCGACCATCTTGATCACCGCCTCCGATCAGCTCAACGCGTGGTGGGCCGATGTATGGCAGATGGCGGGCTCATGCATACGTCTGGCCGTCCCCATGCGTATCTATCAAAGTAGCGCGATCCCACCGAGCAGCTTTACAGCTTCCGGCGACGGGGCTTGTCCTGATACCAAGGACCCGCTTGAGCAGGCTGAAATGGATCGAACGTGGTGGATGGCGTATCTGATGGAACGGACGGCATCCATGTGGACGACCTGGCCACTGGCAATGGCGGAGGACGAGATTTCCTGCGAGCTGCCCGTGTTGCAGTCGACGTATGACAAGGGCTATGGTGACTTGCTCGGCGTACAATCAATCCATGCCAAGGACCTGTATATCAATCATCCACCTCGACATCTGGATTCCTTTCCCTTGTTCATCAAGGCAGTCAAGCTGTTTGCAGACGTTCAACGATTCTTCCGATCCTACCAGCGTCAAAAGCATTCGATCGACAGGTACATCAACGAGCCGGGCCTTCACCTCCTACTCTCCCAGGTCAACTTGTTCCGCCTCAGCATCCCGGTGCACATGCGGAGACCGACGGAACACCAGGCAGCTGGAGGACAGCTAGATCGAGATCTTTTGGCAGCCATCATGCTCGCGCATGGGACATCCGTTGCCCTTGGCGAGCCCCTCGCGACCAAAGATACATGGCAACACGATCTCGCGAGGATGGGATTGGGTGCTATCAGGACAATCTTGTCTCTGCTTTATGATAGTGAGTTGCACGCGGGTCTCGTACCGATACAGATGCTCAAGTATACAGTCACCGCGACGAGCTACGATATCACCCTGTTACCCGCCTCGATCTCTTACGTCTTCTTGGGCGCGGCGAAAGGCCTGTTGCGCTTCGTGCATGCGGCCAACCAAGTCGGCGATGAGATCTCCGCTTCGGTCTTTCGATCGGAGCTCGGCGTATTCCAGTGCGTCCTCCTCTAATGGAATTCCCATTAGTCGGCTGACACCAGCAGGATGGCGTTACGGCAATACGGCGAACGTGTCCCTCTCGGTGCTGCGCATGCCAAAATGCTCGAAGACCAGATTGCCGAGCAGGAGCGAGCAGGCTCCATCTCCACCTCAATCTGCACCACCACTGATGATCTGATCCGCCACGCTCACCTGCCTGGCGCAACGGGGTCCATGCGCGGGTCCATCACCGCCGTCGACACGCCTCCGTACGGAACCGCCTCGAATAGCGGGTTTACAGATCCGACGACTTCGTACACCTCCCTCGGGCCCAACTTAGCCTCGACCGCTTCGACCTCGACCTCATTCTCTGGTGATCTGTTAGTTTCGGATCTCTCAGGCAAGGGAGGACCTTCCCCAGCATTCATGTCGGCCCTGTTCACTTACGACCACGGGGTGAACTTCAACCTCGACGACTTTCTCCTACCTGATAAAGCGGGTCAGACGCCGGGGTCCGCGATGGGTACGGATGGGTTTGACATCTCCAATTTCAGTTTCGATCCTCAGCAGGTGTCCGAGCTGTTTGGAAGCGCGACGTAGAGTTTAGATCATCCTACGGACCAGCATGTATCCTTGGCGGATTTGGGGTGGCGCTTGTGCACGCTGAGGGATTAAGGGTGAGATGGAGCTGCCAGCGCTGTCAAAGCGTATATCTAGTTGCATCGTCGTACAGACTACGTGGCGTTAAGAGGAGGTGCCTTGAAGGATGCCGAGCAGCCTTTCGAAAATGCCGAAGATCGGATTCGAGACCGAGATTGAGTCCGAGTCCGAGTCCGAGTTCGAGTCCGAGTCCGAAGCGGCTCCCATCCCGCGAGTCCTTTTGCTTTTCAAACCGCTCATCCGTCAAGACATCGCCGAATACTGATAATCGGGCGCGCATTGCTGAATGTCATTGCTCACCACCAGGAACACGTATAAAGACTGCGATGATTCCGGTACACACCCACCATCCGTCTCATTCATCTTCTCGCCCGTTCAACACGCAGCCAAAGGTTCGCCAACAACCGTTCACCATGCACGCCGCCCCTCATCGGAGCCTCTCGAGGTATAGGTTATCATGTCACCCTCAACCTCCTTGCGACCAGTGACTGGACTTGCACACTCTTACTCCGCAGACCGGAGATCATCGAGCAGGACGACAAGCTCGCGCCCTACATCAACGAAGGGAAGCTCTCCCTCATCCAGGGGAACGGAACGAACGACGCAAATGTCGCAAAGCTATTTGAGCAGCATGTCGATCTACTCGTCACCACCATCGGTAAGCTATTCAATCTGTTCCCATTATATCTCACTCGTCACGGAAGAATGTCAAGCTGATTGATACCCAGGTGGGTTACCCAGATTGACATGGTGGGGTATCGGGAACGACCAACCGACAGTCTGTACCGACTCGACCCTCGCGCTCTTGAGGGTACTCAAGACGATCCACCAACCCATCCCACGGATCATCGCCGTCAGCTCGATGGGGATGGGGGATAATCATCAGCATATGCCGCTGTTGCTTCGAGTAGGTCCCCCCGGCTCAACCTCACTACCCTCGCCGCGTCTACAAAAGATTTCTGCCTGATTGGATACCTCGCTGACGAAACTCAAGATCCTCTACCCGTGGTTCCTGCACAAACCCCACCTCGACAAAGAAGGCCTCGAGTACCTCCTCATGCGATCGTCCACACTCCTCGCCGCACCAGAAGCCCACATCCCACCGCCCGACATCCTCCCTCGTGAGGAGATCTCGAAGACCGCAAAGGACTTCGTCCCGGAGGTCATCATCGTGAGAGCTGCGGCTCTTACCGGAGGAGATAGCGCTCCGAAAGGGAGGGAAGCGACGAGGGTGGGGGAGACGACTACGACTTATCAGGTCAATAGGCGGGAAGTGGCGCGATTCATCGTGGACGATTGTTTGCCGGGGAAGCACGAATGGGTAAACAAGCTACCTGTGGTCGGTCATTGATTGTAGAGGCATGAGAGGATCGTGTGATGTATATTTTAAAGACCCATTCATAAATGATCGTGTCTCTCCGATGAGTCAGTACCACGTTTGCGGCAAATTCTCCGCAACATCACATTCGCCTATGTTCCCGGCAACATGACCCCTCTGCTTGTCTTCATCTTTTGAGACTCGGTCTACGCCGTGCGGTCCGAATGCTTTGATCATCGCTATTCTCATTTGACTGGACGGAAATCCAGGTCGGCCTCGTACAATACACCGCTTCGATGTCAAATCGTGGTCGGGTTCTGCGACGCTTGGGTAGTCAGTCGGACTGACAGCGTAAGTGGGGAAAATGCATGTAGAGAATTCAGTGAATGCCCATTGATCGAGAATGCTTTGACATCGAAATCATGCATCTTATCCGCTACCTTCGTCCCTCGTCCCAAGGTCTCTCGATGGCTCCGGGTAGAGGCGGACATCCTGGAGGTAGGTTAAACCCATCCCACGTACAAGAGTCCCTCTTCCTCCCAGCCGCTTCCCAGAGTTAAACAACGAAACAGAACGGGACACCGCGACTCGAATGTTCTGTCTCAAATCAGCGAAGGCTCCCGTGCACTGCTGGGGGGACTCACCGACCCACCACCGGATCTTGCCTATCCGTAGGATGGCATGTTGCCATTGAAACCAGACTCGCTCGTATGCCACCTTGACTTGCGGATTCATGTAGATCCTCAGAGGTCGCTTGGTGGCGTTGTAGAGTCGATGAAGGTCGTAGCTGACTAAGAAGCATTCGCTGTGATCACATGCATCGATACCGGAATCTCGGAACTTGATGGGATGAGCGAGTTCTGGCAAATGACGGGAGCCGGGATAACGGGCTACGAACGTCAGTCACTCATCCAGCGACGCGGATGAGGGGATCTCACGGCTATCGATCATCCTCCATCCTTGCGATGAGAAGCCATTGTCCTCCCCAGAGTCGAACAAGTAAGGTCCGGTCGGAACGACGACAGCGCGCCATTCCAACAAGCCGCGACGTTGAATGGTCTCTCATCCTTCACTCGACTGACGCTCGCCTTGTCTTTGGCGTACGGCCAGAAGGTCCGGAGCGGGGTACAGCAGCAGATATCGCGGGTCACCCAAATGTCGTATAATCCTGCCTCGACAGTGAGCCACGAGATATACAGCTCTACTCGCTCAATGTGGACTTTCGCGCACCAGAGGTAGCGGAATCCATCGTACAAGCCAGGTCGTAATCTCCCGGCTGAGAGGTATCCCCGTCGAGTTGTGTCATGTGAAGACGGACGATGCTCTGATCTCTGATACGTGAAGCGTACGTCGTTCAGGAAGATGGCCTTGGTGTACGTGTCATAATCAACCAATCGTATGGTATCATTCCCGCTTTCCTCGATCCAGCTGGGGCAGTCTGTCCTGAACACCATGCTACGAGCGGCCTTGTGACCTTGTCGGCGGCAGTCCAGCGCTAGTCTCACGCCGAACATCCACTGCGTCGCTGATCATGATTATAAGGGAAATACCCATCTGAGTATTCTTCCAAATGATGAAGGCAGCATTAGCCGTCACGGGATGCATTCTACGGGATCGGAACCCGTGATTCTCTTCTGGTTTACTTTACCTTCAACGAGCGGTGTCCCATTCGACCGGGTATGGTTCATAGCTGAAGAACGTGGTCATGGCAAAGAACGACACGAAGATGGCGATCAGCAGATCTCGTATCAACCGTCGCTCCAAACCCTGAGGTCTTCCACGATGCACTTCACCTTGCCCCGGCCGTGCTCCTGCTGCGACATCTCCCCGTGCTCGTCAAAGAGTACAAGATTGTCCTCGGGGATGACTTGAAAGACTCCCATCCGCGCGTCTTCTCCGCCTACATCCGGCTGTACACCGAGGCCTTTGACCCCTCACCCTAGACCATTCACCTTCCTCCTCTCCAGTCCAATCAATCCCGCCATCCATGCTTACCTCGCCGCACGCTTCGACGGCGTGCTCCTCCATGACAACGACAGCCGACATTGCATCCGTCAACAAGTCGATGAACACCAAGAAACCAATTCCCGCTCTCCAGGGCCTTCCGCTCGATCGATATGCTCGCCGGCGGCTTTACCATCTGCGCTGTCACCGGCTCGCTGGCTATTCCCACCACTCCCTTTGCCGTGCCGCTGACCATCGGCAGCTTCCTCATCCCACCTCGGGACCTCGGGAGCGTAGCGAGGCATGGTCCCGGACGAGGGACTGGTCGAAGGCGGGGACGACCTCGATCTTTGACACCAGTGTGAAACACCTATATCTCGAGGCGGACATAGGGCACATTCAAGGCCGGACACAAATGGCGAATTGACAGGGTCGATCGGGGTGACTGCGACCTCGAAGTTCCAAAAGGGGTAATACATATCTTTCACCGGGTCGACCGTGCCTACACCTTGCCTTGAACAGCCAAACCTCGCGACTGGCGGCTCTATTCGCTCGTCAAGGCCGCTGTGTTGTCCGCGAAGTCCCGAGAGCGCAGACAGGAGTCAGATGAGCAAAGGGTGATGCCAAATTCTTTCATCACTATCATATCATCGCAAGCCGAGTTTGGGAGACCGCGCTTGTTGTTGACAACAAGCAAGCCCTCCAGAAGGTGACGCCACGATAGTTCGTCACAGCCGAAACTCTACTGCCGTCATGATCGCGTTTGTTGACATACCGGGATTTAATGTACCTGGGACCTGGTCTACGGGACGGGCCTACTTAGGGTTTTACCATTCGCCGGACAGACATTTCCGTTCTGTCAAGTCACATTTGAGTTTCAGGCACGATGATAAGATTGTGAAAGACGACCGGAGGCAGTTAGATCCTTGCCAGCGTTCAACGACGCTGGCATGAATATGCTTCTTTGAGTCGGGTCGTCTCACTGGGTATGCCCTTTTCTCGATCAGAAGCGTTAGCGTGAGCCAAGGGTAGACGTCCAGCCAAAGAGCTCCGTCCGGCGGCTTCGATCCAGGGCCCCAACGAAATCACTGTTTCCGTTCATATTTGCTTGAAAGCTAGCATGGTTTCGATCGACCTCCGGGTGGCGCGATAGAATGATGATTTCACATGATCATCGCTAGGTATAAGGGGACCGTCTTCCACTGTCGGTATGAGCGGAACCCCCAGGACATTCGATATCCCTCACAAACACAATGTGGTCCCCAAAGTTATTCTACCTGTTCTTGGCAATCGTGAGTGCTCTTTTGGCGGCCACGCGGACGGTTGACAGTATAGAGTTCGGTCGTGGCCACTACCACGGTCGACCTAAGGTCGGCTGGCAATTATGCCGTTCTCGCCGAGGCAGGCATCACAAACGTGCCCAACTCGTTTGTGGTGGGTAACGTTGGTCTGAGTCCCGCGGCGTCGTCCGCCATCACCGGTTTCGCCCTGATGAAGGATAGTAGTGGCAGATTTGGTGAGGGCTCTCCCCCAACCTGTCTCGAACCTTGATCTGATCCCGACAGCTACCTCCTCCATGGTCTCCGGTCAAGTCACCGCTGCCGATTTTGCAAGTCCGACCCCAGGAATTTTGACGACGGCGGTGGGCGATATGTTGGCAGCGTATAACGACGCTGCCGGTCGAGCCAACGATTTCCTCAACGAGGGCGGTGGCGAGATCGGCGGTTTGACATTACAACCGGGTGTACACAAGTTCACCACCGGGGTGACCGTGTCCAGCGATGTGATCCTGAACGGAAGTTGCACCGATGTCTTCATCTTCCAGATCTCGTGAGTCTTTACAAGACTGTCTGTCACGCTGACAATCCAGTGGTACTTTTGCCCAATTCGCAAATACCGCAATCGTCCTGGTGGGCGGTGTGAGAGCGTCTCAGGTGTTCTGGCAGGTCGCTGGGACGTTCGTCGTCGGATCCGGAGCAGTCGGTGCCTCGTTCCAAGGTATCGCTCTCGGCGCAACTCAGATCACTCTGTCAACCGGATCGACCATCAATGGACGTATCCTCAGTCAGACTGCGGTGGCGATTCAGGATTCCAGTATCATGCAGCCGCAAGACAGTTCCTCCGATTGTGCACCCGGCACCGTTACCGTCACTGGGAGTGAGTCTCATCATGAAACCTCGCCGAGTACACCTTCTGACCTGTACGTGTCAGGCAACACCGCCAGTCCGAATACTGTCACCGTCACCAGCACGCAATCCGGAGCGATCGTCACCAGTACCCAACCTGGGGCGGTCATCACGGTGACCACGACCTTACCCGGGTCAGTGACGACGATCGGGACGACGATCGGGGGTACACCTACCACCGTCGTCTCTACATTACCTCCAGTTACCGTCACCTCCGTCACTACCGCGCCGGGCGCTGTCACCACTTCCACCGCACCTGGGGTCGTGACTACGTTTACTGCTCCTGGATCCATCACGACTGCACCGGGCGCGATCACAACGCTTACCGTGACCAACCCGGGAGCTGTAGAGACCATTACGTCCACGGTACCTGGCGGTGTCACAACCATCATCTCTACCGTTGCCGGAATCCCAACGACATTCACTTCCACTTTGGCCGCATCTACCATTACCACCGTCTCTACCGCGCCTGGAGTCGTGACTACGTTTACTGCTCCTGGGTCCATCACGACTGCACCGGGCGCGGTCACAACGCTTACCGTGACCAAGCCCGGAGCAGTAGAGACCATTACGTCCACGGTACCTGGCGATGTCACAACCATCATCTCTACCGTCGCCGGAATCCCAACGACATTCACTTCCACTTTAGCCGCATCTACCATCACCACCGTCTCTACCGCACCCGGGGCCGTCACCACCTCGGTGCTGACTCTCACCGGTACAGTGTTCATCCCAACCACCGTGACGGACTTCACCACGATCGTACTAGGTGGGACCACCATCATCGAGACCGGCGTCGTCACTTCCACGTTGCCAAGGGGGACCATCACCACGACCGTGCTCCAACCAACCACGTCCACCGTCCTGTCTACCATCACGCAGGCCGGGGGTACCACAGTCCTCACCGTCACCACGCCTACGGTAACGGTGATACCGACAACTATCATTCAATCCGCCCAGACAGTCACCAAGACTTCCACAGACATCGTGACATCCACCCAGCTGGTCCCCGTGACTCGAGGCGGATCCACCAGTAGGTTTCGCCCTCTCCAGTTTGATACCAGAGCTGATCGCCTCAGCCGTCTTGACTTCTTTCATACCCGAAACTGTGACGGTCACCGAGATCGTCACACAACCCGCCACGTCCACAGTCTCCACCATCACCACGACCATCTCCGGTACCCGCGTGGTGACCTCTACCCTCACCGGGGGAGTCGGTATGTCATCCCCAGACAGGTCGTTCAGAGCTGACCTTGCACAGTCACTACCACTCTCGCCGTCCCAACAACTCAGACTCTGGTCCAGACTCTGACACAGACCGGCGGGGAGGTGGAAACATTGACCGTGCTGAGCACCATCACCCGGGGCGGAACCACGGTCACCTCGGCTGTACCCCATACCGCCACGATGACCTTGATCGAATCAGCCTCGAGCACCGAGGTGGCAGCAGGCGCTGGAATCACCACTGCTCCCACCAGTGGAGCAGGCTCCGGCGGGAGTGGAACGGCTGCGGCCGCGGCGGGGGGAGCAGCAAGTGTCGGGTCAGGGTCAGGTGCCGGGAATGGAGGGTGAATCTGAAGAAGTCAGGAAGAGTCACGGTTGCTGATATCAGTCTCAGTGGCTTCACCGAAACGATCTACTCGACCTTGACCAAGACGTGTACTGTCACCGTCCCGGCCATCACAGTCACAATGTGCGGCTCCGATTGCTACTGTTCGTTCTTCTCCTCTCCCTCCATGCACGTTGCTAATCAGCGTTCTCAGCCTCGACACAGACTCATACTATCACGACCTCGGCATCGACGAGCACAAAGAGCCTCATTCGCCCCACAACCCTGACAACCGCGTCATCGCAATCTCAATCTGCTCATTGGTGCTCCGTCTCCGCCTCGTCCTCCGCCATGCAGCAATGCATGCTGGCCGCCAGTTCGTCTGTCGCCTCGATATGTTTCCCTACGACGTCGACCTCCTTGGCATCATCCTCGTCATCCACATCTGGATCCGTCAAGCCTTCAGCCAGCTCCGACGCGTGGGGTTCTTCGAATGCGGTCCTGCAGAAGGTTGGGAGTACCTCGGGATCTACCTCGGGTGCGGGACGTCAGGTCTGGTCGGGGACGGTCGGGATGGGCTGTTGGGTGTCGGTAGCAGGGGCGATGCTCATGATGCTCTAAGGGGGATGAAGCAAAAGGCAGCTCGGAAATCCGGTATTCTTAATATTTGATTCCTGTCGAACGGACGATGTAATTCGTGTTGTATCTGGATCGCTCGCAAATCGATCGAGTAGACCAACAGGGTATGCGAGATCAGGCAGAGTACCAAGCATGGCATACATGAGCGAGCCAACAGCTGCCAGATAAACATGCATGATCAGCCTTCTCCTCGCCGTCCTTGCGCAGAGACATGACTGTCTTTGATCGAAGTGGCGACTTGGCTGGCTTGCAGTCAAGCATATCTAATCGTTCGAGTACAGTGTTGATGTACTGCTTCTGGCTGAGGTGAAGTGTTCGTGCCGATCGATCTCGTTTGACCTGCAAGCCAAGGATGAAGTGAAGCTCCCCCATATCCTTCATCTCGTATCGCTTCGACATCTCGGTCTTGACGCGAGCAAGGGTATCGACATTTGCAGCGACTATGGTGAGGTCATCCACATAGACACCCACAATGATGAGGCCCTCGGAGTTGTTTCGGACATAGATCCAGTGATCGGATACCGTTCGTCTGAAGCCCAGGGACTTGAGCGCTCAAGCAGACGGTCTGCGCACGACCGGTGTTGACATCAAGGAGGTGAATGTGGGCGTGAGGTTTGACTCCTGTGTGGTTGAGAGGATTGCTGCAGCAATCTGGTGATCCCGATCGATCCAGTCGGTGTTTGCCCGAGCTTGTTCGAGGGAGAGAGGGGTGGTCAAGGAAGCAAGTGAGTAGGGGCAATGGGTAGCTGATGGGAGGACAAACAAGCTTGAGCGAGTGAGCGAAAGCGCAAGCGTGATCCTCTGTCTCCACTTCACATAGTTCTCCTTGCCCAGTAGCTTTGGGACATCACCGAAAACTCCTCAAGCGGAGCCCCGTTTGGCCAACTCGTGGGGCCTGAATGGGGATGCGCCACGACACCGCGTCCGGCAAATCCCGTAATTCCGGGAATCTCCCAATCCGATGCCGCCGCCCGTTCGTATAGCGACACTAAGCACTAAGCTATGTCTAAGGCGACGCCACCAGAAACTGGCGAATACGAACGCGCCGTTCTACGATGGAGGCGAACCGGGCGCATCCGCATAGAAACCAGCCTTGGCACCGAAATTGCTGTCTTCCCTCTCAGCTTCGTCGAATCATGTGGAATCAATACCTGGTCTTATATTCTCGATGTGGTCCGCCAATCAGTCGAGCAGGTGCCAGGTGGGCAAAATGCCATTGTCGATGGTAGAGGTCGATCAGTCGATCTCGAAGAAGCTCCTTATCCAGGAACATTCGTCTATAAAGATGAAGGTGCGTGATCCCAACCGAATAGCCTTCTCCCCTTCCATCTTTTCGGTGTCTAACGAATCAGAGGTGGAGATGACTGAATTTCGTCTCGATCAAAGGGACCGACCTCTCGCCGATTTCTGATCCCATCTTGGCGCGCAGCCCAGAGTACACTTCCCGATACAAAGAGCCGACAATCATCGGGAGTGATACAGAATCTGCTTCAAGTCGTACAACAGGCCGCCCAGAACAGGTGCGTCAATTCCGTCGATTCAAGCTTACAGAGTCTCTACAGAAGTCCTTCAAGACCTAAGTCATCGGCCGCGACGGCGTTTGCCTTTTGACCAAGACGGACCCAAACGCTTGTGTAGCTGCCCATATAGTTCCGCAAAGCCGTCCCGACGTAGGTGTTCTCCTGGCGTTATGCACTGGCTCAACATCCATCTTACCTGTTCAGTACCGTCTTGAATAATCCCTATACTGATTCGACCTGTAGATATATCGGCGCATCCTCGAAGACGATTATCCCAACCGGTTCTCTGTAGATGCAGGCCTCCTTCTCTCCAATAACTTACACAGGGCGTATGATCACCTTGAATGGTCTCTTTACCGCAAGGTCAGTCTTGATGCTTTGTCGCTCTTCGG
>JAABUY010004774.1_pt1 | contig 13972 bp, 24 predicted proteins | sample 5560271 | NCBI WGS metagenome assembly JAABUY01 (sample SAMN10711886, study PRJNA513374) | rock metagenome | isolation source: Antarctica rocks | place: Antarctica: Victoria Land, University Valley
CATAATATTCCATTCTGTATAGATCTATGCCGGGGAGAGCCAGGGACTGCTCAGCTGCTGATACACTCTGACATGTTTTGAAAGCACGCTTGAAACCCACTAGCCTAGTGCAATGCAGGTAGTGCCCATCACAGCCCTGCATGCAAGATGTGATGGCATGGCCACTTGTGTAAATGACCACTAGACTTGCAGCAGCAGCACAGTGTGCAAATGGTGGTTTTTGAGCGTTCTCATGGATGATCATCTGCACTGCTGGCAAGAGCTTTCACTGCCGGCTGTGGCGGCATGCAGGCATATGATGACAACCAGACTCAGATGACATTGGACAGCTTCCTGAGTTTCAGCCAGCGCTTTGCCAAAATCAAGTCTCGGCGGCTGCAGAAGGCTGTGGCAGGCATCACAGGTCCCCCTTCCTCACCTACCCCCTCACAGCAATCTTTATTTTAGTGGTTATACAATTGTGCTGCAATTAGTAATGCTTTCTGTGCCATATGCAGTCAACATCGGAGAAAATGAGCTCGTTAGCCTCAGCACTCGGGGTAGCAGACCCAAAAACGCAGTGCATGGAGCTGCACAACCAATTGAGGCAGGAGGTAAACCGGAGCTTTGACAGCCACAGACTAGCTCCTGTTTTACTCACTGCCTCAACCGGTTGTGCAGCTCCGTGCACTGCGTTCTCAGGTCTGCTACCCTGAGTGCTGGGGCTAAACAAGCTCAGGTTCTCAAACGCCGACTGCAAACTGTCTTCCTTCTTCTACTCTTTGGTGACCACACTCTTGCTCCAGTGCTTGCATGATAGCATGTATCTTGGGATGCTGTTTTGCTGCCACTTGCATTGAAGGAGGTGGCTGCATTGCAGATCACACCATTCAGAGTATGGTCTTGTCAAGCTGCCAGCAGCACCTCACTGCGCAATTTCACATCATGGTGCATGTCCGTTTGTACCATCCTCTGTGACACTACTCATTCTACGGCTTTTTGGACCTCCTGCTGCAGGTGTCGCCAACTCTGAGATGACATTTGGTGACGAGATTCAAGATCCAGCTCCAAAACGTCGCAAAGCAGGCAGAAAGGGCAAAGCAGCTCAGCAGGAAGAGGATGCAGAAGGGGCTGTAGTGAGCATGCAGCCCAGCCCCTCTGGTACTGGTGCTGTGGTCCTGCGCCCCGCAGCTGAGATGTCAGACTCAGAGCCTGCTGAGCTGAGCCGCACAGGAGCTGCTGAGGTAGCTGCTGATGCTGATGCAACCTTGCCCGGCGCACAAGGTGAGACGAGTCATGTTAGCTACTTGATTGTGTGATGCGCACTGTCTCATTGCGCTCCACATCAGGACCTCTGCCCACGCACACGCAATGTTCCCTCCACATTGTTGCTACCTCCATGCTATAGCAGGACAGCATCTTCAGAATGCCCCATCTTGATGACATCTCCAGAATGAGTGAGGTGCAATCTTACTGAGTTGGCTGCAAGTATGCTGAAGATTTGGGATGTACATCTGTGCATGTCCGCTGGAGTCTATCCCGATAACTGTGCAACTTCACATGGAATGTCCCTTGAGAGCATGCTGCACAAACGCAGCGAAAGGTGGTCCTGGCAAGTCTCGTGAGCGTGCATCAATAGCAAGCAGAGCATCTCAGGCGCAAAAACCCAACTCTGCTGAGAGGCGAGGCAGAGGCAGAGGACGAGGCAGGGGCAGGGGAAGAGGAAGGGGCAGTGCCAAACAGACGCTCCCTATGCTGGAAGAGCTTAGCGCAAGTAGCAGTGACAGTGATAAAGAAGACAATGATGAGCAACCATGCGCTCATGCCTCAGCTGCGCCAGACGCTCGGCACTTGCGGAAGAGGTCTGGCAGCGTGCAATATGATGAGAGGGATAGCCAATAAGAGGGAGTTTTGGCTGATGATGACAGTGTTGATTGGGAGGCAGCCATGCACTCAATCCACCGCTGATGAATACAACACATGCTATTGTGCTTTGTATATTTATAGCCCTGCTTTGAGACTGGTTTCTTGTGTCGTCCTTACTTGTACTATCATCGCACAGAACACGACATTCATCATCACACGTATGTGTTCAGGCATTTTTCAAGCTTGCTAGTCCTGTTGTTTACCTGACACCGTGATATCATGTGATGTTAGTCTGTCAGAGCATGTACGGGCCAGGGTGTAGTACAAGGTACGTGTTGATATAACATATTGATAGACAAAAGTAGCATTGCTCCATACACATGCTTCGTTGTCTTATTTGTTGTTATGTAATAGATCCAAAACCTAGGTACATTTTCAGAGGAAAGGATCAGCTACTGCAGAAACCCTATGCGAGTTCAAACTTTTGATCAGTTTATAATGATATATCATGTTCATCATCATAATACAGCATACACAGTGCAAAGTACAAAAAAATCTTGTTAGACCATCTGCACACTTGTCAATGACTTGTCATAGTTTTCACGGTGCGGCAATTTTTGAAGTTGAGTGCGGCGGTGCGCGAAACGAGGCGCCATTAGTCAACCGTAACAAGCACATAACGGTCTCAGGCTACTCTGTAACACAAAGTCGTAACAAGCACCGCAAATGCAGTCGGCACGTGAACACACATGGAAACTATGCTTGTCATGAGAGTTTGTGGAGTAAGCCTGCTTGCTTTGTCATTGTCACACCTGAACCTACTGCAGTGTTTGAAAGCACATTCATAGCTACCCCAAACTGAGACCAAACCACCCAAGAAAATATTGAAGACCAGGTCACATTCACACAAGTCTACACAACAGCACTTTGTTTGACTCAACCTCAAGCTCAGAGCATCACAGTAAGCATGACCCATCCATGCACAGAGCTTGAGGTTGAGTGACAAACAATCCATGGCTGTTAGCCAGTCTGACAGTAGCTCAGACTGTGCTAGTTAGTAAGCCACATATGTCACCCAGTAAAAAGGACCGCCAGTAAGACAAGACCAGAGTGACATAGATCATAACTAAATAAAAGTCTGTATTGAACCAGGTTGCATGATTTGCCCTGTGTACATTATCGATAGGATCTCGCAATAGACCACCATTCAAGCAATGGTCAGGACAATGGCGTTTTGTGCATGCATTTCGCTACTGGTATCTTGATTCACGGCAGATCTGCAAGATCCGTGTTGTTCTCCCAATGCGCATAGTTGGCCAGCACGCCATCAAGCATTGGCTTAGCGTCCTCAAAGAGGTCCACCATGGCCTTGGAGAGAGGGATGCCCACAATGCTGAAGAAGCCCAGTTGGGAGCGGGTCATACCCCCCTGGGTGGAGCGGTCCATGAGGGGGCTGACCGGCATGCCGCACGCACGCTCCTTGTCTCCCTGCGCCCAACACTTCTGAGATTTGTTCTCTACACTGCATGGCAGCTGAAGACAGCCAGTGCTTGTGTTTGTGACCATGGCTACATATTGCCCCAAAAGTCCCACCTGCCATCTTCACAGAAGCAGGTACACAATGCTCAGGTGCAGATGGTAGTCTGGCCTGGATGCGGGCAAGCAAGTATGGACCTCAGGATGCTCATGTACATCAAGACTTCAGTTGCATGGCCTAGCCCAGAAAGCAACACAAGAGTCAGCAATGAATCAGCAGGTGTGACAAACCTGTTGGAAGAACTCTTCTTCCAGTTGGAAGGCCCAGCGGCGGTGGGTCCGGGGAGGGGCCGCCAGGTGACCAATGTCGGCACACTTCAACACCATCTGCACACACGACACTGAGTCAATCAACACAAGGCTGCACATTCCAGTCTTGTCAGCCTGACTGGCTGCCCTCTTAAGGCCAGCATATGCACATGCCATGAATCAGCTACAGCTGACTGGTTGCTGTGTGTGCTGACTGGCCCTTACACACCATATGGTGAACATGCAAGTCGCACCTGCATTACGTTGCAAGCTGGACAGGACAACAAGGACGCGGTTCCATCCATGTGCAGCTGCAGTTGCAAGGCATCAATGTCTAGGGTTCGGGGGTCAGGGGCCAGGAGGACACAGCTAGAAGCCAAGCTTTGTCAACCCAACTGGGGTGCATTTGCAGGCCACCATCATCACCTGGCTTTCCGCCGGTACACACAACAGTGGCAATTGTGGTGTGAGTGTGCAGGTGCATCTGAGCGATGCAGAGATTGTGTGATGGGGTAGGGGAAGGACAGGGTGAAAGGACCTGGTGCACAAGTGTCTTGTCCTCAGCCTTGACATCGTCCCAGTCCACTCCACAGCGGGGGGCAGCTGGGGCAGCCCCCTGTGACGTGGTACCATCATTCCCTCCAGGCCTCTTGAAAGCCGCCTGCATCACAGCAGAGCCTGAATCTCCCTAACTACTTTTCTGTGTGTCTATGTGTGAAAAGTCAAGATCCACTTGGGATACAGGTGTGAGCGTGGTGAGGTGTGCAAAGTCTTGATGACGTGGTAAGGACCGTTTGAGTGATGCAGGAAGCAGATGCAGGGCTTGGCATGCATGGGCCAGAAGTGGAGCAGCAGACGCATGCAGCAGGCAGACATGTGACAGCAACAGCTTGCAAGCCTGGACACAGCATCAAGATGGCCAGAATAGCAAGGAAGCATGGGCAGCTTAACAAGCACAAACGCCATAAAACACCAGAACAGCTGTGTATTGAGTGGATGAATAGCATTAATCATGTGCTGACAATGCCGTGACTGGACGTCTGGTATAATCACACAGAGGCAACAGGTAAGGGGCCAAGGGCTTGACCTGAAACCTAGATGTGATGTCAAAGTGCTTCTTCATGTCAGTACCCAGCACCTGGCTGATGCACATAGACCGGATCTCCACCTGGTCCTCTGCCAGACGCTGCGTGCCCAGCTGCACACGCAACAGCTGTCACAACACTGCCAACACTCACTCCTCACACACCACTTCACTTCCTATTTGATCCATGAATGCAGTATACACGGTGTCTGATGAGTCACAACTGGCTCCACACCCCAGACTGTAAGGTATTACATGAAGATGAATAGTAAATAGTCAATCAATGTTCAAAGCTCATACAAGATATCTCCCGACACATTGTTCATGGAATGTGAAATTGAGTTTGTGGCATCTCAAACAAGATGACCAGTGTCTGAATGACAGCAGATGGGCATGGATTGTGAGACGGTGCAAAACATGGTCTGTGTGTCAATAGCTCATCTGACATTTCAGCTGCGCAAACCATCCTTGCTGCAACTGCATTGGATGCTGCGCATGTATGCACACATCAGTGCAAGCTGCCCTCATTGGCAGGCAGTCCTGCATGATGACATGCGGCACACACATCACACCAGCTCCCAGGTCACTGCCCCAACTTGTCTGTCCACGGACATTATGACTGAAGCTTCTTTTTGTGCATCAGACAAATGGTATACAACAGGGCTTGACTATGTAAACAGGCAATGGTGGTGAGGTGGAGCATGACAGCATGCGCAGGCAGGTTGTACCTGTAAATAGCGGTACTCCGGCTGGACAAGAACTCTGACGGCAGCAGCATGATGGTGGTTCTCCAGCGGGGACTGATCGTTGTATGTGATGGCCAGTGGGTGCGACGTCTTGATCTGCACTTTGGCAAAGCTATGTCAGTCCGGTTGGCTGTGCACTTGCTTTCAGGCAGGCCAAACAACATTGTGGACCATCTCCGGCAGAACAGCGGTGTCTCAAGGCTTGTGCATTGCTCGACTCAAAACCACATACATGCTAATGATCTCCTGTTGTCCTTCTGCGCCTTTGTGCATCCATGTCTTGGGGTCGTTTGCAAGGTGCAAGCAGAACTACATGTCAGCCATGTGAAAATGTGATGTGTGTGATGACTTGAACCAGAGTGTGACAGCCAGCTTACCAGAAAGTCATTGTTGACACCGCCGTGTTCAAAGTCATGCACCAGAGCCGAGAAGTAGGTGGCCATTTGCTGCCGCTGAGTCAGCGCCTGACTTGCCAGGACACCCCCGTGACACATCAGCATATGAGTCATCTGCACCACTGACGCCACATGCACACTGCATCACATGCGAACATTTGTGCTTCTGTTAGTGCCCCTTTAGAAGCAGCATGACCTGATCCCAGCAGCAAAGCACAAAACTGGAGCCTTTTCACAGGCTACCGAAGCGTGGGTTACGTTTTGATCAACATTCAACTGAGCGATCAATGCCTAAGACGTGACATGCAATAGGCACAGCCCAAAGCTGGAGAGCAATGGTGGACCCTGCAGCAAGGGCATCTCTTAGACCCTCTGCAGGATACACATTGCAGTTGTTGTGATTCAGTGAGGCTTGAGCTCGCTCTGCCTGTTGTGTCTCCAGATGTTGTGTAGCGGTAAGAGGGTTGTAAGAGGGCTGGGGCCTCACACAGCGTGCTGGTGAGCCAAGGTGACTGTGGACTGACAGAGGTGCATGCAGCTGTGCTCAGCCAGCTCTCGCTTGTGCAGCTCTTTTCTTCTTCCATTCCGTATCATGGAACACCATCATGCAATTGCCTGGCAATGCAATGACAAGCATGGAGCCTGACCTGTTGTGGTAAGGATTACTTGGGTTGTAGCCTGCCTCGATCCTACGTGCAAAGGCACAGAACCTGGCCTCATCTATGCTCATGTCCTTCATCAACCCAGCTCGCGTGACGAAGTGCCAAACGAGAAGCGAAAGGCTGTAGCCAGGCGTTGCATCAGAGTAGCCAAAAATGTCAAAAGCCCAGTTGTTGTCGGCATCCTGCAGTGTGTGACACTCAGATGTGATGTGGTATAGTTGAGCGAGCATGCTGTGGCAATGTGCTGTGACATGCAGTCGCGTAAGCAGAACCTGCAGGCGTGAAGAGACTAACAGGTTTGGCTGGGACTGGCTATGAGCCAAGAACCAGTCAGTCAAGTAAACGATCCTCCAAAGTCACTCATTAAAGCAACTACTGCATGGAACATGAAGGAAGTGGGATAGACAGAAAATGTGAACTGATTGATTGATTGATTGATAGCACACCTGCAGCCAGCGCTCCACCTCAGGTGTGACAGAGTGTGGGAGGAACTCTGACTGTCCCACTGGGACCACAGCAGTCCCCAACGCACTTCCTGCAGTCCCCACAACAGACCCTGCAGCTCCCACAGATGGTCCTGTAGTCCCGCTAGAGGATGCTGCAGTCCCCACAGATGATGCTGCAGGTACCTGTGGCGACACACTTGCCCCAGAAGGCAAGGGCACAGTTCGTGTCTGTGCGACACCACCCCTTGCAGAAGTTTCGTCAGAAGGCGCAACTGAAGCTGCTGCAGCAGTGTTGTCAGAGCCTGCAGGTAGCCTGTCAGATGCCGAAGCAGCTGCTGCAGGTGCGGCTACAGTTCTTTTCAGCATTGAGGCAATGCCAACTGCAGCCCTGTTGTTGGACGCTGGGGATGCAGCTGCAGCAGTGTTGGATGCCGGGCTGGGTTTGGGGGATTGCATCATCCCTGAGGATGGTGCTGCAGTCCCAGGACATGCTGTGCTTTCCAAGGATGTTGCAGTTGAGGCAGTCTGGGAAAGGAGGGCCTCAGGAGGCAGCAGGCCACTGGCTGCTCTGTCTGCGTGCGTGGAGATGGTCCTGACCCCCTCCATGGACCCTCTTCGTGCAGCAGACTTGTTGACTGTGATAGGTGTGTTTCCCTGCAAGGCTCATGACTGATCAGCTTTCTGAGGACAGGAGCAATAGACATGGTGTGCATAACCTGGTGCAGCTGCTTGTTGGCAGCAGGCAACCCAGCATGTACAAGCTCACATCGTTGCCAGCAGCGGAGCTTGCAGAGGCAGCGCAAAAATGCAGCATGGGTGCAACTGCATGGGGTTATGTAAGCTGGGGTAGCAGTGTGTGTTGTGTATGAATCAAGCTTGCCCAGAAGTGTGTGCTGGTGCTCACTTAAGTGTTGAGTCTGATGTTGGGCAAGGTCAGTAGAGCATGACAGGTGTGCAACTCAAAGCCTAGTACGGCCTGATTACAAAACATATGCAGGCCCCCATGGGCTGATCAACAAGCCAGTGTCATATGAAGGGAAGCAATCGCTGCAGGCGTCACTACCTGTGAAAACAAACAGAGATGATGATGAGAGTGCTGTGAAAAAGAGCAAGCATGATGTGATGCGCCCTCAGTACACACCTGTAGTAGCTGCAACATAGACTGCCCAACTTCAGTGTCCAGTACATCGTCTTTCAGCAGTTGCTCTTCCAGGCCCACAGGCTGTCGCAGGTCTATGTTAGACTCACTCAATATATCATACAGCTCCAGAGCGGCTTGCACTTTTGGCACACCTCCCTGTAAGTCACAATGTTTTCACGCTGTGCATGCACATCAACATAAACACAGGCGTGGTGGACTGGCTACACATCACAATGCATGTTGCAGCGTACACAACTGGCTAGCAATGCGTGGCAAGTCTGGTGTGCTTGCTCTTCTGTCAGCATACAAAACATCATATCCTCCTTCAAAGCAAGGCAGCAGGCGGGTTTTGTACTGGTGACACGAAAAGCTATATGCAACTGGCAGAGAAGTTGCATTGAGTAAGTATGGCGCAAATATGAAAGGCAGAAGCGGTGCTGACCATGATGATGCTCTGCAGGAACTTCATGGTCTTGTCAATGGGCGTATCAGCGTCAAAGCCTGTGCTGGTGGTGGCAAACTTGTCGTGCAGGACAGCCTCCAGTTTCTCAGCCAGGCTGTCGGCTTCTTGCTGCAGCTTGGCCTTCTCCTGCTCAGTTGCCAGAGCGTCCTGCTCCAGCTCCTGATTATGCCTGTCACACTGCTATCTATCATCAAAATGTGGCCATGCTTGGCCAAATATGCCAGTGCAGGAAGACTGTGAAGGGAGACTTTTGCCAAATTTGCAGTCAGAGAACATACTCCTGAGTCATGTACCTACTGCTTGGCAGAAGTGTCGACGTGGACGGAACAGGTGTTACATCACAGCACAAGGCATTGTCTGCCGCCTGCATGTCAGCTTCCAATGTGCTTGCAATGCTATGCATGTTGCCTAACCGCTCCCATGACTTCTTTGCTGATTGGAGGAGGGTGGGTGCAAGCATGGTGGGAAGAGCTGACCTTTGCAAGGCTTCTTGTTGCAGATTGAGCTGCAGCTCCAGTTGCTTCTGCTGGGTGATGTTGTATCTCTGCACCAACACTGCTGGCTTCTTGTCTACAGGATCCTGCAACATCAAATTGTGCATCACCTGGGGTCCAGTCTGGGGGAATGACATACAGACTGTGTGAATGGTTCTGTGGTGATACTGTATGGCACCACAGCATACTGGCCGTTAAATGTAAACCTCTATTGTTACATACACATTCAAAACTGTGATAGCCTGTCCTGGCAGCTTGGCCTTGCAGCACTGCAAGCTCACAAGCATGGGGGACATTTCAATCATGGCCCATTTGCTTCGGCCATCCTTCTTGCTGATATAGGGCTGGGTGTGGCGATGCCTCTCCAGCTGCAGAACAAAGATGGCATGCAGGGCTTCATCATATGCAGCCTCTGCCTCTTCCTCACCCCCTGCACTCAATGATGACCAGGTCTCTGTTCACACTTGTATCTTGTGTAGTCAACTGCGTGACAAAGGTTACTGCCAATGGCCGCGACATCACATGAATGGCCAAGGCATCAAGCAAATGGGTATTGCCCTGTACATGCAGATCAAACAGCAAGAACTGCAGTAGTGCGTCTCGTTGCAATGTACATGTGAAGCAGCTCAATTGCATAAGGTTAGCAGTAGCCCACCAGGGTAGTCTCCGGCATCAAACAACATCTTCATTGTCAAGCCTTTTGCTCCAGAGGACGTCAGCCCTGCGATGCATGTTGCATCCCATTACACCAGACGCACATGTGCTGTGTCCAATCAATTTTCCTATGCAGCACTAAGCATACAAAGCATGAAGAATACTGGTGGTGTATGCTCCAGTCATTCCTGTTAAGACATACAACACTCGATTTATTCCGCTATGCATCCATCTCTGCCAGCTTTGCTAGGCAGTGCTACTTTCAGCCACATGCTGAAGGGGCGGCTGATTTGCAAGTCATGCTATGTCTGTAGTCTGTACCTGAGTATCTGCAAGCCTCCAGGGCTGCCTTGTTTGCATTCAGCATCTTGCCCCGGCTGCTGAACATGAAGGTGTGTAGGGGGTTGACCTCATGCATGGCTGAAACACGCATCTCAGATGCATTGGCTGTGCCCTCCATGATGTGCAATACAGCAGTCTCAACTGTATTAGCGGATGTCTGCACTCTGATTGGCTGTAACACAGACATCATCCATCGCAGCAGTCAGGGGGCAGCTATATTGAATCAAGACCATGCCAAGCAAAACAGCAGTATAAGCCTGGTTACTGGTAACATGACACACCAGTCGACAGCAATTGAGACCAAGATTTGGCTCATCATTTGGTCTGTGGACAGAGCAGCAGCACAAAGATGCATGGCAAATAATGGCAAAGTGCAGATGTTAGATACGGATGAAGGCATTATTTGATGATGTTGGGCACACCTTGCTGTCAAGTCTTGCTAGACAAGGAGCATCAGGTACATCTGTAAAGATGGGGCGCAACAAGTCATGCAAGTCCAGCCATGACTGCTGAAATTTCCCAGCCTGCTGCATACAGCACCAATTAGAACAAAGGGAGAAGTGGAAAAGTACATTCATGTTGCAGTAAGCCAGCTCTGTCTGCAGTGCAAAGATAGCACAGGTGCTGCCTGACACCAGCAACAGAATGTGCAAGTCTACCCGCAGAATACTCATCAACCACTTCCGTCTTCCACTTCGAGCCTCCTCCGACAGCTTGCTCAACAAGCTGTTGTGAGCAGCTTGTGTCCTTGGCATGCCAAAATGTTTGACACATTCAGCATTGTGGACAATGACCCGGCTCATGAACCTGATTCCGCCCTCGCTGCAGCATATTGCCTCCAACTGTGACCCAGGCTACTTGTGTGCAGAGTCTCAAGCTATATAACAGGCTTACTTACCAGTGAGGATCCTCGTATACACCGTCGACAACAACAGCAATAGGTCTGGCCATGTCATGCAGAATCTCAAGCTCTTTCAAAGTCCAAACCCTGTCAGGCTTTATGTCTTCTACAAGGGCTATCGGCTGAGGAGAAGCCAGGCGCTGCGCTGGGGCAGGGTGCATGTCTGCGGTGCAGAGACATGACTTGCCATCAGCGACTGAACGACCTGCTTGGATTGTCTGCTCGTGATGCACCTGCCGGCGATGCAATCTGCTCGTGCAGCAAAAACCCACCTGCCATCGCTCACCAAAGCTCACAAACAGAAATAGCCTCCGCGAAGGAGCACGTGACGCGCAGGCATAACACGACGTATGCAGTGCATAACACGACATGCCATGACGCGCGTTTGATCTACTGTAGGCAGTGTGCGACGATAATCTTTATTGGTCAGGGCGAAAGGCGAGTCGCCCGGCGAAACTTTGCGAATCCCAGCGAATCCCCAAGATGACGTTCACTTTTTCAAATATCGGCACATACATACCTGCATACATACGCCTCGCCAAGGCGCATATAGCCATGCAATAGCAAGGAACGGCCCTGCGGGCCGGAAAATAGTGGCTGCAAGCTCGCCTTCTGTTCGGGGCTGCCATAAGTGCAGACCGCACGTTTACAAATAAATGCATACAACACACAGGCTGTTTTTGTGAACGAAATCTGACAGACCATTGCACAGGTGCATTGGAACACACAGTAGTATCTGACACAATCTTTGTCTACCTAATGTTGCACAAGTGTCAAGAAATAGGACAATCAGCCAAGCATGCGTACTCATCATGCACATAGCTCTTGTTCTTGCCAATGGACGCTTTAACCAAGCCAATCAGCAAGACACCCTCCAACGTCCTGACTCTATTCAATGCAACGTAAGCCTGACCATGATGAACAATGTCACTCCCAAAATTCAATGACAGCCTTGCCTGAAATAGTGCCTTGCACGTTAGGTGGCATAACCGTAATTACTGTCCAAGCCAACACTATTGGGTACTAATACCTTTCAAGCTGATGACTGCCAAAGAGCATGTTCTAGCATCTTGAATGTGAGAGATCCAGTAGGCTGATGACTGAGCCCTGTAGGAGCCAGCCAAGGATGATGCGAGGACCAGTCTTGATGCTGTGGCTGTGGCTGTTGGTGACGCTGTGAGTGTGACTGCGATTGTGGCTCTTGCTGACGCTGAGGCTGTGGCTGCTGCTCAAGTCTTGCCTGATCATCAGCCATAACCTGCCAAACCCACATAGCCAGGTATGCAGCTCTTTCTGGAGCATCTGCACCAGGCTGTTCAAGAGCATGAGCATGCAGCTCTTCAGGTAACCATGATGACATCTCTGCACAGATATTGGTATGTCAGCTCTGCAATGGGCTGATACTTGGGTGCGATAGGGGCAGGTAGTGGTGGACTGATTGCCAGGGGTGACAAAGCTAACTGAGGTGACGTTTGCCAGCTGAAGCCTGGGGCAAGTGGCTGTGCCTCCAACTGGGACACATGGAGGTGATCTTGCCACAAAGGCTGGCTATGCACAAAAGAAGAGGTGAGGAGACCTGGCAGACCTTGTGGCCTGCCTTGCCCTGGTTGCTGTGTATACAGCCTGCTCAGCACGAGCATGCTCAACTGCTGCAGCTGCTCTAACAGCAGACCTGGCAGCAGTGCCAGCTGCCCGCTCAGCAGCTCGTTGCTCTGCCGCACGTGCAGCTCGCTGAAAACAGCGTTGAGCGGCTCATGTTGCTTTTTGAGCAGCTTCAGCTGCTTCCACTGGGTCGGAAACCTCCCTGTAGAGACAATGTGAACTGCACTACTCAATTTGTGCAGGACAGAAGACAAACGAACCTTCACCATTGTCCAAGCAGTGGCGTCGTGCAACAACAGTGTTCTTTGGCTGCTGCACTGCACAGAACAAAGTGGTCAATCACCTGTTCTTGTCAGTGCTGGTGTGGTGCATCTTGACAGCTGTCATGGCGGTGTGTGGTTCTGGATAGCAGCTGGTTGCGTCTGGCTGAGTGGCAAAGCCACATGAGGCTGGCCATCTTCTCAGGATCAGCAGCATGTGGCTTGATGTCATGGACAACAGAGCCATTGCTGGCAGATGCTGGTGAACTGTGCTGGTGGCGGTGACTTGGACATTGTCTCAATAACCCCTTGGCATTGGACCAGCCATCTGATGTGATGGTCAGATGATGGGCTAGCCTAGGGTCTGTCAATCACCTGACATGGTCTTGCCTGACATCAGCCCAGAGACCATTCAGTAATGTGGTTCTCATCATGTACTGACCTGCAGTAGTCCCACATCATTTTGCGTCATACAATTGAATAAGCACAAGGCTGGACTGCATCACACAACTGCAGAGCTCTAGCAGCGTTACCTGATGGACTAAAGCTGGGACGCAGGTTTGCCAGAAAATCTGCAAAGCGAGCACCCCCCACTATGCGAAAGGCCCAGCCATTCATGATGATGGCAAGGCACATCAGCAGCTGCATTCTGGCTGGAGTGATCTTAGACTTGTGAAGAGTGTTCTGTGTACTGTTCTTTGCATCTTGAGCAGCCAGTGACGCCAGCTGCACATCAGGGTCCACGTGCTTGCAATCAGAAGTGTGAGCACGCAACTTTCCCACGTTACCCTCTAGAGTAGTGCCACATACCTTGCATTGACCGTTGATGCTGAGATCTGCCAGCATGAGGCTTTCGAATCCTGTCATGATTACCCCTTGCAGGGTCGACAGATTTTGTCTGCTTGATTGGTGGAAGCTTAAGGCGACCTAGAGTTACTGTGTTCACCGAGCCAGAACCGCTACTTCCGGGCTGTTTTTTTAGCGGCAGACGTTTGCGTGTTCATGCCGATGTCAAGTGGTCGACCTAGGCATCATGCGCAGTGTACGGGCCGAACACCGAAAGCTTCGGCTGCCGAAAGGCACCGAAAGGCTTTCGGCCCGACCGAGACCAGAGGGCCCCTGTACCGATTGGCCGAATGAAGCCAAGGGTTT
>JAABUY010004780.1_pt1 | contig 13959 bp, 21 predicted proteins | sample 5560271 | NCBI WGS metagenome assembly JAABUY01 (sample SAMN10711886, study PRJNA513374) | rock metagenome | isolation source: Antarctica rocks | place: Antarctica: Victoria Land, University Valley
CACTGCCGGTATGATATAACGCTGCGCATCGAGACAATGACGTGACTATGCTAGATTGTGAACTTGCCCACATGCACCCACATGCAACAATGCAGTACTAAAGGCCTGGCAAGCTACCGCTTACGTGAGCAGGTAAGTGGAGCTGTACGTCACCGCCGTAATGCCGCCTCATTCAGCCAAAATCAGTAGGACACTTGGGCTGCAAATGTTGCTTTCATGCCACTGAGAATATCTTTGCTTTCATGGCAATTGCGGACCTCCCTGCAAAGCTCCGTGGCTGCAGCCGTGTCCCGGGGAGACGTAAATGCTGTAGAGTGCACGGCCGCCTCGAAATTAATTATCAGGAGAGCTGGTCCTTGATGACTATGCCATACTTGCTCATCAGGTGTTACCATAAACTAATTTGTTCGTTGCCCATGCACAACTAATGCATGTATGTAGCATCAGGGGGTATCCTAGATAGGCCGCTTATGCACTCTCGACCAGACACAACATGATGTCATAAAATTGTATTGAGCTGCAGTGTTGGAATCCACCTTCTGCAAAGTTTGATGTCAAGGAGAAATTTATTTCAGCAGGGAGCACCGCTGAAGCATGCACTCCCAACACCGCGTAAGCTAATGTGCTGCGAGCTGCTACGGTATCAGCCAGTAACTACTACAAACAGAAACTGAGGAGTGCTAGTCATGCATGCTTCTGTTAGTTTAGGGTTCGGGTTCTGTTAGCTCTGTCGCACAGACACAATCCCGTGGCGCATGCACAGATCACATGAAGCACGCAGAGAAACCAATACTCCCACGCCTTTGTGTGCATACTTATTACCGTACATTTGACTGTCATTGCACACAGACCAACTGATTGCAGGTATTGTTGGCAGTAATGGTGTCCACACTGCAGCAGTGCCCGGGGAGAAAATAATGTACAGTGTACATCAGGAATTCACACCCTGAGGCAAAATGCATACATACATAGGCAACTGCAACAATTGCATCCAGCATCAAGGCACTTGTGCACATGTCATATTGCAGGCGGTGATAGAACAAGCCTGCTTCTGTACCAACATAAACCACGTCATGTGCATATCTTCAGCACTTCAGCAGCACTGATCAACAAACAGCACATGCGCAGTGTTGTGCGTCGCAACAGCCTCTGACTTGAGGCCAACTAGAGGCAGCATAGGAGTGCTAGGCTGCCTCTGCAAAGCCCACACGCTCATTGCCGTAGTCAAAGACAGTGTGATACGCTCCAAGGAAGATGTCCCCCATGATCCAGAGGGGTCCAGCTGGGGCGGGGATGTCCAAGCCCATGAAGCCACTGATGCACTGAGCTTCACCGCCAGCATCAACCTGCACCACTCACCATGTGTCAATTGCTTGATATCAGCACGCTTAGCAGCTATGAATGCACAGACGGTATTAGTCAAAAGTCAATCATGTAAAACTGAATCACACATGGGTATATGTGCAACACTGTTGTGCAACACAATTGTGTCTTGTGGTCAAGGGACAAGTATCAGCAGCAGTGTACCTCAGCAACGTTTTAAACCATTGAAACAATTCAGAATGCAGCACTGTGAAAACAAGCAAACTAAGCAGCTCTACAAGCTGTTTTACCTTGAGGATGTATTGCTCAGGGGTGAGGCCAAACTCCTTGCCAGCAATGGTGAATGACACATCTGGCAGCTCTGACAGCTTGTCACAGTCGACCACGGCTTGACTGCTGCCCAAGAAGGACAGAGCATCACACAGGCCAGCCAGCTTGTCCTCAATCTGGGTCTCGGTCTCATTGTTGGCCAATGCAACCTGGACACGAGACAGCAAATACGATGTGAATGTAAGTCGTGATATCTACAGCCCGTGGTAATGCGCCACTTCTGATGCATGCAGTGCAGCAGTTAGGTAATGTGCTGCAGACATGATTGCTGCTGCAGAATGCATAGGTATGCAGAGCCTGTAATGTGCATTCATACAAGCATGCCAGAGTTATGCTGACAAACAGGTATCAGGCTCATATGAGCAAAGACATGCTGAATGAATTGACAATCTTGCTCTTGAAACGTGCAGGCAGCTGTAAGGCATGTCCAGCAAATGCGTCTTAGTGGTCACTGCTTTGTATGTATGCCACACACGCATCTGATGACTTTGCTGACCTTGACATAGTTGACAGCCATCTCGCAGATCTGGCACTGGGTGGAGTCTCCAACCTTCTCTGCAGTCCTCTGCTCAGCTGGGATGATCTGCCTGAGCAGCTCAGAAGGCAGATCATCCTGCTGAGTCTGCTGGGCTTGCATGAGCGTCTGGGCAAGCAGCTTCCTGGCAGGTGTGGGAATCTGCTGGGCATCACATAGCCCAATGGTAGCACACACCTGCAGACAACAATGCACCCAAGAGGTGACGCCCTATGACACTGAATACAGCCTGCATTGCCTTTAATTAGGTAACCCATGCGCGCCTTTGATCTGAAATGCATGAAACTCATCTGAAATGCACTGAAACTTGTGACAGATCTGTGAGCATGATGGCAAAACCATGCCAAGAGACATTTGCCAAATCACAAGAGGCTCAGCCTTGTGTACGGCGTCCATGCGAAACGACAACACATCAGAATTAGCGCTGCACAGAAGGCTTCAACAAGCAGGTCATTGGGAAGCAGACCTGGTCAGGGGGCATGGTGGCAATGATCTTGATGAGCTGGGGGAGGTAGGCCTTGACCAGGGAGCGGCACTGGGCCGCCACCACCCCTTCTGCACCAATAGCCTGCACAGCACAAAGCCATCTGGCAGTGATATGAGAAACCAGAACCATGAGTCCAGCACAAATGAAGTTGTTGTTTACAGACAACTTGAAAGATGTAGCAGGCTACAGCACACACAATATGTCGACTACCTCCGTGCTCAAGAGCCAAAAGCATAGTTTATTGCCTCATGAATTGCATGCCTGCCATGTTACAGAAGTACTTTGATGCCAAGTACCACACAGGCTGAGTCTGCAGTGTTTCATCAGTGATGCCAAAGACTGCGCATTACGTGTCCAACAGCAAGCGACATACCAGGTTGATGGCAGCGACTTCATCTGACGGGCCAACAAGCAAGGAGGTGCCGCTGTCAGCAATGGCCTTGCAACCATCCTTGCAGGTGCCGGAGGTGCCCGGCACCTTCACACTGTCCATGGCAATCTGCCAGTAGCCGCGCCTTGTCACTGGAGCCCTGAAATGGCATTCATTGATTGATTGATTTTCAGTTGTGCCAGCCTTTGCTCTCGCATTAGCCAGGTAGGGTGAAATGGCATGCAGTAACCACATCACCAGTACATGGGCAGCAACAGAAATGAACAGACACCAGGAGGTGTTACTGCACAGCAGTCACGCTTTACATACAACACATGCAATAGCATGCATCCTGGCAGGATCAAAAGTATGACCACTGCAGTGTAACAACACATGTAGGCAGCTGAAATGGGCCACATCGCTCATTGACAAGCTGTGATGGTAGCACTATAGCATTGTCAACCATACAGGCAGGGTATGATGGGTGCAGATGACTCAGACTCACACTCACCAGACATGCTCCCCCTTGAAGTGGGCAGGGTCAACCCCGCCAAGGGTGAGCTCACCACCCTGCTTGCCCTCCACATTCCTGTTGAGCCAAAAGCTGAAGACAGGGTCCTTCACCAGACCCTGGTCCATCATCTTGTTGAAGGGTGGCACTGCACCCCCTACTGAGATCTCTGGGAAACCCAGACCCTGTGCAGCAGACCAAGATGTCAAACGACGACAGCAAGAACTACAGACTGTGAGATTGTGCATGACATCAACAATGATGGAGAGATGTTGAGGTGAGTTGGAGCTGATGGAAGGCAAACTGAGCCAGCAAAGGTCGACATCAGCTTCATGACAGCAATAGGAAAACAGCAGTAGTGTCTCCTGATTCAACACTTGCCGATGCACTTGACTCTGAATATCGATTGCAATAACCTATCTTGACAAGATTAAAAGACAGCAAGCAGGATGACATGCCCAGTAGCGTTAACCCTTCAAGGTTCACATTCCCAGAGTGAATTGCACACAATGCAGATTTGCACAAAAGCTGTTATGAGCGAATGGTGGGAATGGGCATGCACTCTCACCAAAATGCCATCAAATTTGGCTGCTACAAAGGCAAGACCAGGCTCCTTGGTTGCCTCAGCAAAGGTTTGCTGCTGCACCTCTAAGCTGCCCAGTGTCAGGATGTCAGTACTGAAGAACCCAGACAAAGAGCCGCTGCCATACTGAATGGCGAACTTGGTGTTGTTTTTCTGCAGCACCAGCAGCAGCAGCATGAGACCAAGGCTCAGCTAAACCAGGTCAAGCTTGACCAAACAAGCAATGACAGGAGGACACACAGATCAGCAACGTGTTTGTGATACCTGGTATGTAGCAGAGTTGGCAGCGTGGTACTTGTGATGAAGGTCGCAAGCAATGCTGAACCAGCTACACTGAGAGGATGGCACCCACAGGTTGGAGCTGCCAGTGTCGAAGACGACCATGAACTCCTGAGGAGGAGTGCCAAGGCCAATCTGCCCGTAATACTGCAAGTTGGCAAGACATTTACACATGTGAGGTAGCAGCTTCCCACACTAGGCATAGGGGCCACCGTAGCGAGCATTACCTGGGCATCGAGGAAGTTCAGAATTGGAATGTCCTCGCCACCATTGGACGATTGCAAAAGCCCAAGTTGCTCCGCTCGCTTTTGAGGTGCCAGCGCATCTGCGCTCAATGTACGCTTGTCGAGCGAGATCTTCACTACTTGATCTTGTGCACTGACAGACTGTATGCAAACAGCTGCAAGGAAAGCAGCGACAACCTGCGAAGATCTCATCATGCACAGTTGCAGAACATCAACAGTACATGCAGCGACTTGCACGGTTTCCTTGTGGTTCAGCACGGACACGCTCTTGCAAGCTCCGTCAGCATTTGTGTTGACCTATCGATACCGGCATGGCATTGATCGCATGCTTCCTCTTCATCAGGTATGCTTTTGCATCTTTCGACTCTCATTATCTCGGTCAAAGGTCGTCAGCGCATGCAAGTTTAAGGATTACTTTACTTTGTAAAACACGTACTGCGCAGGTTCGTGGCTCAGTGCGCTTGACGATCCGCATCAAACATTTGCAGCTCAAGGTCAGTGAGGCATGCAGACCCGCTCAACGTCTATTAAGTGCACCGCACCATGTGCAGCTGCTCAGCAATGTACGATACATCAAATCAGTCGCAACCGCATGCGTCAGCCATTTAAAAGCCTTCACAACCGATCAGGTCAGTCAGGAATAATAGGACGCTTGCATGCAGTCATTTTGCCCTCGCCTAGTAGACCTGCTGCTGGCGCTGTGTTGCCGAACGTCAGCCTCTGGGTGAATGCAGACTTGTCAGCTTCGTATGAGTAGTGAAAGAGGTGCCCGATGTTTGCATGCATACGCCAACATCCAGGATTTTTTCCACTGCTGATGCGAAGTTTGTTAGTCTGTACTCCATCAGCGGCTGACGCGTGGCACGACAAAGCTGACCTTCCTGCTGTTTGCGTTTCAGCCTGTGGCAGCCAACAAGTAGTGCAAGTGGCCTGCACAAGTGGCAGCAACAGTGTAGAACAAAGGCAGGAACACCAGTTGGACCGCAGAGCGCTTCTGCTTGCACTGGTGGCAGCACCAGGCTTGGCGCAGCTTCAGCCAGCTCATGCAGGTCAGACTGGGTTCAACATCACCAGCAAGTTTGCTCCAGTTTCTGTTCACAAGTGTGTGCTGATGATGCATATGCTGCAGAGGCCCCAAGCTTGACGAGCTACAAAGACAAGTCTGATGAGTTCAGTCTGTCTGTTCCAGCCAGTAAGCCACCAACACATTGTCTTCCATCCTTCCTCTCATTGTTCCCCCCAGCAGACAATTGTGCAGATGACGCAGCATTATACATGGCCGACATGTCTGAAGCCGTTGTTGCAATGCCTCTGCATCAGTGCCTTCCTGTCAGCTGCCAGTGGCATTACCGTGTAGTCCTGTTTGCAGCTGCCGTGTAATGTTGTATAAGACACATTGACACATCACTGGAACAACTGCACACTGTCTCTGCAAACCCACAGACTGCAGCAATGAAAAAGGGTAATGTTACGTACAGACTGGGTGGCTGGGGAGGGAGCAGCCGCCGGTGGCAAGGGCTACACTGGGGCCAGCGGTGTACGCAGAGCTCTAGCCTGGTATGCTCTGCACATTAGTTGAATCCCACTGCATCTGCATGGCATAACCATTGGATCATTCGCAACCGCTTGATTCAGCAATGGTATCACATGCACATGCTTGTTTTTGTGAATGTTTGGTACTGTTGTATGCTGTGCAAGGCTGTGCAGCTCCACTGCTGGCCTGTATCATATGGTCGTGCTGGCATGCTGCGCTGCCAATGTGAAAGTAATTACACCCTTTTTTGTATTGGCAGTGAAAAAGCGTTTGCTTTCACCAGAATTTTTCACATATGCAGGTACCCAGAGGGTGACTTGGACACAAACCTGACTATTGTCATCACCAATGTCGGAGCAGACTTCACGCGGCTGGGTAGCTTTGGGGATGCTGAGCAGTTTGGGGGCACCCTGGTGGCCCAGATGGACCGCAGCTACCTCAACCGCTCCTGGAACAAACCCAAGACGCCTGTTCAGGCAAGGCATTCTGTCTGACCTTCCACTTGATTGATTGATTGACCGATTGATTTTCACCTGTGGCAGCCTTTGCTCTTGCATTAGCCAGGTAGGTATCAGGTATGCCTCACTTTCCACTGCTGGCATTGTTTGACAAGTGCATCAGCATCATTGTTGTGTCAAGAATCCCAGTTGACCAACAAGGCACACTTTCTGTCCTTCAACTACTGGCATCATTTGCTAAGTGCATCAGCAACATTGCTGTGCCAAGAATCCCAGTTGATCAGGAGAGCATACTTTCTGACCTTCTGCTGCTGGCCTACATCACCATCCTGCCATGGGTTTCAACTAACTGATAGCACCTTATTTTTCCTCCAGCTGCTAACACGCCTTGTTATGTCTGTTGCGGAGGGCACCATTTACAGGTCAATGAGCAATCTGTTAAGATTGTAAGAGACAAATCATAGTCGTACAAGCTACATTTCCTAGCTGGCAGCCCCTTTGAATGTACATGCATGTCTTCCCCTCAGTGTTTAGCTCAATTGCACCGTTTTTGTCTTGCCATGAACACAGATTGATGCTATGAGAGCCAATTAAGGTGAAAAGCATCTTCCCTAACTGTATATGACATGTGTGGCATTTCTGCAGAATGAGCTGTGGCCACAGCTGCCCTCTAGGGTGCAGCTGATGACCCTAGGTACCCCTGGCTGTTCCCCCTCCCTCTGTGTCTCCTATGCCAACCATGCTGCCCAGGTACTCCCTGTCCACCACACACAAGGCACATGCCATTGCACTCTCATGCTGCAAGTGCACATGTGCCTATGCATGTCACCTGCATGCAAAACATGTTTGTACAAGCAACTTACACTGATGTCCAGGAGGACACAAGATGAGGAATCTACCTGTCAGTCTTTCCAAGCCCTGGTAACAGGCTGCACTCTTGCTCAGGGCATGCATAAACAGTTGTCCAGCAATATTGTGTGTTCATCAATGCTGTGCCATAGGCAGCTGTCTTATGACAAGTGAGCCGTCCACGACAAATGAGCTGTCCCAGAGACAAAGGAACTGTCTGCAGACAAATGAGCTGGCCAGTGACAAACAAGCTGAACAACGACAACTGAGCTGTCCAACGAATGGGCTGTCCAATGACAGATGAGCTGAACAACATTGTGTCTTGCAGGAGGCCAAGTTGCTGGACGCTAAAGCCAGGAACAACATGTACTTCATTGAGTACACAGTGAAGAAGCCATCACAAGAACAGAAGCACCTGCTGTCGGCAGTGGCTCTGGGCTTCAATGGCAGGTATCATGCCAGCATACTGTTGTGCATCTCTGTGCTTTGCTGCATGTGCTTGTTCACACTGCCAAGCATGGTGGCCTCTGCCAACCCCTTGACGAGATGTTGGTGTCTGTGAATACAGTTAGGATTGTGCTGCTTTCTCAGCTGCTTTCTCAGCATGTTTGGTGCTGTCAAGCAACAGCTTGTGCTGGAAACTGCAGGCAGCTTCAGGCAGCTTACATTTCTTGACAACAATGTTGGTAGTTTGAACATGTTGCAAACAAGGACAATTGCAATGACCTGCAGGTACAATCGTCTGTACACAGTGACTGGGCAGTGCAAGGAGTCAGAGTTGTCCGAGTACAAGGGCACACTGCAGTCAGTATTGCAGTCTTTTGCGCCACCAGCACTGCCTCCTTACTGATGTTGCTGAGGATGATATTACAGGGATTCAACATGTAGTGTGCCCATCAGATTGAAGTGGTTGCCAAGCAAAGCGGATGAGGTCCAATTCTGGTCTAGCCTGGCCTGGCCTTGCCTTATAAATGTGTTGATGTGTGCAACTTATTCTAAGGAACGGCGTAAACGTGTTGATACCTCTGTTCAAATCAAACAGTTTTAAATTAGTGTTCTGCAGTAGTGTATTCCTCGTAGTGTTCTTGAGCTGCTGCAATTGAGTGCTGCTCAACAATCATATTCAGCACATTATCATCAGATACTACCAAAAATATGTCAAGACTCACTTAATGTGCTTGGCAAGTGACTCAATCCCTGCCGGTATGTGCGCATTGAACAATTGGTGTTTGCACCAGCCTGAGCAGCGAAAGCAGCAGTCATATAAAGCTGTCCAGTCTCAGACTGTTGAGCCAGAGCAATGCCACTGACTTCACAGCTGAGGGAGGGTTGTACAGGACAGACAGTGTGTTGTGTCTTGGAAGCCGCATCTGCTGTGATGTTTGCTAGCGACAAACAGATGTGGATTTGAAGCCTTTCTCTGTTTAGAGACTGTGCAATTTGATGGTGAAGCTCCATTCGAAGCCTATCATATCTGCTGACATGTAACTTGGTGATTTGGTTTTAGGATTAAATTGAATCTGCAAAAAAGCTTTGTCTGCAAGTGCCTGGAGGCGCTCCTTCAGTGGCTGAGGAAGCTGCAAGAGAAGCCAGGGCCACAAATGACCAGCAAACTTTGTTTTGAGACCAAATGCCTGCCCAGACTCGAAATGCTTTTGCTCACTGTTTCTGTACACAAATCACTGCTGTGTCATGTCAAAGTGAAGTTCGTCCTTGACCATGGCCACGACTTTACTCTTGACGGTGTCCATGATTGTGCCAGCCTCTCTGTCATATTTGTGGCTCACAATTGATGCTGCAACGAGTCCCTCTGGCCACAAGGTTTTAGGAACGTTGAAATAATCTAGCGCTTGGAGCGTTTCGTCTGGAGACACTGGCTCACGCTTCTGCCCTGACTTGAGGATGCAATCAGCCACCACCTGGATCATGCAGACAATGGCCTCTCAGACCCACGCGTTGGCATACATATCTGCAAACCAATGTCACGGGGCGATCACCTGAAGAACTGCTACATTCGGTTTTGCCCAAGAACTGAGCCTCACAACCTCTCCTGCCGACGACTGCTGAGCTGCAATGGAAAGCAGACTCTCTGGGACAGCATCCAGATGTGCTCGTGAGATGGAGACTATGCCAGCAATATTGGCTTGAGGGTCTTGGCGGTTAGGGACCGCAAAGGACGTTACATCGGCCATCCTTCGAGATCGAGAGCACAGACGAAACTTTGTGAGTAAACTTCAAGGTGTGCGTTGGACGAGAATGTGCCCTGGTATGGCACATCAGGCAAAATTGTTGTACGGACCAGATTTTCCGCCATTCCCAGAAACTGGGCTAGCTTGGATTTCATGCTTGGATTGATCACAGGGATGAAACGACCGTGTTTGTAAGTGGCATCCGAAGATTGTCCAAGGGTCTGACGCAAAGCTGACGTCCGCTGTCCGGTTGTTGGGAGGCCAACTGCAGAGGCCTGAGACCCCGCAGCTGCAGTCACTGTAGCCAGGAGTTGTTGCCTTTGGTCAGCCATGCAGGCTGCGCAAGCTTTGAACTCAAGAAGAATCTAAGTGGCCCCGTCAGGGCTTTCAGGACAATCTTTCGTGATTGCCTTGCATAGCAATGCTTAGCAGCCTGTTGCTTACCCGAGGTTCAAAACAGCGATAATATTCGTTAATGCCAACAGCATCACCAAACAACAGCAAATTAGTGCATGCTTGGGAAAGTGTATCTGAGATCCAATCTATCAAGCAAGCAACAGCCAACGCAAGTGATCGCAAACAAGTGTTGCGCATCACCACAGCATGATTGTTACCTCGCTCCAGCTAGATCCCCCTGAGCTCCTTTAAAATTTGGTGAGCTATTACAACCATCATCATATTACAGACTAGACACAGCATTTTAAAAATCCCAAGGGATGCATGCCAATTTTGGTGCAGGGACATAGTCATGGCACACAGCCTGTTCCAAGCCCTAAATCACATTCACAAGTGTTGTGATGGTTTGTGCAGTGTTAGTACAAGGACCAAGCCAACACTGGTGACAAAACCTAGTGTCAAAACGAATACCTACTCAGCAGCACAAGCCTCTAGCTAACGCAAACAAGAAATGAGCATCACTACAGTTTTCTTGCACTTAGGTAGCCTGCTCAGGTTTCAACAGTTTCCACAAGCCCTCTGAAGGTCACCACAGACAAGTATACACCTGATGAAATCTGTTGCTTCACAATGCCGCTTGGACAGCCACTGCTTCTGGTGAACTCTGCAGATGCCGTGGTATGATTGCTGTAGCAGGAAGGTAGATTTGTGTTTGGGCGGCTTGTCATTCTGGTGGAGACTGCGCCAAGAGTAAATCTTGCCGACGTGTGACTGCCATCAAGGCATATCCATGCCAGCTGAGCAAACTGCTGCGCAAGCTGTCAAAGCTGACCCAGGCGCAGGGCTTCTGACCAGGCCTGGCCACAAGCAGCTGCCGCACTTGCTTGCACCCACTGTACCCTGCATTGTGAATGAGGACAGTCAATACCAAGCCATTGGTTTCAAAATACGCAACAGTGCTCATGTCTGTAACGTTTTTTGCTGGCATAAGCATTTGCTCTTGACTTCTGTAGAGCTATACAGCGCCTGCTGGATGGCCATTGTCAGACAACAGCCCCTGTGCGTTTACCGCCAAAGTGTCCTTGAAAAAGTAGTACAGGCAGATGACAGTATTGTGTCACTCACAGCTGACGAAATTACCTGCATCCATTCGCCAAGAGCGTGCTGCAAACACCAAGCAATAGTGGTTCTCCATGTGGTACATGAATGCGCTGCTGCTGTCTTGCACAGTTCTTACAACACTGTGCCATTGCTCCTGAATGGTGTCACTGGAGTCCAGCTTGCTCACCTGGTACTGTGCTCTCTGTTTACCTGCAAACAGAATAGCATGAAGTGGTAGCATCTGTAAATCAGATTGCAAAAGGAGCAGTCTGTCAAGGTAGGTGATGCCTGGCAGATCATTGCGTCAAGCTCTAGTAGGTAAGACGCAAAATTAGGGTTGCATTAGGGTTGCACTAGGGTTGCACTAGGGTTGCACACTTTGAAAAACAACACACCAGCATGCTGCTGCTTGCATGTGCTGTTTGCAAACACGACAAGGCAATGCAGCTGGGTGTTATCAGTACATACCAGCTTTGATCAGATGGCGCATACTCATACTGAAAGAGACTGTGCAATGTGACCTTTGGTGCAGAACCCACCTGCCGACATGAACTTCCAGACTGCCAGGTCCTCTCCCCGGTCTGACCCCAGCTGGCGTAGGGCCGCCATGAGGGCGTCATTCCCCACAGGAGCTGTGCTGGGCCGCTGCTTGGTCAGGTTCCACAGGCCTCGCCTGTTGTCAAACACCCTTCAGACTCTGTGACTGGAAAGGGTGCCTTGCTGGCATGCTCTCACGCTGCATGCTGTGGCAATGCTGAGATTGGCTGGCATTGCTGCAATGCTTTCTGTGCTTGCAGTCTAAAACACAAAAATCCATTGCGTATCCATAGCTTGCAGGAATGTTTGTCTCTGTGTCCCTGCAGACCTGTGATGTGTCACGTAAGCAAGGTTGGCAAATCTTGGCAGTTGCTTACATGCGGACGAGCAGAGTCACAGTCAGGCCTGCCAGCTTCTGTGCAGCCTGCTTCTCTTGCAAGCAATCAGCCAGCCTCTGCCATAGCAAACTGTGGCTGCTGTCCTCGTCTGCTGCAATCTCCAATCCTGATCGCTCACAATGTGAATGCACCAGACCATCAGATGTTGAAGTTGCCCCTGCAGAGATGCTCATCCCATTGTCTGCACTCTGTGCAAGCTCTTGTCCCGCAGTTGTGAGTACATCACTGTGCAACTGGGCAGCAGCAGGCTCTGCTGTGTCCTGATATTGATTTTCTGCAGCTGTGGTGTTGTCCTGCTGCAGCTGCTGTTGCTGAGCCTCTGTCAGTGCTAATACAACCTCTGGCTTGCTCTGTGGCTGCCAACTAGATCTGGACAGTTGTTGACGCTGCTGTTGGATGACTGTCGCTAGAGAGGGCCTGTTTGATGATCTGTAGTCACCCTGACACCGCTTACTTGGCCCTCTTGATATATCTTGATCACTGTCCAGGCTGACACATGCAGTTGCAGGGGCCGTGCCCTGTTGCAATGATTGTGCTATGTCTGGCAAGCTGTCTGTTGCTTGCCTGCTTCCCAAGCTCACAAGCACACCACCCAAAACTGGCTCACATGGACTGCAGGGTGCTTGTCTGTCATCTTCTTCAGCAGCAGCAATGCCACCCCTGGGAGTCACCTCAGCTTCAGCATCTGAGTCAGCGCTGATCAGTGTCGAGCCTGTAGCTGCAGGCTGAGGCAACTGTGCCTGTAAAGCTGGTGTATCCATTTGATCAGCTGCTCCTGGCTGCATTGGCTGGCTGGACTGCATCTGACATTCAACTGCTGCTGCCTGGATGGTGTAGTGACCATGCTCACGGGCAAGCTGCTGCAACAGCTGCAAGGCAGCAGCTTTGGTAGGCTTGAGGGGCTTCACTGCCTTGCCTTTGACTGGCTCACCTTCTACCCATGTCTGCAGGCATCAGGGCAGCGTTGCAGGGGCTCATGATGGATGCCAAGCTCATTGTTGGATAGAGGTACTTAAATTTTGAGGCATAGCAAACTGACAGAGACTACTGCAGTGAAAAACAGTGGGTCACAACATGCAGTGTTGCTGTACATGAATATACACAGCTACCAGAACCTGTGCAATCATGCTGGTACAGCTGTGAGTGCGGCATTTTCCAGGACTAGCACAAAGTGTTAGCAGATGATGTTGATCACCTGGTCAGCAAAAGGCCATGCTGCTTCAATGGCTTTCTGCAATGGCACAGCATCAGATATTTGAAGCACTTCTGCCAGGCTACTGCAAGAGTGCGCTATGCTGAGTCGCCACTTGCTGGCATACAGCTCTAGCACATCCTCTTTGCTGGCGCTGGCAGCTTCTGCACCATGCAGATGCCGTCAACAGGAGTGATTTCACCAACATGAACCATGTAGCTCCTCTTGGTCAATGCAAAGTGTTGCTATGCCAGGCTGACAGGATGCAGCATGATGGCGTATGCATGGACATAGACACAGACACAGACACAGACATGAACATCTGTGTATGCAGTTGCATTTACAGGCAGGCATCAATTTAGTTTTGGCAGGATGGAAGCTCACTCGAGAGCTCTGATGCACAGCAATTACACAACCACAGTAATGACACAACCATAGCAAACGGAAAGCAAAGGGGTGCCTGCATGAGAACATCTTGTTTTGATGTCAGTTGCAACGCACCAGCAGGTTTGACAGCATTCCAAGCCCCAGCAACTGAAGCGGCTCCACAAGCAGGAGAGGCCTGCTCAACCCAACCCCCCAGCGCCCCCCTGCTGACCACCATCTCTACATCACTGAACTGTGCCAGCTGCATAGCCGGTA
>JAABUY010004781.1_pt1 | contig 13958 bp, 12 predicted proteins | sample 5560271 | NCBI WGS metagenome assembly JAABUY01 (sample SAMN10711886, study PRJNA513374) | rock metagenome | isolation source: Antarctica rocks | place: Antarctica: Victoria Land, University Valley
ATCTCGCCCCGCGCCCCGCACTCCTTTCCACAATGGATCATCCCACCGGGAGGAAAACCCCATGATGCCTCAGCAAGATTGGTGCCGGATCAACATGATTGCTTTTACCGCTGTATTCATTACTTCTCATTACGCAACTGATGCCGTGATCCGGCGTTATATCTGTGGATTGGTGAACGATGCCGCCCAGATCATCGCTGAATCCTCCCATGCTACCGAGAGGATACAGGTACAGTTGCCCGCATGCAATAATCGGAGGAAATCGCCCCATGCATTCCGTTCGGCTCGGCGTCCTCGCTGATACGCACATCCCGCACCGGCTCGCCGCGCTTCCGGTGCGGGTATCAGAGATTTTCGCGGCGGCCGGAGTCTCTATTATTCTCCATGCTGGTGACGTGGACGAACCGGGCGCGCTCGACCCGCTCGCTCTGATTGCGCCGGTGATCGCGGTACGCGGCAACCTCCATCTCGCCTCCCGCTCCCGCTCCAGTCCGCACCTCCCATATGCGATCTTTCTGGATGTGATGGGGCAGCGAATTATTCTCACGCACGGCCACGGTTGGCCGCATCAATGGCTCTGGGATAAGCGGCAGGGATTCATCCGACGCGCGCCCTCAACAGACATGCGGGATGCCTTTAACGAAGAACTCATCAAGCGCAACCGGCGTCGCTTTCCCAATGCGAATATTCTCATCTTCGGCCACTCGCACCGGCGGCTCCTGCGTCGTGTCGGCCAGACGCTCCTCCTCAATCCCGGCGCCATCGCTCACGCGCGCGACGAATCGCCCTCTGTCGCCATCCTCACCATCAGTGCTGATGATGTCGGCGTGGAGTTCATTGCGGTAACGACTAGCGAGTAACGCGTAACGAGATCGTAATTGCTCATCTTCTGGCTCCCCCTTTCCATTACCAGGGCAATGGAGAGAGGATCAGGGGAGTAAGGTTCTTTCCCACTATTTGGCACTCTGTGTGATACTACGAAAAGAAGAAACGCCGCCCCCGCGCTCGCTATTGGGCACAATGTCCGGCGCGAGCCAGAACCCCCTCCCGCGAGGGGAAACAAGGGGTAGGTTTACCAAGGAGTAGGTACCGATGTCTTCCCGTCCCCCCCGTGGTGATTTTCGCCCGCGCCGACCCGCCCCGCGCGGTGATGGAAGCGCGCCCCGCCGCCCGCGCCGCCCGACCGAGACGAACCTGGCGATGACCGATCAGGCTCCCGCAATGCCTGCCGAGCCTGCGCCGCTGCCGACCTTCGCCGATCTCGGCCTTTCGCCCGAAACGCTGAAGGCGGTCTCCGATGCCGGCTACGAGGAGCCAACGCCGATTCAGGCGCGCACAATCCCGCTGATGCTCGCGGGCAAGGATGTTATCGCGCAGGCGCAGACGGGCACGGGCAAGACGGCGGCGTACGCCCTGCCGATGCTCGAACGGATTGACCGCGAAATACGCGACCCGCAGGCCCTCGTCCTCTGCCCGACGCGTGAACTGGCGATCCAGGTCGCCGGGGCGATGCACCAACTCGGTCGCTACCACCACGCGACGACGCTGCCGATCTACGGCGGCCAGCCAATAGACCGGCAACTGCGCGCCCTCTCGCACGGCGTTCAGATCGTCGTCGGCACACCGGGGCGTATCATGGATCATATGCGGCGCGGCACGCTCGACCTCTCGAATGTCAAAATGGTCGCCCTCGATGAGGCGGACGAAATGCTCGACATGGGCTTCGTGGAGGACATCGAATTCATCTTCGAGGCGATTCCCGACGAGCGGCAGACTTCGCTCTTCTCCGCTACGATCCCGCCGCGCATCACCGCCCTCGCCCGCAAGTATCTGCACAATCCGCAGCGCGTCAGCGTCAGCGTCTCGCACGTCACCGTTGCCCTGACGACGCAGACCGCCTACGAATTGCCGGGCGGCAACAAGTTCGATGGCCTCACCCGCATTCTCGATGTCGAGACGCCCCAATCCGCGATCATCTTCTGCCGCACCAAGAACGAGACGAACGAACTGGCAGAGCGACTCGGTGGCGCGGGTTACACAGCGGAGGCGATCAACGGTGACCTGCCACAGAGCACGCGAGACCGCGTGATGCGCCGCTTCCGCGATGGGCAGGTGGACTTGCTCGTCGCGACGGATGTGGCGGCGCGCGGATTGGACATTCCGGACGTCTCCCACGTCATCAACTACGATATCCCGACCGATCCCGAAGCCTATGTCCACCGTATTGGGCGAACGGGCCGGGCCGGGCGCACTGGTGAGGCAATCACGCTCGTCTCACCACGCGAGCGGTACACGCTGCGGGGCATCGAGCGCGTGATCGGCCAGCAGATCACCGTCAAGCGACTCCCGTCGCTGGCGGATGTCGCGGCCCGGCGGCGCGAGGCGTTCAAGGCGGCGATCATCAGCACATTGGAGGAAGGCAACCTCGGCCAGGAACTGCTGATCGCCGAATCGCTCGCCGACCAATACGACGCGATGGACATCGCCGCTGCGGCGATCCGCATGGCGCGGGGCGACACGGCACAGCGTCTCGACGAGGCAGCCGTCACAACGCTCGACGGTGACGCGGACGGTGTAGAGCAGGGAATGACCCGCCTCTTCATCGGCGCGGGTCGGACAGCGGGCATCCGTCCGATGGACCTCGTCGGCGCGATTGCCAACGAAGCCGGCATCCCCGGCAAGTCCATTGGCTCGATTGACATCTACGATGGCTTCGCCTTTGTCGAGGTGCCAAGCGCGGACGCTCAGCGCGTCATTCAAGTGATGAGCAGCACAAACCTGCGCGGCAAACGCGTCAATGTCTCCATTGCCCGCCCGCGCGATGACATGGACGGTCCACCTCCCCGCCGCGACCGCCGCCGCTAATTACGCTTCGAACCACGAAGGCACGAAGAGCGCGAAGAGGATATTCGAGGGAAGAGGAGGGCCGAAAAGGCTGTTTTCTTCTCCCTATACCTTTCTCTCTTTCTCTTCTACCCCTTCGTGCTCTTCATGCCTTCGTGGTTCACTTCTTCGTTTGAGGGATTGTTTGATCGGGGAGAGGAGGGTGCCGGGGATGCCTTCAGGGTCGAGGGCACGGGCGACAGCGAAGATGAGGCGGGGACGGTGGAGGCCCCGCGGCCACCAGACAAAACACGTCTCCTCCGTGCAAATGGGGGCGAACTTCTCCTTGTAGAAGCGGAGCGATTGGAAGTGGTAGAAAGTGTTGAGCCGTGTGTACATCGTCGCGAACATCCATCCCGCGAAGCGATGCGTGGAGGGTTGGTACACCGGGTCGCAGTCCGCTAATGCCGCCATGCCGAGGGTCGCGCAGACCGCGCCTTCGGCCCGGAGTGCGGCGACCGTCTCCTGAAAGAGCAATTCTGTCACGCCGCCTGGCGCGTCATCGCCACGGATAATGTCCTCCAGATACCAACCATGACGCGCGGGGATCGGCGAGCAGGCGAGGAAGCCGACGACCGTCTCTCCCTGCCAGGCGAGGAACAGACGGCGGTCGTCCATGCGCTCGAAGGGGTGGATGCCGAGCAGAAAAGAGAGCGCGGCCATCCCCCGCGTCGTCAACCACGTCTCGATGAGCTGCCCGACCTGCGCGCGGATTGCGTCTGTCACGTCATCGGGATAGCAACGGCGGACGGTGACGCCCTCCCGCACCGCGCGATTGATGTTCGCGCGGATGTGCTTCATCTTCTGGCCGCGCGCGCTCCACGTCTGAAGATCGTAGAAGTTATCCTCGCCCACCTTCACATGGTCGAAGCCGAGCCGTTCGATGAGTAGCCGCGTCGCGCGGGGTGTCGTGGGAAGGAAGCCAATTGTCCGTCTCGCGCGCCGTGCGGCCCGCATAAAGGCGGCGGTGAGCGGCACGATGTCCGGCTCCGCGCAAATTGGATCGCCGCCGCAAAGCCAGACACGACCGTACTGCTGGTAGGCAATCACGCCGTCAACGCCAGGAGCGATGAAATAGCGGAACGGCGGGGGCAGCAGCGTGACGTAGGCGTTCGTGTTGTAGCCGTGGCGAAGGATGATCGATCGCGCCTGCTCGGCTGTTGCCTCTGTCATCGCTCCCATACTGCTCCCGCTGCTCGTCGTCTGCCATCACCCCACGTGCTGCCAGTATACGATGCCGGGGAACGAAACCGGAGAGAACCGCAAGACGCAGTGAACGTAGAGAGCGCAAAGAAGAAGGAGAAAGAAATACGAAGGAAGGAGCAATCGCTGCGCGCCTATCACAACGGCTCTTTCTCTCCTCTTTTTTTGCCTTTGCGTCCTTTGCGCTCTTTGTGTCTTTGCGGTTCTCCCCGGTTTCTTCCCAGTTCCCGGTCTCGTTCAAATCTGGAACATCACCGCGGTGTCGTGCCGCTGCCGCTGTTCGAGGAGTATGTCGAGCGTAATGCGACCGAGAGCGTCATCAATCGCCGCGCTCACTTGCTCCCACGCCGCACGCACGACGAGATCGGTCGCGGCATCATTGCCGCGCGCCTCGCTCGGCGGATGCGCGCCTTCGGAAGCGGTCGGGCCATCGAGCGCGGCGATAATGGCCGCGATGCTGATCGCGCTGGGCGGGCGGGCGAGTTGGTGCCCCCCTTGCGGGCCACGCAGCGAGCGGATCAGCCCAGCGCGGCGCATGAGGATAAGGAGTTGGTTCAGGTACGATTCTGGAATACCTTGCCGCGTCGCGATGTCATGGCTCTGCGCGGGCAGGCCGCTCGCGTGAAGGGCGAGATCAATCAGCGCGCGCAGGCCGTAGTCCGTCTTGCTAGTGAGACGCATTACCGCTCACGTCATTCGCCGGGTTGAGGCTGCCACTCTTGAATCCAGCGAGGTCCAGCGTGACGAACCGGAAGCCGATGTCGGTTAGCGCGTCCACAATGTCCGCGCGTTGCTCCAACGCCTTCGCAATATCGCCCGCTTGCAGTTCGAGTCGCGCGATCTCACCGTGATGCCGGACGCGGAATCCCCGGAAGCCGAGGACGCGCAGGTACGCTTCCGCCTGCCCGACCTGATCGAGTTTCTCGATCGTGATGAACGTCCCGTGCGGGATGCGCGACGAGAGGCAGGGATGCGAGGGTTTATTCCACGTTGGCAGCCCCAGAGCGCCGGAGATCGCCCGAATGTCCGCCTTCGTCAACCCCGCCTCCTGCAAGGGGGAGCGGACATCTCGCTCCTTGCCCGCGTCCATGCCGGGGCGGAACTCCCCAAGGTCGTCCACATTGGAGCCATCCACGACTGCGGCGTAGCCCCGCTCCTGCGCGATGGGCGTCAGTTTGTCCCAGAGTTCGCTCTTGCAGAAGTAGCAGCGGTTGACGGGGTTGCTGATGTAGTTCGGATCCTCCATCTCGTCCGTGCGGATTTCGCGGTAGGAGATGCCGATGTGTGCGGCAATTTTCGGGCACTCATTCGCTTCCTCGACCATTAGGGAGGGGGAGATGCCTGTTACAGCCAGCGCGCGGTCGCCGAGCGCGTCGTACGCCGCCTTCGCAATCAGCGTCGAATCCACACCACCACTGAAGCCGATCAGCACGGAACCCATTTCGGTGAAAATCGCCAGCAGCCGGTCATATTTCTCCCGGAGGTCCGGCGCGAGGTCGTGCAATGGTGGTGTAGCGGTTTGCATAATCTCTTTTGCTCCTGCGGGCGTGGGATGATTCATATGAAACCGACGGTAGCACCCGCTGCAAGCGCTGTCAACGCGGAAAAAGTCCGCGATTTTAGCGTTCGCGGCATACGGAATCCACGTCGCACTCCGAACACCCTCGCTGGCGCCGGTACGTCCTGCGGCTCTCGCTGCTCGTTACTGCTCAGTCGTCCGCGTGCATGAGCAGAGCGGGGTCGTTGCGCGGTAGCAAAGGTGGCGGAGTGGGAACGTATTCGCCGACGAGCAAGAGCAACAGTTCCGCGCTCACCGGTTTCAACTGCGCGCGGACGTGGGGATACGCCCGGTCGGTGACGGCAGTATAGGCAACCGGATCATCGAGCATGACAAGTACCGGGCAGGCCGCCGTGCGTGGATCGTGCCGGAGGGCGTCGAGCAGAAAAAGGCCGTGATCGCGCTCCGCTGCCGAGAAATCGAGCAGGATGGCGACCGGCTGATGCTCCCGCACGCGCGTCAGCAACCGGTGGTTGAGCGGATGTGGCGCGGTGCGAATGCCGCGCGGCACGAGGATGCGGTTGTAATCGTAGACGAGTTCCCAAGTGTCCGTGGCGATCAACAATGTGGGCAATATCGGACGGTCCATGCCAACCCCTTTCCACATGGCGCGATAACAGAGATGCGCCACGCGTGTGACGACCCCAGGTCGCATGGCTTGTGGTGCAGCCGGGAAGGGCTGACAGGAGACCTGCGCCGCGTTCCCTCTCGATGATGCCTACGAGGTTAGCTGACGGATTCGGGCCGGAGAGACGGCCCTACAACGGTTCGTTTCCGCTGATTCACCCCAATGGATTGGTTCCCCCGCTCGTGGTCCACCACGATTCGGCACGAAATGGGCGCTGCACCGATGGACATGCATCCATCACCACTATGATAGCGGAGCGATGGGCAATGAGCAATGCGGAGACCATATTTGTCGTTCAGTTTTCTTCCGGTGCGTCGGGCTTGTAGTGGTCATATTCCATCTGCCGGGCGGTCCTGGCGGCGATCGCTGCGCCTTTGAGGCGACCAACGACGTAGAGGGCCATATCAATCCCCGCCGAGACGCCCGCGCTCGTCACGATGTCGCCCTCATCCACGAAGCGGGCATCACCTCGGACATGGACCATCGTGTAGGTCTGCGCCATCCGCTCGACGCTCGCCCAGTGGGTCGTCACCGTCTTGCCCGCAAGGATGCCCGTCTCCGCGAGCAGGAAGGCGCCGGTGCAGACGGAGGTTGTCAGACGCGCCTCTGCCGCGCGCCGCTTGATCCAGCCGATCAGTTTCGGATTGGAAACCTCCTGCCGCGTTCCCTGTCCACCCGGCACGACGAGCAGATCAAGGTGCGGCGCGTCCGCGAGTGTATAGTCCGGCACGATCTTCAGCCCATTGCGTGCGATGATCGGCTTGCTCGCGTCCGCCCGCTCCGCGACCGTGACGACCTTAAATCCGCCCTCCGTCACATTCCCCGCTACCGCGAAAACCTCGAACGGCCCGGCGAAATCGAGCACTTCCACATCATCGAACAGCACAATCCCGACGGTCATCATGCCAGTGTCAGGTGCCATATACGTCTGTCCTCTCTTCGCGTGATTCGATTCGTTGCAAACGCATCATACTTACCCCATATTCCGCAGCCGTGGGTCGAGAATATCGCGTAGCCAGTCGCCAATCAGGTTGATCGAAAGGACGGTAAGCATGATCGCGACGCCGGGGAATGTCGCCAGCCACCATGCGGTACTGACATAGGCGCGGCCATCGGCAAGCATGCTGCCCCAAGTTGGCTGGCTCGCGCCGACACCGAGGCCGAGAAAGGAGAGGCCCGCTTCGGCGATGATCGTCCCTGCGACGGCAAACGTCGCGATGACAATGGCAGGCGTGATGACATTCGGTAGGATGTGCCGGAAGAGGATCGAGGGCGTCCGCGCGCCAATCGTTCGTGCGGCGGTGACGTATTCATAACTCTTGGCGGAGAGCGTCGAACCACGGACGACGCGGGCAAACGGCACCCATGCGCCGATACTGAGGATGAAAATAACGTTGCGCAATCCCTGTCCGACGACAATCGAAATCAGGATCGCCAGGAGAAGAAAGGGGAACGCGAGTTGGACATCCGCGATCCGGCTGATGACGGAGTCCGCCGCGCCGCCGTAGTAGCCGGCGATCAAACCGACCACCGTGCCGATGCCACCACCGAGCGCGACCGCCGTTAGCCCGACAATCAGCGAGATGCGCGCGCCGTAGAGAATGCGGCTAAAGATGTCGCGGCCGAGATTATCCGTACCGAGAAGATGGTTCGTCGAGCCGTGAATCGTCTGGCCCGCCGCGCCGAATCGCGGGCAGGAAGTATACGCGGGGCAGGTCAGCCGCGCGCGAAGGTCCTGATCGAGCGGATCGTGCGGGGCCACCCAGGGAGCGGCGATGGCCGCGAAGGCCACGCCGAGCAGAATGATAATCCCTGCTAACCCAAGCCGACTGCGCCGGAGCATGCGCCACGCACGTTTGCTGGCGCTCCGCTTCTTCGGTTCTTCCCGTAGCAGCACGCGCTGTCCGGTGAGTACGCCCTCTTGCGACATTATGCACTCCTCGCAGGCGGCGGGCAGCAGGCAGCAGACAGCAGATACGGCAAAGCCGGATGTCCACTGATTGATGCCTTCAACTTCCCTATCATATCTTTCTCACTGTATTCTTGCTGCCCGCTGCCCGCCGCCTGCTGCCTGCTCATCAAGCAAGGCGGACGCGCGGGTCCAGCCAGGTGTAGAGAATGTCTATCAACAGGTTGATTGATACGAAACTGACCGCGACGAGGAAAACGGTTGCCTGAATGACCGGGAAATCGCGGGCATTGATGGACTCGACCGCTAGTTGCCCGACGCCATTCCACTGGAAAATCTGCTCGGTGATCACCGCACCCGCCAGCAGGTTGCCGAAATCCAACCCGATCACGGTAACGAGCGGGATCGCGGCGTTTTTCAGCCCGTGCCGGAAGATGACGAGCATCTCCTTCAATCCCTTGGCACGCGCGGTCCGCACGTAATCCTGATCCATCACATCGAGCATCCCGGAGCGGACAAGCCGGGTCAGGCGCGCGAGGCTCGGTGCGGCAAGGGTAATTATCGGCAACAGGAAGTACCGGGGTGAGAAGCCATTGTACCCCTGCGACGGGAGCCAGCCGAACCGCACCGCGAAAATCAGGATCAGCATGATGCCGAGCCAGAAGTTCGGTATTGATTGCCCGATGAGTGCGACGAACGTCACCGCGTTATCGAGCACCGAGTACCGCTTGATGGCGGCGATCACCCCGAAAATGATCGAGAGCGTGACGGAGAGCACCAATGCGCCGACCGCCAATTGGATCGTCCGTGGGTAACGCTCGAGAACGAGGCTCATCGAGTCGAAGCCCTGAAAATGGATGGATTTGCCGAAATTACCGTGCAGCGCATTGCCGACGAACGTGATGTACTGCTCCCAGAGCGGGCGATCCAGTTTCAGATTGTGCCGGACATTCTGGATGTCCGCCTCCGAGGAGGTCTGGGAAAGTAGCAGCCGGACCGGATCACCCGTCAGCCGCACGACAAAGAAGACGACCGTAATCACGCCCAGCACGACAAAGCACGCCTGAATCAACCGCCGGATGATGTACTGAATCACGGAAACCCCCTTCGGGGGAGTAACGAGTAACGAGAGGGATTAGCCGCCTCGTTACTCGCTACTCGTTACTCGTTATTCGTTCCACTTCATCTCGTATGCCCAGACCATTTCGTCGAAGCGCGGTTCCCACTTGACCCAGTTATCCACGCCGTAGATGTCGGTCAGGTTGTACATGAAGAGCGCAGCGCTCTCGTCGAACATGATCTTCTGCGCCTGTGCGTAGAGTTGGTTGCGCTTGTCCGAATCAATCGTGTAGCGTGCCTGAGTGATGAGATCGTTGAACTGGGTGTTCCCGTAGTTGATGCCAGAGGTACCCTTGGCGTTGTTCACCGTATCGCGCGTTTCGATCGAGAAGCGCGAGTAAAGCATGTTGTCAGCATCGAAGATCCAGTTCCCCCAAGAGGCGAATTGGAGACCGTCTAACTCCCGCGCGTTGTCCTTTGCCGTCAGCACGCTGGGATCGGTGAGGTTCCCCTTGGCGCGGATACCCACCTTGTTCAATTGCTGAATGAAGGCCTCGGCAACCTCCTTATCCTTCATATACCGGCCTTGCTGATACCAGATATTGAGGTCTACTCCGCTCGCGAAGCCCGCTTCTTTCACGAGGGATTTTGCCTTGTCCGGGTCGTACGGATACGGCTTGAGGCTGGGATCGTAACCGACGGTCCATGGTGGGAGCACCGTCGCGATGCGCGTCCCGTTGCCGAGGAGGACACCCTCGATAATCGCGTCCCAGTCCACGGCGTAGTTGATCGCCTGCCGCAGTTTCTGGTTATCGGTCGGCGGCTTACGGGTATCCATCACGTAGTAGGGCACGCGGTTACTCGCGACGGCGCGCGCGGTCTGCCGCCCGCCTTTGTTGATGCCGTCCACCTCTTCCGGCGGCATATCCTTCGCCACATGAATTTCACCGGAGCGTAGCGCCGCGACGCGCGTCGCCTGCTCGCCGATGATCTTCAAACGGACATTCTTGATCTGCGGTGCGCCACCCCAATACTGCTCATTCGACTCGACGACGAGGTCCTGATTCGGGGACCACGACTTGAACTTGTACGGGCCGGTGCCGTTTGCGGTCTTGAGGACGCCACCGGGTTCGACATTCGCTTCGGTCCATTTCGGTGCCAGTTGGACCATCGAGAAACCCGTCATCCGCGAGAGGAGCGCCGGGTCCGGCTTCGCGGTGTGGACGTTGACGGTGTACGGGTCCACAACGTCCACGCGATCAATCACCGAATAGGTGGAGCGGGCGGCCGCGTTGTTCTTCGGATCGAGCGGGCGCAGGATGCTGTACTTCACCGAGTCAGCGTTGAAGTCTTCGCCGTAATGGAACTTGATGTTCTGGCGCAGGGTGAACTGCATCGTGTTGTCATCCAGCCGCTTCCATGCGGTCGCGAGAAGTGGCGAGATCGTCTTGCCATCCCGCTCGACCTTGACGAGTGGCTCGTACATGTGCCGGAGCATACTCTCCGCGATCGTGCCGACGTGCGTCTGCGGGTCAATCGCGTGGGTTGTCAGTTGATTCGTGCCCCAGACGAGGACGAGTTCGCTCGGCTTATTGCCCTGCGGCTTGCCGGGCGGCGGGTTCTGGATGTTCGTCTTGACCTGAACGCCGACGGTGGAAACAGCGCCGAAGGTCGGGGTCGCGCCGCCAGTCGTCTGCGCCGCCGGTGTCGCTCCCGCAGCCGGAGTGCTACCGGTGACCGCGCTACCTGCGCTTGTCGCGGCACCGCCGGTCGTTGCCGTGGGAGCCGTGCTGGAACCGCCACAAGCCGCGAGCACGGCGCTCGCCACCGCCGCTGCCGCCCCAATCAGGAATCGTCGCCGGCTGAGAATGTGTAGATGCTCGCGCTCGGTCATGTCATACCTCCCATATATCACTCGGCTGAAAACGAACCGATTGAACCGCAGAGACGCAGAGGAAAGAGAATTTGAACCACGAATCTGCTCAGAGGACGCCCGGAAGAGCAGGAAAGAAAGAGAAGGAAAAAGGATTCTCTCTTTCCCATCTTCGTGTCCTTCGTGTCTTCGTGGTTCAATCCTCTATCCCCTTCCTGTGTTTCTCCGCATCCTTTGCGTCTCTGCGGTTCAGATGATTTCCGTCCCCTTTCCTTTGTTATGTCAATACGCCAGTGCGTGGAGCGCGCCCGCGAGGACCGCAATCCCGGCGACCGCGTCTTCGATGGTCGTGAATTCCTCCGGCGTGTGGCTGCGGCCGTCCTTGCTGCGGACGAAGAGCATCGCCACCTTGCTGCGCGCCGCCATGATCTGGCTGTCATGCCCCGCGCCGCTCTGCATCGTCATCGTCGGAATGCCCTGCTCTCGCGCCGATGCTTCGAGTAGCCGCACGGTATTGGGGTCGCAGATGCAGGGCGGCGTGTCGCTGCGTATCTGCCATGTGACTTCAACGTTGTGCCGCGCTGCAACTTCACGGAAAAGGCGCTCATGCCGCTCGTAGAGTTCCGCGCGTTTCGCTGGATCGGGATGCCGCGCGTCCACGCTGAAGATGACGCGCTCCGGCACGATGGCCGGGAAATTCGGCTCGGCGGCGATCCGGCCCACGGTCGTCACCGCCGGGCGGCCCATCGCCAGCGCGTTCTCGCGCACGCCGAGGATAATCTCGGCGGCGGCAGTCATTGGGTCGCGCCGGAGGTCCATCGGGAACGCTCCCGCATGATCGGCCCGTCCATGAACTTCGACGGTGTAGCCGCGTAGCCCGGTGATCGCATTGACGACCGCGACGGGCAACCCCGCTTCTTCCAGTAGTGGCCCTTGCTCGATGTGCAGTTCGATGAACGTCTCGATGTCGTCGCGCGCCGCGTCAGGGATGCGGTCGGGGTCGAGGCCGACCACGCGCATCACGTCCGCCATCGTTTCATCAGTGTAACTGCGCATCGTGTCCGCTTCGTCCGGCGCGATGCGGCCAACGACGGCGCGCGAGGCCCAGAAGTTCGCGCGCGGGAAGCGGCTCGATTCCTCCTGGCAGAAGGAGACGACTTCCAGTGGCCGTTTCGGCGGGCCAAATTGCTCCTTAAGCGCCGCGATGGCGACAAAGCCCGCGATCACACCGAGCGCGCCATCGTAGCGGCCACCGGGGAGTTGGGTATCTATATGCGAGCCGGAGACGATCGCCGCGCCGACTGCCGTCCCTTCCAGTCGCCCCCAGACGGAGCCAACCGCGTCCCAGCGCACTGCGAGACCGGCCTCGTTGCACCACTGCGCGACCATCTGCTGCGCCGCAGCCCATTCCGGCGTGTAGACCGCACGCCGCACGCCCGTCCCATCGGACGCGCCAAACTCAGCGAGCGCGAAGACGCATTGCTCGACGAGCGCGGGGTCAATCGAGACGCGTAGTGTCACGAAGACGCTCCAGAATTTCTTCGCCGTACGCGAAAGTGAGATGCCATCACGATATGGTTAACAGACGCACTCATTCTATCAAGTTACCTGAGAATTTTCACTGCCGCATGCACAAAGGAAATTCGCTCCCCCGTTCGTCCCTCGGCATGAGAAGGGGACTGGGGGATTAGGTTGTCCCCACTGTCTGATACCCGTGCCGCAACGGGCGATAGCGCGCCGTTTTCGCCTCAGGATCGAAATAGAGGCGCGGGATTTCCATCGCGTTTTTACCGAACAAGACGAATTCGAGCGCCGTTTCGCCGTCCACGCCCTGCTGGGCGTGAATGTCCTGTGGCGGGTGCGGGATAATCGCCGTGTCACCGGGGCCGAGGATATGCTCGGCGGAAAAGGTGATTTCCGCGTGCCCCTCGCTGTCGCCGCTGTCAAGGCGGCGATACTCCTGCACGCGATCCTTCCCCGCATAGACCGCGATCACGCCCCATGTGCCGTGGTTGTGGATCGGCGTGTTCGTCTCCGGGGGAAAGCGGGCGCGCACGAGTGTTAGCCCCGTTTCGTCCGTGTAGAGCGGGCGGGATTGCCGACCGAGGCCGTCATGCGCATTGCCGAAGTCTTCAGGCGTTTCGGTGAGCGCCGGTTCGGTCGTGATTGCCTTCATCCGCTCCGCGATCCGCGTCAGTCCCGCCTCCGTTGGCCCTTCGTCGGCGAGAATCGCCTTCACATCGGTGATGAATGCTTCAATGATGGTTTCTTTCCTCATTCAACCTCACCCCCCAGCCCCCTCTCCTTTGTTCGGAAGCAAAGGAGAGGGAGAGCGATAGTGTAGGGGCGCATAGCATGCGCCCGCTCAACTCAGCACTCAGCGCTTCCCTACCACGCCATCGCGTAGCCATCGCGGCGGGGATCAGCGCCACCCATCAGGGCGCCGCTCTCCGGGTCCACCATCACGCCCTGACCGCCGCCGACGAACATCATCCAATTATCCATCACCTGTACGTCGTGGCCAAGTTTTTCCAGTTCGGCGCGCACATCAGCGGGGATGCGGCCCTCCATCGGCAGTTCCGTGCCAGTCGCGGTGCGGAAACGGGGCGCTTCGATGGCGGCCTGGATACTCATGCCGTGATCCATAATATTGAGCATCATCTGCGGCGTCGTCTCCATGATGCCAAACGAACCCGGCGTGCCGATCACCATGAAGAGTTTGCCATCCTTCCAGACCTGCGCGGGGGCGAGGCACTGCTCGACGCGCTTATGCGGGCCGATGGCATTTGGGCTTTCGGGGTCGAGGTCCATCCAGTAGGTGAAGTTGTTGAGCGCGAGTCCCGTG
>JAABUY010004784.1_pt1 | contig 13955 bp, 23 predicted proteins | sample 5560271 | NCBI WGS metagenome assembly JAABUY01 (sample SAMN10711886, study PRJNA513374) | rock metagenome | isolation source: Antarctica rocks | place: Antarctica: Victoria Land, University Valley
ATTCTTGAAGGATGCCACTAGGCGCGCCGCCTGGGGTCGTAGCCGAGGATGGCCAGGTGCGCGGTGTCGCTGCCGCACGCCAGCCCGGGCTCCACTGGGTCGAGGAGGCCGTTCACGCCAGCCTCTGCGGCGCGCTACGCGTATCAGGCACCCTGGACGCAGCTAGTAGCAAGCACTTGGCCTGCATGAGGGAAGGTCGACGCTCCAGGGAGTGCTGATATCGTCCTCAACTTGCCTTTTTGTACTCTTTCAGCGAGCTCACAGTCGCCTCCTTTCTGCTGATGCATAGCACAAAACCACGTTGTGATACCGTAGCAGGAACTGCAATAACTCGCTTTGCATGTTTTCCCCACACAGTCACACACCACAGGCAGGTGCAACTGCCCGCACATAGAATTATTGCACACGTGAGGCTCACCCGCTATCGCATCAAGCGTTGGCGTGTCAGCAACCTGCAGCGGGGTGCGGTGCCCCAGGCGCGGCACAGACACATCGCCGACGCCGTCGATGAGCAGAAAGGCTATACGGGTGTGCAGCGGCTGGCACGTGTGGCTGCCGTTGCTAGTCATAGTGCCAGCGTTCAGCGCTCTACTGCATTGCCGGTCAGCACTTTGAGTCCCGTCGCAAGCGGCCAGCAGCACAGTTGCAGGGAGCGTTCACCACACATTGCAGTGCTCGTGCTGAGCCACTACCTTGTAGCTCAGCATAGACCAACCAGAGGTGCTCCCGTCGCGTGCGCTTATGTTGAAGCAAAACAGTCCACAGTGGGGTGCGGCAGCAGCGCCTCGTGTGCATGCGAGAGCAGAGGCGTCGAGGCTGGAATGCGACAGAGCGGCCTCGAGCTCCTTGAATGCACCCATGTTTGCATGCAATGCTACCCGATGCCACACCCAAGAAAGCTAGCCACGGATGCTCAGCAGAGCAGATACTTCTGATAGGGGTGGCAGCTGTGTCCGTGTTTGCAACCAAATCATGGCGTTTTCAGTGCTGACGCAGAAGATGAGCGTGGTGGCGCCGGGCGCGCCCGCGCTGCGCGCGCGCCTGCCAGCCCGGCCCGGCGCGCAGCGCGCAAACCCCACCATCTGCAGCGCCGCCAAGCGGCCTGAGGCGGAGCCTTTCCTGGCCAGCAAGCTGGCCGTGCCTTTCGCGGGCGCGCTCGCGGCGGCGATGCTGCTCGGCGCGGTGCTCCCAGAGGACGCGCTCGCAGCACGGCGCGCCCGGCGGGTGCTTCTGTGCAGTGGCTGCTGCGTAGCGCGTGCTGAGCTGGACTTGGTCCCATTCCAGGCCGGGATGTGTGTCGCGCACCGAGGACAGCTGTTGAGTTGCTTGCGCCAGCGGCGGTGCTATGGGCTGCGCCCTGTTTGGGGACGCTGAGCTGCGGCTCTATGTGTCGCGCTCTGGAAGGACACCACACGGATGTTTGGAACGTTCTGCCATAGAATGGCTGGAGGCGCGCTGACTCGTCGCTGCAACTCTTGTCTAGGTCCGGCGGCCGCGTGGGCGGCTCGACCTTCCGCTCCGCGCCGCGCTCTGCGCCTGCGCCGCGGTCTGGCGGGTGCGGCATCCCTGCTGCAGCCGTGCTGCCGTGAGGCAGCTGCTTGAGCAGCACTATGCTCTCGTCGAAGCCTGTGTGGCTATCAGCAGCCTGTCTCATACGCTCACCAAGGCTTTCATTGGCTGTGGCTGGGTCACCACACTGCGTGCAGGTCGTGCAGCCAGTTGGTAGATGTCTGGGACAGGCTGAGTCTGCTTTGACACTGTTGAGAGGGGGTGTCAAGAGACACCTGTGTCTTATGTTGTAACCCAAGTACTTTCTGAGGACTTCCTGTAACTTGGCGCATATGCTGTGTGCAGCGGCGGCGGCGGCGGCGGCGGCGCCACAGTGCGCAACTACAACTACTACGGTGGCCCGTCGATCGCGCCTCCGCTGATCGGCGGGTATGGGTACGGCGGGTACGGCGGCGGCATGTTCGCGCCGTCCATTGGCCTTCCGGTCATTGGTTTCGGCGGCTTCTTCAACTTCATCTTTTTCATGGTGCGCTCCCCCGCCCCTGTCCTGGTGGAAGGCTGTGCCGTGTGCGCAGGTTTTGTGCGTGCTCAGATGCGTAGGGTGCAGAAGCTGTTCTCGCGCGAGCAAGTGTTGTTGTGTGGCATAGTATGCATAGTCGGTGCCAAGTTATATATGTGCAAGCGTATGCAAAGTAGGTGTCTCAGCCCTTTCTGGCACGTGTCCTCTTGTGCAAGCTGCCTTGTGGCAGCTTACAGCTTGCAGGTTGCAGCTTGTTACCTCCAAGTACGGAAGTCCTTGCATGTATGCGTGGCAAGCGCTGCCCTCGCGCCTGTGCTCGGAACAGCGCTGCAGCATCACTGACGTCACGCTGTGCTGGCGCTCGCAGTTTGCGGTCTCGGCAGTGCTCAGCGTGGTGCGCGGTTTGTTGAGCCGCCGCCAGGACGACCTGGACGACTGATTGCGTGTTGTCCATTCGAGCGTGTGTGGTAGCTTTGGCAGTGGCAAAGGCGTAGTAGGTGGAACGTAAGCGTACACGGCGGAAACATCGTATGTGTGAATACATAAAACGGCTTCTTATGCAAAGCACTGCATGAGGAGGCACTCTCTGTATGTTGACATGACTGTAGCGCCCTGCATACATGGCCATGTCCTGCACATATGAGTGCGGGACACACGTAAATCCGTGAAAGCTAAAATATCATTAATTCACCTGTACAATATGGGGCAGCGCACATACACCAACCTAATCAGCACTACTGACACCCCTGCTGCATGATACGCTCAAAGCAGTGCAGTGGGAGCTGCTGCAAGGCTAGTGTTTACAGGTTGGCGTGGTCGTTTAGTCTCACAAGAAAACCATGCCACAAGCCGCCAGGAGAGCGGGAAAAGAAAATGCACTGCCTAACTTGGCATCGCCACACTCCGGAAACCTATGGTAGGGCACGCCGCCCCTCAGCCTGCAACTGCGCCATAGGCCAGCTTTGATCCCTCTTGCTGCTTCACTGCTCCTGCTAGCAGTGGAGCGGCGTTCGAGGGCCTCACCATGAAGGTGAGCTGGGCCGCGCTCTCCCCCCTGCTGTGGTCACTGCACGTGCACAGGGACGCAGGTGCTGACCGCTGCAGTGTGCGCGCAGTTGAATATAGCGTACCCGGTGAACGGCACGCAGAAGAAGGTCGAGATTGACGACGATGGCAAGCTGTGCGAGCCCGCCGCCTTGATGTTTCCGCCAGCGCTGCGAGACGCGCTCGCAGCTCCGCTGACCGTCGTCACTGTGCGCAGGCGGGCGTTCTTCGACAAGCGGCTGTCCCAGGAGGTGGAGGGCGACTCGCTGGGCGAGGTGCGGCCGCGTGCGCGTGCGAGCGAGCAGCAGCGCAGCACTCTGTTAATGCTCGCGTTCACTGCGTGCTCTGGCGGTCGCCGGGCCTGCACAGCCGCCGGCCTACAGCGGCTGCAAGCGCGGTTGCCTGCGCCGCGCGGACCGCTCACGGGCGGTGTGCGCCGCGCCGCAGGAGTTCAAGGGCTACGTGTTCAAGATCCTGGGCGGCCAGGACAAGCAGGGCTTCCCGATGAAGCAGGGCGTGCTGGTGCCGGGCCGGGTGCAGGTCCTGATGTCGCCTGGCGACAGCTGCTTCCGCGGCTTTGGCCGGCGGAACGGCGAGCGGCGACGGAAGAGCGTGCGGGGCTGCATCGTCTCGCCGGACCTGTCGGTGCTGAACCTGGTCATCGTGAAGAAGGGTGCGCCGGCACACAGCCCAGTGCAAGGGCAAACAATACACTCCTCCGCTTGTCAACTGGCCTGATGTACTGCTGTGTGTTCAGCACTGTCTCAAGCAGCTGCTACAAGGGCAGAGGGGAGCGGACAGTGAGCACGCGACAAGGCAAGTGGGGCTGCGAGCGCGTCACGGGGTGCAGCACTGCGTGGCCTGCCCTGGCTCTAGCAAGGCGGCTTGTGTGAGGCGGGCGGGGCGGAGCGCAGGCGACGCCGAGCTGCCGGGGCTTACCGACGAGGAGAAGCCGCGTATGCGCGGCCCGAAGCGCGCATCCAAGATCAGGAAGCTGTTCAACCTGGGCAAGGACGACGACGTGCGCAAGTACGTCAACACGTACCGGCGCGTCATCACCAAGGGCGACAAGACGCACAGCAAGGCGCCGAAGATCCAGCGCCTGGTCACACCGCTCACGCTGCAGCGGAAGCGCCGCCGCCGGGCCATCAAGCGCGAGCGCATCACCACGGTGCGCGCTGCTGTCGCAGGTGTCTGCAGCTGGCTTTGTGGAATATGGCACTGATGCCTGAGCTGATGGGTGCTGGCAGGTGGCTAAGCACCCCCAGCGAGCCAAGTAGACGCTAACGACCCAGTAGTGCAGGAACAACCGAGCTTGACGCTGTGGGGCTCTTGCAGCTAGGCGCGAGCAGGTGGCAGGTCCGGAGCGCTGTGCGCAGCGCTGTTGCACCTCAGCGCGGGCGTGGCGCGCAGGGAAGGACAGAGGCGGACGTGCAAACGAGCCGGTCGCTCTGCGGCCCAGGGCGCACAGTGCTGACGCAATTCTGCTTCTGCTGCGCGCAGAAAAAGGCGGAGGCCGGCGCGTACCACAAGCTGGTCATGCAGCGGCTCAAGGAGCAGCGCGAGCGGCGCTCCGAGTCTCTGGCCAAGAAGCGCGCCGTGCGCATGGCCTCGCAGGCCTCGTCCGAGGCGCGCGAGGCCTGAGCGGCGTGCGGCCGGGCAGCGTCACGGGGAGGGCGCTGGCAGCGCGGGGTGCACGCACTCTGCGCCCAGCGCGCGCGCGCACCTCAGAGCGCGCGCGCGACTGAGCGGGCCGCGGTTGGGCAGAGCCTGTGGGGCGGGCATGGGCCAGCTTGCGGTGTGAGGAGACGTGCGCTACTCGCAGGCGCTCTGCTGGCCGCCTGCGCGGCAGTGAGCTGTGCTGGCGCGCTTTTGGTCTGGCGCGCCTGCGCACGGCTAGCTGGCAGGTTCGTGGCATCAGGGTGCGAGGCTGAGCCGCTGTCCTGCCTCCAGCGCTAGGCTGCTGGCCGCTGCGCATGCGCTGCTGCCAGGGATGCCGTCTTGTGCTGTGCTTTGGACGTGTGGCGTTGGGCTGGCGGAGGTTGGGCCGTGCCGGAGCGCTCGCAGCCGCGCTTGCTCACCTGCACAAGGGTGACAGAACCTGCTCTTAGCACAGCTGTGGGTGTGTGTGAGTGCACCATGCATGCACGGTCAACGTTTCCGAGGCCAGGGGTCGGTTTGTATTGCTATCACAGTGAGGCATGCGCTCTGTGTAAGCACACAGTCTGAGCATAATTGCGACGCAGCCAGATTTACATATGAGGATTACCAATCACCGAAAACATTTTGGCTTTTCAAATGCCACCAGGTGCTAGGGCCACTGCAACCCTTTTATCCCGAGTTGACTTGGATTTGCAAGAGCGCTCGGTCGAGGAGCACACGCGGCACGTCGTTCACGTTACGCGGATTGAGCACATTGGTGTACACTGTCTGCGGGCTGCAACGAGACCTGGTTGCACGATCTCGTACACCTGCGGGCATGGTGCCCCTCTCGGCGAGGCGTGTTCCTGATCGGAGTACAGGGCCACCGACGCTTGCATTGTCAGGGACTCAGGGCCGCGCTGGGCCGTTCCGAGTGAGGACTCCCTACCGAGGCAGGAGGGTAGCCCTGAAACGTGCGGGCGGGGGCAGTGTGCGCGGCGATGGCGCAGAGGCGCAGCCCGCGGCAGGCAGCTCGCTGTCCGGGGAGCCCAGCCAGGGCGCGGTCGGCGCGCCGCTGGCGGATGCGATAGGCAGGCGCAGCCCGACGCGGGCAGTGAGCCGGCCGCGCCTGGGTCTGCGGGCGGCAAGGTCGCGCTGCCGGACACGGAGCTGGTCGCCAAGCTGTCCAAGGATAATAAGGCGGTGGGCGTTGTCGCTGTCGCGATTGGCGTGGGCGCGGTGGTCGGCGCGAGGGAGGTGTGACACCCAGGGATTGCTGAGCTGCGCAAGTTCAGTGAAGCTCGCTGCTGCCTCACGATGGCTCGTGCGTTTATTATGGCAGGTGATGAACGTCTCGACACCCATGATTGTCAGCCCCCATGGCCGACGGTATCTCTGGACTGGCCAGGCATAGGCCGCCGCGCTGTGCGCGAGCCAATGCTGGGTGCTGCCCAGCGTTCATGGCGCTCTTGCGGCGCAGGTCGCGCGAGCGCTGGGCCTGGACAAGGCGCTGCCGGTCGCAGCGGAGCGCCTGAAGGAGCAGCGCGACATCTCCGTCCGCAACGTGAGCGCATGGGCGCAGGACCTGCAGGAGGACCTGGGGCGCTACCGCGCCAACTCGGGCCCATCTCTGCAGGTGACATCCTGCCTGTGCACGCGTCCCAGCAAACTCTGCACCCGGAACTCTGCGCTGTTATTTGGAACCAGCGCATAATATGCGTGCCTAGCTGCCGACTTGTTTGGCCGTTTGTGCAGAAGCCCTCCCAAGGTAGAGCGCCTGACGAGCTACCTCTGTGTGGGCTCGTGAAGAGGCTCCCTGTGCTGGTGCACGGGGTCGCACAACCTGCAGTTTGCTGGCAACAGCCCTGTCCGCCCATGGGGTGCTCAGGGGTGCTGCAGTACAAACGCATGAGCCGCGGACCATTTCCGCAGGAGTGGCGCGAGTCCGTGAGCAGCGCCGCGTTATCGTCCATGGAGGACAGCTCGGAGGCCGTGGGCAGCCTGGCGGGCAACCTGCGCGACTGGAGCCAGCAGGCCAGCCAGACCCTAGCAGGCGCGGCGCACCTCTGGCGGCCTGCTGTGCTCTGGCTGCCCCGCGGCCTATGCAGCACAGGCGTGCGGTGCGCCGGCTTCTGGGGCCGTTTTGCTCACGGGCGCCCGCGCCCTGCGCGCGCAGGCCGCACCGGCGGCGCTGCCGGCTTCTCCGGCGGCGCCGGCGCCGCGCGCTTCGGCTCCGCCGCGCCGCCCGCGCCGCCGCAGGCCGCCCGCGCCGCGCCCGCCGCCGCCGGCTCGGCCGGCAGCGCTGTCGAGCAGGGTGCCGCGCGCGCGGGCGTGGCGGCGCAGGGCGCTGCCGCGCAGGCCAAGGAGGCCGCCGGCGCGGGCGCCGCACGGGCGCGCGGCGCGGCGGGCGCCGCCGCCGGGCGCGCGGAGGAGGCCGCCGATGAGGGGGCCGCAAAGGCAGATAAGGCAGCCGGCGGCGTCGCCGCAAAGGCTGGCGAGGCGGCCGGCGCGGTCGCCGCAAAGGCAAAAGAGGCGGCCGGCGGCGCCGAGCGCGGCGCGGAGCGGGCGGCGGAGGCTGTGTCGCAGGCGCGTGGCGCGCCTGCAGCGCTGGCCGTCCCGGTGACGCCGAGCGGGCGTGCTGAGGAGCGTGTCATCATGTGGGCGGCCAGCAGCTGGGCTGGTGTGCTGTGTCCTGCCCGGCGTGTCTCCTCCATGCGCGTCCGCCCGCTGAACAGCTGGTGTGAGCTTCCTGTGGGAGCGGACACTCCAGCTCAGTGGGCGGGCGCGCTCGGAGGGCTCGGCGCCGCCGGCAGCGCGGCGCCCGGCAGCACGACCGATGTACCAAAGCGCCGGGGGTCCATCTGGGCAGGCAGCGGCGCTCTGGCAGTGGCGGCGCGCTCCGTCGTGGCAGTGGCGTCTCATTTTCTTCAGAGCAGGCCGCACGACCGCGGCGTTTGGGGATGGTTTGGGGCGGCGCCTGCCCCTCTCAGAGCTGCAGACACCGACAGGGTATGCAGCTGGTCTGGCGCGCCCTGCACCGAGCTTGCCGGCGGCGCAGGTGGGCGCGCAATCGGAGCTGGCCGCCGGAGGCGGCGAGGCGCCCGCGTCCGGCGCGCCCAGCGCCCAGGGCCTCGTGGAGAAGGCAACCGGCTCCGGCAACGCGGCCGGCGCGCCGGGCGGCCAGCAGCCGCTGAAGAAGGCCGAGCCGCTCGGCGGCGGCGACACGGGGCCGGACGCGGGCATGCTGCCGCCGACTGAGCCGGCCGCGCCGCCCAAGCGCGGCCTGTGGCGCGCGCTGTCCTCGCTCACGAACAAGAAGGGCGGCGGGACGCAGGCGCGGCCCCTGCCCCTTACCCTAGCCCTGCCCCTGCGCCGCCGGGGTCCTGGCGTGTTGGTGTGCTGCTGGTGGTCTATAAGGAAGGAAGGGCAGGCAATAATAAAGTAGTGCATGCGTTGCCAGCCTCTGCATGGTGAGGGAACGTAACACGGCCGGTCGTGCCTGTTGAGGCTTCGTAGCATGTGTTAGAGGCTGGTTGCAGACTCCTGTGCAGCGGAGCAAGCCAGCTTTGACATGCAGCCGAGTGCACGGCCGCAGGCAACCACGCGCGCGCCGGGAGACGCCGCAAAGGCCGCCGGGCCGACCGCCGGGTTTGGCGCTGGTGCCGGCGCGCCGGGCGCCGTGTCGCTGGGGTCGGGCGCGCCGCCGCCGGCAGGGTCGGCAGCGGCGCCAGCAAAGTCTGCGGCGGCGCCAGCAAAGTCTGCGGCGGCGCCAGCCAAGTCTGAGGCGGCGCCAGCCAAGTCTGAGGCGGCACCGGCGAAGTCTGCAGCGGCGCCGGCGGAGGAGCCCGCGGAGGCGCCTGCGAAGAAGCCCGCGGAGGCGCCCGCGCAGCGCCAGCGCCAGGGCCTGTGGCGCAGCTTCAGCTTCGGCAAGCAGGGCCAGCAGGCGCGGCGCGCACAGAGGCTGGTTTCGGTGTGATGCCAATCTTGGAAGCAGGGTCGCTGCCGCGGCGCATTCGCCGCGCAAGTGAGGAACACTTGCAGGGCCGCCTCAGGCCCGACACTGCTCGCCGCATGCGCTGCTCGTCATGCCAGGCCCTGCAGGCAGGTGTGCAGAGTGGCAGCTGTGTGACTGGTGTGCAGGCCGCCAGCAAGGTGGGGTATACTGGTCGCCTCGTAGCCTAACAATGCGTGCGCGCGTATCAGGACGAGGCGGCCGCAGCGCGCGGGGCGGAGGGCAAGGCCGCCGCGGGCGCCGGCGCGTCCGAGCAGGCGCAGGCCGGCGAGAAGGACAAGGCGGGCGCCATGGCAGAGGCCAAGCAGGTGGGCGCGGCGGCCGTGCGGTGTCAAGGGTAGGGTTTGTATAGGGTCCCAGGCATGCGAGCGGCGTCCCCGACAAGACACAGTTGCGTGCCAGACTGCCACGGTGTACATGCTCCTGCCTTGTTCAAACGTATACACAGCCATGCAACGACCATCCTCAGCAGCGCAATGGTGCCGAAACCCGCCTCCTCAGGAGCGCCTCTCAGCATTCTGCCGCCCGGCGCGCAGGCGCTGGCGGTCGCCAAGGCGTCGGCGCGCGAGTTTGGCGAGCAGAAGGCGCGCGCGGCCGCGGAGGCCGAGGCCGAGGCCGAGGCCAAGCGCGCGCGCGACAACCAGGCGCGCCCCCCCTCCGCGCCCAGACAAGTGCTGCGCACACATGTGTGCGCGAGTGGGCAATGACGGCGCATGCGGGTCTGCCGTGCCTTGGTTGCGTCAACCTGCCTCTGCGGGCAGCACTAGGAGCCGGGCGCCTGTGCGGGCTCCGCGCCGCTGGTGCGGCGCGCGCCCCGGCCGAGGCCGGCGTGCGCTGTGAAGAGAGGCCGCGGGGCCGAGGGCCCGCAGCCGCGAGTCTCTCGGCATGTCACGCCATGCGCCCCGCGTCCGCGCTGCGCAGGCGCGCATGGAGGCTAAGGCCGCGGCGCGCGCTGCGGCGGCGGAGAAGCCCACAGAGGCGCCTGCGAAGAAGCCCGCGGAGGCGCCCGCGCAGCGCCAGCGCCAGGGCCTGTGGCGCAGCTTCAGCTTCGGCAAGAAGAGCCCGCAGGTGCGGCGCGTGTGAAGGCTGGTGTCACTTGTGATACCGTTCTTGGAAGCAAGATGGCTGGCGCGGCGTAATTGCCGTGAAAGTTGCAGCAACGCTTGCAGGGCCGCTTTGCAGGCCCGACACTGCTAGCATTATGCACTGCTCGCATCACGAAATGCTCGTCATGTGTTGCTCGTCATGTCAGGCCCTGCACGCAGAGTGTGTAATCTGCAGGGTGGCGGCTCTGTGACTGCGGTGCATGCCGCAAGCGAGGTGGCGGGTTTTGGTCGCCTCATAGCCTAACACTGTGTGCACGCATATCAGGACGAGGCCGCCGCAGCGCGCGCGGCGGAGGGCAAGGCGGCCGCGGGCGCCGGTGCGTCCGAGCAGGCGCAGGCCGCCGAGAAAGACAAGGCGGGCGCCATGGCAGAGGCCAAGCAGGTGGGCGCGGCGGCCGTGCGGTGTCAAGGTAGGGTTTGTGTAGGGTTTGCAGGGCTTCAGGCAGGGCATGCAAGCAGCGCCCGCCGACACAGTGGCGTGCCGGGCTGCCACCACATTGTACATGGCCCTGCCTCATCGTAAACATATAAACAGCCATGCAATGACTACGTCTCAGCAGCGCAATGGCGCCGAAGCCCGCCTCCTCAGGAGCGCCTCTCAGCATCCTGCCGCCCGGCGCGCAGGCGCTGGCGGACGCCAAGGCGTCGGCGCGCGAGGCCAATGCGGAGAAGGCGCGCATTGCCGAGGCCGCCGAGGCCGAGGCGGAGGCCAAGCGCGCGGCCGAGAACCAGGCGCGCGCGTCAAAGGGTAGTACCAGCCCTATCCCCATGACAGGCTGACACTATGCACAACAGCATCAGTGCGCACAGCGGACGCCGCGAGCCGATGAGCGCCGCGCACAATGTGGATGTGTGTGCGATGACCGCGCATACGCGCCTGCCGCGCCTTGGGCGCGCCGGCCTGCCCCTGCGGGCAGCACTGGGAGCTGGGAGCCTGTTTGGGCCTGTGTAGGCTCCGCGCCGCTGGTGCGGCCGCGCGCCCCGGCCGAGGCCGGCGTGCGCTGTGAGGAGAGGCCGCGGAGGCGGGGGCCCGCATCCGCATGTCTCCCGGCATGTCACGCCATGCGCCCCGTGTCCGCGCTGCGCAGGCGCGCATGGAGGCTAAGGCCGCGGCGCGCGCTGCGGCGGCGGAGAAGCCCACAGAGGCGCCCGTGCAAAAGCGCGCAGAGGCGCCCGCGCAAAAGCCCGCGGAGGCGCCGGCGCAGCGCCAGCGCCAGGGCCTGTGGCGCGCCTTCAGCTTCGGCAAGAAGGGCCAGCAGGCGCGGCGCGCACGGAGGCGGTTTTGCAGCAATACCATTCTGGGAAACAGGGTCGCCGGCGCGGCGCGGTTGCCGCGAAAGTTGCAGCGACGCTTGCAGGGCCGCTTTGCAGGCCCGACACTGCTCGCCTCATGCACTGCTCGCCGCATGCACTGCTCGTCGCGCCAGGCCCTGCAGGTAGGTCTGCAGAGTGGCGGCTCTGTAACTGCGGTGCATGCCGCCAGCAAGGTGGGGTGTGCTGATCGCCTCGTAGCCTAACAATGTGTGCACGCGTATCAGGACGAGGCGGCCGCAGCGCGCGGGGCGGAGGGCAAGGCGGCCGCGGGCGCCGGCGCGTCCGAGCAGGCGCAGGCCGCTGAAAAGGACAGGGCCGGCGCTATGGCAGAGGCCAAACAGGTGGGCGCGGCGGCCGTGCGATGTTAGGGGCAGTTGTATTGGGTTTGAGGCAGGGCATGCGGACGGCGTCCGCTGACGCCGTCACGTGCCGGGCTGCCGCCACGCATATGCCCCGGCCTTGTACAAACGTATGAATGCGCATACATGCAGCAACGACCATGTCTCAGCAGCGCGATGGCGCCGAGACCCGTTTCTTAAAGAGCGCCTCTTAGCAGCAGGCTGCCGCCTGGCGTGCAGGCGTTGGCGGATGCCAAGGCTGTGGCGCGCAAGGCCGGCGCTCTGGTAGAGGCGAAGCAGGTGGGTCGGCGGCTGTGCAATGCCAAGGGCATGCGTGTAGGGTTTTTAGGCAGGGCATGCAAGCAGCATCCGTCGACACGGTCACGCGCTGGGCTGCCGACATGCTATGTGCCCCTGCCTGGGTCACACGTACAAACACCCACACATGCTGCAGCGATCATGTCTCAGCAGCCGGCGGTGCCGGGACCCGCGCGCCGCGCCTCTCAGGAACGACTGGCAGAAAATAGCACCCTGCTTCAACCCACCCATCACGCAGGCGCTGGCGGACGCCAAGGCGGTGGCGCGCGAGGCCGGCGCGCAGAAGGCGGCCGCGGCCGCGGCCGCCAAGGCCGAGGCGGAGGCCAAGCGCGCGCGCGAGAACCAGGCGCGCGCGTCGAAGGGTGGCACCAACCCTATCCCTGTGACAGGCTGACACTATGCAGAACAGCGCCAGTGCGCACAGTGGATGCCGCGACGAGGGCCGCGCTACGTGGATGTGTGGGCGAAGACCGCGCATGCGCGCCTGCCGTGCTCCCAGCGCGCCGGCCTGTCCCTGCGGCAGCACTGAGTTCAGGGAGCCTGTGTCGGCGTGTGTGGGCCCCGCGCCGCTGGTGCGGCCGCGCGCCCCGGCCGAGGCCGGCGTGTGCTGTAAGGAGGCCGCGGGGCCGGGGGCCCGCAGCTGCGCATCGCCCCGCATGTCATGCGCCGCGTGGCCGTAGGTTAGTTTAGGGCCTATCCTAATCTACCTTAACCCTATCCGCGCCGCGCAGGCGCGCATGGAGGCCAAGACCGAAGCGCGCGAGGCGGCGGCACGGAAGGCCGCCGAGGCGGCGGCGGCCAAGAAGGAGGCGCAGGCGCAGCGCGCGCGCGAGGAGGAGGAGCGCCGCGCGCAGGTCGAGGCCACGCGCGCCGCGGAGGCCAAGGCGCGCGCCCGTTGCGACAAGCGTGTGCTTAGGACTTCCACTTGACCCACAGCGACGCACAGCTGTCACGGCAGCAGGCGGGCGGCCGTTTGTCCGTGCTCGGACGCCCCAAGTGAGGGGGACGCCCGAAGTAGAGAAGGTCTTGGCCCTACGCGGAGCCGTAACCCGAAACAGATTGCCATGGACGCCAGGTTGAGAAGGCTCTGAGCTGTGCAGCCCGGAGCTGGGGTGTTATGACTGCCGGCCATGGCCCTGGCTCCCCGATGTACTCTTCAGCTGCGAGCCCTGTTCCCGCCAGGCGAGGGCTAGCTCACCTGCCGGGACCGCAAGCGCTCGCAGGCGCGTGGCGCGTCGGGTCGCCGTGCGGCGCGCAAGTGCCGCTGCTGACGAGCATTTAGAAGGAAACTCTGTCCACTCTGTAGCCTACCAGGAGCGTGTCCCTGCAACAGAGGGGAAAGGGTTGTAGTCGCCAGGGACAGTGGGTGAGCAGACCGCGAGTTGCGCGCAGGCCATCGCCAACGCGCGCGCCGAGCGCGAGGACCGCGAGCGGCGCGAGGCCGCCGCGCGCGCGGAGGCCAAGCAGCGCGCGGACGCCGCGGCCGCCGAGCGCGAGGAGCGCGAGCGTCAGGCCGCCGCGCAGGCGCGCGCGGCCGCCGAGGCGCGCAAGGCGGAGGAGCAGGAGGCTGCCGAGCGGGTGCGGCGCCGCGCTAAGGCGCTCTTGGCGTGAATAGTGCTGGATGGCGCGTTGACTGGGGGTGTTTGGTGCGGTAAATGCCGTTACGTGAGGCCGCATGGTCCAAAAGAGCGCCGAGAGATAATTTCCTGAAATGGATGAGGGTACTCTGAGGGCCACTGTTCTGGTGAGGCGACGCGAGGCAGAGTATGCGGGGCGGGCGCAGGCGCGCCAGGCTGAGGCGGAGCGCGATGAGGCGGACCGGCGCGCCAAGGAGGAGGAGGCGGCGAGCGCGCGCGCCGCGCAGGCCGCCGAGGCGGCCGCAAAGGAGGCCGAGCGGCGGGAGGAGGCTGCCGCGCGCGCGGGCGGCGAGGGGCGCGCCGCGGGCGCGCTCGCTGGCAGCGGCCTGCGTGCGCAGGCGCGCCCCCCGCCGATGGCGACTGGGTAGTGTGCCGTGTGCCGCGAAGGAGTTTGCTGCGGGGTCAACCACTCTGTGCTGTGTCGGCGTATGCAGGCCCCGACCTTGTGGTGCCGCTCCGGCACCGTCCTCCTGTCCCATGTCAAGAGTGGCTGACCCGGGCCCCCTTCACACCAAA
>JAABUY010004789.1_pt1 | contig 13946 bp, 16 predicted proteins | sample 5560271 | NCBI WGS metagenome assembly JAABUY01 (sample SAMN10711886, study PRJNA513374) | rock metagenome | isolation source: Antarctica rocks | place: Antarctica: Victoria Land, University Valley
TGGCCAGCAGCGCCTTGGTCTCGGACAACACAAGGCCGATCTCCGCGAGCGTGCTGACCACCCCCGGCCGGCTGAACGTCACCAGCTCCGTCGTCTTCACCTCGCCCGCGCTTGTCCTCGCCTCCAGTCGCACCGTCCACTGCATCACGCTTGCCGCCCTCGTGGTCAGGCGTCAGCCAGGCCGATCAGACCCAGACGAGCAAGCCACCTGCCCCAGGTTTTTGACACTCCCGCCAGTCCGTTCGCGTGGCGGAGCGTGAGGTTCATTCACCCATCGCAGCTTCAATCCAACGCCGTTGTCATGAGCCGCCATTGCGGTGCAGGGCTGCACATGCGAATGTGAGCCGTGTCCGTTTTCCCTTCCGACAATCAACGTGCCCGCCTTCTCGTGCATGTGGGCCAGCATTGGCTGACAAATCCCGAGTGGCCAGTCACGGGTCGTTTGGCGGACACCATGAGCCCTGGCCGTCAATCGAGATGCCACAGCGTCAGATGGCCGATCTGCACAGCTTCGCGGTCACTGAGCCAATCAGTTCCGATCATTGACAGCGGGCGGACCAGTGCTTGCGGCGGGGCATAGCGTCACTTCAAGGCGTTCGATGCAATCCTCGGGTTTGAGGGCTTCACCTTGAATGAGGCGCAGGAGAAGCTCCGTGCCTTGACGACCCATCGCCTCGACCGGCTGCCTCACGGTGGTGAGCGGCGGCTCGCAGTAGGCGGCAAACTCGATTCCGTCGAAGCCCGCCACCGACACGTCGTTCGGGATGCCTAGGCCGGCGTCGCGGACTGCGCGCATGAAGCCGACCGCCATCATGTCGCTCATGGCAAAGACGGCGGTCGGACGGCGCTTCGTGGCAAGGAAGCGCTGGCCGGCCTCGAAGCCGGCCAGAATCTTGAAATCCCCTGGATACCGGATGACGCCGCTTTCCGCGACACCGGCAGCCGCAAGGGTCGTTATGAAGCCCGCCCAGCGTTCGTGCTCAACATAGCTGTCGACAGGGCCGGCGATGTAGCCGAATCGCCGGTGGCCTAGTTCCAGGAGATGGCGGGCCATGGCCGCCGCACCTTCGCGATCCTGGACCAGCACCGCTGGCATCCCGGTGGTCTGATGAGGCACTTGGCTAATGGCCACGATCGGAAGGCCGGCGCCGGTCAGCAGTCGGTGCCCTGCCCGAAGCATCCTTCCACTCAGCAGAAGGACTCCATCGGCCTGCCCCGAGAACGCCAGGTTCACCAGGCGCTTCTCGTTGTTCTCCGGTTCACCGCCGAGGCTGCCGACGATCAAGCCGTAGCCGCGGGCAGAGGCCGCCCGATCGACGCCCTGATGCAGTTCGCTGAAGAAAGGCGTGATGCTGGACGGGATAACCAGCAGCAACGTCATGGAGCGTGCGGAACGCAAGCGCCGTCCAGCGATGTTCGGCGTGTAGCCGGTCTGCTGCACGACCTTGAGCACGCGCGTCCGCGTGGCCGCGTTGACCCGTCCGGGGTTTGCGACTGCTCGGCTCACGGTTGCGATGGACACGCCAGCGAGCGCAGCGACTTGCTTGATGTCGACCGGTTCCGGGCGGCTCGTCAGCTCGACAGCGGCTTTATGGGCGTCCTCCAGTCCATCATCGTCTGCCCGCATGGTCACCGAGCTTACACAAAGGTGCTTGCAGGAGAAATGGTAAACGTTTACCAAGACACTAACGTCACAAAACCAAGAACTCTGGAGGAATTATGCACCCTGCCTGGAAATGTGGTGTGGAAGGCCCTTTCCATGCGCCGCTGCGTCGGGCTGTCGGGACGGCAGCAACCCGCGTGCCGGCCAGCGACATGCACAAGGTAGGATCGTGTAGCGGCCGGACGAAACATCCCGGCCCCCCTCCCTCTGGGCTGCAGCTCCACACAAAAAGCATCTCCCGATGACCGACTTCCCTGCGGGCTTCCTATGGGGAAGCGCCACTGCCGCTCACCAGGTGGAAGGCGGGAACGCCAACAACGATTGGTGGGACTTCGAGCACGCCCCGAGTTCGGCCGCCCGCGAGTCTTCTGGCGACGGCATTGATCAGTTCCACCGGTATGCCGATGATTTCGCGCTTTTGAGGTCGTTGGGGCACAACGCACACCGCCTCTCACTGGAGTGGTCGCGCATCGAGCCGGCGCCTGGAGAATTCAGCTTTTCGGCTCTGGCACACTACCGACGAGTGCTCACGGCGCTGGCCGACACCGGCATGGTCGGATTCGTGACGCTGCACCACTTCACGCTGCCACGCTGGTTCGCCCAACGCGGGGGTTGGCTTGCACCAGATGCGGTCGAGTTGTTTGCGCGATACTGCGCGCGGGTCGCCGCCGAACTCGGCGATTTGATGCCGTTCGTGTGCACCATCAACGAGCCTCAGATGATTGCCCTGCATGGATACCTTGAGGGTTACCATCCGCCGGCAGTGACCAACGCGATCCTCTGGAAACGCGTCGGGCGCGTCCTGTTGCAGGCGCATCAGGCTGCGGTTCGCGCGACGCGCAGCGTTACCAAGAAACCGCAGCTTGGCCTGGTGGCCCAGATTCCGTTGCTGGCGCCGATCCGCGATGAGCCGTCCTGCGAAGCCTTTTGCCAAGCGATGCGGAGCGAGATCGTGGATCTGTATATCGATGGCCTGACGGGACCTGACCGCGGTGACTGGTTCGGTGTGCAGTACTACCGCAAGCAGTGGGTCGATCCGGCCTCGCCGACTTTGTTCGCCAATCCGCCAGCCGGGTCGAAGCTCACGCAGATGGGCTGGGCAGTGTTTCCCGACGGATTGCGTCAAATTCTGCACCGTGCTGCTGAAACAGGACTGCCTTTGTACGTGACCGAGAATGGGATCGCGACCGAAGACGACGCCGAGCGCGTGGACTACCTCGAATCCCATCTCGCCGCCATTGCTCAGGCCATTGGCGAAGGCGTCGACGTCCGGGGCTATATCCATTGGTCGGCATTCGACAACTTCGAATGGTCGGAGGGCTACGGGCCGAAATTCGGATTGATTGCCGTCGATCGCGACAAGGACTTCACGCGCATCCCCAAGCCAAGCGCCCATGCCTTCGGCAGGGTCGCCGCCACTCGACGGATCGACGCGTTGCGCAAGGAGGTCTGAGAACCCACTGCCGTCCAGTCCACTACACGGTGTCTTCCCTTTGCCCTGCTTGCGGCCAGGAGGAAGGACCCGGTCAGCCACAGAACAAGCAAAGCATCCGGGAGGGAAGGGCAATGTCACAGGCGACAGAATCGCTGGAAGAATTCAACGATCCATCCGCAGTTCAGCGTCCCGAAGATGGCGTTTCCAAAAGAGCCGTCATCGCGGGTGCGATCGGCAATTTTGTCGAGTGGTATGACTTCGTCTTGTATGGCGCATCCGCACCGATCCTGGCCAGGGTATTCTTTCCCCAGAGCGATCCCGACGTGGCGCTGATGGCCACCTTTGCTACGTTCGGCATCGCGTTCGTGGCCCGGCCATTCGGCGCGTTCGTCCTGGGCAACCTTGGCGACGTCGCTGGCCGCCGCAACGTTCTCGCCACGATGGTGCTCCTGATGTCGGTGGGCACGGCGGCGATCGCTCTGCTGCCATCCTACTTCCAGATCGGGCTCTGGGCACCGCTCCTTCTGGTGGTCGTCCGCGCATTGCAAGGCTTCACTGCCGGCGGGGAGTTCGGCGGGGCGGCGACATTCATTGTGGAATACGCCCCCCAGGACAAGCGCGGCAGATACGGGTCCTGGCAGACCGCAACGGTCGGATTGGGTTCTGCCACTGCCACGGCCATCGTCTTCCTCTTCACGGCAACCCTTTCCCCGGACCAGCTCGACACGTGGGGCTGGCGCATTCCATTCGCCCTTGCCCTGCCGTTGGGGCTGATCGGGCTTTATATGCGCCTGCAGTTGGAGGACACCCCGGACTACCAGCGGATCGCGGAGCTGAAACGGGAGATGAAGGTCAAGCCCTCCGTGCCGGTCGTGGATGCCATTCGGTATCATTGGCGCCTCATTCTCCTGGGAGCCATGATCGTCACCGGCGGCACCGTCAGCACCTATGTCTTTCACAACTATATTCCTGCTTACCTGAGCACGACGCTTCACGTGCCGCTCTACACCGCCCTGGGCGGCAATCTGGCCGGCTTGCTGATATACTCGGCAGCTACATTGTATTGGGGTGCGTTGTCCGATCGGTTTGGCCGCAAGCCGTTCATCATTGGGGGCGCAGTCGCACTCTTGGCCCTCATGTATCCCATATTCTACTTTGATCAGATTGGCTCGTTTGCCGCCATCGCTGCCGGCCAGGCTGCATTCGGAGTCTGTGCTTCGGCGATCATGGGCCTCGTTCCGACCCTGCTCTCGGAATTCTTCCCGACGACCGTGCGGATGAGTGCGCTGTCGGTCGCTTATACCCTCGCAAACGCGCTTTTCGGCGGAACGGCACCCTTCGTCGTGCTCTGGCTGGTCAGGATCACTGGCACGCCGGCCGTTGCCGTATTCTACTGTGCGGGAGCCCTGCTGTTAACCTTGATCGGCGCCATCATCATCCGGGAAACGGCACGTCTCCCCCTCCGTGAGGTCTAGCAGGCTGCGGAAATTCGTGCGATTTGCGAGCGTCTGATCGGTCTTTTGGCGGCCAGGCCGGGTTTAGGCGAGTGATTTGGCCAGTTTTGCTGCCTTGGCGGGGTAAAATCATGCCTTTGGACAGAGTCCGGGCATGACTACGCTGTGAACAAACGCCGAACCAAGACCCCGCTGGAGTCAGGCCTACTGCATTGATCGCATGCAGGAGACCGCCGCAAGGGTGGGGTCCCGGGCGGCGCCGACCGGGACCCCACCTATCCGCCACTTCTCGCCGTCAAATCAGCCTGTTGCAGCCGCTCTCGAGAGGGGTCCCGGTTCGGCGCTTATTCACAGTGACAGAAGCCAGGGCCGGCTAAACCGTAGGTCTTCCTTGCCGCGCGCCTGTGCCGGGACGATCCGCATGTCCGTGCGTTCGCCATCATATGCTGGCAGATGTTGGCTTGGGAGGGACGCTGGGTTGAGCAAACGGGCCTGGAGGTTGAGCACGCTCGCAATCATCACCGTGTTGCCGTTCGCGGCCGTCGGCATTGGCGCCGCCGTGCTGGATCCGAACGACTACAAGCCACAGATCGTCCGGGCCGTGCAGGCCGCGACGGGACGGACGCTCAGCCTGAACGGTCCGTTGCGGATCAGCCGGTCGCTGTGGCCGACGATCGAGGTCAACGACGTCACGCTGGCCAACCTGCCCGGCGGCACGCGCCCCGACATGGCCAGGGCCGAACGGATTGAGGCACAGCTATCGCTGCCTGCGTTGCTCTCGCGCCGGATCGAGGTCAGCAGGCTGACCCTGGTCGGACCGAACATCCTGTTCGAGCAGGTCGGGGGCGCTCCGAACTGGATCTTCAACCGGCCGGAAGGTGCGGGGAGCGGGCCTGACACGGCGCCGGGTTCACCGTTCAGCCTGCGCATCCGCAGCGCCCACGTGCAGAACGGCATGGTGACGACGCGGCTACCGGCGCAAACAAGGGTCGTGGGAATACGCGCGCTCGACCTGCATCATGCGGCGGACGGCGGCCCGCTCGACCTCGCCGCGGTCCTGGTCTACTCGGACAACCAGCCGTTCAGCCTGCGGGTTTCGGCGCAGCCCACGGCGGGCAACCTCGGGCCATGGACCACGCAGTTGGGGTTCGCAGCCTTCGACACGGCTGCGTCGGCGGCAGGCACGATGGACCTGGCCGGCACCTATGACCTGCAAGTCGAGGCCACGGCAGGCGCGCTGGACAAGCTGAATGCCCTGTTGCCAGAGATGAGGCTCCCGCCGCTGCAACGGTTGACCCTCTCCACGCACCTGACGAATGGCCCGGTGCTGGGTGCGCCCCCAATCGTCGGCGTGACGCGGCTGCACTTCGCCAATGCCGACCTTGGCAGCCATGTGCATGGTTTGCGGCTGGGCGCGACCACACTGTCGCTGTCCGCCCCAGGCAGCGTGGCGACGGTGGCCGGCGCAGGCCAGTATGCGGGACAGGACTTCAGGATCGATGGGACGTTCGGCGTGCCCGTGCGTTCGGAGGGGCGGGTGAGCCTGCCGGTTGACCTCCAACTCAAATCCGAGAAGGACGCAGGGCCTCATGCCGGCACCGCGGCCGGCAGCCTTGCCCTGAAGGGCAAGCTGACCCTCGATAGTCTCCACTTCGGCGGCCTGGACGCGAGGGCGGACCTGCGGGCGCCGAAATTGGCGACGTTCCGCCAGGTGCTGGCGCATGCCCTGCCGGCGCTGACGGATGCACAGTTCGATGGACACGTGATCATCCCGGCCGACGCGGCATCGCTGAGCTTCAACGATGCGAAGCTGCTGACCCATGCCGGCGACATCGCGGGCGACGGGACCGTTGGCCTGGACGCGGGCATGGCGTTGGACGCCAGGCTGCACTCCACCCGGCTCGACGTCGACGCGATGCTGGAGGCGTTCGGCATCAGCATGGCAACATCTCCGTCATCGGGCAGCGCGGCAGGGCTGATGGTGCCGGACACGGCGTTGCCCTGGGCGGCCCTGCGCGGCCCGGCCGTCAACCTATCGGCCAGCATCGGCGCGATGAGGTTCCACCAGCAGGACTGGCAGAAGGCGGACCTCGTGCTCCAGCTCAAGGATGGGCGGATGCACGCTGGTACGGCCAAGCTGGCGCTGCCCGGCGGGCCGCTTGACATCTCGGTCACAGCCGATGCCTCCAGCGATCCCGTGCCGGTCAGCCTGGCGGTACACGCACCCGCCCTCCCGCTTGCGCGACTCGCGCACTATGCCGGCGTGGCAGGGCAGCTCGATGGGACCGTGCGGATCGAGGCGCAGCTGCGTGGGGCCGGACGCAGCCTTCACGACCTGGCGTCGTCGCTCGACGGGCCGTTCTCGGCAACGGTGATCGGCGGGCGGCTGAGCAACGCGGCGTTCATCAAGCTGACCTCCGCCTCGTTGGACGCCTTGGGCATCAAGGTGCCGCCGCAGGGTGAGACGGCAATCCGCTGCTTCGGGCTTGCCGCTGCGTTCGCTAACGGCGTCGGTCAATTCCGAACCGTTGCCGTTGATACGACATACCTGCAACTGACTGGCGTCGGCCAGGTCGATCTCAGGCGGGAGGCGGTGGCGTTTAAGCTGCATCCGCTGGCGCAGGTCTTAGGCTCGCCCGTCTCAGTGCCGGTGCTGGTCGAGGGACCGTTCCGTGCTATTCAGGGCCGGCTTGATGCCTCCGGCCTCGACAAGCTCGGATTGCTGATTGATGGCTTGTTCGGCGGCGACCACCCGGACACGTGCTCAGACGCCGGGCTTGCGCCCCCTCGTGCGAACCCGCGGTAAGGTGCTGGGCAGGCCCATTGCGGCATCATGCGCCCCACGGCCCGGGAACTGCCGCAAGATCAGGGGTCGTAACATTGTCTGGTGCCGGGCGGCGTGGTGCGTGGCGTAGGCGGGGACTGTTTCGTGTCGGATACCTGCCAGCACCAGCCTCGCTTCCGATCGGATCAAGCCCGACAATGTTACACCCCCCAATCTTGCGGCAGTCCCTCGTCGAAGGCACCGGCGAGGCCGGCGTCGTGTTCTGCGACCTGCCCAGCGTGCCGCCTGGCCCGGTGGGCAAGTTCCTGCTGACGCAGATGGCCGCCGTCGCCGAGCTGGAAGCCGGGCTGATCTCGCAGCGCACGCGGGCGGCGCTGGCCGCGGCGAAGGCGAGGGGGACCCGGCTCGGCAACCCGCAGCTCCGCTCGGGCACGCCAGGGTACGCGCGCGCGGCCGCGGCGGCCAAGAGCGCGCGGGCCCGCGCCAGGGCTGCCGACGTCCTGCCCTACCTGGAGGCGCCGCGCCGCGCCGGCGCGCGCACCCTGCATGAACTGGCCGAGGCGCTCACCAACCGCGGCGTGCCCACGCCGGCCGGCCGCGGCAATTGGCGGCCCGAGCAAGTCAGGCGGGTGCAGGCTGCGGGCGCCCGGCCGGTGCCACCGGCCAGCATGGACGAGGCATCGTGACCGGCGGCTCGACAGGCAACGCTTGGCCTCAGCTCCGAACAGTCGCTATGCTGTCATTGCAGCAGTTGACAGCATAGGAAGCCGGCCATGGCCACCCTGACCGTGCGGAACCTTGACGAGGAACTGGTGAGGCGCCTCCGGATCCGTGCCGCCGAGCACGGGCGTTCCGCAGAAGCAGAGCACCGCGAGATCCTGAGGGCAAACCTGGTCGGCACCGAACAGCGTGCCGCGCTGGAGCAGGCCACCTCGCGTTTGGCCGAGTTCCGGCGCCGGACCACAGGGCGCGGGTCGCCACCCTCCGCCGACCTGCTCGGAGAGTCGCGCCGTGGCCGGGCCGAGGACCTGGCCGGCAAGGACGCCTGACGCTGGCGCTTGTCGTCGATGCATCGGTCGGCCTCAAGTGGGTCCTGCAGGAGCCGGACAGCCATCTTGCCGATGCGCTGGCCAGCAGCGGGGCCGACCTGCTCGTCCCCGACTTCTGGCTGAACGAGGCGACCAACGTCCTGTGGCTTCAGGTGCGCAGGAAACTGCTCACGCCGGACGAGGCCAGGGAGGGTCTTGCGCTCCTGCAAGCCCAGCTTGCGCCGACGCCGACCGCGGGCATGGGCCTGCACGACGTTGCTTTGGACATCGGCCTGGCTGTCGGCCAGTCCACCTACGACACGCTGTATGTCGCGTTCGCGCTTGCCACGGGCGCCACGAACGTCGTCGTGGCCGACGGCCACTTCGTGAAGGCGATGGCTCGTCACCCCGAGCCGGCCCTGGCCGGGATGCTCCTGCCGCTCGGCGATTGGGCCAGAGCGTATGAAGCTTGAGCATCGTCCAGGAATACGTGCTTCTTCTCTTGCACTGGAGACAGGGGCGGGAAAGGCGGGGAACAGGCGCCGAAATGCGTTTATCAGAGTGAGTCGGGGCTTGCCTTATTTACTGCGGCATGTGTGCACCATCGAGCGCCGCCGATGCTGGACCGTTGAACGCGGCTGTCGCGCGTCGCGCATTTCGCGGAGCTGCTTTCCGAGGCTATGGGCACCGACCCTGGCGTAGAACGACACCATGTCTGTCCCGCACGGGGCCGTGTCACGGAAAGTTCCTGGCCGCAGCTCCGTCAATCGAGACCAGCAGGAGGAACCATGATGCAGCTGCAAATGCCCGATCCGGTGCCGCCGCCCCTCCCGCCGATCCCACCCGAGCTGCCCGAACCTGGACCGGACGAGGTTCCGCCGCCGAACGACACGCCATCGCCTCAGGACCAACCGCCTCCACTAAACTGACCGACAAAACGTGCGTTCGGCGCCGGCGACGGATGCAGCGGGGCTTGGAGCCTGATCTTCCGCTCAGTCCAGGTACGGTATACAGCGGAGTTGGCCGAGCTGCGGCTATCCCGTTCGGCGGGCGATTAAGGGAGAGAGCGGACACGTGGCCTACGCCGTCAAGGAACTGTTCGCGACGCTGCAGGGCGAAGGCGCCCGAGCGGGGCGGGCAGCCGTGTTCTGCCGCTTCGCCGGCTGCAACCTGTGGTCCGGCCGCGAGGAGGACCGGGCGGAAGCGGCCTGTCGCTTCTGCGATACCGACTTCGTCGGCCTGGACGGGCCGGGGGGCGGGCGTTTCGCCGACGCCGAGGTCCTGGCACATGCCATCGAAACGGCTTGGTCCGGCGGGCAGCCGGAGCGCTACGTCGTGTTCACAGGCGGCGAACCGCTGCTCCAGCTCGATGCGGCTCTGGTCCAGGCCGTGCGCGCCCGCGGCTTCGAAATCGCGGTCGAGACCAACGGCACGCTCGACCCGCCCTCGGGCGTGGACTGGGTGACGGTCAGCCCCAAGGCGGGCGCGCCGTGGCGGCTGCGCTCAGGCTCGGAGCTGAAAATCGTCTACCCGCAAGCCGGGCTGGGCCCGGACAGGCTGCCCGAGGATCTCCGCTTCGCCCACCGCTGGCTGCAGCCGATGGATGGGCCGAACCGTGCGGCCAACACGCAAGCCGCGGTGGCCTACTGCCTCGCCCACCCTGCCTGGCGCCTCAGCCTACAGACCCATAAGCTGATCGGAATACCCTGACCCGTGTACGAGCTGGCCAAGCAGTTCCGCTTCGAGGCGGCCCATACCCTGCCCCGGCGCGCGGTCGACACTGAGCCCAGCCGGCGTATCCACGGCCACTCCTATCGTGCCAAGGTGGTCGTCCGCGGCATCCCTGACCCGGCGACGGGCATGGTGGTGGACCTCGGCCTGTTCGAGCGTGTCCTGGAACAGGCCCGCGACGGGCTGGACCACCGTTTTCTCGACGAGGTGGCCGACCTCGGCCCAGCGACCATGGAGAACCTGGCAGCCTGGATCTGGCGCGCTGTTACCCCGGTCTGCCCCGGCTTGGCACGCGTCACCGTGCACCGTGACAGCAACGCGGAGAGTTGCACCTATTTCGGACCGGGGATAAGCCAGGCGTGAAGGGCCAAGAAGCACTGGTTCGGTTTCCAGCGGACAGGACGGCATGACACACCCAGCCTGGATACTCGATCGTTTCGTTTAGGTCGAAGAGCGGGGTTTTGCCTATGGGCAGAGGTGCGCGGTCGGCTGCCGGATGAGCTTGTCGCCGACGCCGGGGGAGCATGGACCTCGCCTCTGCTTCCCCAAGCTCATCATGTCTCCAGTCGTAGCATTGCATTTCATCGGACCATGGCAAGGGTTCGCTCTGGTGATGGTGGGAATGGGGCACCGTCCCTTATCTCTATGAACACCGCAGGGAGCAGGAATCTGGATCAGGCGGTCGGAAGCAAAGCGGCAACACCGACGGAGATGCTGTCCGGGCTGGTGGAGCGCATCACCTACCACAACGCCGAGAATGGCTTCTGCGTGCGGCGCGTCAAGGCGCGTGGGCAGCGGGACTTGGTGGCCGTGGTCGGGCACGCGGCGGCGATCAACGCGGGCGAGTTCATCAGCGCGACCGGGCTGTGGACCACCGACCGCGAGCACGGCGTGCAGTTCAAGGCCGCCCAGGTCACGACGACGTAGCCGACGACCCTGGAGGGGATCGAGAAGTACTTGGGGTCCGGCATGATCCGCGGCATCGGCCCCACCTACGCCCGTGCCCTGGTGCGGGCGTTCGGCGAGGCGGTGTTCGACCTGATCGAGCAGGAGCCGGGGCGGCTGCGCGAGGTGACGGGCATCGGGGCCAAGCGCGCGGCGCGCATCGTCGCCGGCTGGGCCGAGCAGAAGGCGATCCGCGAGATCATGCTGTTCCTGCACGCCCACGGCGTCGGCACCTCGCGGGCGGTGCGCATCTTCAAGACCTACGGCCAGCAGGCGATCGCGCTGATCACCGAGAACCCCTACCGGCTCGCGCGCGACATCCGCGGCATCGGCTTCCGCACCGCGGACCAGGTGGCAGCCAAACTCGGCATCGAGAAGACGGCGATGATCCGGGCGGCCGCTAAAAATTGCATCTGGGCCACGGCGTCGGATAGCTCACACGCCAGCGGCCCGGGCAGACAGTGGGCGAACACCTCCGCCAGCGCGCCGTAGCACCACAATGTCCCTTCCTGTCCGGCGTTGAAGCGGGAGAACATGCCCGGCCCGTGTGTGCGCAGGTCGGATGCAATCGCGCGGGCGTTGTGCAGCTTGTCAGCCGCCGAGACCAGTAGCACGTCCGGCCCCTCGCCTTCGAGGTGGGCAAGGTAGGTCTCCTTGCGGGCGCTCCAGGGCGGCTTGGGCTGCGTGTCGGAGCCGGTGCAGGCGTGCACGATGCCGGCGACGCGGGGGCCGGACCCGTCCTGGATCACCGCTTCCCACTCCACCCCGCCGTCCTCGACGGCATCGTGCAGCAGGGCGGCACAGGCCTGGTCCTCGTCGCCGCCGTGCTCCAGAACGATGGAGGCGACGGCGAGCAGGTGCGACACGTAGGGTGTCGCCGTTCCTTTGCGGAACTGCCCGGCATGGATGCGGAACGCAATCGCCGCGGCGTCGGCCAGGTGAGCCCATCGATCGGGAGGTGTGATCTCAAGCATGCTGGGCAGCATGCGGAGAAAGTGGCGGACTCGCAACGGCCTGAGATGCCGTGCACGCGGTGAACCACCAAACAGGGGGCGCGTGGCTATCCAGCCTGATCGAATGGCGCATCGTCCAGGAGCCGCGGTTCCGGTTGCCCAACGTTGTACTAGATCGGGCGCAAGATCCTGAGCGACCGTAAAGGGGGAGTTGCTCATGCCTGGGGCGCTGCAGGACCGCTATGGCTAGTACCACGAACGGGGCTGGACGTTGCCAAAGCGCCTGGTAGAAAGCCGACACCAAGCGACTACCTAACCAAAGGAAAGCTGATGCCAACCATCGCCTGCGTCGGTCAGAAGGGAGGCGTGTCCAAGACACGCTCTCCCGCGCCCTCGCCGTCGAGCTGGCCCGCTCTGGCCTCTCGGTGCACCTCGCCGACCTCGACATCGACCAGGGTTCCCAGGTCGACTGGCACCGGGACCGCCTTTGCTCAGGCCTTTCGCCGACCCCGCCCACGCAGCTCTACCCCGACCTCTCGGCCGCGCTCGCGCAGGCTGCCCGAGTGGACGTGCTCATCCTAGACGGCCCCGCACGGGCGACGCGCGAGACTGTCGCCCTCGCCAAGGCAGCCGACCTCGTCATCCTTCCCGCGGGCGCCTCGATGGACGACCTGCGGCCGCTCGTCCGCGTCGCCCATTCCCTCGTCCGGGCCGGCGTCAAGAAGGCGAACCTGGTCTGCGCGCTCGCCCGGATTTCGACGGAGGCCGAAGCTGGGGCCGCCCGCGGCTACATCGTCGAGGCGGGCTATCGCGTGGCCAAGGGCTACCTGCCCGAGCGGGCCAGCTACAGGCAGGCTCAGAACGCGGGCCGGGCCGTGACGGAGGTTGCAGTTCCCACTCTCAGGGCCGCGGCCGAGACCGTAATCCAGTCCCTGATCGACGCGTTGCCGGAGTAGCCCCATGGCCATCGACGCATCCAAGGTCCGACGCCGCCTTCCGACCCCGCCACCGCCCGAGGAAGGGGCGCCCGGCATTGAGCGGTCGCCGGAGCCGGTCGCGGCGCCGCAGGCCGAGGCCGCCGAATCGGAGCAGGATCCGGTTCTCGATGGGCGTTCGCTGCGGGCGACCGGACGGACTCTTCAGCTCAACATCAAGGCGACCGCGAAAACCAAGGCGGATATCCTGCGCATCGCCAAAAAGCAGGGCTGGCTGGTTTCCGAGGTTGTCGAGCACGCAGTCGCGGCGCTTGTCGAGAAACACAAGGCAGATGAATAGCGGCTTGCCAGGCCCTAGGTTACGGATGGATAGCCGTGTCGAGTAGCCCGTGGGACCCGGCGGCTCTTACCTTCGATATGCTCGACGACCTGAGCTCAGACCCGACGATGACCATCATTGTCGGGATGCCCGTGTGCCAGATCTACGCAATGGCGGACTTCGAGAGGGTAGGGGCTCATCACCTATCAGTTTCGGCCCGAGGTGGTTGACGTTCTGGCCTTGGGTATGATGAAGGCCGGTTCCTGGTCGGATTGGGTGATTGGATGGGTGGGATCGAGCATATGGCCCGGAGCATCAGCGCGGTGCTGCATGAGCGGCTGCCTTGGCAGCGCAAGACGCAACGGGAGAACCTCGCGCTTCTGGTTGCGACCATGCTGAGCGAGCGTAGCGCCAACCTGATGTCGCTCGCGGCCGCCCTGCCGCGCCCGTCGGACCGGATCGACATGCGTTATCAGTGGATCGTGCGCGTGCTGGCGAACCCGCTCATTGACTGGGATTTGGTGATGCTGCCGTTCGCGCATGAGGTGCTCATACCAAATCTCTGAGAGGCTGACTTACTAGGGTTTGCAGACCGCGGCTGATCTGTTTCAACACAGCAAATCGAGGAGGTTTGCTGTGCCTATGTCGCTTCCGCTCCGGGTTGATTTCGATGCGGTGCAGTCGCGAGCGGCTGCCAA
>JAABUY010004793.1_pt1 | contig 13936 bp, 15 predicted proteins | sample 5560271 | NCBI WGS metagenome assembly JAABUY01 (sample SAMN10711886, study PRJNA513374) | rock metagenome | isolation source: Antarctica rocks | place: Antarctica: Victoria Land, University Valley
AGAGAAGCTATGGACCGATCTAGCTATATACTGTCACGTATGCTAAAGCCGCGCCGCGCGGCTTTACCCATGACACTAACCCAATGGATCTATTAGGAACGAGCCTGCCACCGCACTTTCCAACATTCAACGCATTAAAACGTAAGCATGATGTACAGATGAACGACAAACTGCAGAAAATCATAAGAAAATTTGATAGACTTCTCACTCTTCTTATGATTCAACGTCTATCATCAATGAATTGATTCAACGCTCTCTGCATAAAGCTATTTTCTCATGAGATGCAAGATGTAAACTGTTCAAATCTCGAGAAGTATAAAAAGATGCACGCGAAACTTGAGAGCAAGACTGCAAAAAGTGTAAAAGAAGAGCTGCAAGTACATGTTGACAATTGAATATCAGACGACAAGAAGAAATCGATGTCTGTGTTTTCTTTCTTCGACTTTGTTCAAATCTCATGACAGATGAGACTGTGTATTACATTCTCATATCTTGTTGAATTGAAGACAAAGCACAATTTGATGTTTATCTGAACTGAACTTGTTCGTAATAAATGATTGACAGTCGTCGATAACTGTTTCTATGATGATAATATTAAGAAACTGTACGAATCAAGCAGCAAGTTACAGCAAGTCATGAAGATATTGAACAAATTTATAGTCATTGAAGACGATCAGAGAGAGAGAATTCTGATAATGTTCTTCTCTTCGATCATAGCGAAAATCGTCTAATTGATACGTCTACTTGAATTCTCTCGATCATAATTTCTATGTTTTGCATCATGCATGATGTTTTCAACTCATTGAATGTCGAGTATATCTGTCTCTTTACTAACAACGAGCTAGTATTTTATCAAGATTCGTGAAATGAACGTCACATTCTTTCATAGCGATTTAAGTCTTGAAAATCGACAAAGCTTAATCAATAGTTTTCAAGACATGAAAGAGAATGATTTTGATCTCGATATTCTGATTGAAACTACTGAAATTCTAGAAACAAATTACACTTTTCATCGTGCATTTCAAGTGATACTGATGAAGTTCAACTATATGATTTGAATGAAACAGCAGACTTTTTTTCAAATCAGTAAATATGATCAAATTACAAAGAAGACGTGAACATATTGATTTTATACTTCGAAATTCGATGTTGAAAAACTTATTAAAGATTATCAGACGTGATGTCAAATCTTTCAAAATGATACATATGATGATAGTAGAGTGAAAAAAATAAGTGATGAGAAGATGAGAAAGAATAATCAGATAGTAGAGACTGTGTGAGAGACTTTAGTTTAGTGCTTTTGCTTCATAGTCTGTTAACTGTTATCAGCGAATTGTTGTTAGTTATTTCAGTCAAAAGAAGTAATCATTGACAGCAGAAGTATAGACATGATGACATAAGTAATAAGATGCTGTGTTTTGAAAATATCAAAAATGCGAAGAAAATAACATCATGTGTATATTTTCACTGTCGTAGAAATATGACAATTTATCATTTTTTACTCTGATTATTCAGATGATTTATCTTGTCAGATGATAATTTATCATTTCTTATTCTGTTTTTACATTAGCAATGTATTTTCTAAATATTCTAGAGATCATTAGAATCAAATTCACGCAAGACTTACGACGTGACTGTAATACAACTAAAGTTACGTTTCTTTGTATTCATCAGATTATTATCATCAAGTCTTTCAACTATCAACACAGCTTTCGTGATCACACTCTGTGATAATCATAGAATTCAAGTGTAATAGAAATTGTTAGTCTGTCTTGAAATCGAAATAACAGCATCTCATTTCTGCGCAGTCTTCGTTGCATAGACAACATTGCATCTGTATCACATTCGTGTTTCTTCTAAGTCTTTGACGTTCTTCAAGACTCACTGCGATTCTGTTGCATAAGAAAAATCAACATATTCAGTATGAAATCTTCGATGATCTTCTACAATGAATTGCAGCGACATAATTGAATCAGAAAGATGATGCAGAAAGACTTAATGATCGATGACGACAAATGAAGTGAGATCGTAATGACAATGAAGAAGAAAATGATATCTTTGAAGATATATGACATAAAACTTGATAATGAGCTGACAAAGAAAAAGCTTCAAACGATGACTGCAAAAATTATCATCATCTTCAACAAAGAAATTGAAAGCATATCACAGAATTGACTGCACAAGACATTGATGATCATGACTCAGCAACTGAACAACAACGAAAGATGAAGAGCACAACATTGAGAGCAAACACATGAAAACATTCAATGTCAAAGAAAGTCGCAAGAAGAGATTAGAGATGACAATGCTGATCAACTATCATTGATGTCGTGAAATGTTACAACGTTGCTGACAATGAAGAAATCAGATAATCAAACATCATTGATGAGTTCTATTCACTTAACTATGAATAAAAGACAAGAAGAGATCAATCTGCTGAACATGCAATTCGAAGAGTACAAAAGATTATTGATCGAGAAAAGAATTTACGACGTGACAAAGAATAGAATTCTTTACAACAGTGAAAATATGAGACGAATTGAGATTGAAAATGAGCGATGCTGACAGACTGCGCTGATAGAGATGACAGCAAAGAACTGCTGTCGCTTTCAGTTCATCATCGATCAACTCTCTTCAGATCAGTAACTAGAAAATTGTAAAGATTATATTAATTCGTTCACTGACTTTGAAAGTAGTAGAATCAATCTTCGCTACTTCAACATCTGAGAATATGCTTGAATCATCAATCAAACGTTGCAAACTGCGATCATGAAAGATCTTGAAAAGAGATGCAATAACTAGATTGAGAAAGACTACATGCATGCAGAACTCAAGAACGAAAATTCAAGAAGAGTAGAAGAATAATTGAAAGCACACGTTGATGCTCTGATTTCATTAACAGTAAAGATCGTGTCTGTGCTATACAAGCTTGTGAAGAAGATTTCATGATTGATGAGCAAAAGTTCTATTACTTTTTAAACTAACAATATTTGCAACATTTCAGTTCTAAAGCAAAGTCTTTGATACATCGTCAGCGAAAACTTGCTCTCTAGCAACAAAGATTTCGCGAAGAAGAAGTGATTGACACTCATGAAAGAGATACTCGATCATCAAGAGATCTCTCAGTAAACATTGCTCAGTCTTTGTCAAGATCTTCAGTGATGAGATTGTCATCTGCGATGTCTGCTCTACAAACTCTTCGTTCAAGCATGATTACTTCTTTGAACAAAGATCGCAAGCAATTTCATTGACGAAACAAGATTTCTGTCAATGTTAGAGAGCTTAGATAAATTGATGCAGTTATGAGTAGATCGATCTTCAACGCTCTAAAACGCAAGCAAAGTGTTAAAATAAATGATGATCTACAGAAAATCATCAGAAGATTTGATAGACTTCTCACTGTGCTCATGATTCAATGACTATCATTCATGAATTGATTCAACATGCTGTGTACGAAGCTATTTTCTCATGAAGTGCAAGATGTGAACTGTCTCATTGTTGCAAAGTATAGAGAGATGCAAGCAGAACTCAAGAACAGAACTACAAGTGTGAGAGTGTATTCAATGATAGACTGAGAATCGAATTGAAATATTAACGATGATTTCAAGAATAGAAGTCTCTGTCACAAATGTCATGATTCTTCAGATGAATTCTGAGTAATCAGTTGTCTTCATGTCTACTGCAGAGAGTGTCTTAATGCTCTCGTCTATGAAGTCATCAAGTGCGACGAAGAGCAAACTGCATGTTTAGATTGCAACAACATTTACATCGAGTCTTGATCGTGCGACGAGTTAAAAGAATTGCAGATGAATGTCAAAGACAGTGAAAGAACTTTCTCACGCACTCGCAAAGATTTCGAACAAGATCTCAAATGAATCAATTTCAACGACTCGATTCTTTCATCTTTGAAAACGATGATGATGCAGATGCAGATTGAGCTGTGATTGATGAAGAAGTTGAACAAGAAGATCATCATCTTCACTCAGTTTCACATGCTGTAAGCTCTCATTGTGTCATGAGTTCTCTGACTTGAGAACAAGTTAATTGCAAAACAGCATGAAAGTGCTGAGTCATCTTTTTCAACAGCGCAACTGAGTCTTTGTGTTACGAGCGTATCAAGACTGAACAAGACTGAAGCTTTAATCAATTCGCAGTGAACGCTAGCGAGTTCTTTGTGTAATGATTAAAACTAATCAGCGAGCTAGTCAGATTTGACTCAGATATGACTCAGATATAACTCAACACTCTTTTTCTTTCTCAATACTCTTTTCTTTCATCAACATCTTGTTCATCTACATCACATTCTTTTCATGTCACAAACACATTTCTTTCAAGTCTAGCACAGTCTTTGAACATTACATAAATAGAAGCTTTTGTATCAATCTTCTTCTATATTCTTAATATTCAGTTATAGTTATCTCTAAAGATCAAGCACTATCAACTCTGATCTTTACTGATTGTATCATCTAAACATGATTCTGACATTATATTAAGAATTCGTTAATCACATGATACTGATCTCATTATTCATTCAACATACTCGTCTAGACAGAACGAGTTTAAAGAAATTCATTTATCTGATGATCAACAATAATTGAAAGATAGAACAACACTAGAAAGTTGAATAGAATCAACGACAAGACTGTTTGAATTGCTAGACTACTTATTGCTCATTAAGTACGCAAAGTTCACTCGATTACGAGAATCATGATAAAGAATCTTCGTGAATTACTCAAGAATCAAATCGATCGATAGATTCAATGATAAAGAATCTTCGTTGTTTGCTAGAGAATCAATCAAATCAATCAACAAATAAATCTCATCTTTTTTGTTGAAGATTAAACATCATTCTATACGTCTTTCTTCTTCAATCGTCGAGCATCATCATTCGTTCGATTCTCTTTCAAAACAAATCTCATCATGTTTAGTCATTCGCTCACTGAAGAGCGTTTCGAAGAATTTCGAAATCGTTTCTCTCAAATCTCTGATGCTGATTCATTGAAATCACGAACGAAATCATCAAGTGCTGCATCATTCATTCATGAAGATGACGAATCATTCGTTGAAACGATAATATTTCTCATGTTCTACGAAATCTGAAAGACTTGAAGTCTAGTTCTTGATGAAGAAACAGATCGACTCTACGAGTTAAATAAACAACAAGAAGATGAAATCAAAGAGTTGAAGACTAGACTTCAAGCTAAGAAAATCACTTCTTCTGATTCTATCTACTCTGAGCGTTCTAGATCTCAAAAATACCTGATTCTTCGCTGTTTACTGATGAAAAGAACTCTACTTAAGAGAACTGATACGGAAAAATTCAGAATAAACTAGAGATCAACGTTGATCTCTTTTCTAATGAATGAGTCAAATTGAGCTATGTACATTCTAGATTATTCGATGACGCAGCTGAGATCACTCAAGCTAGACGCGAACGTGACTGTGTCAATCTTTATAAAATCGTCGATGATCTTTTGAAAGAGTTAACTCAGTTGTTCGATGACTCGAATAAGAAAGTCAACTTTCGTAGAAAATACTACAACTTGATTCAAGAATTCAAGAAATTCAGTGAATTCTATACTCAGTTTCAACGTCTATCTTTCTATCTAGACTATCACGAGAAGCAACTGATCGCTGATCTGAAAGATAAAATACATTCTCGTCTTCGATTCATTTGAGTAGATCAACTAGTTCAATCTGATTCTCTAAAAGAAATTCGTTTCTATCTGATTCATTTGAATAATGATCAGCGAGTCATTCGAGAGATCAAAGACAAGATCAAACGCGTCAATGATTTTTCTAAGACTATCTTTCATAGAGCGACTGTTGTCACTCAGTCAGTCGATCACTCGAAGTCTGATCAGCTAAAGTCGCGCGACGCGATTTTAACTAGCGTCAAGGAAGCAGACATTCTAGTCGAAAGCTGTTTCATATGTCATAAATCAGGTCATAGCTTTAAAGAGTGCCTCGATTGATCTACTAGAATCAATGCAGTGAACAATGAATATGATCGCTTTGATTTCGATTCGAATTTCGATTCAAAAAACTAGTCATCTCTTCAAAAGTCATTGAAGAAATAGAGATTATATCTTTGTGCAAACTAGACGAAATTCTATCGAAAGAAAATTACTTTGAAAAGTCGTTTCTAATTGACACTCATCTCATCTCTCAGAATCGATCTTTCAGTCTTCATTTTCTAATAGACAGTGATTCAGTCATCTACACGATCATACATTCTAATCTAGTCGATAAAGTATGCAAGAAACTGAGAATTCAACCTATATCACTGACAAAAGAGAAGCTAATAAGAGATTATGATGAAAAGATATTTAAGAAGATCATCACTCATAAAATTCTACTCAATCTCATCATCGAAAGTCATAAGAAATTGACTGTATCAATGCTGATAGCTGATATCGATCATCATGAAGTCATATTGAGTAAGCTCTGAATGAACAAAAACGAAATATTATTGAATATGCGAAACGACGTCATTGTTTTTCCGAACCAATTGAATACTTCTATTTCGATTTTTTCGATTCTTCTCAATTCAAAGCACTCAAGTTGATCGCAGTCAACTTCGTCTTCTTCAATCACTCAGACTAAGATCTCTATGATGCTCAAACGACTCGTTCGAAAAGAGTCATTCTCGATTCGAAGCATAGACGCAGCTTCGTTCAAAACGCTGTTGAATCATTCAAAGAAGAACAAGATCGAAGTCTTTGCTCTATTCATGATGAACATCAATAGAGAAATCGCGTACAATACTCAGTGCGATTTGAACGCTCTAAACGTCTCTTCAATCAATGAAACAACTCAGAATTTGAAAGATATTAAAGCAAAGCTGTCATCGAAATATCATGAGTTTCTAGATGTTTTTGATCGAGCTCAATCGAATAAACTACTCTCTCATCGCTTCTACGACCATAAAATCGAGCTCATCAGTGATTCAACGTTCTCTCGCTGTCGAGTCTATTGAATGTTTTCTGTCAAACTTCTGAAAGTAAAGAAGTACTTAAACGAGAATCTGTCGAAGAGATTCATCACTTCTAGTCAGACTCTTTATTTCTCTCTCGTTCTATTCGCTCTCAAAGCAAATGAAGATCTTCGATTCTGCGTGAACTATCAAAAGCTAAATGTCATTTTCAAAAGAAATAGATATTCTCTATCGCTGATAGACGAGATCATTGATAAAATAGTGAGTTGCAAGCATCTGACTAGATTGAACATTATATCAGCGTTCAACAAACTTCAAATGCATTTCAATAGCAAGAATTACATCACTTTTATCACTGCTTTAGAAGCATATAAATACAAGATGCTATCATTCGAACTGACTAACGAATTGATCTTCTTTCAGCAATATATGAATGACGTTCTATGAAACTTTCTGAACGACTTTTGTCAAGTCTATCTAGATGACATTCTCATCTATAGCAAAATGAGAAAGAAGCATAGAAATCACGTCAAACTAGTATTGAGTTGACTACGCGAAGCTGAACTGCAGATGAATATTCGAAAGTGCGAATTCAATGTAGAAGAGACTGTCTTTCTGAGAGTCATCGTATCAGAACTAGATCTTCGTATGAATCTCAGCAAAGTGACAGTCATAGTCAGCTGAATCACTTCGATCAATCTAAAAGAAATTCAAGACTTCGTGAGATTTGTTAACTTCTATCATCGTTTCATTAAGAACTTCTCGAAGCTAGTTAAATCGTTCACTCAGCTGACTAGAAAGAACACATCTTTTGTTTGAAACGAGATTTGTGTTCAAGTCTTTGACAATCTAAAGAAACAAGTCAGCTCGATCTCAGTACTTCGTCACTTCGATCTCAAACGACAAGCTATTTTGAAGATCGATGCTTTGAACTATGTAAAAGATGAAATACTATCTCAGTACAATGACGAGAAAGTTCTTCATTCAATGATCTTCTACAGTAAAAGCATGATTCTCGCTGAAATTAATTATCACATCTATGACAAGAAATTGCTAGTCATTATTCGATGCTTCGAACACTGACGACTCGAGCTAAAATGCACTGAACTACTCATTCAGATGTTTATCGATCATCAGACTTTAAAAATCTTCATGAAAAACAAACAGTTGAGTCAATGACAAGTCAACTATCTGAACATTCTATCGAAGTTCAACTTTCAGATCATCTTTAGATCAGGCAAAATGAACACTAAAGTCGATGCTCTAATCAGAATGTCTCTAGCGAACGTCTCTGAATTAGCTCAGCGTCTTGAAGATCATTTTCAGACTATTCTGATCTTCAATAGAGTTGATGTTCTATCTATTGAATCGAAAGCAAATCTCTATCAACGAGTACGAATGATCAATCAAACAGATGAGTTCTGCAGCAAATATAGACAAGTTATAAACGAAAACAAGCTCAAATTTCATATCACTAAACTGAAGAACTGCGAAATCATTGACGACGTTCTATTTAGAAAAAATCTACTGTAAATCTCTGAGAACATGCACATGAAATTACTACAAGAAGTGCATGATCAATCTTCAATCTTTCACTTCGACAATAGACGAATCATCAATCTAGTTCAGCGTTTCTACTATTGATCAGATCATCGAGCTACTATTCGATGATACATTCAAAACTGTCATGCTTGTCAGCGAAGCAAAGTCTCTAGAAATAGCATCAATGAACTTCATCATTCTCTTTCGATTTCACAGAAACGCTGAAAAGATATAGCTATGAACTTTATCACTGAACTATCTCTGTCAGAAGACTATAACGTCATTTGCACAATCATATGTCATCTCATCAAAGAACGTCACTATGTTTTCTGTCATTGAGAAGACGATGACATCTCAGTCGAAGAAACGATTTGAATCATGCTATGAAACGTCTATCGACTGCATGATCTACTCAGTTCTATTGTTTCGAACAAAGACTCTCAATTCATATCGATTATGTGAAAAAGTCTTTGCAAGCGACTGAGAATCACAGCTAGTCTATTCACAGTCTATCATCTTGAGATCGATGATTAATCGAAACAAGTCAATCAAGACGTCGAACGAGAACTTAGAATCTACTGCAATTACATGCAGAACGACTGAATCAAATGAATATCTATGATGAAATTCAGTGACAATTTCAATATCTTCTTGATCACTTCAATGATTCTCTTCTACTTCAATAAAGAATTTCACTTTCGAATGAGTTTCAATTCAGATACGACTGACTATGAAACAACTCATGAACGACTTGAAGCTAGAAAAGCAGATGATATTGTCATTCAAATGAAAGAGTTATTGAACTTCGATCATCAACAATTGAAAAAGATGAAGCTGATCATCGAAGTTCAGATCAATAAACATAGACGAGACGTCATCTATGAAGTAAATGACTGAGTTTGACTATCTTTCAGAAACGTTAAGACAACGAGACTCTGCAAAGATTTGAAAGACAAACAGCTAAATCTTTATCAAATCACTGTCAAAGTGAGTATCTTCTATCATCTTCATTTATCAGTCAGCATGAAGCATCTGCATTCGATGTTCAGCTCGAAGCTACTGCGATCGTATTCAGAAGATTCTCTATCAGAACAGCATTCAGAATCACTCAGACTCATCACTATTGAAGATGATGAACATTGAGATATAGATGATATATTGAACTTCAGACGCTATCGAGATCGAATACAGTACAAAGTCAAATGAACAGATCTAGATAGAAACGACGAATGATACTATGTCGATAAAGAAAAATTCAATGACTCAGAGAAAGTTTTGAACGAATTTCATAAATTATATTCAAACAAATCGCGCTAAATATTGAAATAACTATCAACAAAAGTGAGCAAATGAACTACATTCATGTGAACATGAATTTTCGAAGAAAAAGATAATGTTACGAGCGTATTAAGACTGAACAAGACTGAAGCTTTAATCAATTTGGAGTGAACGCTAGTGAGTTCTCTGCGTAATGATTAGAACTAATCAGCGAGCTAGTCAGATTTGACTCAGATATGACTCAGATATGACTCAACACTCTTTTTCTTTCTCAACACTCTTTTCTTTCATCAACATCTTGTTTATCTACATCACATTCTTTTCATGTCACAAACACATTTCTTTCGAGTCTAGCGCAGTTTCTGAACATTACATAAATAGAAGCTTTTGTATCAATCTTCTTCTGTATTCTTAATATTCAGTTATAGCTATTTCTAAAGATCAAGCACTATCAATTCTGATCTTCACTGATTGTATCATTTAAACACGATTCTGACACTTTGTCAACTATCACGACAAAATGAGTCAGAAAGTTCGCGATCACGTTATCATCACATTTCGCGATGATTCAATCATGAAGATCATGATCATCTCTCTCAAATGCAACGACGTCAAGCTCAATCTCATCATGATCTCGTGTGTCATCTGCGTCGATCTATGATGAAACAGCAGCGTGAAACAACAAGTCTTTTATCGCGTCTTTCACATCGATCAGTTCTTCGAAATCTTCATCACTCATCATGTCATCAAGAACAGCGTTGATGAGAAACTGATCTTGCGCGTCATCTGCGTCGATCTGTGATGAAACAGCAGCGTGAAACAACAAGTCTTCTGTCACGTCTTTCACATTGATTAGTTTTTCGAAATCTTCATCATTCGTCATGTCGTTTAAAACAGCGTTGACAAGAAACTGATCTTGCGCGTCATCTGCGTCGATCTGTGATGAAATAGCAGCGTGAAACAACAAGTCTTCTGTCACGTCTTTTGCATTGATCAATTCTTCGAAATCTTTATCACTCGTCTCATCATCAAGAACAGCGTCGACGAGAAACTGCAGACGCTGCAGAACAGCAAGCGTGAGATCATTGACATCATCATTGATGATGTCAAGATGCTGAATCAGCTGAGCTTGACAAAGCTGATGCAACTGTTTGAGTCAATGAGCGTCGAAGAGAATAAAAAGTTATTTATTCTGATGAATGAGAGCGAAAAGAATGAAAATATTAATGAGAGAGCATCAGCGATGAAGAGTTGTGAGTTGAGAGTGAGAGAGATGTTGATTGTGATTTCATGAATCTAAGCTCTTTTTTTCTTCTTTTTTTCTTCTTTTGACACATCGTTTCTTTCATATCGCTACTCTCTTTTCGCTTTTCTTCTTTTCTCGCTCTCTAGTACTTCTCGATCAGCAACGAACACGTCGTTTGCACATTGCACGCACGCATGCACACACGCACTCAGCTCAGCTGATTCAACTTCACTCACATAAACAACATTATTCATCTTATTCTGTATCTTACTCGAATCAATGAAATTCTTCTTGAACATCTCGACAGTTTCTGTACGTGAAACGCAAAGAAACTTGAAGAATGAGAAGAATTCTTCTACTCAATTCTAATCATTCAACGATGTTTTCTCATCAGATCTCTGCAGACTATAGAGTTCTGAAACAGATGATTCTTGATGATCTGAGCTTCATCAAGCATGATACGATGAAAATGAACTCAATGAAAGATATCACGATTCTTCTTGTACATCTTCGTTCATCATTCTCGTCTACGAAGTCATCAAGCGTGATGAAGAGCAAACTGCATGTTTAGATCTAACTGTGACATCATGTACATCGAGTTTCAATCGTGTGACGAGTGAGACTCAGAGTTCTTTAGCAATAAAATGCACAGTTCGCGTTCTCAGTTCGCACATGCGAAGACAAATTATCGTAAATTTCTTGAAATTTATCTCAAGTAATCAGAGTTCTTCAGCAATAAAATGTGCAGTTCACATTCTCAGTTCGCACATGTGAAGATAAATTTATTGTAAATCACTTGAAATTTATCTCTGATAATCAGAGTTCTTCAGCAATAATATTCGTAATTTGCATTCTCACTTTGCATAATGTGCGAAGATAATTTTTTGAATTTTCCCTTAAATTTATCTTTGATAGTCAGCTTGAGCTCAGAGTTCTTCAGCAATAAGATTCGCAGTTTGCATTCTCAGTTTGCATATGCAATGATAAATTATTGCAAATTTTCAAATCTATTTACACTTTTGAGTAAGTCATGAAAACATTATCACAATCTCGATGCAACGAAGTTAGAACACGAATCTGACAGAGTAGATAAGCACTAAAATGCTAATCTACTCATTCTCAGTCAATAATTGAACATAGTAGTGTCAACAACAACAAAGTTACACACTTTCAGAGATCACATATCTTCAAGTACGCGTCGTGTCTTTTTCTTCTTCACTCTTTTTTTCTTTTATTTCAGAACTCGATCGCATTCATCAGTTTATCATGTATCAATCATTATTTCACGTCGTCTTCTAAGTGAACTATCATGACAAGTAATAAGAACAAGAAGAACTCGAACACTGCGATTGATAGTCAGATGCGTAGCATGTATTATGAATTGTTAACATGCAATTAACTGATTCAATAATCATGTTTAGTTCATTTATCAACGAGATGTCAAAAGAAGAGTTGAGAAAGCAAGTGACAATTTCAACATATCATTGAAAAAATCTGAACTCAGATCTAAAAGATAAGAACGCGAGTTTCTCGACACATTAAACAGCTCAAATGATGATTTATCATCTCAAAAACAGTGATCTGCAGAATGACTGCAGAAGAAGACAAAATCAATGTCAATATCATCATGTATATTCTCAGCTAATATGATCTCAACATAGTTCACTACAATCATTCGATTTTTCAAGAACATCTTGTCAAAGAAAAAGACACATCAGCGTAAACAGCATTCTCACTCGTCATTATCAATCTCGTCATCTTTTCAGCTCAATGAGCGAATCTCAAAGTCTCAAAGATTGACAGAATTTTCGTTAAGTTCTTTTGCATTGAGGTCACGATACAACGCAGCACAGATTGATGATTCAGATGACAACTCTAGAGAAATTCTTTGAGCAGAATTCAGATGACGATCGAGAACAGTCTTTGCTGCAGCTCATGTCGATGTGCTTAAATACATAGAACTCATTCTATTGACAACGATTATGACGTGTGAAGTAGAGAAGAGCATAACGTTATGATCAGAGCTGCAATGAGTTTTCTTGAGCAATCTCATGCACAATCTCTGAAACAGAGATCGCGCACATCAATTAAAACACAGATCACGAACGAACTACTTTGTTGCAAAAAAATCAACAATAAATGAAGCTCAAAAGATAATGTGCAACTCAAATCTTGTCATATCATCAATAGACTGACGAATACAATTATATGATTCTATCAAACAATATTGAGCACAAATAATGTTTCAGATTTGAGATGTAGTGAAGAATCATTATGTCTTTTACGAGAAAGTCAATACATTGAACTATGTCGTCAGATTGTTAGTTAATGATAACTTCATCAGCTCTGATATTGAAAAGATAAACATCTTCACAGACGTGATGCATTGACTGACATGTACTTAGTCTAAAGAATGTCGTTTTCTAGTCTCAATGATCATGAAGATCACTGCTGTCTCATTTTTCAATCAAGAAGATCGTAGTCTTGATCAATTATCAAACACGAGAATCATGTTTGCTGAGCTGAAAGACGAAATCATGATACTCATAGCAATCGCGATTCAACATGTCATCAGCGAATGAACAAGTGATCAGAAGAAGATCGAGAAATGAAAAGAAGCTGCAGTAGAGAGTATAACATCTCAACTGTCAATGTTCTCTTGTGCTTTATCTTTGAAATGATTGAACAATGATTGATTAACATGTGACAATAACACATAAGTGAATGATCAAGAGTTGATGAAAGCAAATTGAGACTTGAAGAAATTTGATATTGAGCATGCTGCATGAACACGTCGTAAGTCATGTTTGTCACGATCCTAGCCTTGCCAGGCTCAGCCTTCTAGCCCTGCCAGACCTACCCTCGCTCCGTCACCTTGACTAGTCCCTATCGGGCCTAGCGTCGGCTAAGGGACGCACATATGTAGCCAGCTT
>JAABUY010004794.1_pt1 | contig 13933 bp, 11 predicted proteins | sample 5560271 | NCBI WGS metagenome assembly JAABUY01 (sample SAMN10711886, study PRJNA513374) | rock metagenome | isolation source: Antarctica rocks | place: Antarctica: Victoria Land, University Valley
AAGTGCAGGTTGCGAGTGGTTACACGAGGAAGAAGAGTCCCCGTTCTGCAGTCATGCAACTACGAGATTAGCTCAAGGCATTCTGGCGGTGGTGTGGTCACGCCCACAGTTCAGAACTCGAAGCGGCACTTTACTCGAGAGTTTGAACAGCCCTTGTCAGAGACAGACTCAGAGTTCCCTTGTAAGTTGTGCTTGTACAGTAGGCTGTCGCAGGGCAAGTAACCGACCGCCCCGTTAGAGACCAATGGCAGCAATGCCGGGCGCTGTCGCCTCACTTTTCGAAAAGACTTCCCGCAAACCCGAACCTGTCGATTATACACAGTAGTAATCGATTGTATCCCAAAACCCTTACACAGTAAACTCAAGCCCGCTTGCTTCTCGCTCTAGCGTGCTTGAGGCATTTGCATACACCGGTCGGTAGACTGGTACGGAGTACTCCGTAGTTGCGTCAGCAAGCCTCTTGTTTGCAGTCCTCAAATATGCAAACCGAGCCCACATGGCCTTCCGTCTACAATTCTTTTTCGTGCCTCTCTGCCTTCTTGCCCACCCTCTCGATTGCTAACCTCCCCCCATTCTTAGTTCATCCAACTGTAAGTCAAGGCTTTGAGGATCTTCCAGCTATCAATCCTGGATGCGTGCGGCAAATACAATCATGGATACCTCGTCGAGTTTTTCGACTGTCCTCAACGTTATGCATGTGGAGAAGGAGATTTTCTGGCTTGAGAACAAAGACCTCACACCTGACGAACTCCAACGGCAATGGGCACACAAAACTGCCGAGTTCAACGCTGTCCTCGGTCCAGCGGCGCCCACCCATCGACTCGACCTCGACTTGAAGACTTCGGGTCCGCAAGAGATGCAACAGTGTTCCACCGTACCTCGAGCGATACCACAACTGGCGTGGCCTTGCTCTGTATGGTTTCCAATCCCACTGCTTTGCCGTTCAGGGCTGACTTTGGCTTTAGGACAGCCCTCCCACTTACGGGCTTAATCGCGATGATAACCTCTCTCAAGATTCAACCCCAATGTCTCGAAAGCGCTCGAATAGTTCCAGAAACGGACCGTCTCCGTATACCAGCACTGATGGCATTATTCCCCCGCCCAGAATCAACAGCTATGAGCTCGACGACGACGAACCATTCAGCAATTACACTATAAATAAGCCACACAAAATGCGACGTACTGGTTCTGGGCGACATCCGTTACATGTATCCGACCTCACTATCTACGAAGATCCCAAAGATTTCTTCGGCAAGTCTGAGAATGCGCTCTCGCCTGCGGTACCTATCCATCAACATCCTCGACGCAACTCGCGTCGTCTATCATCCTCGCCGGGGCAAGCGGCGATCTTCAGTCAATACTCGCCTCTATCCCAATCGCCCGCTACACCAACGAGCGACGGCCTAACGCACGCAACAACCTATACAAGCGGTAATATGTCTCGTCAGAGCAGTCATGCTGGCAGTTCGTTTGTTGGTGGCTTCGATATGCTGAAGCTCAATTCTCCCATTTCCGATGTCAATTCGAATCTTAGCACAAGTCTGCAAGAATCTCCTCTCGATCTCAGTCAGTCGTTGGCTACAACCAAAGACTACAGTCCCAGTCAATTCGAAGCTGAATTTTCCTTTCTTGTTGGTCATGCGGGGGGAATGCACGGTGATACACTACATACCCAATCTTCATCTGTTCCTGAGATTTCTTCTTCGTTACAATCTGCTATTGACGCAGAGGCGGCTGTCATGAAACGATCGAGTTCTACTGAAACTAATGGCTCGTCCCAATCTCGAGTAACTCGACGCAGCCAAGAGCAACTTGCACAAAGTTCTCGTCCCATCGCACCTAAGCTTGGCAACGCAACGCTAATGTCGAGAGAACCGTCGGCGTCGTCGACCGCATCGTCCGACCATCAAATGGTTCGGATCAGGTCAGCAGATGGGTCGATGAAAGACGTCGTACCGATCGCCAAGGCGCCTTACGTACGCCCAACTCACGAGAAGGTCAAATGTACCCAATGCGACGAGCATCCTGACGGGTTTCGAGGGGAGCATGAATTACGCCGACATACCGACCGTGCTCACAGCGTTGTCCGTAAAGCCTACGTATGCATCGACATCTCCCCGGACCAGAAGTTCTTGGCCTCGTGCAAGGCGTGTCGGAACAACAAGAAGTATAATGCCTACTACAATGCTGCAGCACACCTTCGCCGAACCCACTTCAATCCCAAGGAGAAAGGTCGCAAGGGCAAGGGTAGCATTAAGCCGGAAGAAAAAAGAGGCGGGAAAGGCGGCGGACACGACCCTTCTATGGAGAAATTGAAGGAGTGGATGAAAGAGATTGAGGATAGGGTCCCTCAAACCATGCCCCCTTATGAGGACGGCGAGGACGAGGAGGACAACACCGTTGAGTACGCCTACCCGCAACCAATTCACGGCGACCCGTTTGGCCAGCACAGCTTTGCACCCTCGACCCCAAGCCTAAACATACCAGATGCCAATGCCAATGCATACACTCCGCCAATGTTCGCCATGTCAGCTCCCGCCCGGCAATCACCCTACAGCGTACCATTGCATCTTGCCCGCCCTCAGCACGCCGTCGCCGCCAACGACCCCGATATGGTTGACTTTTCTCAGAACACAATTTCTAGTGATTTGAGCAGTTCTGTGCCTGCTGACTTTGAAGATGTTTTCAACATGTCTCCTTTGTTTGAAGATCCGCAATACTATGATGGGTTAGATGGTTCTGGTTTTCCAGGCCTATCTTGAGTTTCTATCTTATCTCTGGTGTGTACAGTTTTCCATTCCTATTCCCATTCTTCTTTCGTCTAGTATGATCTTCCTTTCTGTTTTGTACTCTCGATGGGAAGGCTGTATGCTTTGTTTGTAAACGTCATACATTGGTTGGTAGGAAAGTCAGTGGCTTTGGTGGAGGGATTACGGGAGTTTGCTCTGGTTTTCTGACGTTTCTTCGTCAATGTCTCTACAAGTCTTAGCAGGTTATAGTGGTGCGGTTCTTGTATTATCTCCCCTTGCGTGTTCTTACACGGAAGCGCTATTCCTTCAACGGCAGTACGATGTTACGGCATTGGTGGGATGATTGTATGGCTTGGTCGTCTTGCTGCGGGCATGTGTACTTTATGAAACTACAGAGTTCGAGCAATATATATCTTTGACTCTCATCCTTGATTTTCCGTCCGTCCGACTATCATTGTTGTGGAGACTTGTTCATCTCTACGTCCTTGGATTCTTAGAGGCTCTGGCTCCAGGTTTGTTGCCCGTGATTTAACAAGCATCTCCTCTCCTTCCAGCACAACTCTAGCCTTTTCCCGATTCCAAGATACTATCGGTAACGCAGACAAACATCGACCGAGACTCGACAAATTTTTACTCGAGAACAAGAGTATCAAACAACCGATGTGAATGCCGAGGTGTCGCATGGCTTAAACGATGGTAAATCCTTCGTGCCATCTGTCGGATTAGAAGTTCCACCTACCTTCCACGCCGCTCAGCTTCGTAAGCCCACAGCCACTTCCAGCTCTCTCCGAAATTAGCAGCGCCAACCCAAACGTTTATCCCTGGTCCTACAAAGCGGCGGCAATAACATTGTACACAAGTTCTCGCTGTGGCCTGTGCCTATACTATGGCAACAAGTAATAGAAATCCACTTAACCTCTTTTCATCTGTTTGCGCTCCATCTACGTGGAGTGTGTAGCTGTTGACACACGCGTAAATTGTAAGTACTCTATACTCATGTAGGTAAAGCTTACTTACATGCAGCTTCGATTATGACACCATAGGGGGTCTGGACTCATCCTGGTGCAATCAGTCACTGTTGGCGGAAAGCCAACTAATTTCCTTCAAGTCTGCGAGATATCGTCGTGTGACAGAATCGCTTGTGCGTTCAGTGTAATGGCTCGATTATACCTCTCAGTTCTGCGATCTTAAAGTATTGTACATGGAATATGAGGATGTTCAATAACTCATTGAGCTGGAGATTCAATGAGCTGTGGGTGCCTGACACGATGAGATAAATAGAATAACTGAGTAAACCTCGCCGCTCGTGTCTCGATAACCTGGGAAGATCGACGTTCGATTTGCTCGTCGCTGGTCCAGGATCTCGTCCCACCAAGTTCAAAGGGAAGAAGGGCCTTGGGAAGCAAACAAACATTCGAGACATCAACGCTCGGAAGACATTGGAGTCCTTCCATGATCACAGCATCTTCTTGATGCAATTTCTTATAAGTCTGTGGGAAAGAGCGGTCGCCTTCTAGTCTTTCTCCAGGAGTATTTGAATATTCGTGATCTTCGCTATTCAGACTCTGTATTTTAAGCTGTGTCGGGTTGGTCTGGAGTAGATCTAGTTTTGCCTCCTTCCCTTCTTGCTTTCTGTGTACATACGTTCCGGATAACGACTGTCATGACCATATATCACTCACTGCTGCTACATGTTTGACTGCTTGGTGTGCTAAAATTTTACCTCATGTCGCCTAATTAGTCGTTCACGACGTTAAGTCAAGACGTGTTTCGTATTTTTGCTCCCTCCTCTAGGAACTAATTACTCGTGGAAGATCCTTCCACGGCAGCAAGACCGCCTCAGACTGAGCATGTGGACATTAGTCGAAGCTGCATTTTCCGAAGCACCTAGGATGGAAGAATATGTTTTGGATTTTGAGAACAAAGTAGGTGGCGTTACGGAATGCGAGACTGGTGTGACTAGCACGAGGAACAAGTTGGGTGAGTTTGACAACAGAGACAAGCAAAAAGCCATCTTCGAAGCAAGACTACAGTATCTGAAGCAGAATAGCAAAAACAAAACACCACTGGAAGACATATTTACAGTAATCCGTAAATCCCCCCAGCTACAGTACGAGTAGAACCTCTCTAGCCCTCACACCGGCAATCCCCTAGCGCGTCCCCCTTAAGGCAAGAGCCAACACAAGCCGTACGATCCCGCGCTATGCTTCCATCCAATCACAACGCATGTGGCCTAGTCATACCTTGCTTCGCCTTCTTCCATCCATTTCAGCTTGTGACGTTCTCCGTTTCATCCAAGACGTTTGACATACCTGTTCCTAAATCCCATACGCATACAACCGCCACTCCTCCAGAGAGGTATTCTAGCTTTGACAGATACATATACTTCTGTGTACTTCTGTGTTGTTACAAAGGAAGAGCGAGATTGTCGGAAGAACTTGTGCGTTTGTTCGTTGTCGGTCGCGGGTCCGCTCTGGCCACGCACGACACCGCACCACGCATCGCTCTTTACTAACTTCTCCCAGACATCATCTCCTATACCTTCTACAAAACCCCGCACAGCGAAACCAGAAAGCGATTCGCAATGTCGAACCAAGGCTATTACGCCCAGCAACCTCAGTACCCGCCTCAGAGGTGTGTTTTTCTCCTCCTGGTTGCGACGTGTTTTCGTCTCATATGTTGGTTTTTTTTTTTTCAAGAGGGGATAGAGAGAGCTGATACTTGCTTTGATGGATATAGTTATGGCGGCGGGTATCCACCGCAGGGGTATCCTCCTCAGGGGTATCCTCCACAGCAGGGGTATGGGGGACCTCCACCGGTATGTTTTTGATGGTGATGTGGTCTTTTGGGGGGTTGTTTTTGGTGGGGCGGTGGTTGAGGGGCAGTTGGCCAAAGACGGAGATGGAAATAAGAAGAACGAGGCACTGACTAAGAGTTGTAGATGCAATACAGCGCCGCGCCTCCCCCCCAGAAATCAAACAACGGCCAGAAAGGATGTCTGGCTGCAATGTGAGTACTCACTACTCTTCGGATCTTTCCCCTTCCATCCCTTCAAGGTGTTTTCAAGATGTTTTATTATAAGACTCGGGAAACGTTTGGCATGAACGCCACTTTCGTCTTGTCTTGCTTTCGCGCAATGTTATAGAAGCTCGAACATTTTCTAACCTGCATCCCACAACCAGTCTCGCTACCGTCTGCTGTTGCTGCGCCATCGATGACTGCCTCGAGTGTTGCGAGTGCTGCGCCGACTGCTGTTAATCCTATATCCAGCCGAGGGAGAAAAAAGCGGTTGCCAAAATGTGAATATCGCTGTTGGCGAGCTTGATGGTGGGCTGAACGATTGTGTCTGTACCTCTTTATTAGGGAAACAGGGGTTACATCACCTACCCTGGCTCTTGCTTTGCGGTAACGGCCGTTGCGTGTATATCTTGCGCTGTTTCGGGTTTGCGATCGCGGGGCGTGTCGTTCTTTATAGCATCGCTTGGGCTTTTAGCACTCAAATTGTTCCAACTAATAGCTGAGCGTCCAATTGTTTCGATGCTTCAAATACCTTGCGTTGGTGAAATGTTCCCAAGGAATGGCCTTGAAGACTCTTGCCACTGGACAGGTAGAGAGCGGACGACACTGGAAGTTGTCCCTGCAATACCGAACTTGCGGACTTTTTGGTTTTTCTTCTTCTCCGAAAGGTCATACTTTCGTTTCTCGCCTTTTTCCAGAATATCCGTTCCATGCTCCAACTCGTCGCAACACCCCCCACGTCCCCTTGTGCTGATCGTGGGAAATTTCCTGTCTGTTGCCCTTGACATTTTCCTCGCTCAAGTTCAAGATCAAGATTTTTGCCGTTTGATTCACTCTTTTACGGCTCGCTTCTCGCACATTCACATGCTCATGTTCCGGGTTGTTTGAATATTCGAGAAGGATTTTGGTAGGGGTATGGTTTTTGGGTTGGCCTCTTTTGGAGTTGGGGCTTCTTGGGCGGGTTTGTGGTGGTGGGATACGGCGGTTTTTGTAGATGGGATTTTTCGGTCTTTGGGGGGGGTTGGTGGGGTTGGTACATGGGGTTTGGATATGTCCTGCAACGCACCTACACCATGACTTCAGGCCATCGAATCTCATCACCCTCCTTTCTCTCTCTCTCGTTCCCTCGACGTCTCGGTCCGATCGAGCAAATCGCCATATGCCCTTCTCAACCCCTCAATTCCTCCCTTCAACACCGTCGTTTGAAACGCTTTTCATCTCCATCACACTCCCTCGGCGTTTTCTCAACGTTCGATTCGAATCGTCGTGGTTCTAGCGGGGGTGGATGTTTGCACGGTTTGCGAGAGGGAGGGGCGATGGAGATCATGGATGGGAATAACGGGGGGGGGTGGGGATATCATGGCTTAAGGGGGTTTTGTTTTGTGGGGACTGCTTGCTCGTGATATGTTGTTTTGTGCTGAAAGTTTCTCGGTGGAAATACGGTTACTGTGCTTTGAGCATATTTTTTTGGAATTTCGTCGTCAGCATCTCATTATCTGTTTCTCATTTCTCATTAAAATCACAGAAAGAAACATCTATTTTCTCACATCTCACTGTTGCTTTCATAACTTCATGCTATGATATTCTTCGAAGCATTTCACATATCTTATTTCAGGAACTTCATAAAGACATCTTCCTCCCTTTCTCATCACCTTGTGTTTAAACCTTTCCTTTAATATCTTTATAGCTTAAGACATAAAATTACACATGTCTACTCAATAAAATGGCCTAGTAAAGAGATGGAGGGGGGTTGTGGTACGAGGCTTGTGGGGAGAGGAGATGGAGATGAAGACGAAGACGAAGACGAAGAGAGAATTAGAGGGTGGTGCGAGGGGGAGAAGAAGAGGGAATGAGTGAATGAGAGAGGTGAAACTGAAAATGAAGAGAACGATAGAGCGAAAGAAGACGATGTGTTAACAGTTAATTTGAAGGTCTCCCAACTCCCCTAAACGCCTTTCCCAACCCACTTACTTCACAATCTACCCCAGAATAAACGATCCTGTTCCTCAACTCTTTCTTCAGCATGTATATCAAGCATCGTTTCAAATCCAAACTCAAACGATCGTTTATTTACATAACCAACACTACCAACCCAACCTTTCCCTATGTAGTAAACATACGCAACAACAACAATGATGGGATTGGGCTTGACGCTTCGGAAGGAGCGGAGGAGGAGGGTCTACTCGATCCCATCCACCCATTCATCTCCCTTCATCTTATTCCATTCACCACACCTTCAACCCCCTCAACCCCCTCACTCTCATCCTCCACACACCCACAACGCCTCCCCACCCCACTATCCCCCAATCCCACAAGCCCTAGCGAAAAAAATCCCACAACGCGCAGTCCAAGTATTGGCGAAACGGTTATAGGATTCTCGGGAGGGGAGAGGAGGTATGGAAGCGGTGTTGGGGTACGGGGTTGAGGGGGATGAGAGGGGATGAGAGAGGGAGAGGGAGGAGAGAGAAGGGATGGGTGGTGGTGGTGAGTGGGTGTGGGTGGTGTGGAATACAGGATAGCGAATAGGAGAGCTTAAGAAGCTCTGCGGTGTGGGTCTGAGACGGAGGGGGTGGGTGTAGAAGGGTAAGAGGATGGTGGTTGCGCGATGGGAAAGGGAGGGGTGGGCAAGGGGCGAGGTATTGAACGAGGTGAGATTTTTCTGTGGGATGAGGGGCGCGATGGGGTGTAACAAAGGAGTAGGAAGAAGAGGTCAAATATGGTTTACTGAGAGGTTGAGACAGCTTTGGTAGATTGAAAGAGACCATCGCCGAGCAAATCCAAATTGGAAATCGAGGGAAAGAAAGAACATCCGTATCCGGTTGTACTTGACGCTGTTCTAATTCCCGCTTGACATTCTGATTAACCGTTTCTACTAGGATAATCCTGAAATTCCTTGAGAGCCTTTGTGGAGGACCTTTGTTGATTTTAGAAGGGTTTGAATCTCTTATCAAATGTTGTATGTATATTGAAGGTCCTTGGACGCCAGTCTACTTCTCTGGACATTTTGAGCGGGTTTGAGGTAAGCTTTGCCGGCATAATGAAGCACGCTCTTGCCGGTGTGTAGAATGAGAAGACTAAGTAGATAAACATAAGAAAGTGAGGGTAAGAGATCAAATGGTTAGAAGGACGGCCAATTGCGATGATATGCTGCCGAGCATGCTTCTATATGTTGTAGATATCTTTATTATTCTCTATGTAATTTAAGTTTGTAATTTTGGGCTATTGGCTTGAAGTCATCGTCGGCTCGACAAGAGTTTATCAGTTTGTGAAATGCTTCTTGTGTCGAATTGTTTAGTTCACTCTTCTGAATCACCATGGGATAAATACAATGGCAGCGGTGAGTTTCGAGTCCATCACCGATGCTATTGTGTCGGTCGTGGCCATGCGTGATCTTCATATAGGCCTTATATCAAGGGTTATCGCTGCAGTGAATAGAAAAGCTTGTGCCGCGATGGTGTTATCGTATCTGTGGAAAGGAAAGACAGGGGACATAAGCGTTTTTGCCTTTGATCGATCGCCGACGAACTTCGTGTGGGAGTTCGTTAAAGGATCCCCAAGAGCAGTACTTCGACGGCGCAACGGGCAACTTCTGAACTCCTCTCTCACAGTGTATCATCCACCAGGGCCTTTTTATATCCTTTCACACTTCAAATTACATGGGCGCTCCTTGATTGCTCCGTGAGCCATCTTAGGTCTCGACCTGACCTTCTGTCTTCGAGCTGCGAGTCCGACATCCTCAAATGCAAAGCATGCTTTCTCCTGATCGAAGCGGCGGCAATATCCGGCACTCGGTCTTCGTCACTGTAGATATTTGGAGAACGTAGGTAGGAATGCTGATATTTCTGGTTTTGTTTGTCAACGGATAGCATATTCTTCAAGTTTGTCGTCGATGCCATCCATGCTTCGGTGCATTTGGCCATGGACATAGCACTCTCCGATAAGACGATGATGCTCCTTCCCAACCCGCCTAAGAACGTATGGTGTTTTGCCTCCCAACAAAACACAGACCAGGTCGCCAGGTCGGGTGGATGGAGGCGCTAGCCCCATATATCCATTGTCCGAAGTAAAGAACAATCTTCCATACGCCACATCTTCTACAGCATCTCGATACCAGACCCAATGAGTACAGATATCATCTGACATCTCCTTGTTGCAGTATATAGGTCCTGTATCACGGAGACAACCCCAACTCTTCAGATAAGCTTCATAGAGGAATTTTAAATCATGAGTTGACAGCTTTCCGCGCATATCGAGGCCGCCAGCCAATGTGTGGAGGAATGCTTCGAATGGGACTTCCCCATTGGGGTAGGTGTCGAGTTTGAGAGCCAGACGTTCCCACTGTTTCCTTCGCGCTTGTTCAAGATACATGTGAGTATTGTAGTTAAAGTCAGATAGGTTCATCCGTCTAAGCGAGTTGCCGACAATGTTGTCTCTAGGCTCATACCTCAAAAGGGGATCGCTACATTCCTTGACCTTGTCGATCTGAAATCCCATGAGATATATGGTGCCAGAATCTGCCATTGTTCTGATCCTTGCCCGCGAATCACCGGTAGCTCGGTAGGAACGATAGACAGAGGTTCCCCGTAGTGGATGTGAGCGAGGGTGTACAGACCAATCGGCTACCCAAGATGGAAGTCCTTTAATTCCCGTGAACCAAGGATCTTCCTTGTGACTGAGACAATCCAGCGACTCTTGGTCCACTATCATTCTTATCGCCAAGGTGGAATAGACTTCAACACTTGACTTCGAATAGTCCGGGTTAGAAAGCAGAGCGTCCGCATCGGAAGCAAGGCCCAAGACACCAAATATTTTGTCTCGAGGATCCATCGAGAAGTGGGAACGAGTCGCGCTCAGTATATCTAGTAGACCAGGAGGAGTGTCATTTTCAAATTGTGTATGACAAGTATCCATGCAACTAAAACGATCGAAATCGAACCGCAATCTGACATCCCAGTAATGTATACTAGCCGCTGTCTGGAGGCAAACAGCTGCAGGCGCAAAGTAGGCCCATGGAACACGGCGACCTCCACAAAGTACCGTAGCGGGCTTCGCAACGGCAAGCTCTTGGACAACCCAGATACGCGTAAACCAACTCCGACGGTACAATTCGGCAAGAGATGTCCACACGATAGAGTCGAATCCTGGAAGTCCTGCCTGGTCGAGCCTCATGGACAGACTATCTGGACCCTGCAATAGCTTGCCGTTCAATGCAGCAGCGTGTATTCGTGGTAATAGACTTACCCCATCAGCGCTATTTTGTTTGTCTTCTCCGAGCCATACTACCACTTCCACCGCCCTTTGATAGATTTCTTTCATCAAGCGTACTTGCGAGTTTCTCTCATGGATATTCTTTTGATTGATGCAAATGGCATCTATCCAGAAAGTACGTGTATCGGTAGCTTGCCGAAGGCTTCGTAGCGCTTTCCAAAGATTGAGAGTAACGCCGAGGCGTAGACCATCACAATCGATGAAGCGTTCCTGAACAGGGCTTCCCCAAGTGTAGGACAAGGCCGAATATTGGGGTGGATCATCAAGTAAATGTACAGTTATATGACAATTCAAGGCCGCTGAGCGTTCTCCAGGCTGAATGTGGACGAGTCGTACATGGCGGGTCGAAGGCAGCGGTTGATACTCATAAGAGGTTTGACTAGTCGCTCAGGATCAGAAAATCATAGAAACCATTATTCCTAACTTTCACTTACCTTGGATGGAAGAAACTCAGGATCTTTGCTTGGAGAGCTTTTCTCAGCCTATATGACGGCATGCGATATCTCCTCTGGAGGAAGTAGCCTTTCCTATCGGGATGGAACGCTATAGGCCTGTATGGCCAATGCCGTCTGGATCGGAAGGGGCTATGAGCGAGAAAATACAGCGTAAAGCCAAACAGTGCATACTCACGTTGCCGGCTCAATCAGTCGGATCAGGGGGATCTGATATGTGTAGACCCATGGTACAGGATAGAAATCCGAACCATTCTCGGCTTTGTTCTCCTTCACATGACGGTTCACCGCCATACGTCTTAGCAGCTTAACCCCGGGCCAACAAATGCTATGTCATGTAGCAGTCTCTTTTGATGCCACACGTACCTTAAGCCAGGCAGCGATCCCACGACCCAAGACTAGGAACCTCACATGGACCATGAGCATGTGGAACAATAGCAATATTTCTAATGGGTAGACACGAAACTCGAGATTGAAACATGAGCTTCGTATCCCGGCGGGAGCAGCCAACCTCTTCTAGAGGAATAGCCGACTGCGATCGCTTGCACCGCAGGGAAAGTGTCCTGGAGCACCATCACAGACCAACCGTAGGCCGGGCAGCCCAAGGCCAAGGCTGTTCTTGGCGGCTGGATCGTTGCACCCAGTAAACAAGGTATATCTATCTGAGGGGACGCTACGCCTGTATATGGGCAGATCCATCATTATCTTCCCGGCGCGAACACCAGGGGAGTGATGCGTGTTCCCTGAGTTCGAAAACGTGTTGAAACATCCCCGGCGCTTGGGGAACAGCAGCGACTGGGCCGAGAGAACAGCTCACACGCAAATACGATAATGTAAGGACTCTTATTTGTCGGAAGTCATGCATGAACTCGCAGTCTCGCACGTGGTTATCAAAGATTGCATCTTAGATGCAAACTTGAAACGATAGCTGGACGGACCCAACTGGGTACCACTAGTCACAGAAGCACATAAAAGGGGTGTGATACAGGCATTCCTGCTGGCCTACATGATTCGCGAAATAGGCGAGGAGGGCCCGGGCAGGTGTATTCCATTCCGAGGACTTTCCGCCCCGGCGTCAGTGGGACAGTGGACAGCCCTATCTGAATCAAGAACTTGAACAACAGGAACCACGTTGAGCTGTTACACAGTATGCTTGCGATAATGCTAGAAAGTGGTCTTTTTGGCAATGAACTCGTCTTTTCCCGTTGGATTCCGTTGTTCGCGTATACCTTCCACTAATCCTTGATATGCAGCACGTCGATCTGGAACATGTTGATACCGACTTAGATTTGGTTGTCCCAGTATTGCAATATCAACAGCTTGTCGACAGCCATAATTGAGCAAATCCAAAGCGATTCTTTGGACTGGCAATCAATCTACAACTTTCCGTTCCACAGCTTACCTTTGAGGGACTATCATGATAGTAGTCAGGAGTCTGGAGATCCAAGAGACTTGAGCGCAAACAGCCTTGAAACCGATCAAGTTACCAACTCTGGTTATTGAGCACGACTATGGTAGCATGTCTGAATACGCATCGACATCCGTTTTTTATGCGGGGCCTTTTGTTATTCGGTATGCTGATCTTGACAATGGCGACGTATAAATGGCCTACTCATTTATATCGCCGAGAAAAGTTCGGATTGACCAAGGGGCTTTCCCCGTGTTTCGAAAGATTTTCCTATGACCAAATATGGAAATTATCATGAGGGTTGTCCCTTGATGCCGAGAGATATCAATCAATGTTCTAAAACTGGGCTACCACTTTGACAAACGGTCTCATGAGAGTAGCCAAGTATGAGAAGCATGAAATTGCTGCTGGTGACGTTAGCAGGCACGAACATAGCATAAATATGCCAATTGGAGTAATTCGGGATCCTGCATAAGAAATGGAAGCTGGGGTGCGGCATTTGCCCTCCACAGAGAGGTATATTTGCCTTGACGTATTCAAAAAAAGGCAGACTATTAGCGCTGACAATATCAGAACACGGACAGAGGATGTGAATGGTTCGACTGATGATGGCCGAGAGGACATTGGATAATACACAAGTAATGCGTTGTGACGTGTGCAAGCTCTGGTGAACCATATCAGAGCTGTGCTTTCAAGCTGCGGGCTGACAATGTATGAGGCATTTCCGAAGACAGACACGAGATACTGTTTTTTGTGGCAGTGCTGCTTGCCAAGACATTGAAGCTAGACAAACAAACAGCCGGAGAGTGGCTTTGGTTGTGGGGCTTGTTGAAACTTGGAAGACTGAGAGCGGAATGCGGGGTTCTTTCGGTACACTGTCCTACTTATCTTACAGTACCTACCTACCTACGGTACCTACCTTTACGGACGTACGGTACAGGTGCAGTCAAGATGTGGAAGGTACCTTATGCGCCGTTGCGGTGGTTGAAGCAAACATGTTCCGGCCGGACCGTACGGTAGTCCGTACGGAAGTAGTA
>JAABUY010004796.1_pt1 | contig 13924 bp, 9 predicted proteins | sample 5560271 | NCBI WGS metagenome assembly JAABUY01 (sample SAMN10711886, study PRJNA513374) | rock metagenome | isolation source: Antarctica rocks | place: Antarctica: Victoria Land, University Valley
ACCCGTCCCGGTCGTGTCCACCGACAACGACGGGTAACACGACGTAGACTCACTCACCAGAAAGGTGCTCCTCGACCTCGCAACAATTCATCCCTAGACAAGACGAATTATCGCAGGTCAGAGCACCCTTCTTCCTGTCCGACACGGCCCCTCACAAGCACCACCGTGAAAGCGCGAGGCTAGTCGGCAGTCGCAAGGTGTTCCCTCGACTTCGCTCCCCGCTGTGCCGGACTGTCTACCGTGAGGCCGGTGATTATCGGCCTCATCGTCGTGCTCGTCCTGATCCTCGGGCTGCCCGCCGCAGCGCTCGTTGTCGCTCCCCGACTCCGCCCCGCCAAACCCCACCCCCGATTAGGCACCGCCGACCGTGCGTTCCATCTCGCCCCTAAGCCGCGACGGACGCGCCGCCTCGACACCCCCACCGGGGATCCCGCCAGCTGAGCTCGGCGCTCTCGTGCTGCCCGAAGCCCACTATCAGCAGGCCGGTCGTTCTTATCTACTGACCTCACCGGAGCAGCCTAGTTATTACTCGGTGTCATGGTTACAGTACGTTGCGTGATGTCATATGCAGTGCCGCCGTCGTGTAGCTGCGAGCGGGTGGGGTACGCCGGGTCGCCGCCATGTGGGCGTGTTCGGTGGACTGACGCAGCAGTGGATCTGGCTGGATTCTCACCTGCGGGAGTTGGGGCGCCGCTGCATGTTGCCCCACGGCTCGGTGACTGTCGCGGCGGGTTGGCCCAGCGCACGAAGGCGGATGATCAGAAGTGTCTTACACCGTCGGCATAGGGATGTCTTCATCGTGGCGTCGTCTTTTTAGTGCCGTCTTGGTGGTCACCGCCTTGTGTGGAACTAGCCTCGTCGTGGCGCAGAGAGCAGCGACCGCAGACACTGCAGTGCCACAAACCTACGGCGCCTCTACCTCGGTAATTGCCAATCCCGACCGAGGTATGTACCACTACACCGAGACTCATTACCGCCCCGACGGGTCCGGGTACGTACCGTTAGACGCGGCGGAAATCACCCGGTGGCGCACCCAAGAAAACGTCACACTGGTCTACCGGATCTTTTTCCTGGAGAAATTTGTCACCCAGGACATCATCGACGCCCCCTACCTCACGGCCGTGCAAACTGATCTTTCGGTTGCGAGGGCCGCGGGAGTCAAGTTGGTTGTGCGCTTCGCCTATGCGGACAACTCCCCGGCAGATGCCCCGCCTGCTCGGGTCCTCAGCCACATTCGTCAACTAGTCCCCGTACTCAACGCCAACGCCGACGTGATTTCTACCCTTGAAGCCGGTTTCGTGGGGCAGTGGGGCGAGTGGTACTACACAAACAACTTCGCCAGCGACCCTGCTCGGCCCTGGGTTCTTTCCGACGCTGACTGGGCGGCACGCACCCGCGTGCTGACCACCCTGCTCGATACCACCAACCCGGGCATCTTTATCCAAGTCCGTTACCCGAGCATTAAGCAGCATGTGCTTCCCGACGTCACCGATCCGCGGGCAGCCAGGGTAGGTATTCACAACGACTGCTTCGTGGGGAGCGCTGATGACTACGGCACATTCCCCCAGGTGACGGATCATGCGTGGCTGGCCGAGCAAACTCAGACGGTCCCAATGGGCGGAGAAAGTTGTGCCGTTGACGCCCCCCGCTCGCAGTGGTATTCAGCGAGCGCGGACCTCGCTGAATACCACTGGTCGTATCTGAACGCTGACTTCAACACCAGCGTGCTGGATTCCTGGGGAACCGAGGCGCGCACCGAAGCAGCCCGTCGTCTGGGGTACCGCCTGCGACTCACCGCCGCGTCCCTGCCGACTGCGGCGATCACCGGTGCTGATCTGTCGCTGCACCTCACGCTGACTAACGATGGTTACGCCGCGCCGTGGCGGCCACGTCCAGTCCAACTGGTCATGACCAGCACAACCAACAGCTACACCGTGACCGTTCCTGTCGATGTGCGGGAATTCACTCCAGGTACCGTCGTTGAGCTGCCGTTGACGGTGCCCGCCCCGCCGGAACCCGGGACCTACGCCCTCCACCTGGCCTTTCCGGACCCCTCACCACGGTTGGCCACTCAGCCGGCCTATTCGATCCAGCTCGCTGACACCGGCATGTGGGATTCCACCACCGGATGGAACGACCTGCACCAGAGTGTCGAGGTCAGCGCCGCCCCGGCCGCGGTGATGCCCGCACCCACCGGCCCGGCGGCAACAGCCCCACCCGCCACGACGGTGGCCTCGGCGGCACCACTTCCTACGTCCACACCACTCACCCGACCTACCCCCTCGGCCTCGCAGTCCCCGTCGAGCACTCTGCCGCCGTTTGATCTGCGCACGTTCTGGCTGTGGTTGCTGAGGTTTTTCGGCTTTTGAGCCTCCGCCTTCGGGACTTTGCCCGGCGGGATTGTGCGGTTCAACGCCGTACAGCTGAGGATGTCGGGGGGACGTGTACTTGCATTCGGCCTCGACGGGTTCGCGCCTGGCCTCCATACCGAAGCCCGCCGGATGAAATGGGGCACCACCGTGGGGTATTCGCCCGGGCGAGAGTGTGCTTCGTCGCCCAACGGCATCATCGGGTTGTCCGGGGGTCGTGAACATCAACAGGCTAATTACCGCTCGCCAGCCGTCGTCCGTTCCTCATCACACCCGTCACCGACCGCTGCGGCCGACCCCCGGCAGCACGACTTCACACCAGTGTCATCGTCATCGTTCATGGTCAGGACACCTAGCGGGTATCTCCGCGGACCCGACAGCGGCAGCGGTTTGGGGTGTCAGCCCGCTGGCCCTTCATCGAGTGCTGAGGCCCGGTAGGATCTGCCCCCGATGCTGCATCCAGGCTAGCGAGTCCGTGACACCGTCAGCGAGGCTGCGCTGCGTCGACCACCCCAAGAGGCGATGTGCCTTGTCGCTGCGCGTGTAGCAGCCGATGACGTCACCGGGCCGGGGGGGTGCTTCAACCACCTCCAGTTGCTCGCCGACCGTCGCTTCGAACGCGGCGACGAGTTCCCGCACGGTGGTGCCCTGTCCCGTACCGAGATTGATGATCTCGTGTCCCTGCCCCTGCACGGGTAGTAGGCAGTCGAACTGCTGCAGTGCGGCGACATGGGCCTGCGCTAGGTCCCATACGTGGATGTAATCACGTATTCCGGTGCCATCCCGGGTCGCCCAACCAGTGCCGGTGATCGTGAACGGCCGCCGTTGCTCATAGGCCTGAAGCAGTTGTCCGAGGGCGTGCGATGGGCGGGGTGACTGCAGGCCAGAGCGTAGCCAGGGGTCCGCGCCGACCGGGTTGAAGTAGCGCAACGACAGCACCCGCAGGTCGCCGGCAGCGCTGGCGTCGGACAGGATCTGCTCGGCCATCGCCTTGGTCGCGGCGTATGGGCTTTGCGGGTCCAGCTCCGAGCTTTCGTCCACGGTGAGGTCCTTACCGGGCCGGTAAATGGCCGCGGAGGCGCTGAACAGCAACCGAGAGCACCCCAGCCGATCCAGGTGGCCGAGTAGGTCGATCAGTTTGGATACATTGTTGCGGTAGTAATCGAGGGGTCGCTGCACCGATTCTGGCACCACTATCTTGGCGGCGCAGTGCACCACGTGGCTGATCTGCGGATGCTCGGCGAACACGCGGTCCAAAAGCGGGCCATCAGCAACGTCCCCCACGTAGAGGGGCCGGTCGGCGACGAACTCCCGTCGGCCGGTACTCAGATCGTCAATGACGATGGGATCGATGCCGGCGTCCACACAGGCTGAGGCGATGGTGCTGCCGATGAAGCCCGCGCCACCGGTAATCAAGACCTTCATGGCATACATTCTCCTCGGTGGCCGGTCACGGATGCGCATGACGGCTTGGGGCCACCGGAGGACGGACCAGCGCGGACTGGCTGAGGTCGGCGGCTGAAGCTGCGCGAGACTGACACAACCACACCGACACTACCGGCCGGGGTTGTTGTGCTCTGCTCTTGATGCTGTCGCGTGCAGCGGCAGCCTCGGCGCATTCGGCGGGAGCCAGTTGCTGTGGCTTTAGATGCGCTCGGCGGGGGCCCCGCGTCGGTAGACGACACCCTCATGAGGTTCGAGTGTGACTCGTGTGGGGGCTTGCTGCTCGTCTACGCCGACCATCCCCGCGGGCACGTCGTAGGACATCTTCCGCCGGCGCCGATTGTTGAGGTTCACTGCAGCCCACCCGCCGGTGAATTTACGAGACCAGCCGTTGCCGCGCTGCTGCGGCGGCTCCGTCGGGTCCCCGAGGTCCCAGCGGAGCTGAGGGATGAACGGGGTGACTGAGTAGTCGTCGTGGGCGGTGGCCGTGAACGCCCCCCCGCGCCCACCACCGAAGACCCAAAATGCGGCCAGGCCGTAACAAAAGTTACGGTGCTCGTTCGTGCCGTCGGAGGCGATGCGGAAAATGGTGAGGCCAGGGCCGGTGACCTGCTCGGCCTGAGCGACCGCGGTCGTCGGGTCGAAGTAGTCATCCGGGCCCCAAGCGAGGAACACCTCCTCGAACCCCCCGCCGTAGGCGGCGTGGCGCGCCCAGCGTCCCGGATCGCGACGGGACTCCGCGATGTTCGGTACAAGCATCTTGCCCATCGCGTTGAGCCGGTCGCCGACCTGGGGAATGAACTCATCCAGGGCGCTGCGCAGCTCCGCTATGCCGCGCTCGCCCTCAATGGGAAACTGCAGGCGGTAGTAGTCGTCGAAGATGTCGTTGTCGGCCATCACCCCGTCCCACAGGGTTCCTTCGAGCTCGTCAGCGACGTTGTCACACCAGCGCTCGCGGTACTCCGGCTCCCACACCGCCATCTGCCAGTGCCCGGAGTAGGTGTTCCACTCGATGCGCGACCCGTCGAGGCGGTGCGCGAACCAGTGCTCCCCGGCCTCCTCAGCCTCCTCGTGATCGACACCGGAGGTGAAGATCGAGCCCCGCTCATAGCTGCGGGTCGAGGACAGACACTTGTAGCACAGCACCGTCATGTCCGGGCGCGCTGCCTTGAGCCGGCTGAGGGTGTCGGTCTCCCATGGCTGCAAGATCGCGACCTGGTAGTTGCTGATGGCGAACTCGACCTGCTCAGCGCTCACGGGGGTCCCGTAGCGGATCCAGGCACCATGGGATGTGCTCATAACAGAGGAGATTAGTGTCCGCGGGCCCGGCCCTCTCGACCCGGACTCACCTGCGACCGGTGAGCCTGTGCACCTTGCCGGCTAATTAAGCGCTGCCCTCCTTTCAACGACAAAGGGAGGGGAGGGGTTCTCTTCATCGTTGATGCCCCTTCCTTGAGAGCGTCCCCTGACTCTTGCTTCCTCCCGGCACCGACGCCGGGGAGGACACTGCCGATGACCATGCCGACCCCCGACCGGGGGCAGCTAGGACGTAGACCCAGCCGGGCGCGGGGGGATGCGCCCGGCTGGGTCTACCTTCCGGCCAGCGCTGGGGGGCGCTTGGCCGGGCGACCCAGCCGGGCGGGGGGCGCCGGGCTGGGTGTTCAGGGGATGGACCGCGGGTCAGCCGCCTCGGTGTTCGCTGGTGTAGCGGGCCGGGGAACGCTGCGGGGCCGTCGGATCAAGGGTCCACGGGAGGGCCGAGAGGTGGTCCACCCTCACGTGATCTTCGGAGATCGCCATGAGTTCCGCGACGAGGTCCTGGGTTGGCGCGTTGTTCGGTGCGGCCTGCTGGTCATCCCTCGTCCCGACAGCGGTGCGGGCGGAGGCTGGGATGTTCTCCTCAACCGGGATGGGTTGCTGGCCGCCGTTCTCGATCGTCTCCGCCAACGTCGAGATTGGCAGGCTCCCGAGTTCCTTGTAAAGCCGGTTGTAGGCGCCCATAGCGTCCTCGAGTTGGAAGAAGTTCTCCACCCGACCACGGGCGTTGTGCGCGAAGCGCTCATAAAGGGTGACGTCGCCCATCATCTTCTGCAGCGCGTCGGCCATCCCGCGGACATAGTCGGGGGTGACCAGCAGCCCGCAGGCCTGCCAGGTGCGTCCCCCCGGGGTGGTCAGCGGGTCGTCGATGAGCTGCTCCATGCCGCCCACCGAGGTGCCGACCGTGGGGATGCCCGCGGTCATCGCCTCGAGCACAACGATCGGCTGACCCTCGTTGTAGCTCGACAGGACGAGGATGTCGAAGTCTCCCAGCATTTCCCGCACGTTGACTGTTCCATGGAACGTCATGTAGTCCTCGACGTTGAGTGTGCGGGCCTTCTCCCGGCACATCATGTAATAGTCCGGGAAGTGGTCAGTCGGACCCAGGATGTCGAGGTGGAAGTTAGTTACTCCACGCTGGTGCACGAGAAGGTCGATGGTGGAGATGAGGTCGGACAGGCCTTTGATGGGCACGATTCGTGCGACGTAGACGAGCCGCCACGGCCGAGTGCCCTCAGCGGCGGTCATGATCTCTTCCAGGGCGTGCATGCGCTGCTGGTAAACGCCGTCGAAGTTGCGCACGGTCATCCCGTTGGGGATGATGACGCTTTTCTCGACGGGGGCTCCCAAATCCGCCGCCTCGGTGATCGCCTTGGGGTAGAGGTAGGTGATCGCCTCGGCACTGGGGTAGCTGAACCGCCCCATCTCAATCCACCACGCCATCCAGGCGCGTTCCTGCGCAGTCACGTCGAAATCCCGCCAGGCCTGGGCGTTGAGGGTCAACGCCATGGACCGGTTGAGCATGAGGTTGACCGTGTCCCGCACGTACAGGTTGTGCTCGGTGAGCAGGAACGACGTGTCGTTCTGGCGGGCCGCAGCCGCACCGAGGAGGGAGGCGTAGCCAGTGGTGTGGGCGTGGTAGACCCGCGCCTTCGGCAGGTCCTCGCTCATCACCGCGCACGCCAAGGAGAAGTACTCCCGCAGCAACCAGAATGTGTCGACCAACGGGAGGCCGAGGCCGGTCAGGCGGTCGCGCACCGCGGCCATGAACTCCTTAGTCCCCAGCAGCGCCCAGAGCGGGAAGGTTCGGGTTCGGGGGTTCATCCCCTCGTCGTAGAGGTCCCACATCAGCGACATGTCCCCGGCGAGGATCCCTTCGAGAGCATCGAAGACGCGGTTCACGAGACGGGTGCGGGCCTTGGCGCGCATTCCGAGCATCCGCGGTGTAAGGGTGGTGAAATCCTCCCGGTGCTCGCTCATGGACAGGTACACCGGCCGAACCCACTTGACGTTGGCGGGCATCCCGTAAAGGTCTTCGTTCGGGGCGTTGGAGTCCCAGGTGATGTGGAGGATGCCGAAGGTCAGGTCCTGGTTGCCCACGACGATGTCGTGCACGACCGCGGAAACCCCTCCCTTGAGATAGGGGTAGGTCGACTCCATGACGATCGCGACGTCGACGTCGTGGTAGTCCTGATCGGGGCGGGGCACAAGTGTCTCCTTCGACGGCAAATCACGCTCGGGTAAAAGCTGCGCGTAGTAGGTGTGGCGATGCGGTTGTGGCGGCGGGGGGTGCCGGGGCGTGGGGGTGAACCTCACCAGGCGGTGGCGTGGCGCCAGAACAAGGAGTACTCCGAGGAGCGCCAATGTTTCAGACAGCTATGCAGCGCCCAGCCGAACACGAAGAGCTCCAGGCCGATGAGCCAGGCGTAGAGCGTTGCCCCGGCCGGCAGGATGAAGAATGCCCCCGCGCAGATCGCGAGGTGTGCCGAACTGAGCAGCTGGGCCTCGGTCGTGGCGCCGATGTAGTCAAGCTTGTAGCACAGCAGGGTTGTCATGAGAAACAGCCAGGACGCCACAGCGATCGTCGCTACCAGAGCCACGGAGATATCAGTGTGGACGCTGATCGCGTAGGTGATGAAGAAGCCGAGGACTGCACCGATGAACGCGGTCCGGGATATCGAGGTCTCCACGACCGTGGCGAGCGACCGGGAGCGTTCCACCATGGTTGCGTGGGGCTCGTTCTCCATCGCAGCCCGCAGGGTGAGTACACCCCGGTCGAAGGCCGGAGCCAGGCGCACGAAGTAGTAGTTGTAGGCGAGAACGGCGGGAAGCACCGCGATGAACACGGTGGTGACCGCGAACTTTCCGCTTGTGGCGAGGAAAAAGAACAACAGGTGTGACCACAGCACCGCGCCGAGCAACACACCGCGGCCCACGTCGGCGGCGACGTCGCGGGGATCAAGGTGGACTAGTCTGCGCATCCGCATCAAATCATGCCGCAGCGGCAGCAGTTGCGTGGCGAGGCCCGCAAGCGGCGGGAGAAACCATGCCATCGGGAAGAGGAACAGCGCGCCTGCGTAGGCGATCCACGCCGCAGCCCACTGAAGCCGGTTGCGCCCGATGTTCGCCAGGATAAGGGACTGGGCGAAGGCCATGTGCAGTAAGCACAGCAGAATGTAGGCAGCCACACCCCTGATCGACCACCGCATCACTAGCTCCACCGGGATGGCGAAGACCAGGAGTGCCGGTGCCGTCTGCAGGAATGCCGACGGCCACACCTCGCAAAACCGGGTACGGATCGTGGGCAGATCCCCGCTGGGCATGAGGTGGCCCACGGCACGGTAGAGCGGTAGACACACCGCCATGCTCAACCAGGGCACGGTCAGCGAAGACGCCAGCAGCAACGTCGTGAGCCCTACCCCGCCGACGCGCGCATCGGCGATCCGGCTCACAGCGATGGGGAAGATGAAGGTCAACAGCAGCACCGGGGACAGGTGCAGCACCATCTCCACCGTCGGGCGCACGCTGAGTCGACGCCAAACACCTGCGCGGTGCGGTCGTTGGGCGATGTGATGGGCGATGATCCATGCCGCAGCGGACAACGCGGACAACGCGAGCGCAACACGAGTCAGCACCATCGTGTTACCCGCCAACAGCGGCACGAGCACAGTCGCAACAAGCAGAACGGCGGTTGCCGCGGGCAGTGCACCGAAGCGGGTGCGGGACAGCTGAGACGTGGACACGTGAACTCTTCCGTATAGGGGCGCCCGTGAGCGGGGCCAAGAAGTGATGTAGGGGCCGAAGGTTTGCGACACCCCACCCGCGGTAAGGCATCAAACGTCGCGTCGCCAAGCCGACGCCCACCCGCATACCATTAAGATCAAACGGATGCATCAGTAATGAAGCGTTACGCAACGCCCGAGTCAATTTTCCCCATTGATCGGAAACTCAAACCCGCCCCCGCGCTCCCCGTTACCCCTGCAAGCCCTTCTTACGTTAGAGGGTTTTCGAGTCAAAGTCGATGCTCACTTCCGCGAACTTTTGTGAAAGGCGTCACCGTCACGGTATTGTTACTGAGTGCAACGTTATGAATACACCGCGTCGTCTACGAACTGCCTGTTAGGTATCGGGCACGGAGAGTGAAACGTCGGAGTTGTTTGTATCTTGCCCTATTGATCATCACGGGCTATTTATTGCTATTCACCCAAACCGCTCACAACCAAGATGATGGTGAACGCAGAGTTGTAAGGCGATTACAAAAAGTGACCACCTTAAAGCTGCAGAAGGTGGCATGTGAGTCTCCAGCGCTTGGTACGGCGACTCGAGCGTCACGCTGGACGCGGTGCTCACCGCAGAGTGTTCGCCACCCCCGACTACGCGGCGACGATCAAATACGGCCATCTTTGACGAAGCGCTGCACTCTCACTGGACTATGTCAGCGTCACGGCTGCCTACCCCACCGTCATGCCACCGTTCGCGATGGTGATCCGCTGGCCGGGGTAGACGAGGTCGGGGTTGTAACCGATCACTGCCTTGTTCGCCTCGTACAGTGCGCCGTAGCCATGCATGTGGAACCACAAAGCAATCTTGCTCAGGTTGTCTCCGGGAACGACCGTGTAGGTGATCGGCCCGGCAAGGGATCCGCTTGCGGCCGCAGGCATCGGCCCAGCGAGAGAAGTACTCCCGGCCATAGGGGGCGGTGGAGCCGGGCTCGATCTGGGCACAGTCGAGGGAGGGGTGGTTGCTGTCGTTGGACTGCTCGGCGCGCTGATCGCGCCCGATCCCCCAGCAATATCGGGCGCGGAACTATGGAATGGATTGATCAAACCCAAACCGAGCAGCACCACAATCGCTGCATCGGCGAACACGATGATTAACCACGTGCTGCGCTGTTTGGCTGATCGCATCCCTGCCACCTCCCCGTCCGACACAGCGGCGACTTACTACCGGGCGAGGACGACCTCGCTTTAACTCAACGTAACTCCGTTGTCCTAATGGTAGACCCAATCTGTCGAGTGCGTCGGACGATCTTTGGTCGCCGACCGCGTTGCATGGAGGTGTTGGGGGGTTCGATGTGGGCACGGCCATGCCCCGCTCGACCGAGGGACGTCTAGCCTAGCGAAATCGGAAGGTCGCGGTCTTTTGGCATCATTCACATGCCAGAGATGGGCTGCGACGCAGAGTCATACCCAATGACACGTTGTAACCATCCCCGGGTTCACCGCCGTCATCGAGGTTGACTCGGCGAATGGTCCCCTTGGTAGCGGGACTTCATTCCCGCTAGGGAACGTTTTCGAGTTGTGGTCCGGGGTGTGATGTACCAACCTCGCCCCTGGACGCATTGATGCCCGCCTTCGACGCAGCCGCTTGCGGTTCGTTCTGAGGCCCACGGCATCCGCGAACGAGGAGAGGCGTGATGGCTGATTATGTGAATGTTCTTGGCGCGAGACTGCGCGATGTCCGCCAGCGTGAGGGGCTGTCCTTGCAGCGGGTGGAGCAGCGGTCGGGAGGCCGGTGGAAGGCCGTGGTGGTGGGCTCCTACGAGCGTGGTGATCGGGCGGTGACCGCGCAGAAGCTGGCGGAGCTTGCCCGTTTCTACGGGGTGCCGATGAGTGAGCTGGTGCCGCCGGATGATCTCGGCTCCGACGATGGTGTGGCCACCCCCATCGTGCTCAACCTCGATCGTCTCTACCAGCTGCCCCGTCGAAAAGCCGGACCGGTGGCCCGTTACGCCGCGGATATCGCGCACCGGCGAGGGGAGCACGGAACATTACTGACGATCCGGTCCACCGACATCGACTCGATGGCCGATCTTTGCGCCATCTCACCCCCGGAGCTCGTCGCCCGGTTGGTGTCGTGGGGCGTGCTTGCGCCGCGTGTGGCGTAAGCCTTGACGAGGGCCGAGGGGCGGCTTGCGTTAATCCTCGGTGTCGTACACGAACACGGTTCGGGGTTGACCACACGTGCGCTACACGGCGGTGCTCCACGCCAACGTCCCTACACACTTACTGACATCCTGCGGCGCCGGGCGGAAGCCGGGTTTGTCCGCCCGCTGGGGTTCACCGAAGTTCTCGCGGAGACCGCGCACCCGCTCCCACCTTCACCTCGACGTCGAGAGTCCCGCTTCCACGATCGGCACGCCGTGATGGATCTGTTCTGCACCGACGCCCGTCGTGACAGGTTGGGAGGCACTCGTTGAGTCCATCGACCTCCCCGATCCCCGGGGGACCGCCGCGTCGTCGCTGCCACTGTCGTGGGTGGGCAGATGAGGGGATGTGTTCGGATGAGTAACCCACAACCCCGGTGCGGGGAAACCGAAGTGCCGCCGACTGAGCGGCGGACTGTGCAGTTTCGCCATATTCTGCGGGTGCGTGAGTTTCGGTGGCTGTGGCTGGCGGACATGCAGTCGCTGGTCGGGGACCAACTCGCCCGGGTCGCGCTCTCGGTGCTGGTATTCGACGGGACAGGGTCAGGACTGCTGACAGCCGGTGTTTACGCGCTGACTTATCTGCCGGCGCTGCTGGGCAGCATCCTGCTCGGAATGCTGGCCGACCGGATGCCGCGGCGAGCTCTGCTGGTCGCGGGTGATCTGGTCCGCGCGGTGCTGCTGGCCGTGATGGCCCTGCCCGCAGTGCCATTAGGTGTCATGGCCGGGCTGCTGGTGGTGGCGGTCGTGGTCGGGACCCCGTGGAAGGCTGCGGAGTCGGCGTTGGTCGCCGACATCCTCGAAGGCGAGGGATACGCACTCGGCGCCGGGCTTCGGGCCGCGACCACCCAGGGTGCCCAGCTACTCGGCTTCGCCGCCGGTGGCGCGGTGGTGGCACTTGTCGGCCCGCGAACCACTCTGGGCATCGACGCGGCCACTTTCGTGATATCGGCGGTCCTGATTCGACTCACGGTGCAGCACCGCCCCGCCGTGCACAACCGTGAGCCTGCCGGTCACGGCGGCGCCCGCCGGTGGTTCGGCGATCTCGGCCTGGTCTTCGGAGACCAGCAGCTGAGGTCACTGCTCGGTTTGGCGTGGCTAGCCGGGCTGTTCGTCGTCCCCGAGGGCCTCGCGGCCCCCTACGCCGCCGACCTAGGCGGAGGCCCATCAACGGTCGGGCTGCTGCTGGCCGCAGGCCCGGCCGGTGTGTTGCTCGGCTCGTTGCTGTTTGTTCGGTTACTACCCAACCAGGCCCGTACCGCCCTGGTAGGGCCGCTGGCCATGGCGGCCGGAGTGCCACTGCTGTTCTGCGCCCTGCACCCAGACCTGCCCGTGACGATGGTGCTGTGGGCTGCGTCCGGAGTGTGCTCGGCCTACCAGGTGCAGATCGTCGTTGAGTACGTCAGCGCAGTGCCGAACCGCCAGCGCGGCCACGCAATCGGGGTGGCTTCCGCTGGCCTGCTCGCGGCGCAGGGCATCGGCCTCCTCGCGGGCGGATTCCTCGCCCAGGCGTGGACCGTGCCGGCGGCAGTGGCCTCCGCCGGAGCGGCAGGCATCGTGCTCGCCACAGTCCTGGCAGCTGGACGTTCCCGCCGCATGCGGCACGCCCGGACCACAAAGCGAACTGTGACCGCCGCCGAACCAGGACAGCCCGAATAACACATCCCGTCCCGCTAGAGCTATGCAGACAGTGCCTTACCAGGCGCCGTTGAAAGTGCGCCCAGCGGCAGACTAGACAACCGACGCAGCACACCAGTGGTGTGGGGGCGGTGGGGCTCAGCCCCAGTCGAAACCTCGCTTCATGGCACTCACCTCATCTCCTGCTCGGGTCGGGCACAGCACGTGGGGGCGGTGGGGCTCAGCCCCAGTCGAAACCTCGCTTCATGGCACTCACCTCATCTCCTGCTCGGGTCGGGCACAGCACGTGAGGGCGGTGGGGCTCAGCCCCAGTCGAAACCTCGCTTCATGGCACTCACCTCATCTCCTGCTCGGGTCGGGCACAGCACGTGAGGGCCGTGGGGCTCAGCCCCAGTCGAAACCTCGCTTCATGGCACTCACCTCATCTCCTGCTCGGGTCGGGCACAGCACGTGAGGGCCGTGGGGCTCAGCCCCAGTCGAAACCTCACTTCGGTCGATCATTCCTGTAGCGTTCGACCAGCGCCGTTAGCAGCCAGACGTCGCGCACCATCCCGGAGACGGTTTACCGAACGCGACGAAAAGGGGGACAGCTAATGATCGCCCAGATCGGTGCGGGCGATAGTGCACGGCCCTCGTTGGTCGGCAGGGTTCTCCGCTGGCCGCTGTGGGCGATGCCCCGACTGGCGCTGTGCTACATCCTCGCCGTCGAGTTGGTGACCTTGGTTCTGATGGGCGTGACGCTCGCGCACACCCACATCACAGCCACCGATTTCGGTCGCTTCGCTGTGCTCGGTGGCTTGAGCATCTTCTACGCCGAGGCCGCTGATCGCGTCGAGCGATTCAAGCGTTACCTCGGTAGCGATCGGATCTGGTCCAATCACACCTCGGTCTGGGCGTTCGCTGGTGTGTTGCTGCTGCCAGCGGCTTTCGCCGCGGTGCTCGTGGTGGTGGTTTACGCCCATTACCTATTGCTCGGACACCGGCGCCAATCCGCGCGGCCCCACCGGGTTGTGTTCGTCGCCGCCACGATGGTGCTGGCCACTTTCGCGGCCTCCGGTGTCCTCGGCCTCCTCGGTGTCGATGGGCTGAGTAGCGGCCTGACTGCAGCGCTCGCCACCGTGGGCGCCTTCGTGATCTTCCCGATGACCAACCTGGGGGTCCTGATCAGCGGCCGAGCGCTGGCCGCGAAGACGACGCGGATTTCTTCGCTGTTGCCCGATCGGGACACCGT
>JAABUY010004798.1_pt1 | contig 13922 bp, 12 predicted proteins | sample 5560271 | NCBI WGS metagenome assembly JAABUY01 (sample SAMN10711886, study PRJNA513374) | rock metagenome | isolation source: Antarctica rocks | place: Antarctica: Victoria Land, University Valley
CGGGACGGCTACCGCGTCTGCCGGCCGACCGGGTGCCCGCCGACCGCGGTGGCGCGGTCCGCATCGAGTCGCGAGCCCGCCCCAGGATCGCTGTCAGCGCAGCGATGTCCGCGCGGTCGAGCGGGTCCAGCAGCAGCCGGCGGACGACCTCGACGTGGCCGGGCAGTACGCGCCGGATCAGCCCGCGGCCGGCCGCCGTGATCGTGACGGTGGTGCTCCGCTCGTCCTGCTCCGACGGCGCCCGGATGACGAGGCCGGGTTCGCCGTCCAGTTCGCCCACCAGGCAGGGGCGATCGTCGTCGCGACCGCCAGCGCGCGCAGCGCCGACGCGGTCCGGGCAGCGGGCGCGGACCAGCTCGTCGACTACACCTCGGCCGACCTGACCACCGCGGTCGATCCGGTCGACGTCGTCCTCAACCTGGTCTCGGCATCCGAGCCCGACATGACGGTCCTGCGCTCGCTCGTGGTCCCCGGCGGGATACTGGTGAGCACTGCTTCTCCTGCGTCGCCCGACAGCGCCCGCGGCGTCCGGGCGGCCAATGTGCAGGTGCGCAGCGACGCCACCCAGCTGGCCGCGATCGTGGCAAAGGTTGATGCCGGTGAGGTGGGGGTAGACGTCAGCTCCACCCACCCGCTCGCCGAGCTGGCTCGGGTCCACGAGCAGAGCGCCGCGGGCGCGACTCGCGGCAAGGTCGTCCTGGTCCCGGAACCGGCCCGATGAGCTTCCCCCCGCGCCCCGACGCTGCCGCCACCGGATCGCTGCCACGGCAGGGGTTCGTCCTCGCCCCCGACGAGGGCGACCCGTGGTGGTGGCTCGGCTCGCTGAACCTCATCAAGGTTCCCGGCAGCGCTACCTCCGGTGGCCTGGACATCGTCGAGCACCGGGTTCCCGCCGGCTACGCGCCACCGCCGCACGTCCACGCGCGCCAGGACGAGGTGTTCTACGTCCTGAACGGGCAGTTCACCGTCCGGTGCGGGGAGCGGACCTGGCAGGCCGGCGCGGGCTCGCTGGTGTTCCTGCCCCGCGGGGTCCCGCACGGGTTCGCCGTGTCCGGCGACGCGCCGGGCCGGGCCCAGCTGATCAACTCCCCGGCCGGGTTCGCCGAGGTCGTCCGCGGGCTCGGCGAGCCGGCGACCGAGCTGGCGCTGCCCGGGCCGGACGTGCCAGTGCCGGACCCCGAGCGCATCACCGCGGTTGCCGCCGCCCACGGCATCACCCCGCCACCGGCTCCGTGGCTTCGTACGGTCCGGTCATGACTGCGCAGGCGCTGCGCTACCGCTGGACGCAGCACGAGTTCATCCGTGCCGCGACGGCTGGCGTCTTCGACGAGCGGGTCGAGCTCGTCGACGGGGAGGTCTGGCCGGTGGTCATCGGCGACTGGCACGGCCCGACGACGATGCGCTGCGCTCACCTGCTCACCGTCGACGACGTCGTGGTCACGCAGGAGTCGCTGGCGACCGGTGACTCCCTGCCGGGCCCCGACTTCTGGGTCCGGTCCACACTGGCCGAACCGACAGCCAAAGTCTCGCCGCGGTTGAGCCGCTGGGCAGCCGACGACGTTCTGCTCGTCGTGGAGGTGTCCGATGAGACGGTCGTTGTGGATCTGAATACCAAGTCGCGGTTGTACGGCGCAGCGGGTTACCCCGTCTACTGGGTCATCACCCGCGAGGCTGTGTTCGAGCACACCCGACCCGACGCCGACGGCTACCGCTCGGTCGTCCGCTATCGGCCGGGGGACCGGATCCCCGTTCCCTACGCCGACACCTCGGTGGCGGTGGGGGACCTCGTCGGCCCCGGCTGAGCCGGGCCGACCGGGGTTCGACAGGTTGGACGCCCACGACGTCAGGGTGCAGCACCCATCGACGCCTTCGATCGGCCGGCTGTTATCGTGTCGGCAACACGGCCAGCCCCTCTGCCCGCTTCGGCGGCCACGGGCTGGTTTTCTGTTCGCCGGGGAGTCCATGGCCACCACGTACACCAAGCCGCACCTGACCGTGCCCGAGCAGGTGCAGCTGTTGTCCAGTCGCGGCATGGCCATCCCGGATCGGTCGTCTGCCGAACGCTGGCTCGGCGTCATCGGCTACTATCGGCTCAGCGGGTACTGGTACCCCTACCGGGTCCGGCAGCCGGGCTCGGGCGTCCGTGCCGACCAGTTCACGCCTGGCACCTCCCTGGACCAGGTCGTCGCGCTGTACGACTTCGATCGCAGGTTGAAGCTGCTCGTCCTCAACGCGCTCGAACGGGTCGAGATCGCCATGCGCTTCCGCGTCGGTTACACCCTCGGTCGCCGCGGCGCCTACGCCCATCTCAGTCCGACCAATCTGGACGGCGCGTTCACCCGGTCCCGGCCTGGGAGGAACAGCACTTACGACACCTGGCTCCGCAAGACCGGTGCTGCTCAAGCCAGCTCGCACGAGGACTTCGTCGAGCACTTCCGGACCAAGTACGACGGTCGGCTGCCGGTCTGGGTCGTGACCGAGATCCTCGACTTCGGGTCCCTGTCCTTCCTGTACGCCGGGCTCAAGCGACTGGACCGGGACGAGATCGCCCACGAGCTCGGGGTCTCGGACATGTCCGGCGCAGGCGACGGAGCGGCGCTACGCAACTGGATGCAGGTCCTGAACTACCTGCGCAACGTCGGTGCCCACCACTCCCGGCTGTGGAACCGCAACATGACTGTCCAGCTGACGGTTGCGCCGCTCAGGCACAATCCAGCGTTACGTCACCTGACGACAGGCCCCGACGCAGGGCGGTTCCGTGTCTTCGGCGCGCTGTGTGTCGTCAACTTCCTGCTCGACCAGGTCTCCCCGGGGCACCGTTGGGCGCAGCGAGTCCGAAGGCTGGTCGAGACCGGCCTACCGCCGTCCGGTCGGTCGCCGTCCGAGATGGGCATGCCGGAGGGGTGGGCCTCGCTGCCGATGTGGAAGCCGAGCCCCTGCCCGCGGGCCGGCTGAACCTCGCGCTCACCGACCCGGATCCCGACGACGGGATAACCGAACTGGACACCACTGAGCCCGACGCGGCCGTGGCCGCCGTCGCCGGGGTCGAGGCCGTCGTCCATCTCGCGGCGAACCCGAACCCGGCGGCGGACTGGACGTGCTGCCGGGGCCCAACGTCGTCGGGACGGTGACCGTCGCGCAGGCGGCGGCTCGCGCCGGTGTTCGCCGGCTCGTCCTGGCAAGCAGCCTGCACGCGGTGTCCGCGATGCCCCGGCAGGCCCAGGTCCCGACCCGATGACGCCCCGCGCCCGGGCAACCTCTACGGGTCGACAAATGCGTGGGCCGAGGCGGTCGGCGCCTGGGCCGACGTGCGCGGGTCCGTCGTCGCGAATGGTACCTCGGCGAACACCTGGTGCCGCGCCGAGCTGGACAGCACCCGGCGAGCGATCGGCTACCACCCCCTCGACGACTCCTGGGCGGACTGAGCTCGGGCCGTCGGTCGGGCGAGCCGTCAGCGGGGGATCCCGGTCGCGCCCCTGTCACCCGCTTGGCCGCGGGAGCACGGGACAGCGCGATTGAGGTGGCGCGTGACTGAGGCACTGCGCCGGGTCAGTCGGTGACGACCTCGATGGGGCAGCGGGGTCCTGACGACCGAGCCAGCCCCCCGTCGAGGGTGAATAGCGGGCACCCGAGCGCTTCGGCCAGTGCGACGCAGGCGTCGTACGGCGTGACGTTGGCTCGCAGCTCGAAGGCGCGTCGCATCAGCGAGCGCATCAGGACTCGGCTCATCGGGAGGCCGACCAGATCAGTGACGGCAGCCTCGAACCTCGGCTCGTCGAGCGAGCCGGCCAGCCACCGACGTCGCACGACGGACGCGGTCTCGACGTCGACGAGGTCGGGGGCGGTGATCCGTTGCTCCCGGCGGAGCAGTGCTCGCGCGGTTCGACCGGCCGCGTCGTCGTCACCGACCACGTTGGCGACCACCGACGCGTCGACGACGATCACCGGGCGGATCGCTCGGCCGCCAGGTCGGTGACAGCCTCGGCGCCGACCCGACCGCCCGAGCGACTCTCGATCCGCTGCAGAACATCGTCCAGCGTGGGCGTTTCGACGAGCTGGGTCAGTTGACCGGCGAGGTAGTGCTGGAGGGACTGCCCACTCGCCGCCGCCCGCCGGACCAGCTCGCGGTGCACCTCGTCGGGAAGGTCACGGACCAGCACACTTGCCATGCTTGCATTATGAAAGCGGTGGCCGGATCCGGCAAGGAGCGATAGCGGTGGCCGGTGAGCAGGACGACCGGGTTGGACGCCGACGACGTCAGGGTCGGATGGCACCCCTCCACGCCGAGCGTGCGCCGCGGCCGCCGGTCGGCATCGCGCGTGTCAGGCTCGGCAGATAGGGCGAACAATCCATCTTGAGATCGCCGGGCCGGACGCGAGTGCAGGGTCCATCGGTGCCGCCGACGTCGCCCGTAACGTCCTCGCGTTCGAGAAGGCGCTTGGACGGGCCGCCTACCTGGCGCTCCGCCGCCGACGCCGAGCAGTGACCGGGCGACACCCCGCAGCTGTCGAGCGCGCATCCAGAACCCGTTGGGTGGGCGAGCGGGCCGGTAGTTTCGACAATGTCCTCGAGCTGGCGGACACAGCGCCGACCGACGAGGACATGCTCGAGCTCCCAGTCCAGAATCTGAGCGAGGCAGCCTTCGACGAGGTCGTCCGTTTTCTCCTCGACCCCGACGAGAACTGGGATGCCGCACTGGGGGCGGCCGTTGACGAATGGTCGACCGAGTTGGAAATCGGGGGCCGGACGACGAGCGTGACAGTCGGTTCTGCGGACGGCTCGGGACCACAGGCCGCCCTCGACGCAGGCGTCCGAGCGAGAGTCCGGGTACTGCTGACAACTGGCCTGGCGAACCGCGACGGCATGCTCACCGGGGTGCTGTTCAAGGCTGACTTCGAGCGGCGGATCGCCTCGGTGCGGCTTTCGGACGACGCCGTCGTCCAAGTCGACTTCGGCCCGATGCCGGACCCGGAAGTCCAGAATGCATTACGGGAACACGCGGGGCTGGAAGGGCTGCTGAGCTATGACCCCTCGACCGGGCAGGCCGTTCGACTCCGCCTACGTTCGGTGAACAGGTCAGCCGAGTCGTTCCTCGGCCCGGCGGGCATCCCGTTCACCGCGTCGTTGTCCGTGGACGAGCTGGCGGCACGTCAGGGGGTGACCACCGCGCCCAGACCGGACGAGTTGGTTGACACCGAACTGACCGACGACGATCGTGCTGCCCTCCTTGCCGCAATGTCCCGGAAGTGACGCCGGGTCACGAGGTCCTTGTCGTCGACTCGGACGTCGTCAGCTACCTCCGGCTCGGCAAAGATCGGGTGGCCGCCGACTGGTTCCGCACGGAGACCCGCGATGCACGTCCCGACCTGGTCGTCGTCCACCCGAGTCGACGGGACGATCAGCGCGCTTGACGGTGCCGGTCGGGATCGGCCGACGACAGCGCTGATTCCGGCGAGTGTCGCCCCGTAGAGGCGCCAGGGCCCCGGGGCACCGGGATGGCCGGCCGCGGATCCGTCACAGGTCCCTGCCGTCCCGTTCCCGCCCTGGCCGGTCGCGTAGCTCGGAGTAGCGGGGTGCCATCGACTCCATCTGTTCCAGAACGAGCTTGATGGCGCCGGGCTGCTTGTCCGGCGGGTAGTCGTACTTGACCAGCAGCCGCTTGATGGACGAGCGGAGCTTGGCGCGGACGTCGTCGCGGACGGTCCAGTCGGTGCGGACGTCGCGCTGCATCACGGCGACCAGCTCCCGGGCGATCTGGGCGAGCACCCCGTCGCCCTGCACCTCGACGGCGGACCGGTTCTGCGACACCGCGTCGAAGAAGGCCAACTCGTCGACGTCCAGCGGTGGCACGAAGCTCGCGCCCCGATTGCCCTCTGCGGCGACCTCCTTGGCCAACTCGACCAGCTCAGCGATCACCTGGGCCGACGTCAGCTGCTGGTTCGTGTACTTGGTCAGCAGCTCGTTGATCCGGTCGGAGAAGGCCCGCGCGCGGACGGTGTTGTGCCGGGTCGCCTTGGCGGACTCCTCGGCAACCAGCGCCCGCAGCGCCTCGATCGCCAGATGCGGGTTGGTCGCGTGCTGGGCGCGGTCGACGAAGGCGGGGCTGAGGTCGGCCAGCGATGGGCGCGGCATCCCCGCGGCGGTGTAGATGTCGAGCACCTCACCCGACGCGGTCGAGCGGGCGATCAGCTCCGCGAGCAGCCGGCGGATGTCGGCGGGGACGGGCTCGCCGCGGGCCTGGCGCTCTTCGGCGTCGTACTTCGCCATCCAGATGCGGACCTCTTCGTAGAACCGTGCCTCGGGCTGGCGTTCGGCCAGCGTCGCCGACCCCGAGCACAGCGCCCACGCGCGTGCCAGTTGCCCGGACAGCTCCCGGTACCGGTCGGCCAGTGTCTGCTCGCCGTCGTCGACCTGGTTGCCGGGAGTCGTCGGGCTGCGCAGGTAGTTGACGGTCGAGTAGCCCGCTTGGAAATAGGCCTTTGCTCCACCCGCGCGAGCGAGCGCCCGCCAGTCGTGCCCCGCGAGCATCGCGCTCAGCGCGTCCAACAGGTCCAGGGTCGCGGTGACCGCCTCGTCGATGCTTCGCCCGACCGGCTTCTCCTGCTGGTCGGTGGCGGTGTACTCCGACAGCGCCCGCTGCAGGTTGTCGGCCAGCGGCGCGTACCCGACCAGCAGGCCGTCGGGTTTGCCGAGGTAGGTGCGGTTCACCCGGGCGAGGGTCTGCATCAGCAGTGCTCCCTTGAGCGGTCGGTCCAGGTAGAGGGTGTGCAGCGGCGGGGAGTCGTAGCCGGTCAGCATCATGTCCTTGACCAGGACGATCTCCAGCTCGTCGGCCGGGTCACGCAGCCGCTTCTTGATGGTGGCGTTCTGGGAGTCGCGGCGGACGTGGTCGGCGATCGGCGGGGCGTCGGATGCGGTGCCGGAGTAGACGACCTTGATGCGCCCCTTCTCCAACTCCGGTGAGTGCCAGTCCGGGCGCAGCCGGGTGATCGCCGTGTAGAGCCGGGCGCAGATGTCGCGGGTCGCACAGACGATCATCGCCTTGCCGGGCGCCTCGATGAACGTCCGCATCCTGCCGCTGCGGTTCTCCCAGTGGGCGACGAGGTCCTCGGCGAGCGCCTGGACCCGCTCGGGTGCGCCGTAGACCGCGTTGACCACCGCCACGGTCTGTTCCAGCCGGGCACGCTCGGCGTCGTCCAGCCCGATGGTCGCCTCGTCGGCGGCTGCGTCGAGCATCGTGTCGGTCACCTGCTCGGACAGCGCGACCCGGATGAGCCGCGGCTCGAAGTAGACCGGCACGGTGGCGCCGTCCGCGACGGCCCGGGTCAGGTCGTAGACGTCGATGTAGTCACCGAACACGCCCCGGGTGTCGCGGTCGGCGAACGAAACCGGTGTGCCGGTGAAGGCGATCAGCGTCGCGTTGGGCAGCGCGTCCCGCAGGTGGCGGGCATATCCGTCCAGGTCGTCGTAGTGGCTGCGGTGTGCCTCGTCGACGACCACGATGATGTTGCGACGGGCCGACAGCAGCGGATGGTCCTCGCCGCCCTCCCGCTCGGACTGGCTGAGGCCGAACTTCTGCAGCGTGGTGAAGTAGATCCCCCCGGTGGTCCGACCAGACAATTCGGCACGCAGCTCGGACCGCCGCCGGACCTGCTTGGGCTCGTCGGGCAGCAGCAGGCTGTGGTCGAACGCCTCATACAGCTGCCCGTCGAGCTCGTTGCGGTCGGTGATGACGACGACGGTCGGGTTCCGCAGCTTCGGGTGCCGGATCGCCAGGTTGGCGTACAGCTCCATCTCCATGGACTTGCCGGAGCCCTGGGTGTGCCAGACGACGCCTGCCTTACCGGTGCTGTCGACCGCCCGCACGGTGCTGGCCACGGCCTTGGTGACAGCGAAGTACTGATGGGGCTTGGCGATCCGCTTGGCCAGGCCCTCGGCGCTCTCGTCGAAGGCGGTGAACGACCGGGTGAGCTGCAGGAACCGCTCCTGGTTGTAGAGCCCGTACAGGGCGATCTCGAGGGGACTGTCCAGTTCGCTGCCGTTCCCGGGGGTCACCGGCCGGCCGTCGTCGTCGACGTTCCACGGGGAGAAGTGGTTGAACGGGGTGAACGGCGTCCCGTACCGGGCGGTGATCCCGTCGGAGATGAGGGTGAAGACGCAGAACCGGAAGGCGAGCGGGAACTCGCGCAGGTAGGTCTGCAGCTGGGCGTGCGCGGCCGCGAGATCGGCGTGTGCGCTGCCGGCCCTCTTCAGCTCGATGATGCTGACCGGGAGGCCGTTGCAGTAGAGAACCACGTCGAACCGGCGACGGAACTCCCCGCGGACGATGGTGACCTGCCGGGAGACGAGCCAATCGTTCTGCTCCGGATCGGTGCTCACCAACCGGATCGTCGGGGTGTTCTCGTGGCCGTCGTCCTCGACGTAGTTGATGCCCCGGAAGCCGTCGACCATGCAAACGTGCATCCGCCGGTTCTCGGTGATCGCGTCCTGCGACGTGGGCGCGACGATCGCGGCGAGGGCCTGCTGCAGGTACTGCCCGGGAACGCCAGGGTTGAGTCGGCGCAGCGCGTCCAGTAACCGGGCGGGGAGGACCAGGTCGTCCCAGGCTGTGCGTTCGCCGCTTCCCGGAGCGACGCTCTCGCCGGGGGCCGACGTCCAGTCGAGCTCGCCGAGGGTCTCGACCGCGAGCAGTTCCCAGTCCGCCTCGGACATCGTGGTGGCGCTCATGACGGGTGCTCCGGTGGGTCGGCGAGCTCGGCTTCGAGCTCGGAGATGCTGGGCAGACTGGGCGCGATCTCAGCAGGGATGCTGGTGGTGATGGCTTTCGTCCACTCGGCGACGCCGATCGGTCCGACGGAGTTCCGCAGCGCGTACTCGGCGACCACGTTGTCCTTCGACTTGCACAGGAGCAGCCCGATCGTCGGCTTGTCGTCAGGATGGGCGAGCACGTCGTCTATGGCGGCGATGTACATGCCGAGCTGTCCGAGGAAGCCGGGCTCGAAGTCGACCGCCTTGAGCTCGACGACCACATAGCGCCGTAGCCGCACGTGGTAGAAGAGCAGGTCCGCGTAGAACTCGCTGTCCCCGATGTCGAGGCGGACCTGTCGGCCGAGGAAGGCGAACCCTTGACCGAGGGCAAGCAGGAACTGCTGCACGTGGTCGACGAGGCCCTGTTCGAGGTCGCGTTCGCGACGGGTGTCGGTTTGGGCGAGGAAGTCGAACACGTAGGGGTCGCGCGTTGCCTGCTGCGCGAGGTCGGAGTCGCCGGGCGGCAACGTGACCGCGAAGTTGGTGACCGCCTTGCCCGACCGCTCACGGAGCTGGGTGCCGATCTGGTAGACGAGGACATCCCGGCTCCAACCCTGCTCGATGGCCGCCGCGGAGTACCAGAGCCGTTGCTCGGCGTCCGGGAGCTTCTCCAGCAGGGCGAGCTGGTGGTACCAAGGCAGTTGTGCAAGCCGGCCTTGCACAACCTCCCGGTCCGGCCAGGCGGCGGCGAACGCCCGCATGTACTTGAGGTTGCGCGGCGAGTATCCGTGGCCGTCGGGGAACCGCTCGCGCAGATCCACCGACAGCCGGTCGATGACCCGGGTGCCGTAGCCCTCCTCGTCCTGCCGGTCGATGATGTCCCGCCCGATCGCCCAGTACGTCCCGATCAGCTCGTTGTTGACCGCGGAGACCGCCCGCTGCCCCCCCGTCGCGACCCGCGCCGACACCGAGTCCAGCAGCGCCGGATACCAGCCTGGCATCGTCCGGCGCCCCGGTCTCGGCGTCGTCACGTCGAGCGCCGGCCGCCCGTCCTCCCGAGGTGTCCAGTCGCCGCTCATACCGCGTCGCTCACCGTCTTCTCGGCGTCCCGAACCCTCATCCGCCCCGACATCAGGTGCGGCAGCAGAGTGTCGCGCAGGCGCGCCAACGCATCTGACTCGATCAGCGCCTGGTTTGCCAGGTCATGCAGTCCACCCGCCCGTGCGCAAAACTCGGTCATCGCCGCTGGGTCCGCCAAACGCACGGGCAACTTCTTGAAATTGCCACGGCTCAGCTCAAGGAAGGTCGCGCCGTTCGCAAGGGACTTAAACTCATCGACCCTGCTTCTCATCTCGTGAAGAAACCAGCAACAGAGGCTCTTATCGGTGGGATTGACCACAATGAAACCCTGATTTACAGCCATTGGCGCCTTCGCAAGCGCGAACGAACCGATCGTCGCCCGAGACGTCATCAAAATTGAGTTAACCGGATACAGCCGCGAGGAGCAGGCGGCCAATCCTTCGCTGGTGATTCGCTTCGCCGTCGATCGCAGGTAGGGGCCCGACAGCCGCGTCACGTCCGTTGGCGTAGCCCAGTCGGTATCGCCCGACCAAAATGCTGGTTCGGACGACTTCGGGGTTCCACCGCCTCCGACCGCACAGAGATCACCGAAGCTGCGGGGACCGCTTTCTACGCCGGCCACGGACCGAGTGAACAGTCCGCAGGCGAGACGGTCGGCGGTGCGCGCGAGCTCGGCGTTGGCGGCGATCTTGTCGTCGAGCGCCCCGAGCAACTCCGCGATAGCCCTTTGACGCTCAAATGGTGGGACCGAGATCGCTAGGTTCGCGAGCATCGCCTTAGTCAGCGCGCGTCGTGTTCCACCTGAGCTCATTCCGTTGAGCTCGGCCTTAACCGACGGCGAGACGAGCATTGCCTGAAGATACCGAGGAGCAAGCTCGTCACTTGCCCGCAGGATAGCCACATGCTGGCTGACGCGCGCGGGCAAGACGGCTGGATCGACGACACAGCAACGAGCCACTGACTCGCCGGTGATATTGATCAAGACATCGTTTGGCTGTACTGAGACGCCTGCGAGGCCCGCCGCGGCGGCGTCAGACAAGTGCGCTAGGTCATCCAGCCTCATCCTGCTATCAAGAACGTTCTTCGAGCGAATGAACGAGACGCCAGTGTCTTGATAGACCGTGGAACCACCGCGCGGGGTTGCGCCGGAGCCGATCTTTCTGGTCAGTGCCCTGAGCGGCTTAGACTCCCACAGCTTCATGTCACTCTCGCCAGCTGGTCGCGAACCACTCTACCGAGCCGCTGGGATTCATCGAGTTGCGCCAGTAGCTCGACGCTCAGACCCGAAACTGCTGCGTCCAGGGAGTCGCTCGACGCCTCGTTGTGTCGGGCGCCGATGTAACGGCCGGGAGTCAATGAATAGTCGGCGTCCTTGACTTCAGCGAGGGTCGCCGACCTGGAGAAGCCGGGTTCATCCGCGTAGGCGAGGCCGGCATCGACAGCCGAACGGGTGCCGCGCCAGGCGTGGAAGGTGTCGGCGATGCGGGCGATGTCCTCCGGAGCCAGCGCGCGCTCGGCGCGATCCACCAGGTGGCCGAGGTTGCGCGCGTCGATGAACAGAATCTGACCGGTCCGGTCGACCGAGCCCTGCAGCCCGGCCGCCTTGTCCTTGGCGAAGAACCACAGGCATACCGGAATACCGGTGCTACGGAACAGCTGGGTCGGCAGCGCGACCATGCACGACACGAGGTCCGCCTCGACCAGCTGGGCGCGGATCTGTCCTTCACCACCGGAGTTGGACGACATCGACCCGTTGGCCATCACCACGCCGGCCCGGCCACCCGGCGCGAGCTTGGACAAGATGTGCTGCATCCAGGCGTAATTCGCGTTGCCTACCGGTGGCACGCCGTATCGCCACCGCGGGTCGGATTCGCTGCGCGCCCAGTCCTTGATGTTAAACGGCGGGTTGGCCATCACGTAGTCGGCGCCCCGGTCCCCGGTCAGCTCCGGGTGCTGGTCGCGGGCGAACGTGTCACCCCACCGGCTCGCCAGGTTCGCGTTGAGCCCGTGGATCGCCAGGTTCATCTTCGCCATGCGCCAGGTCCGCTCATTCAGCTCCTGGCCGTAGACCGAGATGTCCGAACCCTCCCGGTGATGGGCCTCCAGGAACTTCTCCGTCTGCACGAACATGCCGCCCGACCCACAGCACGGGTCGTACACCCGGCCGCCGTAGGGCTCCAACACCTCGACCAACACCCGGACCACCCCGGCCGGGGTGTAGAACTCGCCGCCACGTTTGCCCTCGGCCTTGGCGAACTTGTCCAAGAAGTACTCGTACACCTCACCGAGCAGGTCCCGCGCCTTGCTCGCGCCGACGCCCGCGAACTGCGCCCTGTTGAACAGGTCGATCAGCTCACCGAGCCGACGCTGGTCGACGTTGTCCCGGTTGAAGATCCGCGGCAGCGTCCCAGCCAGCGACGGGTTCGAGCCCATGATGTGGCCCATCGCGTCGTCCACCAGCTCACCGACGGTCTGCGGCGCCGCACCGCCCTGCGCCGGCCGCCCCTTGGCGTGCCCGGCCAGATAGGTCCACCTCGACGTCGCCGGCACCCAGAACACGCCGTGCCCGGTGTACTCGTCGACGTCGTCGATCAGCTGCGCGACCTGGTCCTGGCCGTAGCCCTGAGCGGTCAGTTCGGCCTCGATCTGTCCCCGACGCTCGTCGAAGGCGTCCGAGACGTACTTGAGGAACACCAGCCCGAGGATGACGTCCTTGTACTGCGAGGCGTCCATCGACCCGCGGAGCTTGTCGGCCGCTTTCCACAGCGTGTCCTTGAGTTCCTTCATCGTCGACGGCAGGCCGTCCACCTTCTTCTTCGGCGGCATGGTCAGCGTCCTTTCGTCGGTCGTTCGTCGGGCTGGAGGGTGAGCGATCCCCGGGTGACGCCGTCGGTGAGCAGCCGGGTCAGCGCGTCGAGGTCGTGCAGCCGGCGACGTGTGCTCGCGCTCGCCGTGCGCAACCGGCTCAGCGCATCGGTGAGCCCGTCCCGCTCACCGTCGGGAACCCGGCGCACCGGCCACCGCCGCCACTGTCGCGAGTCCGCGGGCAGCGCGCGGATGTCGGCGGCGAGCACGTCGGCCACCAACCCGCCCGGATCGGCTCGGTCGATCCGCAGCAGGCGCGCGGGAAACGGCACCACGGACGCACCGGTCCGGTCGACGACCGCTACCGGCCGTGGGCTGGTGCAGAAGACGATGTCGCCGGGCTCGGTCAGCCGCGCCGCGTCGTACCCGGCCGCCAGGACCAGCGGGTCGACCGTGCGGGAGCCCGCCTCGGCCGCAGCGGTCAGCTCCTCGACACCGAGAACCTGGATGCCTGTTCCGGTGGCGATGTCCGCGTCGGCGATCCGGTTGCCGGGCACCAGCCGGAGTCGGCCCTCATCGATCAGCTCGCCGATCGTCCGCGGCACCGGACTGTGCGACGGGCGCTGGCCGGGCGCTGCTGTGAGCAGACCGAGTGCGTCGCTCTGCCGCGCAGCCAAGACCGCGCGGAGACGGTCGATCTCGACGAGCAGGTCAGCCGTCGGCACCGGTCGACCCGTCCGGGCGGTGCCCCCTGCCTCGACGAGGCTGCCGGTCGCCGTGAGCAGCAGTCTCGTCGGCACGAACCGCGCGAACCGGAACGCGTGCGCACGGGCCAGCGCCCGGCTCCCGGTCGCGGCCGCGAGATCGGTGACCAGGCTGTCGACCACCGGGTCGGTCAACGGATGCTCGGCCAGGTCTGCGACGATAACGAACCGGTCCGCGACCGACGTCTCGTTCTGGGCGGGGCCGAGCAGCCACAGGGCAAGCGCCTCGCGGGACCGGGCCGGCACCAGACCCTTCGGGAGCCGGACGACCGCATGGACGTGACCCGCGCGCAGGATCGCCGCTCGACGGCCGTCGACCGTCGGAGCGCTGATCCGCTCGGTCAGCACGTTCGCCGGCGCGAGGACCACGCCGCGCTGACCGGCGCCCATCTGCAGCACCAGGTTGTCCACGGCGTCGAGGACGGCCGCGGCCGTCATCCGCGGATCGGCCGGCGTGGGGAACTGGGCGACGTGAGTGACGGCCCGGTCGACGGCGAAGGTCCCGTCGTCGTCGACCGCCAGGCC
>JAABUY010004800.1_pt1 | contig 13918 bp, 21 predicted proteins | sample 5560271 | NCBI WGS metagenome assembly JAABUY01 (sample SAMN10711886, study PRJNA513374) | rock metagenome | isolation source: Antarctica rocks | place: Antarctica: Victoria Land, University Valley
CGCGCCCGCGGCGCTGCTGGGCCCGCTGCTTGCGCCCGGCGCGCACGCGCGCGTGCCGCCGCAGCTGCGCAGCCGCGTCGCCGGGCTGCTGCTGCAGGCGCGTGCGCCCTGAACCCGCCCCGGGATGTTTCGAAGGGGAACGTGGTGCTTCAGCCGTCCGAGCAGCTGGCCCACCCGACAGCCCAGCTGCTGCAGCATAAGTCTCACTGCTTTGCACCACTGGCCCTCTACACTTGGCGGCCAGACCGCATCGCGTCCCACCTTGCTGCGCCCAGACCCAGACCCTGCTCCACCCAGGCGCACGACCCGCCCAGCATGTCGCTCCGCCACGCATGCGCGGCAGGCATGCAGCGCCGTGGGCGACGGGGCGCTCGCGCGCGACGTGGTGCCGCAGCTCGCGCCGCTGTTCGCCTGCCCGCCCGCGCAGCGCGGGGCATACGGCTCGACGGAGCCCGGCCGCCCAGATGCCCCCGACCAGCCTCCGGCGCGCAGCGGCGCGCCGGACCGGGCTGCGCGCAGCGTGCGGCCGGCGCCGGACGACGCCGCGGAGCGCGGGCGGCGCATCCGCGATGCGCTCCTGCTCACAGGCAGCTCTGGTGCGAGGCACTTACAAAGCGGCGAGCATGAGGGTGCGGCTGCATGTGTGCCAACTGCAAATGCGATACTGCTCTGCAACGCACCTGAAGGAAAGTGACTGACCACAGGGCTTGCAGTGCCAATAATTTGACGCCGGGACAGGCTGCTTATCGTGCATGCATGCTGGCGCGGCGCATGATGCCGGATGGCGCGCAGCACGTCTGGGCGGCACGCAGGCCGCGGGCTCGCCGTGCAGAAGCGCGCAAGCTGCACTGCATCAGCAGGCTGTGCGGGAGGGCTGCACCGCGCGCCAGCCCTCGCATGCCTGCAGGCAGCGCCGGCAGTGAGCGCGTGACAGCAGAGGCGCCGGCGTGCAGCTCCCGGGGCCTGGCATGGCCGCAAGCGCACACGCGAGCCAGGCTCTGACGCGGCTCTCGCTCAGGGGAGAATGTGCTGCCAGGCACTCCCTGCTCGTGGGACTGGCGAGCCTGTTGCGAAGCAGGGGCTGAGATTAGGGTGAGGCTGCATGCTCACGGGAGCTCCCGCGCGCGCAGGCGGCAGCGGCGGCGGCTCAGGGTTCTGGGACCTGGCGTACCTGCTCTACCCGGAGGCCGCGGAGGCGGTCGGCCTCGGGCCCCTGCGCGCCATCGTCCCTGCCTGGCCCGACCTCGAGCGGACCTTTGCGGTGCGCCCGGTGCCAGCAACAGCATGGCGGCGCTCTGAGGGGCAGCGCGACAAGGCCTTGGCCTATGCCATGTCCCGCCCTTGCCGCAAGGTCAGGGCACAGCATGCGCGCTGTCTGCCGCAGCCCTGCCTGCCTGTTTGTTCACAATCCCATCTGGGTTGATCCGGCAGCCGATGGGGGACAGTGCTCAGCGCAGGCGCGCTACGGGTGGAGCGCGGCGTCCGCCCCCGGCCCGCGGCAGACGGCGGCCGCCGAGCGCGTCGCCGCCGCGGCGCTGCGCGAGCGCGCCGCGCGCATCAGCCCGGCCGCCGCGTACGGCGTGGCCGCGGCCGGCGACTGGGAGGCCGGGGTGCGCGCGCGCCCAGCATCCCTGCAGCAGGAGTAGCGGATGCAGGCATGCGCTGCCAGTGGTCACCAGAGATGTATTCACAGGCACATGCAGACAGTTGCATGCTGTGTGACAAGAGCCTGGTGGTGGCCAAGGGACAGGCCGTGGGCGTGGGCCCATAGATCGCACCTGTGTCGCAGAGCACTGCCTTGTTGGTGGCTGGCTTGGATGATCCCATGCGCTCAGCATGCCCGCGTGCAAGAGCCAGGGCAGGCCCGGCCGGCGGCGCAGGGCGAGGCGCGGCGCGCAGAGGCGTCCGCCGCGCGGCTCATCGAGGGCGTCGGCTGGTCGTCGCCGGCCCCCGAGGCCTGTCGCGCCGCCACGCCGCCCGGCGGCGCCACAGGCAGCCGCTCCGCCTGCTGTCCATTGCTCAGCAGTGTCCACTGCGTCTGCCATGGGCCATGCATTGCTGAGCAAGTCTGCCAGACTGCCAGGCTGCAGCGCGGTGGTCTGCAGTATGCTCAGAACTGAGGCGGCCCCGGTGCCAGCATCATCCAGCGCCGCTTGCTGCCAGCATGATTGGCAGGGCTGTGGCTGGCAGACCTTCAGCTCACAGCTGTGAAGTGCAGCAGCTACATACGGGAGCAAGCAGGCTTACTAGGTTGCTTTGCGCACCAGGGCGTTGTATGCTGGCCGCAGGCGCTGCCGCGAACCAGGCTACGACGGCCGCGCCCGCCCGCGGCGACGGCGGCTCGGACACCCGGGGCGGCAGGTCGGGGCTCCGCGACAGCTGGGCCTGGCTGCCGGCGCCAAGCACCGCTGACGCCGCAGCCGACTGGGGCGACGCAGCGCAGTGGTCCGAGCCCGGCGGGCGGCCAGGTAGATCCCACGCGCCAGACAGACATCGTCGCAGGACAGCCTTGCCATCATGTGCGTCATGCAGCCGCCCGCGCGTCCTTCAATGCCCACGACCTATCATGTCTGCTATGTTTAGTACAACATGACAAGTGCTCACTCCCCTACATAGACGTATGGTAGGGCTCACACTGGTCTCTGCTTCTCACACAGAGCCTGCGCGCCAGGCGAGCGGCCGTGGCGGCTGCGGGCGGCGGCGGTGCACTCCTGGCGTGCGCACCGCGAGGGCATGGCGGGCCTGGCCGTGCTGCCGGGCGAGGCAGCGGCCGTGAGCGTCGGCCGCGGGGCCGCTGGCGCGCGCCCCGGCGCGGACGTGCTGCGCGTCTGGGACCTGGCAACGTCCACCGCAGGTCGGCCCGGGACACGAGCATGGGCGGACCGTGAATCCCACTGCATCCTGGTCAGCCAGAGCCACATTCGCAACGGGATATGCAGAGCGATTCCTTCAGCGAAATACCCGGTGTGCATGCGTACCCTGCGCAGCCGGTGGCAGTGGTGGAAGCGGACGGCGCGCTGCACCCTGCAGTCAGCAAATACCAGCATCCTGGTTGTCCTGCGATAGTGCTGGCTTCAAGTACATGGCGCACGTGCAGGCGCGCAGTACTGCGGCCACGCCGCGGGCGTGGTGGACCTAGCCGCGCTGCCGGGCGGCGCGCTGGTGGCCTCGGTGGACGCAGCCGGCGCGCTGCACCTCTGGTCGGCGGCCACCGGCGCCCTCGCGCGGCGCTTTGCCGAGCCTGCCACGCCTGCGGAGCTGGCGCAGGGACCCGGTGCGCCACCCGCCAGGGGTTCACTCATTGCTATGATAACTTTGGCATCCTCCTCGTGAAATTGGCCATTTCAGGCATGTGACGCACTTTGAGGTGGCGGGGCTAATTGTGCAGGCAGGAACAGATCGAACCCGCGTGGCAATATAGCAGACATGCGGTCGATTGGCATCTTAAGGCGCCAAATAGCAAGCAGGGGCTGGGCGTGGCATGAGGGCTTGCAAGGCGCGAAGAGTAAGTGAGCTTTCCCAAGCGGCTTGTCAAAATCAATCCTAAAGCAGGCGCCTGCGCCAGCTTAGGCGGCGGGGCGCCCTGCCCGGCCGTGCTGCTTTCGGAGGCCGCCGCCAAAGGCTGATCACCATGTCGCCCAGCGGTCTGACCCGCGCCGCATCGCGCGGCAGGCTGGGGCACGCAGCAGGCGGGGGCGGACGCCTCCCGCGCAGCCCCCCGCGCGCCGTCCCCCAGCCCGCGCGCGCGCCCCGCCAGCCCCATCGGCGGCGGGTCGCCGCGCGCGCGCTCGCCCTTCGCGGCCACGGCCGCCGCCGGGTCGTCGCTCGGCAGCATTGCGTCTGCCGCCGCCGCGGCCGCGGCCGCCGCCGCCGCCGCCGCGCTCAGCAGCAGCGACGCGGACGCAGCGCCCGACAGGTGCGGGCGGCCCCGATGCTGCTTGTTACGCGATAGTTTCAGCCGTCACTTGAAGATGTGCAAAACGCAGGCCGCGCTGGAGCGTTGCGGCCCAGGCCAGATTTATTCGCGCTGGGCCGATCCCGCGGCTAAGGTGGGGCCAAACACTACCGTAATTGGGCGCGTTTTCTGCCGCGCAGGTACACCTGCGTGGCCGCCGCGGAGCGCGAGGGCGCCGACTGGCTCCTGGCGGGCGCGGGCGGCGGGCGCCTGCGCTGGCTGGACCCCGAGGCCGGGCGCCTGGGCGCGGACGTGCTGCTCATGCGCCCTAGCCAGGCATGCGCGTGGCCTTCTGCGCACGGTCTGCATAATGCCGCGCTGGCGTGCTCGGCTACACGAGGCAGCTAGCACATGTACGAGGTTGGCCACCGGTGGAGCCATCCGACTGCATACTCATCGTGGCAGCGCGTCCTTTAACAACGCATTGCTGGCAGCTGACCGCAGCACGAACACCTAAGCGTGCCGCCGAGCAACGCGGTGCCTGTGTGCCTCGTGCTGCTGACCCCGCATGCGGCGCGCTAACGACGCACGCGTGCGCACTTGCACAGGAGGCTGCGCGCGTGGTATGTACGGGCTTTGCGATGGACGAGGGCGGCCCGAGCGGCCTGAGCGCTGGCGCCGACGCGGTCGCTGTCGCAGGCATGACGTCCGGGCATGCCGCAGTCGCGGACGCGCGCACGGGCGCAGTCGCGGCGCTCTGGCGCGCGCACGCCGAAGGCGTCACCGCCGTGTGCTGCCCGGCCGCCAGCGCACTGCTGACCGGGAGCCAGGTGCGCAGGCCTGGCTGTGCTGTAGGTGCAGTTGAGCCTTGCCGCTGCGCTTGCCCCCTTGTGTCAATCAAACGGCGCTGTGCGGGCCCTGCACGCAGGACGGGACGCTGACGCTGTGGGACGTGCGCAAGCTCGGCCGCCCGCTCAGCGGCGGCGGCGTGCCCGCGCCGCTGCACGCGTTCGCGCCGCTCGCGGCGCCGGTCGGCGGGGCGGCGCTGATGGGCGGCAGCGCGGTCGCGTGGGGGGCCGGGGCGGACCGCGCGCTGACCGTGCTGCGCCTGGCAGCGCCGTACGGCGAGCAGGCGGCACAGGTGCGCTTGGAGGCGGGCGCGGGGGCCCTGGGTGGGGGCGGCGGCGCGGCGCCGCTGGTGGGCGCAGCCATCCTGCCGCTGAGCCGCCTGCTGCTGGTCGGCACCGCGGACGGCTTCCTCCGCATCTGCTGCTGAGCAAAGGCGGATATCCCTTAGGTCAGAATACCCTGAGCCATGCGCGCCTGGAGCACGTGCAGGTAGCACAACTTGACTGGGTCCCCTGCTGGGGGCACATGCGGGGGTTTCGCAAGTGTGTCGCCGCACACCTGCCGCGCCGTCGGCTGGAGCGGCCACGATGCGGCTGCCGCCCGGCTGCCAGCCAGCGCCGCCGCCGAGGTCCTGTGCATCTGTTTCCGGACGTTGTGTGTATCGAGCACACATGCGTGCTGCTTGCTCTGCGGCAGGCAGCATGGCTGCCAATGGGTGATCGCTGAGTGGTAATGACTGGGATACCTGTTGTGCGTCATCACTGAAATTTGACCGGAGGCCTGCCTTCATCCGTCTGTCTGTTGAGGCTAACTTACGACTCGTGAGTGAGCGTGTTGCGTTTGCAGGCCCACTGTGCCATAGCATATCTGAGCAGAATGCAGAGTGCATGTGCCACATGTCCGCTGGAACACCAACCCAAGGTCTTCAAGGTCTTTTTGTTCCTGTTTGTCTGTGCAAGAGGTTGTGCACAAGGAAGCAGCCCATGGGACCATGCGTCTTGTTCTGTTCATCACCTGCAAGTAACTTTGTTCAGGCGTGCACAGGATGACCAACCTGATGGGCCAACTTGAGCAAGGGGTCACTTTACATATGCATATGGGGTGCACATGCTGTTGTGCGCAAGAAAAGAGACAAGCATACACTAAGTAACCCACAGGGCAAGTATTCTTGTGCTGCCTGCTTGGCGCACTCTACAAAAGACACGCTGCATGCAAGTCAAAGCCAGGATCCTGGTGGTAAGATCACAGTGTGGCACAGGGCAACACAACACGGAAATGTGTGCCCTGCTTAGCAAGGTCAGAGAAAATTGCAATGTGCTGCTGCCATGCGCAGCTTGGACTTTCCAAGGACAGACACCCATGGCAAGCACTGGGCTCTCATGTAGAAGTTGCATGCGTCCTGGCCAGTGCAGTGCATGTGTCGACATGCTATGCGACCCAGTACCACATCACGTCAAGGTATCCCATGCACAGATCACCTGACAGGATGCGCCCCATGAGATCTTGACCTGTGCTATTCCTGTGGCAGGAGCAACGTAACATGCACCCTGCCCAACAGGAGCAGCACACCCATCATGTGTGCAAACTACTAGTACCATGCTGGCAATTATTCACTGTTCATGTTCACGCTGCACTGTTCGCGCCCTCTGAACTCTGAGTTCGGAGTGCAGTTCAAGCTTATGCAGTGGCTGTGTGCCCGATCACAAAGCGTGCCCGGTCACAGCAACTGCAAGGCCCCGTAAACAATGCGCAGTGATATCATCACTGACTGGAAAACCGCTCCTGCGCCGCAGCAGCTGCCACCCACTGCGCTGCCACGTGCCGCAGCAAGTGCGCGCCATCGCAACACAAGGCAACCAGCGCGCTGTGAAACATAAAATGGTGGCAATGCTGCGGTGCTTAATATCCCTGTGGCAAATTGCCAAATGTTTGCTGATCCCTGGCAGCTGTGTACTGCCCAAACACTCCAAACTGGCGACAAACTTGCAATGTCATTCCATGACATGATGAAACCACAGTGTCTGTCACAACAAGATGAAACCACAGTGTCTGTCACCCAAACACAACCATGCAGGGCTTCCGTCCACCCCTGCTCATACCCCAGAGCATTGCATCACGTGTTGGTGCACCTGTTCTTGCAAGCGTGCGTGCGATATCGTTCATACCCCAGCAAATCAGCGAGGGGCTAGGCCTGCCTTGCATTGCCTCATGAAGGTGCCGATACATTGCCGGGTTGTGCAGATCAGGATGCGCACTTTGACGTAGGTGCCCGCCTGCTTGTTGGGTGGAAGCAGCCTGCTGTCAGTCGGGGCTGGATGAGCGCGTGGGACGTGAGCAGTCCTGCCGCGCACCAGAGACACGAACCTCAGGACTTCAATGGAAGCGCAGTGATTGAGGCGTTGTGCATGCCAGCCCAACAGCTGACGAACAGCAGGCACGTTGCTAGATGTCGTGCATTGTCACGCATCCCATGGTTGCCCTGTGTATGGCACAGGGGCAACGTCTGCGCAAGAGTCGGGTGAACGCACTGTCAGGAACGGGTGGCCGCCTTGCACCCAGGGTGCCGCACAGCTGCTCGGGCCCCATCCTGCGCACGCGCGCTCTTAAACCTGCAGCTGACACACATGCACGCTACAAGTAATTGAGCGCCGAGTTCAGACACAAGCACTTCACAGATGGTTTGGTATGACAATCTGCTGCACATGCACCTGCGGAACACATCCATGCACGCGGATGTAAAGGTGCTAGAGGGGCCTATTACTCCCATATGCCCTGCATGGCTTACTTGTGTCGGTAAAGCATAGCGCACTTGCCCCATAGGTGGTGCAGCTTGCATACCGCACTTCTGACCATCACATGCTGGGACAATGGTACGTCAGGGCGCACCAGGCATGGCCGCGAACTGCGTAGGGCCGTATGCCTCGCCCTGCGGGGCACCGGCCGGGTGCATGTGGCCTTGCCCGCCGGGGCAGGCGCGCGCGACATCGTGCTGCCCGGCCCCTTCAGGCACATGCCAGGCCTGCCCTGGGTCAGGGGTGAGGGTCATTTGCTGCAGTGGCATGCCGCGGTTGCCGCGAGCGGCGTCCCCAGCGCCCTTTGTCTGCACAGGGTTGAAGCCCGGCGCGGGCCCAGCACTGACGCGGCCCTTCTTGAGCGGCGCTGCATACGGCGTAGCGCTGGAGGGCGTTAGGTCGGAGTAGGGCGCCTGCGGCTCCGCCTGCTGCGCAGCTGGCGTGGCCGGCGAGTTGCCCGGCGCCGCATAGCGGGCCGTCCCTGGGCTGCCGGGGGCGTTCATGGTCGCGGCAGCCCCCGCACCAGGATTGACTCCGCCGTACACGCCGGCTGGGAAGCAGATGTCCGGGTGCAGGTAGCTGGCGGGGCTGGCGGGCGGCTTTGGGCTTGGCGCGGCCGTGCGGCAGGCTGATGCTGGGCGCGCGCGGCCGGGAAGACCCAGAGCAGATCCAGCACTGATTGGCGGACCCTGGCGCGGAGCGGCCCAAGCAGCTGCGGCGGCAGCGGCAGCGGCATTGTGATTGGCCCAGGCGGGCGCGGGCGCGTGCGTCAGCTGCTGCATCTGGTGTGCGGCCAGCGCCTGCGGTACGGCAGCGCCGCCCGGTGCTATGTGCAGCTGCTGCGCGCACACATAACATGCATGTTTTGCACCGGCACGCATACCTGGAGCGCAGGAAAAGTACTTGCTGAGTGTGATTGGGCAACAAGGTTTGGCGTGACAGTGCAGCAGCAGGCTAAAGATGCAAAAGGCCTCCGTGGCACGGTTTGGTGATTATGCTATGCATCCAGAACATGGTGAGGATGCCTGTGAGCAGCGCCGCATCACGATTTGTGAAAAGCACTGCAGGGCGCACATGCAGCGCGTCCAGCGGCACCAGCACTCCGGGCGGGACCAGCGCGAAGCCGGGAGGGATGCCGTGCGTCGGCACTGGGCCGGCGTAGCTCGCGAACGCGCTCGGCAGCTGCCAGTTGGCGCCCTGCCAGTCGGCCCAGCCAGCTGGCGCCGATGCGCTGCCCGGGCGCTGCTCGGTGGGCGCCTTGCCTGACGCGCTGGCCTGCCGCAGCACGCAGGAAGGGTCCGTAGGATCAGCTGGCTTGTGTAGTGCTTGACATATGAGGTCTCAGTGTCTGTGCAGCAAAAGCTGGGCTGGCCCGTTGACTCACAGGCATTGCAACAATAACAGGCACCTCATGACCCACGATGATTCACAGCTAGATCGGCACAATGGTGTATCCAGCAGGGTGTGCAATCTTGCAGAGGGCACAGGGTGTACAGATCTTCAATGGTGAGCCCATGTCCAAAAGGTGCCCAACAATCACAGTGGGTCGCACCTGGCGCGGCGCTGCTGCATGGCCATCAGGTGCGTCCGCATCGGCGGGCCAGGGCCCTCCAGCAGCGCTTGCATGCGGATGCCTTCCATCCCTGCTGCCTCCCGCGTCGCAGTCTTTGCCAGGATTCTCAGCATTGCTGGGCACACTGCGGTGGCGGCTGTGCTTGGGGTAGCCCGCGCACTGCTCAGAGCGGTCGCCTGTGCGACCGCCCTCGGCGCGCTCCGCAGTGAGGCAGCTCTTTACATCGGCCAGGATCTTGGCTGCAAAGGCGTTGGTGACGGGGCTGGCCAGTGGCGGCGCACGCATGCGGTTGCCGCTGCCGGCGTTGGGCGAGCGCACGCTGCACAAGAGCAAGCCATCACAAGCGTGCAATAAAGCGGGTTAGAGATGATCATACCTGCCAAATCAAGCACAGCACAGCAGTGTCGCAAAGCGGGCTGCACCGTGTGCTCTGGCCCTTGAGCGCAGCAGCGTATGGGACGATGTTGCGCGGCGGCGGCTGGTAGCTGAAGGCAATCCCGCGAACAATCTGCATGCGCGCCACATACTGCCCTGCGGAGCACGCTTAGTTGTGTTGCCACTGCACCTGGGCATGCCTATTGTCATGAGCTGGCATGGCACGCTTACAAAGACCGTCAGAGGCACAATAGCGCACGTACTGACCAAAACCTCTAAACAATCAGGTATTGCAAGGGCAATCAGACGCTACCTGTTGCCAAAACTGCAACAACAAGGTACAACAGCTGTTAAGACACCCACACAATGCCACCAACGTGCTGGAGTACAGCCGCACCGCAAAATGCGCCTTCGCACAGCTCCTTGTAGCGGTCGATGGCTTCGCAGATGATGCTCACTGCCAGCACCACAGCGCGGTGCTTGCCCTGCCGGAGAGCCCAGGCATGCTCACATGAGCATGTAGAGACTTGCAGGTCTGCAGTCATGACCGCTCTGCATATCAAGGCACCACATCATACACACAACAAGTTGAGAATTTCTTTCTGCTTCTACATGGCAGCAAGTATTCTCAACAAGCTGGCATGCCAATAAGTAGGGCAGCCCACCTCGATCACAAAGGTGCGCGTGGGCCGCGGTGTGCGCGTAGCCTCATCCTTGGTCTGGTCCGTCCAGCTCTTGATGTCGGCGCCTGTGTGGCGGCACACCTCGCGCACAGATGCGCCGTTGGGGCCTGCGAGCACTCACTGTCACGCAGAACCCCATCACGGAGCTTGCACTTTCCAGGACATACACTTGGACAGAACTCGCACAATTGCCAATGCGGAAAGAAGCGCACACGCATAAGCACTATGCACGCACGCACCGATGATGAAGCCTGAGGCGAGCAGGGTGATGCACATCATGATGCCGCTGCGCGCCATGCACAGAATGCTCAGCAAATCAATGAGCATGCAATGCATGATGTGAAGCAGAGCTGCATGACAACCTATGTGCTGCATCATACACATGCGCATGTGCTGGTAACAACTTGGCGGCTTGCACGTCAAAGACCCTGCTGTCTCACACGGGACGGCATCCTGTAATCGTACCCTGATGTCATTTGCTCAGCACTGACGATGCCTTGCTCTTCATCCTCAGTTCCCTCGCCAGGGCGCCGGGGCCCTGCGGTAAAGTTGTCATAAACATACGAGCAGAAGCTTGCTAAGGTGACAATTAGGCTTTCATATGCCAGCACGGCGCAGCAGACGGGCCGCACCACTGGGCTGAATCCACTTGATGCGGCCGCTGCTCTCTCCGACAAGACAGACTGCATCAGAGGCGGGCTGCGGCATGCTGCGGCGCGGGCGCACACAAGTGACCTTGTTGCTGTTGATCCAGGCCAATAGCGCTGGCACGCTGGCCCGAGAGCTGCTGCCAGCCCCGGCACTGCCTGCCGAGCTGCTGCTGCCGCCGCTGTGCCTGCACAGGCAAGGGACTGTCACATGCATCCGTGCATGCCTCCTGCATGACTTGCTGCGTCTCAAAGCATTGCCTGTGTTGCACTTTTGCAACAGAGCGTACAAGCAGGCATGCATGCATGTATTGGCGTCATCTCTGCAGGGTGTTATCGTCAACACAGGTCAGCAAGAGAGCGAGCTTCACAGGAGGGGCCGTTATAACAATAGCAACAGCCTTGCTGGTCCAGACAGCAACACTTATTAGACGCCACAAAAAGGCTGACATGTATTTCCGCTGGCGTACTCTGGAGGGTTGTGCTGGAAGGGCGATGCGCTGCGTGCCAAGTGTTGCGCAGCCGAAGGAATGGCCATGGCCACGAGGCGCTCCGGCGGGCTGTGATCTGAGCCGTCGCTCTCCTGTTCGCCCTGCCCGGACGCGTCCACAATCTTGTTAAACTCTGTGCTTGCAGGCTGCAGGCTGATGGGGCAACACTTCAAGCTCAGGATCAGCACGGCAACAGCGTGGGCCGTGCCTCGTCAAAGCTGTCACAGTAGTCGAGCTCACGGTGCAGGTCCTTGCTAAAGCTGTAGGCCATCGTGCTGATGCCTGAAGGTTGGGACGGCGTCTCGTCACACCTGCCGTCCCACACCCGCCACAGCTTGCTCCACACTTGCAGAGACGGCTGGGTGTCTGCTGAGGCGCCTGGGCTCGGCCGGCCTTGCTTCACAAGCCACCAGAAGAGAAAGCCGCCAGGAGACACAGCCGAGCCGACGCAGGTATCCTGCTCGTCGCCTACCCACCTCACACCACAAAGCATATACCTCTCGTTGAGCTGCTAGCAAGCCCGGGACAGTGAAGAGAGAGCGTCCTTGCTGTTTGAAGCGAGGGTTGTGCAGACAGGCAAGCAGCACCTGTTCCTGCTTTAGGAGTGCCTTCAGGGGCCTCAGCAGATGCAGTATGCTTCCCCTGCGTCTTGTAGTCGCAGTGTGCACAGGCCAGCGCAGGGCAGCCTGCAACGTCAGCGTGTGCCTGCTCTCCGCGTAGGCACCGGAAGCTGTACAGGTCAGGGGGCCCCTAGGGCCAACTGCACTAGCAGCACAAGCTCACAGCAGTCACGGTTTCTGAGCTTAAGGCAAAGCATGCTGCTGAGCAGCTCAAATTCCCTAGGGCAGGGCTGTGGCCCAGCCAAGGAAATGTTTCTTTTATGCTGGGTTTATGGTGCTGGGTGCCGCTGACGCTTGCCAGCAAGGCTATGTCATGCAATGCATGCCAGACTTGCGCCTTAAGCTGGACACGTTGCAGGCAGGCAGCGCGCCTTCACCCTGGAGCAGAGCAATGCAGTGTGAGAGTATCTGGCATGCATGAGCATCAGGCATGCATGCGCATGCACATGCAAGAGGCACAGCTACAAAGATGGTGTTGTCTGTGAGTTTTTCTTATCCGCAGCCCGCGCTGCATGCGCAAGCACTTGCTGACTGCAGCCAGCAGCGCACAGCAGACCGCGTGCGCTTGCTTTGCATTCATGCCTGCATGCATATAAAGAGCGGCTGGTGACTCTGATACCTGGAGCTGCACTATGTGGATAGTTGCCAGGTGCATCCTAGGCTTCACGTTCTGGTGCTACTAGGCCGTGCTGGTAGCTACAGCCTTGTCTGCAGCCTGAGCATACATTGGGCATGCGGACGGCGGATGCGCATGCGGCCCATGCATGCGCATGCGTCACACGCAGATTATGCGCAGCTTCAATGCGGTCCAGCGCACACCAGGAGTGCCTCTGAGCTCTACCATGAGTGTTGTCATGGCTCTGTGCTTGTTCAGGCAGTGCGAGCTGGGAGACAGGAGCTACGTGCTAGACTTGCAATGAAACGAGGGCAAGGCAACATACTCCTGCAAAGTTGCGCTGAAGCTGAGTGTCCACAATGTCAATTACAAGCGGTGCCGAAAATAATGGCGGTCTGTTTGGATGCTGCAAGCACTTCAGCAGAAAGTGCAAAAAGACATGGGCAAAAAAAGTGCGCATCCGGAGAGTCGACTCCGCTCTTTTGCTATCTCTTCGGGTGAAGTGGAAGGCAAATATCCTGCCGCTGGACTAGATGCGCGAAAAAGTGTCCAAGTGCTTTTCCTTGCGGTATATAACACATCACATCAAATGCAGTTGCTGTCTGGTGCCAGTCTATTGTTGCACAGCAGTATTCACCTTTTGACATGAAGGCATGCTGGTAGGGCGCATACGTATGTACACAGTGTCGGGGACTTACAGGGATGACTTCATCTCTTCGACATTATGACACCCTTGCGTCGAGCACCGTGTCAAGGCCAGTGCTGAAGCAAGGTCGATAGCACAATGCAGCTCGTTACGGCCTCCACCTACAAGCAGCCTAAACAGCTGTGGTGTTTGCACGCTCTCCTGATCAGAAGAGCCCACATACCAGTGTCATGCTCCAGGCAATACAGCCGCCCCGCTAGTCCTGCAGGTCCGCGCGCAGCCGCGCAAGCGCGGCGCGGCACGCTGCCGGCAGCGCGGCCGCCACCTCCGCCGCCGCGTGCGGCACAGCCCACAGCCCGCGCCCCGCCGCTGCAGGCTCGCCGGCGGGCTGCGCGCCCGGCCCCGGATCGCCGGTCAGCCTCGCGGCGGGCTGCCGGGCGGGCGCGGCGCCGGCGGCGGCCGCGTGCGCGGCCAGGTAGCGCTCCAGCAGCGCGAGGCCGCCGTCGTAGCAGGCGAGCGCGGGGTGCAGGCGCATGTGCGCGACCGCCAGCGCGCCCGCGCGCCCGTACTGCCCGTCCGCGGCCAGCACGGCCGCCGCCGCGGGCACCAGCGTGCCGCGCGCCCCGCCCGGGCTGAGGCCGGGGTCCTCGGCGCCCTCCGCGGGCCCCGGCGGCGCCAGGACGGCCGGGCCGGCCAGCAGCGCGGCCGCGAGCGCGCCGTACGCGGGCGCG
>JAABUY010004807.1_pt1 | contig 13907 bp, 12 predicted proteins | sample 5560271 | NCBI WGS metagenome assembly JAABUY01 (sample SAMN10711886, study PRJNA513374) | rock metagenome | isolation source: Antarctica rocks | place: Antarctica: Victoria Land, University Valley
GACGTTTCAGCAAGGGCTTTTCGTGGGACATGGACATAGCAATAGTTTTGACAGGATGATAGCGCTAGAGCCCTTTAGGCGTAGTGCCTCCGGGCGGAATAAATTACTTACTTACTTACTTACTTACATCAACGACAACATCAACGACAACGTCGACGTATCAAAAAGGGCGCAGCACGCCACAGCGCCGAAATGAGTACCGTATCCACGCCTGCCAGTTGGATTTCACAAGGGGAAGGCAAGTAAATGCCGGACCAGGTAAGTGCTCCAGTCGGGCATCAAGCTGCATCGAGCATCCAAGGCTGAGGGTTACGCAATACTCACTGCGAGGCTGGTGCGTACCCAAACCCAGAGGCCTGAATGCAGATCTGAATGCAGATCAGCGGAGTGCATGAATCGTTAGGTCTATGTTGTTTCGATAGTTCTGCTTCAAACTCCCCTTGCTGTGGCCGGTGCATGTGGCAATTCTCTTAGACTTCAGGTGCTTGGCATACATACGGGTATGCCGGTTTGCTTTGCTTTGCGGTCTTGGCTGGCAGCTGCTTGATCATTGGATGGCTTCGGCCTCCTTCATGTTTTCAATTCACGTCAACAACGGAGTCTCGGCACCGGCAGAGTGCAGTGATTTTACAGTGAATTTGGTCTCACCTCGATCTCGTTTCACTCCCTTATATGAACCCCCTTCGCTTTTCTTCTCGTTCCTGCATAATTCCAACCATCTTCCACCACCCCCACTTCACCGAACTTAGCAACGGCTCACACACCTTTATATCCTAAACAACACACACTCGTTCCTAGACAACCACACCTACTTACCTTACTTAACTTCACTACCAAATACACGCTCAACTCCTCACTTCACCAGCACCATGTACGTCCAAAACACCCTCTCCCTCCTCCTCGGCGCCCTCGTCCTCGGCGCCTACGCCACCGACCCCTCCAAGACCAGCGGAGGGGACGGCAACAACGCGGCTACTACTGTAGTCGCCACGTCCTCGATGAGCATGGCGGCATCCAGCATGGCCCCAGTCTACGCCTCCTCTTCCAGCAACCACGAGGGCGACAACCACTCCAGCACCACCGCCGTTGCGGCCGCGGGGACTTCGATGAGCTCGATGAGCTCAATGATGCCCATGAGCTCCGCTAGCACCTCTGCTCCCGCCGTGGCTAGTTTCACCGGCGCCGCGGCCCACAACTACGCTCCTGGTGCCGTTGCTGCTGTTGCGGCGCTTGGCTTTGCTTGGGCTATTTAAATTCGACTCTCGGTCGTCACCTGAAACCTGGAGTTCGAAGTCTGACAAGTTGAGACGGCGCATCGAGATGGCGATCGAGATGGCAACCCGTGGACTGTAGCTCAAGGTCGATGGGCATCATCGAGAAGGGGTTCCTGGTGGATAGGCAGTTTGCTAGGGCAGTGAGTGTGTAATTCTTACGGGGGGAGATGTGCTTTTGCTTGGAAGCTTGCTGCTGGCTATTTACGACTCTTCCTGCAAAGAACTAGCCAAAATACAAACACTGCAGCTCCAATTTCGTCCATTGATTCTCGCATGAGCAGATGCGTGAACGTTGAGCTTCAGTAGTAACCCTTGCCGTGACCCATCGCTCAAGCTCAAACTCTCATGCCTGCACTGCCATTGTAGATTGCAGAACCCTGATTGCCACCACCCAAATCTCAACGTACAGTACCTACCGGAACTATACCACGTCCTGTACCTCGCACCCAAAACGATTGCCAGCATAGAGTCTAGACCTGATCTGATCTGACGCTAAATTAACTCAGGGCGAGCGAGGCAAAGAGGCTGACGAGACGATCTTCGGACCAAGCGGTGCCAAGGGTCAAAGGAGTCGACGGTCCTGAGATCGACAACGTGGCCCAGCCTCATTGATCCGTCACCCACTGCGCTCATAGGCTGCATGTTTGGAGATAGGCGATCGACTGCAGGGTAAATCAAGGTAGTGTATGATGTTGGCGCGCAGCTTGCCGGAAACGGCGAGTCCGTGGCCGTGTTATCCAGAGCAGTAAAGTTAGTGTCCCGGCGAGGCATCGGTGCTGGCTACGGAGGTAAAGGTAACGGTAAATCTCTTTCAGAGTCAAAAAGCCTTTCCAGTCTTGACATAGTACTAGGATAGGGGCGTTTTGCAAGGTTGAATTTGCTGCCTTACTTACGCTCGTACGAAGTGGCTGACAGTCGTAGTTGGAATGCGATAACATTTGATGCCGTGAAGACCGAGTACGTACTGCCGGTAGGGGTAAGGGTAGGGGTCCAACTTGGCCGAAAGCGCGGGGGCCCCACCGCGATCTGGGTAGTACGGGCCGAGCGTGCCGGGCGCATCTTGGTACGAATTACTATTCACAGCGTCCTCCTTGTTTGCCTGCAAATAACTTAGAGCTTAGTTACTTACACTTGCCACATCATTCGGGAATGACGGTTCATCACAGCCTCGTCGAGGTCCACATCGCCACCGCAAGAAAAACCATTCGATATCTTCTCCTATCGTCGACATAAAACATCACATTCATCAACCACTCCACCGTCTTTCTCAACAAACCCCACCCCTCCACACCTCCACCACCAACTAATCCACCACCACCACCACCATGGTGACCCTCCTCCCCCCCGTCCCCAAGTCCATCTCCACCCACCCCCTCTACCCCCACCTCCTCACCGCCATCCGCATCATCCAATTCCTCTCCTCCCTCATCTCCCTCATCCTCTTCAGCATCTACCTCTCGCACCTCCTCACCCGCATCATCCGCGCCCAGGGCGCCGTCCAAGGCATCGTCGCCGCCGCCTTGGTCTACACCATCCTCGCAACGCTCATCAGCCTTTTCGCCAAGGTCGGGTATTTCACGCTCAAGGCTATCCTGATCGGCCTGGATCTGTGCTTCATGCTGGCGTTCATCGCCGTCGCGGCGTTGACGGGCCCGACGGGGGGGAGGGCGAGGGCGGGGTGTGCGGCGGCGCACGGCAGCGGCGGGAATGGGAGTAGTAATAATAAGAGGAGTGATAATCATGGGGGTAGTGGGGCAAAGGGGCCGAGCTGTGGACTGGTGACGGCGGTGTTTGCGTTGGCGCTTGTGAGCTCGTGAGTTGGATTTCTTTTCGCTTGCCCTGCTTCCTTCGGTTGCCATGCTATGAAGACGAAACGAGACACGGAGATGACGGCGACGGAGAGGAAGCTGATGCTGGATGGGTTAGGGTCTCGCATGCCGCGTCCGCCTGGATGCAACAGAGTCACCAGTCTGTCTCCAAGATAAGCAATCCACGCGGATAGTGAGGATTTATTGCCCGGCCCGCACAAGGCGTGTTGGTGGCACGTCTTGTCTATGGTCACTAGTGCTTTCTCAGTCGCGACTTGATGCTTGAAGATCGATGTCATGGAAATGGGGCGGTGCACTTCTTGCGATTGCCGTGGTACGGTCAGGCGTACTGCGCCGCGGTGGCGAGCATAATCTGCAAAGGTTGGCTCGGCCGGGGAGTCTATGTTATCTAGGGCAGCGGCATCACGAGGACTAGCCTTCATTGCTGATATGTTGATTGAATATCACCGACATGCTCTTCCTCTCGAAAGTTGGATGTACTTTCTTGTGCAGCACTGCATCGGAAAGAGAGCTCATAATATCTGTTTTCACCGCCCACGCATCGACCAGCACTTTTAAACCAGCAGCTAAGAGCCTTTCTTCACCCCTCAAGTAAAGTATCACCCTCCAAGAGGGCCTGCAGCCTCTTGAACTCGAACATATCGGCATACCCGTCTAGTAGCTCACATCAAGAGCGTACGCGCCGCACGCTGTGGGATCCAAGACGTCTTGCTCAACAGTTCAGGCGAGCTGCTGGGGTCCTGCTCCACAACGTTTAAGTTACATGCTGTCCTGAGGACCACGTGAGCTGGCATGGTGCCCGGATCCACAACGGGTACGGAACCATGCCATTGCAAATCGAAAGCGAGGTGGGTATGAGAGTCCAGTTGACGAACTGAGCGCTTTGATTCCCTTGTCGAATTCTGATAATGTCGTTGTTGTTGTTGCTCAAAACAACTGGCGTCATGGCAGGCCTCCGACGGACTTGCTTACGTAAGGTACTAGGTACAATGTACCGGAGGATCCCGGAAATCCGCTTTGGGAACAATCGACTTCGCCTAACTTAACGTTGATCCTCAGCACACGGAGATGGGGCCCATGTGGAAACATGCGTTTGGGGACCTTCGATATGGAACTAATGTGCTAGACAGGGACATTCCTGTATCGGCCGGTCTTGCATGGGGCGAGGGCAGAGCTACGTACAAATACCTGATGTCGGCGAGCATCGAGGTCGGCGACCTTTTGTTAGCTCGCCGACTTCACTAGCGCCCCGGGATTAGGCTCTTTCACGATGAAATTTCCGCGGTGGGCAGCAGATGCTGTCCAGCATTTTTCATGTTAGGGACAAAGGGGGACGGAACGGAACAGTGGTCTATTGCTCACCTGGTTAGAGAAGGGCGCACTAAGGCCTGAAACTTGGTTGAGAAAGGGGTACGCCCGAAGTCGTCAGGCCTAGGGTTCGGGCTTTGACTGAGACCTAGATTTTTGGCTTTCGGGGTTGAAAAAACAGAAAGAACAAAAGTTGATGTTCTGCCTGGTTACCTCTTCGAACATCTCAATCAAATTCGTTCATCTTAACCAATCTTCAAAACACCACGAAGCAAAGGGGCCAACACCCCTCCCTTTCCGGTAAAACAGAAACCATATATACACACCAAAGATGCAGCGACGGCGAACCCCCACCCAACGCCTCCTAGCCTACCTCACCGCCTCCATCCAAATCAACATCGTCGTCGAAGCCGAACTGCTGCTCCTCGCCTTCGCCACCGGCATGCAAGACGCCACCACCTTCCCAGATTACCACTGCTTCGCCTCCAACCAAACGGGCAACACCGTCCTGCTAGCCGTCGGCGCCGCCGGCATCGCCGGCTCGCTCTTCTCGCTGCCCAACATCGGCGTCAGCCTCGGCCTGTTCGTGGCGGGTGCGCTGATAATGGGCCAGCTGGGGCACGTCGTCGGCGGCCGCCGCCGCGTCTGGCTGCTCGTCAGCAACGCCGTGCAGACGGCGCTCGTCTTCGCCGCCGCGGGCTTGCAGTATCGCGGCGGGAGTGTCGTCGAGGCCGAGGGCGCGACAGCCAAGGGCGTCATTGCGATGCTGGCGTTCTCGGCGGGGGCGCAGGTGGCGATGGCGCGGTCGACGAAGATTGCCGAGATCACGACGGCGATGGCGACGGCGGCGTGGGTGGATTTGCTGGTGGATGAGAGGTTGTTGGCGGGGAGGAATCGGGGCCGGAATCGGAGGGCGTTGTTTTTGTTGTCGTTGTTTGCGGGGAGTTTTGCGGGTGCGTTTGTGTATCAGAGGGTTGGGTCGGCGTTTGCGTTGGTCATTTCGGGGGTGGCGAAGGGGGTTGTTTTGTTGGCTTTTTGTTTCAATGTGGAGGCTGGGAGTGAAGGGGTAGAAGGGGCGAGCCGGGATGGTAAGAGGGAAACTACCGGCGTAGTAGCAGTATAGCGGGTGGGATTCAATATAGATTCTGTGCTTCGTGGAGATATGGTTATCTTCTACCGTTCCTGTTCGGCATGGCAGGAAATCGAGAGACCCGATGAGCACGCAGATGGTGTTGCAACGGACTGCCCTAAACCCATCACGATGCCTGAAGTGATGACTGATACTATACTATTACTCCGTAGGCTTGGCTGCTTGAATCGAGCTGAGACCTGGAGGTTCAAACCCGTATTGGTATCCTGACTGATTCAGGAAAGGGGAATGCGCAGATTCATCTCAATATCAACAAGTGCCCATAATCGTACATCGGATGACGATCACACATGATTGAATAACTTATGCCGAATCTTACAACCGTAACACCACTCTTGGAAATATCCCTCGCCATCAACCCCGCATACTATCCTCAACCCCATTCTCCTCCACCACCCACGGCTCCGCCACCTTCAACGGCACCATCAAAAACCGATACCCATCCTTCCCCACCGCCGGCAACCTCCCCCCCCTCACATTCACCTGCAGCGCCTGATGTATAAGCCTCGGCTCCGGCAACTCCCCATCCCTCTCGCGCCTCCAATTCACAAACTTCTCCTCCTTCGTCCCCTCCTTGACATGTTTATTCCTTTCCCGCTGCCCCGCCACCGTCGTATGCGGCAAGCTCCCCTCCCCCCCTTCGCGCTCGGGCGGCGGATAGTCGTGGCCCGTGTAGAGGCGATAGTGCGCCGGCAGGGCGAGCAGGGCGGTGATGGAGCGGTAGAGGGCGTTGGCGTCGCCGCCGGGGAAGTCGCAGCGGGCGGAGCCGACGTCGGGCTCGAAGAGGGAGTCGCCGGTGAAGACGTTGGGCCCGATGAGGTAGCCGATGTGGTCCGGGGTGTGGCCGGGGAGGTGCAGGATGCGGGCGGTGAGGGCGCCGAGGGTGAAGGACTCGTCGTCGTCGAAGAGGTGGTCGAAGGCGTCGCGGGTCTCGGAGGGGTCGATGCCGTAGCGGTGGGCGAAGCGGGCTTGGATGGCGGTGATGCGCTTGCCGATGCAGATGTCCGGGCGAGGGTGGTGTTGGCGCACGAGCTGGTGTTGCAGGTAGCTGGAGGCGGTCAGGTGGTCGGCGTGCACGTGGGTTTCGAGCAGGCGCCGGACGGTGTAATTGTGTTTGGCGACGAGGGCGAGGAGGGCGTCGGCGGTGGTGGTGGTGATTTTGCTGCTGGCGGGGTCGAAGTCGAGGACGGGGTCGATGATGACCGCGTCACGTGTCGATGGGTCGGCGATGACGTATTGCCGGGTGCCGGTCTTAGGCTCGAAACAGACGTGGACGAGAGGCTTTTGTTCTTCGTTCATGGTGATGTTCTGGTGGGTGTTTGTGTTGATCGGGATGAGTTGGGACTGAATGCAGAGAAGTCTGTCAACGGGCCTCTTTATAGCTGACATTCTTCGTGCTGGAGTGATGTAGGCCGTTCGTCATGTATCCAATATCACAGCCGTGTAGTCGCCGTCTAATTTTTAATCGGCGAACTACCTACCAGGTAACACCCAAAGTTAATCGGCGACCTTATGTCGATGGGATAAGGTCTAGGAACTGACTTCTTGCTTTTTGTTCCTTTGATTCTACACTTTCACTGCTCTCGATTGGAACCCTTCGTCGAAATGACAACAAACGTGGATAAACCAAAGCCCTCGCTCTCGGCCAGTGTCATGGACAAGTCTTCAAAGTCTTCCTCCCCCGCGATCAAAACGCTGGCCACCGTTGGAGCTGGTGGACTCTTCGGCGCAGCTCTGGCTTCGTCAGGAGTGTATCTGCCATCGGTCATCGTCTCGCAGATGGAGATGAAGGACTGGCACATGCTCAAAGTTTTCCTGACCGCCAGCGGTAGCAGTGCGTAAGTGTCTCGCATGCTTCTGTTCGGTCGTTGCTCAGAACCCTGGCTGACGGTCCGTAGTGCGGTGATGGCGATCATGGAGGGACTCAAAGTCGCCCACTGTCCACCTCGGAAAGCATCCACCATCGGCTGGTTCAGTAACTACGACGCGAACATCATCGGTGGCGCTATGGTGGGTGCCGGTATGACCCTCACCGGGGCTTGTCCGGGTACCGTCCTCGTGCAGCTCTCGAGCGGCGTTCGGTCAGGATGGCTCGTCCTGCTCGGTGGTGTTCTTGGGGGCATCTTGTGGACGAGAATGTCTCCATATATACGCAAAGACGTGCCGAGCAACAGCGCCACCTCCGCCAGCCACACCATATACAGTAAATTCAATCTGAGTCAAAACTCTGTCATCCTGGCCTACGAGGCGGCATGTCTAGGGATGATCACTCTCGCGACGTCGCTAGGGCCCAAGGGTGCTTATGTTCCTCTGCACCCAGTCCTGGGGGGTCTCCTGATCGGTGGTGCTCAGGCTGCGTCGCTGATGATGACGGGCTCACCCCTGGGTGTATCAACAACGTATGAAGAGATCGGGCAGAGTTTCTGGCGGATGTGGGATTCCTTGTTCGGGTCTAAGCCGGTACAAACGCCGCCACCGTCCACGAGGGCGATCAAGTTCGCATTAGGAATACTCGTGGGAAGCTACGCTCTGCTTCAGTCAACTGCGTCGGCAAGGGTAGCGACAAACATGCAGGTCCCAGCTGTTCCTGCGGTCCTTGGTGGCTGCATAATGGTAGTTGGTGCCAGGCTTGCTGGTGGATGCACTTCGGGTCACGGGATTACCGGCATGGCTCTGCTCTCGATTTCCAGCATCATCACTGTTGCGTCGATGTTTGCTGGCGGTATTGCATTGGCTCAGGTGCTTGCGTGATGAATAGCCTCTACTTTTTGACAAGTATAGCGGGCATGAAAAAACGCAATATCTTTTCATATCAGCGAATCAATCTCTCGTCCTCAATATTCATGTTAGAGATTAGGCCGTTTGTACCTTTCTAGAATTTCATTCCTTCCAGTCCTTCCAGTCGTCAATCGTTGATAGCAGCGTTAGGGAATGGACATGATGAACCTCTTCCTCACTTTTTCAACCAAGCACCTTGATACAAGCGCCGGACAGTCTACCCTAGTGCAAGTACCTTTACTACTATAGCAACCTTAGACCTAGCTAGGTACCGACTCACTGGCCCATGTACAGGTGACTACCTGAAGCCTGGCTTCACCCGAACCCTAAGCTTATCTCATCCGTTGAGAGTTCAGGCATCCGTATACAAGCACCATAGCATAGACAGACTACGGTCTTTCCGAGTGAACACATACTATCGAACAAGACCTCTTCTACAAAGGAGCCATCTGACATTTGGCATTGACAAGCAAGAAGCAGCCACCTTCCAACCAGTATCAAGTCCACAAGCGGCTACCTATGGTCACAAAGAGACAAAATGCAAAACATACAACAGCGGGTATTCGCTGGTCGTCACCGACTCAACTACTAATGCGCCGATCTAAGGTTTATGTATGGCAGAGCGGACGGGATGCCCAGTTCTCCTTAGTCTGTGGTCGTATGTGGAAGGGAGATGCTCCCTGTGCTATATGAATGGTTTTCGAGGCCTGTGGTTGAGCCGAAGACCAAGATGAGCGGTAGTTTCGTCAAGCGTCATGACCCTAGACATACGCTATGCGGAGCCGTAGCTAAGGTTGTAGAGAGAGAAAACGTCGTGACGTATTAGAGTATCGACTCGACGGTCCTGTAATCTGGTTCGAAGTACGTGGTAACAGCTACGCCCTTGGGCCAACCGCCTAGGCAAGGGCGTCACCTTACGACAAGCGCCCTTCCTTGATCCTACCCAAGATGCCCAAGTTCCGCCGTCTCTGCGCCTCTAACCGCTGCCTCTCTTTCCGCTCAGACTTCAACCACTGTCCCCCCGCAATCCCAGTCGCGTAACCGCCCAGGTGCGCCCAGTGGTCGAGCCGGTGCCATCCCCTAGAAGCGCCTACGAGTTCGACGGATATGAGGAAAGTCAAGATGACGGTCCACGAAAAGGCGGGAAGGAAATCCGGAGGGAGGAAGATGAACGAGAAACGCTTGCTGTTGTTGGCGGTCAGTGTGGTGATTTCCTGAGGGCCGGGGGGAGAGTTACATACTCGGAGTTTATAATACACCAGGCTCCCACGCAGCCGGCCATGGCGCCGCTAGCCCCTAGGGAAGAGACGTGGAATCCGCTCCTTAGTACACAGTAGCTGAGGGATGCGAATGATCCCAGGACTCCGCTGCAGAGGTATATTGCGAGAAAGTTACCACGACCGACGTCATCGTGTACTACGCAAAACTCAGCATAGGTCGTAAATGAGTTTTGGATATGAAAGCAGCCTACGTTTCGTGCCTATAAACCACAGCACCACCATGTTAGCAAGGAAATGTTTCACTTGCTGGTGAGAAAACACATTTCCCAAGATACTCATGGCGCTTGGGTAAACCGGAGTGCTTAGGAAATGCTTGTTTAGGAAGCGCCACGCTGGCGGAATCCTCCACATAACCAGTATGATCGAATTCGCAAGGATCAGACTAATGACGGTGGCAGCTGCAGGAGGCATGTCGGGCCATAGCCGTGCGGATTTGGGAGGTGGAACGTAGTTCTGTGCGAATAAGAGTGCCAGGCCTACGACGACAGATGTCACCACGGCGGAGGGCCCGAGACGTTGCCACTACGGCAGCGTAAGTTCCAATTTAAGACACAAGGTGGAAGTTGCGGCTTACTATGGTCATCTTGGGTACTTCTTCACCGGGGTATATAAGTGCTCGTTCTGACCAGTATTTCCGTCGCGTTGCACGAGCAGCTTCAAAAGTCAGCCCAAGCATTGCGCTTCGTGCATATAGAACATCATAGTGACGAAGCGAGTGCATACCAAGCTCCCTCTTCTCACGAATAGGCTCTAGTTTGCCCGGCTCACCACCGTTCGCCCCCACCTTCGACTTCGCCTCCGCGACTGGCTGACTTTCGTAATGCTCCCGAATAGCATCCAGTCCGCTGACGCCGTATAACTTGCTCTTATCCGTGGTCTGCTGAGGTAGTATGCCCAGTCTACTCGCATCCTCCAGCAATTCCTTCTCTTCCTCCGCTTGCTCCCGTTCTATTCGCGCCACGATCGCAGCATCCTCGTCCACGGGATAATGCGCACGGAGCCATATCAGCCCCGTGGCGATTAGACTCTGAGCGTAGGCACTGGCGTGTGGCACTTCGAGGCCTTGATCAAGAGTACCGGATAGGCGTTGACCGTGAAGAATACGTAGTATCCTATTGCCTTCCTCTTTATCGATATATGGCCCGAATATAGACGTGATTTCCTTCTCGGACAGATCTTCACTCCGGAGGCGTACACCTTCGTCGGGATCGACATCCTCTGAATCTTCCGGTCGTCTGGCTTGGGGGATTTTGCCCTTGGGTGGTTTGGTTTTGGAATGTTTGGGATGTAATCGACGTTTCGATGAGAAGGCGCTGCTCGAGTGATATTGGGCTCTCAGCCAGCTCCGCCCTGTTATGCTTGTTGTGCGGTTCGTCGCCCACAATGAGTTCCCACTATTGAAACATCTTGTCTGTTGCTGTAAGGATTGAGTTGAGGCTGGATACTCTCTTAAAACCCGTCCTGCTGATCTTGGTAATCCTCCGCCGATTCGGCCCCGGAACAGGGCTTTCGGCACATCCAGGAGGGTTGACTGAACACTTCGTAGGCTGGTGCAAGAAGACCGCCACGGAAGTGTCCAGACATGATTCATCGAACGAACTGGTCGTTTGTCTGGATGGAGAGATACATGAGACCTGCGCGTTCTTCAGATGCACGAGTCAAAGCCCCCGCACAGACCACGTTACTGGACGAGGTCGACGACTAACTCAATGTTATCTACAATCAAACAAAACAATAGATTGATCTATGTTTTTGATAATACTTATTCGCCCGAAATTATATGTCTAGTAGACTTATGATGAAATGCAATACAGTCAGATCCCCTTGCAGTGAGATCTGACTCTGAGCCGATGCTCTGAGCAGGTTTTCTCCAGTAACTTGACAAACATATCTTAGTCTACAAAGTAACAAGCACTTCCACACATCACATCGGAGCCTATATGCCAAGTCAAAACACTGTGTTTTGTTCATATTTACTAGACATCCTGGACTCTAACAGTATCATCACTCATCTGACACATAATCCAACGATATCATGAAGATGGTACACTTTTATCGGAATAGTGAAAATCACAGAGCCTGGTTGGAGTCATACACCCAGCTCCTGTGTTCCTTCATGGCTGCTATGAGAATACTTGACGCGTTCATCAATGGTGTGCATGGTGCTGTTGACCTCAGGTTCACCATCCGTGGCCTTGTTGGTCAGCACCGCCCAGCCACCAGTATCAGTCTCGTTCCTCCACAGGCCCAGTCTTCCCGTAGTAGTCATGTTGCCGAGAGTCAGCTGGCTGTTATCCTTTGGGTGTGATTTGTCAACGGATCCGTGGGGACTGGGGTAAGAATCCCTTGGAGCCAGGAGTCGACGGACCCCTGATTCGAGAGAGGAGGCGTGATCCATAGGATCTGAGGGCAGAGAGAGAAAATGACTCGGGACGGGCATGTTGGAAGAATAAGGGTGCAGTAGACATGCAACCGACAGTAATCCCTGTGTTGATTTCGACGCAGTTCATGAGTATTGTCGGCGTGGCGGTCCAGGTGATGTCGGGGCTACGGACGTTTTCAACGGAGAGAACCAGGCGTATTACGCTCGCAACACAGGCCCTTGTTGCCCCTGTCAGTTCTGAGGATGACAGACAGCCCAGGTGGGTTTGGCTTACAGAAGTCCCGTCAGAAAGATACCAACAACTCCCACCTTGCGCCGGAGCGGGAGCTGCAATTTCGACACTCTCGCCACGGGCAGGCATAAGACGTAGAAGTCGGTCGCGACGTTGATGGACCCTTGAACAAGCAGTACAGTGTAGGGGGAACGGCAGAATGCAGAGGAGAGGTAGTTCGCCGACGTACACTCGAATTCGAAGACGATCTCATACGCGGTATGGAAAGTGTAGAGGACGAACTGAATAATGATCCCAAACCATATCAGGTACTTCACAACCTGCTGGCAAGAGAAGATTCGATGATAGAGGAGGAGGATCGATAGTTTCGTCAGAAATACAACGACAGAGTAGATGATGCCCACGGCATTGAATGCCTAGGTTCAGATATTAGACAAGATGTGATGGCTGGTTTGTTATCTGATCAGTATATTTGACTTACCCAGACGAATCTCTGCGTCATTTTGGTGACAGGCATGTCCCACAAATGGATTCCTAATCCTTGATGCAGTACTATGATGCAGTCAGCATTCATCGAGTGAATATGGCAGTAAGAATCGTCACTCACAATCGAGCACAACAGCTGTATGGCATATCGATCCTATCTGTGTAAATTGTGTCAGGGCACATCTGTGTGATGTGTGTAGTGAGCGGTAATTACTGCTGCCAACACAGAAGTATCTGGGATATATCAGCTGCCCTAGTCTGACCCGGGTGAGGAACAGCAAATGATTTACAGTCATCCCAGCCCAAGTTCCGAAGAAGACGGCCTTTGGTATATGTTCTCATCACCACGAAGCAGAGCATGAGAGTGATCCATATGACATTGATAACAATGACGTTTCGCGCTTGGGAGACCGGGTCAACGAAGTTGGGTACAACACCAGGTGGAGGCGTTAAGAACGGCGTATGGGAAAGATCCATATGAGAGGGATCCATTGTTGCAAGAGAAGATTGTCTTGTGTGATCGTCAAGCAGAGCGTCTGAATGCAATGACACTACAATCCAAACTGTGCCTTACAATTCAAGTTGGAGATGAACGGTAAAGCACAGGACGGAAAGATGGGAAAACAGTGGGGACAGCGTCCAGATGAAGATGGCCATCACCAAGGCTGCTGTGCCACCTGGGGTCGGGAAAGATGGCAAGCAGCGAAAGTAGCATCCAGATGAATGGCCATGAGCAAGGCTGTTAAGCTACATGAGGTCCAAAGAATAAATCGGGGCTACAAGTGATGTACATAAGCACATAAGCACATGAAGCGAGAATGGGTCAGCCTTTGACAGAAGAGATCAAGGTAATGTATTTACTCAGCGTTTCTTCTTTGTGAGGCTTGAGATCTGCAGGCTGAGAGTCTGCGGGCTGAGATCTGGCATGTCCCAAGCTCAGCCTTGCAATGCACACCCTGTTCAGTGCGTTGCAGTAAAGTACCTGGTACTTTAGCTTACATAAGTTAATGTACGTCCATACAAGTAACTGGTACACGTACCTCTCCTTACCCTATTACACTAGGCCGGCGACGACTCTCACCTCCACGTGGTGCCGGCTGGGAACCTGTGAATACTGTTGCTCCAAGTATTTGCAGAGCTAAGAAGAGTCAACACCAGCCAGCGCTGTCCGCAGGTTGGGGCTACGG
>JAABUY010004809.1_pt1 | contig 13902 bp, 12 predicted proteins | sample 5560271 | NCBI WGS metagenome assembly JAABUY01 (sample SAMN10711886, study PRJNA513374) | rock metagenome | isolation source: Antarctica rocks | place: Antarctica: Victoria Land, University Valley
TGAGATAAAAGAGCCAGGGCGTCTTCAGCCCCAGGCCTAGAAGCAGGCCTGCCGCCATCGGCCCGATGATCGCGCCGGTTCGGCCCATCCCCAACGCCCAACCGACGCCGGCCGGACGAAGCGTCACCGGGTAATAGACGACGGCAAGGGCGATCACGCCCTTCATGAGTCCGAGCAGACAGAAGCCGACGCAAAAGGCGGCTGCAATGGCGAAAGGCGGCGGCAATGCGATCGCGGCGCCCATCAAAACCATGCAGCCCGAAGCGGCGCAGAACAGGCACCCCAGAACCTTGTAGGGGTCCAGCCGATCCATCAGCGGACCGACAAAGAAGGCCGCGAGGATACCGCCGACCTGGACGGCGAGGCTGACGGTGATGGCGGTTTGCGGGTCTTGCCCCGCCTCGACCAGAACGGTCGTCAGCCAGTTCTGGACGAAGTAGTACACCATCATGTTCATGAAGAGACCGCACCAGAGAGCCAGCGTTCCGGTCGTGCGTCCAGCCAGGAAAAGTTCGCCGATCGCCGACAGGCCTCGACGCTTGGCGCCAGCGGGCAGCCACGGCCCGTTCGTGGCGGAAGTGCCAGGCGCGGTTCTCCCAAGCAGCCTAAGGAGGCGTCGCGAGTTTCTCCCGCCATTGGCCAAATAGGCCAGCGATTCGGGCAGTGCGACGACGAGGAAGAGCGCGTAGCAGAGCGGCAAGGCGCCGCCGACCCAGAGGACCGACTGCCAGCCAGACCTGCCGAGCAACGCCGCGGCCAGCACGCCCGCGCCCATCGAGCCGAAGGTCACGCCGCAGTTGCCGAACACGAGGAACGTCGAACGGTGGCGTTTGGGGCAGTATTCCGCGATCAGGGCCGCCGCGACCGGCTGCGCGCCGCCCAGGCCGATCCCAGTCAGGAAACGGAACACGATGAGCAGGTTCGCGTTGACGGCGTAGGTGGTCAGGAACGTCAATGCCCCGAACCCGGCCGTGCAGGCGATGATGACCCATTTGGAGCCGAAACGGGCGGAAAGCGGAGCGACGCCGAGTTGCCCCACAAGGACGCCCGCTAGGCCGGCCGAGAATATGGGGCCAAGCATGTCATGCGGGATTTGCCAATGCCTGGCGAGTTCCGGCGTGATGTACCCGATCACCTGCGTGTTGAAACCGTCCCAGAACAGGACGAGCGCCCCCAGGATCGCGACGCGTACGTGGAACGCGTTGACGGGAACGGCATTCGTGAGAGACTCGGTGTCCAGGGCCCGGGGTGGTTCCCCCATTTCTCGTTCCTCCTTTTGGCGATCATGCGTCTCCCGCGATCCCGTGCGCGCCGGGTTCCACGCGGGCTTCAGCGAGCAAGGTTCATGCCTGCAAGGCGTCGAGCATGTCCCCCACGTATGCATCACTTTCAGCGATCACGATCATCGCCGCCGACTGACGCAACTCCTTCAGCATCGGAGAGGCAGCGCCGTCGTCGTGCCGCGCCATGTGGATGACGAGCACGGTGGGGCGCAGGCCCTGGGCGAGGCAGACCTCGGCCAAGGTCGCGGCCATGTCGGCGGTGGCGCCCGCGAACGCCACAGCCACTACCAGGTTGGCCTCAGTGACAGCTTCGCCCGGGGCGGCCGTGTTCGCAGAGGCCGCCCCGCCAAGACAATGCGCCTCGTCCGCGCCGTTCGACACTCGCCCCCCAAGGTCAAAGGCTCGGCGCCGTTCCGGATGCGCCGCGACCAGGTCGGAAACCAGCGCACAGGATCTCGGGTCCAGACCGATCAGGACGGCCTGGCGCCGACGCGAGTTCGCGCCGGTTATGCGGAACCGCTGTTCCTCCCGGCGTGTGGCGAGAAAGCTCTGGCTTCGCGGAAGGTTGGATGGCGCCACGGGCCTAAACCGAGGTCTGCGCCTTGCCCGGCGTGGCTCTCAACGCGTCGGCGGCGGCGATCTGGTAAGGCTGGTCGGGTGGCAGGACCAACGCCGCCGAGCGTATCTTCTGGTGCTCCGGATCGGCCCCTGGCGGTGCGCTTCCCTTCTCGGAAAGCGCCTTGCTCGCGCGCAACAGCCGCATGCGGGCCATGATGATCCCATTGTCGGTCGAGACGAGGTTTTCCTTGGTCCGATCGACGATCGGACCCATGCTTTCCTGCAACGAAGCGTCCTGCATGGCGATGCCGCTGACGCCGCTATAGGTCACGCCAGCCTTCTGCGCGGCGCGGTCCATGAGGTAGTCGTTGCTTTTATTGGCCGTTGGCACGTAGGTCCCGGGCACGTAGCTGACGTGGATGCCGTGCCCGTCCCGCATCGCCCGCACCTCCGTGTCCCGCAGCGGTCGCACCGGGTGGTAATCGAAGCTCCACGCCCAGCATGCCTCGTCGTCGATCGGGACCCAGAAATGCCCGTGGATTGGATGATCCCCGCGCGGCGGCACCATCGTGAAGCACGGCATGACGAAAGGCGTGATGCGCCAGTAGTAGTTCCCGTCCTCCGCGTTGCGTCGCACGCCGATCAGAAGGCCGCCCTCATTCTCGACGACCTCGAACACCGGGCGGGTATCGTTGAGGTTGTACTGATTGCCCTTGGAACCCTTGAACAGCGGGTCCGAGTTCAGGCTGCCGCTGTGCAGGAACGAAACATGGCTCGAATCGATCCCGCCTTCCAGCGCCTGAAGCCAATTGGACTCCTGCAACCGCTTGGACGTGAAGGACTGTTCGGCCGGCACGGTCGCGAACTCGTATTCGGGGAGCGGCGGCTGCTCCGCAGGCTCGCCCATGTAGGTCCACAGCACGCCGCCCCGCTCCACCAGCGGATAGGACGCGAGCTTGATGCGGCCGCACATGCCGCTGCTCGCCGGCTCGGACGGAATGTCGATGCACTGGCCATGCCGGTCGTATTTCCAGCCGTGATATGGGCAGCGTATGCCCCCATCCTCGTTGCGGCCGAACCAGAGCGAAACGCCCCGATGGGCGCAGAACTCGTCGATGAGGCCGAGCTTGCCCTCACTGTCGCGGAAGGCGAGCAGCCGCTCGGACAGCAGCTTCAAACGAACCGGCGGGCAACCTGGCTCGGGCAGTTCTTCGGTAAGCAGCGCCGGCAGCCAGTAGCTGCGGAACATGGCGCCCATCGGCGTGCCCCGCCCGGTTTGGGTCAGCTGATCGTTTTGCTCTTTGCGCAACATGCGGCGGCCCCAGCAATATACTGTGCGCTGCGCGCACGTCTAACGCTTATTACGAACGCACCTGCATACGCCGCGCTGGGATTGTCAACGGTTTTTGGTTCCCGGGGCTCACGTTATCAGGAGCGGCCGCATGTCAGCGGCAGCCTGCCGAATTACGGATAGCGTGACCTCGCGCAGCTGTTCCTGGCTGGTGCGGCCAGGGGTGGTGCTCACGTTCATGGCGGCCACGACCGCGCCGGAGGTGTTGCGGAGGGGGATGGCGATCGACAGCAGGTCGATCTCCAACTCCTGGTCCACAACGCAGAATCCCTCATCGGCCACGCCGGCCAGGACCCGGCGCAGTTCGGCCGGATCGGTGACGGTGCGCGGCGTATGACGGTCGAGGGTCGCGCTGGCAAAGTACGTGTCGAGTGCCGCGGGCGGCAGGGCTGCCAGCAGCACGCGACCCATGGAGGTGCAGTGCGCCGGCAGATGGGTTCCCACGTCACGGTGCAGCGATGCCATGCGGCGGCGGCTGGAGCGGGCGATGTAGACGACCTCCGCGCCGTGCAGGATCGAGATGGAGCAACTCTCGCCGGTGGCTTCGCTGACGCGTTCAAGGAACGGGGGGGCCACGCGCGGCAGGACCGACGATGAGAGATAGGCGCGCGCCAGCATCAGCACCTGCGGCGAGAGCGCGAAATACCGCCCGTCCATCTCGACATACCGTAGCGCCTGCAACGTCAGCAGGCATCGACGCACAGTTGCCCGGGGCAGATCGACGACACGTGCCACGTCAGACAGCGTCATCGGTCGGTTCTGCTCGCTGAATGCCGTCATCACCGATAGCCCTCGGGCGAACGCCGTCACGAAATTACGGGACTCGGGGCCGTCTGGAACGTCTGGCCTTCGCGGTGCCGCGTTGTTCATGGGCGGGCCTCGCCCCACCGCACCCTGCTGGAATAGCTGTGCCGCTGACTTGACACCATCGGATGATCCTGGTTTGTGTTCACTAAAGTAGCATATCGTGCGCTGTGCGCACAATAGGGACTCTTGGACGATTTGAGAAAAAGGCTTGAAGGCGTGGGTGAGGAAGGCCGCTTGAGCAATTTGCATCTCCTTTGCCGAACCGACGAGCTCGGCGATGACGCACCGCTGCGCGTCGAGGCATGCGGCACGGCCTATGCCGTGTACACCAGAAACGGTCAGGTTTATGTGACAGCGGACCTTTGCACCCACGGCCCTGGTCTCATGTCCGACGGTTTCCAGGAAGGGGACGAGATCGAGTGTCCCTTCCATGCCGGGCGGTTCAACTTCATCACCGGGCAACCGACGACACCGCCATGCACGGAAGCGCTCCGAACCTGGACGGCGCTTTTGGAAGACGGAAACGTCCGCATCGACCCGAATGAGCGACGCGATGCATGACACTCGGCGCTCCGGGCCTGTAGGAGGGCGAAGGATTTGAGCGAAGCACTGGCTCTGAAGATCGCGCTTGGGCGGCATGACCATGTACGACCCCTGAAGAACGGGACAGTGACATCCGACCGGGTCACCTTCGAATTCATCGAATACGATCCGCTGCCGCGGGCTTTTCGGACGATGGTCCGTGGCGGGGACATCGATGTGGGCGAGATGGCGATGACCACCCATCTTCTCGCGCTCGAGTTCGGTAAGCCCCTCACGGCGTTGCCGATCCCCCTCTGGCGCCGACTGCATCACGGTAACCTTGTCTGCCTCGCCGATGCGGCGCTGCGCGGCCCTGAAGCTCTGGAGGGCACAAAGGTCGGCGTGCGCGCCTACTCGCAGACGACCGGCGTATGGGTGCGGGGCATCCTCAAATCGCAATATGGGGTGGCTCTCGACCGGATCACCTGGGTGACGATGGAGGACGCCCATGTGGCCGAATACCGCGACCCGCCGAACGCGGTGCGCGCCCCTGGTGGCCGCAGCCTGCGCGACCTGATGCGGGCCGGCGAGGTGTCGGCCGTCATGGGCGAGCGCGACGTCGATCCGGCCGGGGTGCGTCCGGTCATCCCCGACAGTGAGGCGGCCGCCGCACAATGGTCCGAACGCACGGGCATTTTTCCGGTCAACCACATCGTCTCCGTGCGGACCGAACTTCTGGTTCGGCACCCCTGGCTGTCCGGCGAACTGATGCGAATGTTCGACGAAGCGCGCCTCCTGTCGGAGACCAGCGGCGCCGCCGACGCGCGGCCCTACGGCCTCGAACCTAACCTAGCCTCGCTACAGGCTCTCTGTGATTTTGCCGCCGACCAGCAACTGACCTCAAGGATTTACAAGGCGGAAGAAGTATTCCGCCAACCGCGCGCCGGCAACGGCTGACGACGCACCTGCATCGGGGCACGCATGATCATCGACATCCACGGCCATTACACCACCGAGCCCCACGCGATGCATCAGTTCCGCGACAGGCAACTGGCTGGCCTCGCCGACCCGGCGCGGCGGCCGACGAGCACGGACCTTGGCATCACCGACGAGGCGCTACTCCATTCGGTGGAACCGCAGCTCCGGCTGCAAAGGGAACGGGGCAGCGACCTGACGATCTTTTCCCCCCGCGCGGCGGGAATGGCGCACCATGTCGGCACGGAGGCTGTCAGCCAGCAATGGTCACGCGTTTCCAACGACCTTATCCACCGCGTGTGCGCCCTGCTTCCGGACAACTTCGCGGCCGTCGGCCAACTGCCACAGTCTCCAGGGGTGTCGCCCGCCAACTGTGTCGCCGAGCTGCGCCGGATCGTCGGTGAGCTGGGTTTCGTCGGCGTCAACCTGAACCCCGATCCGACCGGCGGCTATTGGACGGACCCTCCGCTCACGGATCGCCACTGGTATCCACTCTACGCGGCGCTGTGCGACCTCGATACCCCGGCGATGATCCATGTGTCGTCGTCTTGCAATCCCAACTTCCACCACACCGGCGCGCACTACATCAACGGCGACACTACCGCGTTCATGCAGCTGTTGCAGGGCGATCTGTTCAAGGATTTCCCCACCTTGCGTTTCGTCATTCCGCATGGCGGCGGAGCGGCGCCGTTTCATTGGGGCCGCTATCGCGGACTCGCGCAGGAACTCAAAAAGCCGTTGCTGGCGGACCACCTGCTCCGCAACGTGTTCTTCGACACCTGTGTGTACCACCTCCCCGGCGTCGAGCTGATGGCCAAGGTGATCCCGGTGGACAACATCCTATTCGCATCCGAGATGCTCGGCGCGGTGAAGGGCGTCGATCCCGAAACAGGCTATCACTTCGACGACACGAAACGCTACATCGACCAGTTGCACACGCTGGATGAGACGAGCCGCCACAAAATCTTCGAGGGCAACGCCCGGCGCGTCTACCCGAGGCTCGACGCCCAACTCGTCGCGCGCGGCATCCCTGGCCGGGCGCCGTGACCGAAACTCAGCAGCAATCCGCGGTCTCGTCCGCAAGGATCGCGTCCTTCATCCAGGATGGGGGCAGATCACCTTCCAGAACCTTTGCGAGGGGCTTGAACACCTTGAAGCTGTGGCGACGGTCCGGCGCGGTCCAGAATGCGACGATCGTTTCCAGCGGCGGGCAGCCCGGCAAGCCGCAGGCGATCTCGGCCACGAAAACCGTCTCGTCCGCGTCCAGCATAAACCGCGAGCGCGTCCAGTTCTTGATGCGTCGGGTGACCTCGAAATTCGCGCGGCGGTTGAACGGGGTTGTCGGCATGGCGCGGCGGGTGCTCCCAGCGGATCGAAGTCCGCTCTGTCCCGGAATATGATTTACGATCTCCGACAATCAACGGTTGCCGAACGAGTCATCGCGCGCCGCATGACATGAGAAGGTATAGCGAATATGGCAGGTGGCGTTTTGGCGGCGGTGCGCGTAGCGCCGAGCAGGATGGAAATCCGCGAGTTCCCAATGCCGGAGATCCGCGAGGATGCCGCGCTCATGAAGGTCGAGGTGGCTGGCATCTGCGGGACGGACGTGAAGCTGTACCAGCACCCGCCGACGCCGGCGGAAGTCATCATGGGCCATGAGAACATTGGCACCATCGTCAAGGCCGGGCGGGAATTCACGGCGCGCAAGGGATTCAAGGAAGGCGACCTGGCCTTCGTCGAGCATTACGTCTCATGCGGGAAATGCGAGTGGTGCCACAAGGGCGAGTACCGCCATTGCGAGAACACGGACTGGCGCAACAACCCGGACTCGATCCGCTACGGCTACACCTCCGCCGCCCGCCCTCCGCATCTGTGGGGCGGCTTCGCGCAGTACATCTACCTGCCGTGGAACGCCGTGGTGCATCATGTGCCCAAGGGGGTGAGCGCGGAGCGGGCCGGGCTGGTCACGCCGATGGCCAACGGCGTCGAGTGGTCCCTGTTCGACGCGCAAGTCGGCTACAACTCGACCGTGCTGATTCAGGGTCCGGGGCAGCAGGGGCTGTCGCAGACCGTCATCTGCAAGCAGGCCGGCGCGTCGCTGATCATCGTGACGGGCACGTCGAAGGATAAGGCGCGCCTGGCGGCGGCCAAGACGCTGGGCGCCGATCACGTCATCGATGTGCAGGCGGAGGACCCTCTTGCCCGCATTAGGGAGATCACTGGCGGCAAGGGTGTCGACGTGTCGTTGGATTGCACCGCGGGCGCCGGCACGATCCCGATCCTGCTGGGCGTCGAGGCGCTGAAGCGCAAGGGCGGGGTCATGGTCGTGCAGGGCGAGATGAGGGAATTCCCGAACTTTCCATTGGAGAAGGTGACCACAAAGTGGATCACCATCAAGAGCGCGCGCGGGCACTCCTATCGGTCGTGCGAACTGGCGTTGGCGCAGCTCGCGTCGGACAGGTTTCCGATCGACATCATGACCACGCACCGTTTCACCCTCGCGGACGCCGATCTCGCGATACGCTCGGTCGGAAATCTCGAGGGCGGGGTGACGGACGTCATCCACGCTTCGCTGATACCATGGATGTAGGACGCGGCACGGACGCGTAGGCACATGCCAATCGCCCTAATCGACGGGATCGCCACCCGTTACGATGTGGTGGGCCAAGGCCCGCCGTTGCTGATGTACTCGCCCGGCGGCTTCGACGCCACGATCGAAAAATGGTCGACGCAGGGCATCTACGCGCAATGCAGGCTGCTGGAGCACCTGTCGAAGTCATTCCGTTGCATCGTCTTCGATCGCCGCGAGAGCGGGCAGTCCGGTGGCCGGGTCGAACGGGTCGCCTGGGCGGACTATGTGGCCCAAGGCAGGGGGCTGCTCGACCATCTCGGGATCGAGAAGGCCCATCTGATGGGCGGCTGCATGGGATGCTGCCCGGTGATCGCATTCGCGGTGCGGCACCCGGATAGGGTCATCAGCCTGGTGCTGTTCTGGCCGGTGGGCGGCGCGCGCTATCGCCTGTCGAGCCACGCGCGCTTTGCCGAGCACCTGTCATTCGAGCGGGCCAACGGCCTCGCGGCGGTGATCGATGTCGCGCTGCTGGCTAAATCCTTCGGCGCGGACCCGCGCGGCGGCCCCTGGGCGTCCGTGCTCCGGCGCGACCACGAGTTTGCCGCGCGGTTCGCCGCCCAGGATGCCGCGATCTACCAGTTGGTCGTATCGGGCATGGGACGGATGCTGATCGACCGCGACACCGCGCCCGGCGCGGAGCCGGAGGACCTGCTCCGGCTCAGCGTCCCGACCCTGATCGTGCCCGGTTCAGACGCCTCCCATGCCATATCGGCCGCGCGCTACCTCCAGGAATGCATCCCCGGATCCGACTACTGGGATGCCCCGGTCTCCCACCAGGCGGGACGCGAGACGGCAACGCGGCTGCGGGATTTCTTGGCACGCACGGGCGACTTATCTTCCGAGACCGCATCGTTTCCCACCTTGACGTGACCCGTCTCGTCTGACAGCCTGTGCGTAATTAACATCTGATGTGCGCTATGCGAACGGGCGCTGAGTGGAAGTTGGGGAGACTACCATGGCCACGACGAACAGCGTCGCTCGCACCCTCGCTCCAGCCATTGGCGCAAGCTCGAACGTTCGCTGGTCACAGGTCGCGCCCACACTTCTCGTCGTGTGGATCGTGTCCATGTTCGACAAGAGCAACATGCCGATCGTGCTCAACGATCCGGACTTCCTTGCCGCTTTCGGGCTGAAAGGACAGCAGGCCAAGCTCGGACTGCTCGGGACCGGCCTGTTCGTCACCTACGGCCTGTGCTCGCCGCTGTGGGGCTACCTTGTCGATCGGATCGGCGCGCGCAAGACGGCCGCGATCAGTCTAGTCGTGTGGGCGCTGACCTGCTTCTGGTCCGGCCTGGCGCAAACCTACAACGAGCTTCTGTTGTCGCGCATCGTGCTCGGCGCGGGCGAGGCGGCGCTGTATCCCGTGACCGTCGCGATCGTGGCGAACTGGTTCCCGCTGCGTGAGCGCGGCCGGGCGACATCGTTCTGGTGGATCGGCACAATGATCGGGCCGATGCTGGTCGGACTGATCGTGACCAGCCTGATCGTCGTGGCTGGTTGGCGCTTCCAGTTCCACGCACTCGGCGTGCTCGCCCTCGTGCTGCCGCTGCCGATGGTGTTGTTCCTGCTGCGGGACAAGGCAGCCGATCACCCGGGCGTCAATGCGGTGGAGGCGCAACTGGTCGCCCAGGGGTCGATCGAGCACGATCAGGGTGCGCCGGGTCGCGCGGCACGCGCGGCCGGGAGCATCTGGACGAACCGCCGGTTCTGGCTCACCACCATCGCGATCGCGGCCAACGCGATCTTCTTTTGGGGATGGTCCTTTTGGCTGCCAACGTATCTCCGCACCGTGCGCGGCTTCTCGTTCACCGTGTCGGGCTATCTCACTTTCGTCATCTTCGGGTTCGCCGTCGCGACCATCCTGCTGATGGGCTACGTCTCCGACCGCATCTTCCGCCGCGCGGCGCTGGCCGGCATCGGATGGGTGCTGGCCGCCGTTTTCCTGATGGGGGCCGCTTTCGCGCCAAGCGCCACGCTCAGCGTCGTGCTCATGATCTGCGCGCTGTGCGCCCAGCAGGTGGGCGTCTCATGCGGCGAAATGCTCGTCCATAGCGTCGTTTCCTCCAATAACATCGGCAGGACGCAGGGCCTGCGCGCTTTCGTCACGATGCTGACGGGGGCCGCGGCGCCGGCCATGATGGGCTACGTGCTGCAGACCACTGGCGGCTTCATCGGTGGCTTCGCCGGCCTGGCGGTGGCCGTCGTCGTGTCCGCGACCTGCATGATTACCCTGGCGCGGGAAGGCTTCTAGCGGGTGGGCCAGCGGCAAAGGGTCGGCCAACTCGATGTGACATCGGTGAGTGACGGGATGCTGAAGACGTCGCTCGACATGGTGCTGGATTTCCCGCGCGACCAGGCGCGGGCGCTCACCGGCGCCGACGTGGGGGGATCGTTGTCCATCTCGGTCAACTCGTTCGTCTTCGAGCGTCCTGGCGCGACCGTCCTGATCGATGCGGGCGCCGGCGACACGATGCAGCCCACGCTCGGGCGCCTGCCCACCGATCTCGCGGCGTCCGGAACTCCGGCCAAGGCGATCACGCATATCCTGCTGACCCATCTGCACCCTGACCACGCCAACGGCCTGACCGGGGCTGACGGCTTGGCCGTCTTCCCCAACGCCGAGCTCCTGGTGTCCGCGCCGGAGTTCGATTTTTGGATGGGCGAGGGTGATGCCCATGACAGCGACTCCGTCAAGCGCATGCGCGCGCGCAACCACGTCAACCTTGCGCCCTACCGAAACCGCATCCGCCGTGCGCGCGACGGCGAGGCGGTGCTCGGCTGCACGCCCATCCTGGCACCCGGCCACTCGCCCGGTCACACATGCTGGCTTATCGAGACCGGCGGCGAGGCGATGCTCGCATGGGGCGACATTGTCCATTTCGCCAATTTGCAGATCTCTCATTCCGACGTGTCGCTCACCTATGATCTCGACCCTGGCATGGCGCGACGCTCCCGGGCACGCATGCTCGATCTGGCGGTCGCCGAGCGGCTCATGGTGGCGGGCGCCCACCTGGACGCGCCGGGCCTCGGCCACATCGTCCGCCGAAGCGCCGGCCATGCGTTCGTGCCGGTGGCTTGAGAGAGATCCAGCCCGACATGGCCAGCTACGACTACATCGTGATCGGCGCCGGTTCGGCCGGTTGCGTGCTCGCCAACCGCCTGAGCGAGGACTTGGATGCGCGCGTGCTGCTGCTTGAGGCGGGTGGCCGGGACATCAACCCGCTGATCTCCATCCCCCTCGGCATGGGCAAGATGCATGCGCACAACATGCACGACTGGGGCTTGCAAACCGAGCCGGAAGGGGAATTGGACGGCCGCACGCTGGGCGCCATGCGGGGCAAGGTCCTCGGCGGCTCCTCGTCGATCAACGTCATGGCCTACACGCGCGGCGCGCCGGGCGACTATGACCGCTGGGCTCGGGAGGGAGCGGCCGGCTGGTCCTATGCCGACGTGCTTCCCTATTTCCGGCGTGGTGAAACGTGGGAGCAAGGCGCCGACACCTGGCGCGGCGGCGACGGTCCGCTCGGGACGCAGTTCGCCAGGACGCGCGACACCATCTTCGACGCCTGGATCGCAGCCGGGAGGCAGGCCGGCTTCCCCGTCACCGCCGACTATAATGGCGCCGACTGCGAGGGTTTCGGACGCAGCCAGTACACCATCCGGGACGGCCGGCGCTCCTCCGCCGCGCGCGCCTATCTGCGCCCTGCCCAGTCCCGCCCGAACCTGACAATCCGTACGCGCACGCAAGTCACCGGGATCGTCGTCCAACAGGGGCGCGCGGTCGCTGTAAATGCCGTGACGCGGGGCCGGCGCGCCACCATCCATGCCGCCCGTGAGATCATCCTGTGCGCCGGCGCGTTCCATTCGCCGCAAATCCTCATGCTGTCGGGCATCGGTCCGGCCGACCATCTTCGCGCGATGGGGATTTCGCCGCTGGTCGACCTGCCCGGAGTGGGCCAGAACTTGCAGGACCATCTTGGCGTCTGGATGACGTGGCGTCGCAAGTCGCCAGGCGCTTTCCATCGCGAAATGCGGTTCGACCGAATGGCCGTCAGCATGATCCGCGCCTACCTACTCGGGTCGGGGCCTGGCACCGTTGTGCCTGGCGGGCTTCACGCGTTCATCAGGACACGGCCCGGCCTCGACGTGCCGGATGTGGAATTCATGTTCCATACCGTGCCGCCCGCGACGCGGCTCTGGTTCCCGGGCGTGCGGAAGGCCTACCAGGACAGCTACGCGATCCGGCCCACGCTGCTTCACCCCGCAAGCCGAGGTGAGGTGAGCCTGCGCTCGACCGATCCGCTCGACCCTGTGCGCATCCGCTACAACTTCTTCTCGGACCCGGCGGATCTGCCCGTCCTTCGGCGGGCATTCCAGTTGGCCAGGGAAGTAGGCGAACAGGCGCCCATGGACTCCTACCGCGCCGCTGAGATTGCTCCGGGACCGGACGCGCGGACAGACGCCGAGATCGACGCGGCTATACGCCGCACAGCTGCCACGGCCCACCATCCGGCAGGAACCTGTAAGATGGGAGTGGACCGGATGGCGGTGGTCGATCCTCACCTCAAAGTCAGGGGCGTGGAGAATCTCAGGGTGGTCGACGCATCGGTGATGCCCGATCTCGTGTCGGCTCACATCAATGCATGCGTGCTCATGATGGGCGAAAAAACGGCTGACCACATGAGAGGGGGTCTCAGCAGCCCCCGGAACTCCTTGTTTACCACCTCAGGCAATGGCTGAGGCTCTTATTGGGTTCCGGGGTGGTGAGGCTAGTACCGGGAAGCTGGGCTGGGGGCCGGATGTCCGTGCCGGCTTTGGCGACGGCGCCGCGCACTCACCCACAGCCTCGCCGACCTTCAGGGTATGGCGGCGCAAGGTCTCATGATGCTTTCCCGGGTCGACCGGGAACATCTGCCCCAAAACGTCCGCGGCGGTCCTTTAGCTTGAAGCCGGTCCAGCTCCGGTGTCGATCGGCAACGCGCTGGCCAAGCAATGCCAGCCTCGATCCCGCCACACGCGGCACAGCGAAAGCGGGGAAGCCGTAGCGTGACCTGGCCGAAGAGCGTCGCCACCGCATGGTCCCGGTAGTCCCTTACACGGCAAACATCGCCACAACATGCGCAGCTCGGCCGCCGAACCGTATGGCTCCTGGCCTGCACGGCGACGATCTCCCGTTGAATGCCCGCCAGCAGCAGCTTCGCTTCGGCCAAGGTCAAACCCAAGTTGGCGATATCGACGAGATCATCCGACCTTCTGATGACACTGCCAACTTGTTGGATTGGGGTCGCGATGGCGCGCGACAAAGACGGCGTGCCCGTAGTTACGTCGCAGCGGTGACGCCGGTGACCTCGGCCCAAACCTGAAAGGCTAGGGTCCGGGTGGCTCGATACTGGGTGGCAGACACCTGATGGCGGCGGAGCAGGAAGAGGTTGTTGATCCCGTCGTGGTCGGAGAGGAAGCGTTGTGCCTGGCCAGCTGACTTGAACCGCTTCATCTGTCGCTCTCGTTGTCGCGTGGGCTGGTGCGAGTTCTCCACCCTGTTGTTCAGCCCCTTGTGCCTCCTGTGCTTCACGGACGGCATCACCTCGCGCCTGGCCGCCCCGTAGCTCGCCAGCTTGTCGGTCACCATGACACGAGGTGCCCGGCATTGCCGCTTCATCAGCTTGCGCGGCAGGCGCCTGGCGGCCTGCGTGTCGCGCCGGCTCCGCACCAGGATGTCCAGCACCATCCCGGTCTGGTCGACCGCGCGCCGCAGCCAGTGCTTCACGCCGGCG
>JAABUY010004811.1_pt1 | contig 13896 bp, 9 predicted proteins | sample 5560271 | NCBI WGS metagenome assembly JAABUY01 (sample SAMN10711886, study PRJNA513374) | rock metagenome | isolation source: Antarctica rocks | place: Antarctica: Victoria Land, University Valley
CGAGTACCTGCTGGTCGAGTTTCTCGACCCGCAGGGACCCAACAACGCTCTGAAGGATACCAAGTTCGTGGAGCCTGGGCACCATATTGAAGTACGCTGCATGATCAGCTTCCTTTTTAGTCCTGGCTGTCCCATGAACGACCTGCAATGGCGCCTGACTCGATGTTTGGAATGATAGATCGCATTTGAACCCTCCTGAGCTCCCTAATTCGGAGATTTCCGAGTGTATCTTTGCTTCTGACGCTCCTTGCAAATAGTTGTGTATCCATTCTTTGGGATTGGAAAAATACCAGCGCGGGATATCAGGGTATTGTTTGGATATGGCTTGCATGGCGGTCTTGGAATATACTTCGCTCTCAAGTGACAATGCGGGTGCTCCTTTATGTTTCCGCGACGGACGGGGCCCAGGGGACACCTCAGCTTTCCTCTTTGGTGCTTGACCCGTCCTCGATGATGTCCTGCTTCGCGAACGATGTCCTTGAGTATGTTGCGACCCCGTACGCCGAGCCTGTAGTGAACTTGATTTGCCTCGTGCTAGAGGTTGGCGATCTGGTGGTGGGGAGGACCGGATGCCAGGTGGCGTTGATATAGGTTGATGTGACTTTTTGTCCGGCGCTCCTTGATGGGAATCCTTAATGTTACGATTTGATGGCTTGGAAAACTTTGACCCATGTATAAGAGCCGACTCCAATGCATCGTTTCCCCATGACTTTAACTCTTGTACGGTTGACTTGGGTCTGCTCTGTTGTAGTTGCGATGGATCTCTCCAAGATTTAACAGCCAGAATGTCTCTTGTCTGTAAGCAAGGGGGCATGATACGCGTGCGAAGCGCCTACAGAGGCGGTATCAGCCATGGCTTTAATGTATGGAACGCAGGAGCCACAGGAGGGACAGCTCACCAGCGCTCTCTTCATGTCTTCTGATGGAAACTTGAGGAGGAAATCAACATGTCTCACTTCTCAAGCCAATCACTCGTGCTTCAGAACCACCAACGGCAGCGAGCATGGAGTTACGCGGTGCTGATATGTTTGTCTGTTCGCTCATAAAGCAAAGTAATCGTCCTCCATCAGTTTTTTAGACTTTTGCGCTAAGCAAAGAGCTAAATATGCTTAGTTGGCACTCCGTTTAGGATCCCAGCGTCCGCCGCTTAGCCCTTCGCGCTACAGTAAGGTAGCGCATCTCACTAGCCGCACCATCGAATTACTAGTAAACGGTGTGATGGTCGTCGCTGCTATCTGGGAGCTTTATTCAAGAGGATATAAGGAAAGCCCTAGCCCTTCATCTCGATCTTGCCTGTTACTATGTAAAGACGACTGTGACTTGTTGAAATGTGTAGTTAGGCCTTAGAGGCTTATCAGGAATCTACGCCGGTTCAGCGCGATGAATGCTCATTGAAAGCTACCGTCATTTACTTGTACTTTAGGTCCTTTAAGTTGGCGTTGTAGGGACACGATGTTCCTCATAAGCATCAAGGAACCACGCATACTACGATAATCGGATTAACGACTTTCTGCACATACTGCGAGACGCGCCAAAACAACGAAAATCGACGCCCTTTCCGTTGCTTGCAATAGTCTACGAGCTACAAACTCATGAAACTATGAATCGAGCGCAAGCGTGGGCTCCAGCCTAAAGAATTACAGCTGGAAGGCGGATTATAGCTAATTTTTATACAAGCGCTACTTTGATGTGGTTCTGTCTGGAGTTCCATCTCCTAATCGATAGAAAGCTGTGCCCATCTCCTATACACCTTCCAATAGTGTCTCAAACCCATTCAAAGTGCCACACTCTTTCCGTGGTCGAGTCCTGGCTGGATCATTTTCGAGACCTTAGACAAGCATATCAAGCGGACGACGTGGCGCTCAAAAACCGCTTCTACAAATTCGATCGTACCCCTCAATGAAAGTTTGCAAAACCTACAGATAGGCATACATACAATTGGACCAGACGGACCATCGAGGGTAAAGAACTAGAATGGATAGAGAGACGCACTGAAGCAATCACGGATGCTTATGCAGATATTCTACAGAGGAAGTCGATGGGTGAGAGACGGATGGTCCATGCCTTGGTGGGCGGTTGCTTGTCAGGAAGCAGAGAAGAGTAGAATCAAAGACACCATTTAGATTCGACTACCGTCTAGCCTCGATACGCATACGACCATACGCCACACAGATAGGATTACCACCCCTTCCCTCAACGCCCCATCATCCCTCCGTACCACTTCCCTCCTCTCTCAATCTCTCCCTAAGCCTCATCAACGCTTTCCCCAGCTAATTCTCCCCCCACTCCTCCCTCATCCTCTCCGCATGCTCCGCCGCAAACCCAATTCCCCAAACCCGATCGATTAGACTCGCTTCCACGAGCTCCCTATCCCCCGTCCCCAGAAACTCCTCTCTGAGCCTCTTATCCTGGCCAAACTTTAACCAGTTCCCCTTAGTCACGATGTCGAGTTTGCACCGATCGTAAATTTCAAGATCTGGACCCTGGACTTTTCTGCCCAAACCTTTCTGTTTCCGGGGCGATTTCTCGGCGATGATCTTTTCGGCTGAGGCAGTGTCGGAGGCAAGAAGGGGTTTTTGGTACATCATGTACTGTTCTGCGCAGCTGAAGGTGAGAGTGTTGTCGGTGAAGCAGGAGGAGTACCATTGGCAGAGGTGGCCGTGGGGCCCAGTGGTTTTCCAGAAGAAGATGGGGTGATTGGAGGGGGGTTTGAGGGGTCTGGAGAGGTGTGTTTTAAATCAGAGGAGAGGTTCGTGAAAGTTTGGGGTGCGAGGCTCTCTGAGCTTGGCGCTTGGCTGCGCGCTGAGAGCGAACATAGCGCATGTTGAAGGAATTGGAAGAGAGAGAGGTAAGGAAATTCTGGACCGAAATTTGAGAAGAGGAGTTGACAAAAGGAAAGAGAGATGGCAAGAAATTAGGGTATGTGTAGAAGGTTAAAGGAGACTCATACGGAGTCATGGCATGGTGCGAGGGGGTGCGAACCGTGAACACGTCTGATTAGTACATGCTTGGGTGTGTCATCTACTGTAACTTGGGGAGAAAGCGTTTAAGAATTTTTAAAACTTCACTAGTGGTGTATGAAGCCTTTCCCTAGAAAGTCTGTGTAGAGATTGAAAAGGTATGTTAGACCTGATGGATGCAGGCACCGTAAGGTAGCTTTTAGCCTGTCGATCGAGCTAACCTGGAAAAAGTCTAGCTCGGCTGGCTAGCCGCAATCACCAATACCATAGGGCTGGTTTTGTTGAATGCAAAGAGTTTGCGTTGTATGGTAGTGGTCGCTAGCCCGCAGCCCTGTCCAGCCTGTCTAAAAGGTCGATTCGATGAGTTGCACACCGTCAGATGGAATCACTGATTGGGTCAGACAGCTCATTCGAACAAGAGTAGGATATTCCTTCGAAGGTATACAGCCTACTAATTTTCTCTGAGACCATTGAAACAATCGCAGTTTGATGCGAATCACTCAGAACATTACTTCGCTGTTTGACAATCAGAAGTCATCGGTTGCTCCTGACGCACCCGACATGCCCACTACTAAACGGGCTGATGGCTTTGCTTGCAGGTGATTTCAGTTGTGTTGTTGTAGTTGTTGTTCTTGCTTGTGTAAAACTCGATGTTGTTTGCCATTTGATGATCCGCGGTAAGTGACTGTCTGTGCTTATACTTCCCCCCTTCATTGTATAATTTAGTGAAAGATCATTTTACGTTGCTGTAGAATCTAGCTACATAGACTACGGACAGTTGTAAGATTTCTCTTCTGTGCGACCGGTCAAAATAACCATATAATCTCGAGCAGCAGAATTCGATTATCATCAACATGACATCTCTTTGAGATTTCTGGTTCTGTTAAACGAGGTATCGGGAGTAGTATGAGCGACGACCAGTCAAAGCAAAGCTATAACGTGACAAGGCTTTCACTCTGAGACATTGATTCATCCTCAATTCACACAGAACATAAAGGATTCGGAACCTACTCCTTTCGTTTATAGGTGTTTTTCCCTTCTCTGATTCCTGGCATGTATACATACATATAATGCCTTTTGTGTCGATTCAGCATACTCTCACCAACAATACTTTTGTTAAAAGGGTCTCAAAACAGCCTAGTGGAAGTTTTATTGAGATTCTCAATGCGCTTGGAAACGAGTGTGAGTCAGGCTTCTTCTTAACACAATTAGACACCAGATAACGAGGCTTGAGATGCGCTTTCGAAGTGTTACTGTGGAGAACGGTCATCCAGATTCACCGTGATATTGAGTGACTTCAAAAAGGATGTCTCGATAGTAGGAGGCACTACCCAGTGGTAGGCTGTCGAAATGTGTTGTCAAGATTTAGCACCCAAGGTGGGCTCCTCTCCACAACTGGAAGCACTAACCCAAGCTAAGTAGGAAATGTTATGCAGATGAAGCCTCCTATTGTGTTTTCGATTGTGTTTTCATCATGAATTATCGAGCGCTCAATACATTGTCAACATCTCATTGAGGGTATTTATACCTCTTGGCCGTACAGCACCTTCTTCTTTCCTCCAATCGATCATAGCATTCAAAAGCTAGAGAAACATCAAAGATTTACACAATCTTAAGCATTTTGGCCAATATCATATCTATCATCCACGTTGAAGCAAGTTTTCTGATACATTATCAGCTTAGAAAACTTCACTGACGTAAAGCTATTATCGTTAACTCAGGAAATCTGCGTTCTTCACAAAGAAGCCTGGACAGTCATACTCCTCTTCTTCGAGAATCTTCTCCAGACACTCTACCCTTTTCACCAAATACCTTGAAGCACCGACCAGTATGCCTTCTCAACCAACACCCCAACTTTCAGTCGACTCTCGATGGATGCCAATGATGCGCGAGGTACTCACTCTCCAAGCCCAATCAGAATTCAAGTATGTCGCACCGAAACCTTGGTGCAAGGCTATGAGTCAAGCCGTCGCTATTACGATTGTCAACTGTAACGGCGAGAGCAAGGAGCAGTACAAGGTCAAGATTGGCTTGTGCAATGTCGAGACGACGTATTTGAGAGCTACGTTCATCTTACCTACACTTACTCCACAAGATCGGTTCGCGAATTACGACGTTGAGGCCGACCGTATCCTTAACCATTTTCATGTCACTCATCGGCCGAGACTTTTCCTGGATTCCTGGGGGCTGCATCCCAAGGTGTACGGAATACCGCGTCCATTGAAACAGCAACCTCCAGTATCATCTGCAGTTACCGAAACCGTAGATACGGGTTTAACCACCAACACTGGTAACGACACAGTAGAAATCCAAGCCAACGAGCGAGACGAGCAAGACGATAATGCTACATGTGCTTGCAAGGAACTAGTGATGGATAAACCAGTTGCAGAGTGTTCAGCAGAGAGAGAACCAGCTGTGGTGATACCAGTTGTGGAAGTACCTGTGGTCGGCCAAACGGTGGAAGACGAGCCAGTGACCAAGGAACCCATGACAGATGACATCTTGGCCGTTAAGAACGACAACCAACCTATATCACAAGCAGACTCCAAGTCTGACAAGGCCATAACCATAGACACAAAGCTAGCACAGAGCTATGATCACCCAAGCTTGTCTTCATCCCCGGAAGATAAACGCTCCGCTTCGTCATCACCAACTGCTAAGAGTCCTGCGGCATCCACTCCAGACAAGATGTGTCACGCCTCCGGTAGTTCCACCCCTCCGACATCAGCTGGATCAACACCAGAGAAGGGAAAGGCTGAGAAGTCAGTAGCCAATGAGGCAGAGAAGAGTTTGGAGCCTCCAAGGAATATACAATTACAAGCCCTTGAGCACCAAGAATGTCTAGCTGAGGCAATAAATCTCGACAACGACGAATCTAGCCTATCGACTGTGCTTGTTAAGCCTGCACTGATTGATCAAGCTGTAGAGGTCCCAACAAACAGCGCCTTAGGTGCTGTAGCAAACAAGGTCGAAGAAGTATCGGATAGCTCTAGGTACTCTATGGTTGGAACAGCTTTGTCCTTCCCGCAAGAAAAGTTCTCTTTCTCCTTAGATCCGAAACCGAGCAATGCGGTGCCAAATAAGCGAGACGCGAAGACGTCTTCAGCTAAGATTCCCACACCTCAAACAGAAGTGGAATCATCCAAACCAAAAACCATAACCTCCAGTCTAACTGATCAGTCGAAGCCGGGCCCATCTGCGCATGCCACTACTGAAGGTAAAGGGTCAAAGAAAGGCAATAAGAAGAAGCAGAAGAAGGCTGCAAAGAAAGCGAAGAAGGATAGCAAAGGAAAAGATTCCGGAATTAATGATCCATCACAGCACGAAGATCAGCTAAAACCTTCGGCTACCGCACCTGCTGCTAGTGTTTCTTCTGTCTTTCTAAAGGACGACAGAGCAGTTTCTGACAAACCTCACTACTCTGCTTCTTCACCTTCCACGCCTTCATCGCCAAGTTCTGGAGAGAAAGGTTCTGATTCAGGTAGTCCACCCCTTGCAATCTCGGGCGTTGAGCATAGCATGAGCGATAAGAGTCCAACTCCGGCTGAAGACTCGAAGCAGAACCTTCCCGCGCCTCTTCCTACTGAAGGGAAGGTTGCTAAGAAGGGCAAGGCCAAGAAGAAGAACGCCAATAGGAAAGCGAAGCGAGCCATCATGTTCGCCGCCAAGGACGATAAGGAGTCAGAGCATCAGATTGAGCGAGCCCGCTTAGTGGAAGCTTCTGTTGATGACGTTTTGACTTCCGATGTACCTGCTGTGGACGCGTCTTCTGAGCTTGATGACAAAAAGACCGATGTTCAGGAAGAGAACAGCAAGGAGGCAATGTCCGAAGACATGAAACAGGAGTCTGATATCTCGAACCCGCCCATCGCTCAGAACATAAAAGGAGATATTCATCAATGTGGCGAAATCGACACTTTGATTACCAGTGGGGAAGACAAGGGTTGTGAGAATCTCGAGGATCCGCAAGTCATCGACACTTCGACTGTTAAATTAGAGAACCAAATTCCTATAGTCGCTCCCGAAATGCAGAACTCCGTCGATGCGACTACTTGTGAAGAACGCCATCACGAGGAAGATAAGACTACTTGCGGTGGCTCAGCGATCGAGATAGCTTCTGAGCTTGACCATTCAAAAGCCTTGACTGCCGACAAAGAACATTGCAGTGTTGAAAAGATCGCCAAGAGCCCAATTCACGTTATTACAAAAGCGATTGCTCTTGTACAACCATGTACCGCTATTACCAAGAACTGTTCTGCCTTGAAGGTCAGCCAAGCCCAACGCTTATTCATTCCTCGCTGTTTACTCGTCCCTAGGGGGTCTTCACGACCTATCTGGAAGACGAGGGATTTGGTAATGCATAGCAAGGGTCAGACGGGAGAGGGACATGGCAAATCGAAAAAGATCGATAGTTTGAACACCAAGAAAGCGAAAGTTGACTTCAAGAACGTTCCTCGAATTACCAAAACGCGAGATCTCTCAAGCCCAGTTGTACCAACTACACAAGGCCGCTTGACCAACGATAATAACTATCTAAACGTTTCCATAAGATTAGTCACTTACAACTCCAATCGCCTACTCACCGACAAGCCCTGGACCGTCCGCGAAGCTGGTAGAAACCTTGAGATCCTCAAAGAGAGTTCCACAGGCAAAGGATCCACAGACGCTTCTGAGAAAGCTACGCCTGAGCTTCCTATAAACACTGCTGTGCTTCTTAGTGCGCCGCGGAAGACTTACAACCCACACTCTTTTCTCTCGCCAGGAGTAGCATCCTTGATCATCAAGAAGATGAATGCGACAGCATTGAGAGATTCCAGTGGGTCCCGATTGAAGGGCGAGGCGCCTAAGAAAGCTACATCTGGACCCCTCGCCGGAGACTATCAATCCGCTCGCTCCAGTACTTCGCAACCAGACTTTGAAGAGTCCAGATTGAAGGGGAAGATGGTCGAACAATCTTTGATGGAAGATGTCGACGAGCCAGTCTCGGAGGAGAAGATAGGGGAGAAACCTTCGCAAGAAGACGCCAAGCAACATCCACATACCTCCCGCGACGACGAAGTCTCCACGGTTTTACCACAAGTATTCTACAACCCTCAATGCCTTCTCTTACCAGGTGAAACCTCGTGGATCATCGAGAAGATAAACGCGACCGCATCTGGGGATTTTGACGAATCAGAACTGAAGAAGCAGACCGTGGAGCCAGTTGTGGAAGAAAACATGGACACAAACGGACTCAGCTTTCTCGATACCTCGACCACCTCAGAGATGATTGACGAGTCGGAACTCAAGGGAAAGACGGTAGAGCCAGCTTCGAACGAAGATAGCGACCCAGACCAGCCATCCTCTCTCGATACCATAGCCACCTCACCTCCCTTCCCCTCTGCCTCGCCTCCCACTACCACTCCGGACATCGTCGAAAACAACATCCCAACCTCTCACGACATGCTCGAAACAACAAGAATCACCCAACAACTACCAACCACCAAATCTCCCGAAGCCCCAGCACACCAGACTATCCTAGCCAAATCAGTCAAGAAACCCGATATTACCTCGGCGCTCGAAGCCATCGACATTGTCCAAGCGGCTACGGCGGTTCAGGAAGAACCTGAGGATAAGTGTCTTCTGCTGCAGTTTATCCTGGTCTTGGTTGTGAGATTGGTGAGCTTGTTATTCCAATGAGTCGAAGCGGTGAGGAGAGGTTGGAAGGGGAAGGTGAAGGGAGGGCGGGTAGAGGGGGGGGAGTTCTGAGTTGCGATATCTGGCTTTGGCGGCTGGGTGGCTGGATGTTGGTGAAGATGAATGGGGAGCACTTGGGCTGTTGAGTTGAAGCGGTTGGTTGTTCGGGATGGGGTTGGCTTGGGACCGTGTTCTGAAACATTTCATAGGAATTTCGCATAAATTTTAGTATACCCACAAGTTCAATCAAGGCTAAAATGTATCAATCTAGATCACGTCACATGTCGAAACACGACTACAACTCCTTCAATCTTCCATTTCGAAAGAACAGAGACGCAATACCCTGCCCGATTTCCGGTGTTTACTAATTTGTACCTGGTTTGCTGTAGCTCCTTATTTAAGTATACGCGGAGGCGTGTATAGAAAGAACCGCATGGTCGGCCACTTACGGGCTTGGATCTTTTTGAACAAGACTGAGTAGTCTACACTCTAGGTTCGAGGTTCTGGAGATGAAGCATTTGGTTGTGTTGGCGATTGTGTTGCAGAGATGTGTGTTGTCACTTTCTACTAAGAAGGTTATGTAGATTGTGTTGAGAGACGGAGCACTTGGTTGACCGCTCTGCGAGTTATGTCGGATATGTTGTAGAGATGAAGAAGCGCTTGTGTCTGTTGTCGAATATATTCGTGATTGGGTTTTCATTATTGTTCTCGATAGTGTTATTGACCAGCGCTTGATTCCTATTGTGTTCTGGATAAGGTTTTGCATCAAAGTACCAACTATGTTATTGAGAACCATTTTCCCCTATTGTGATTCCGATAACATTTCCAATTGTGTTTTCTATTGTGTTTTTCGAAAAATGTTGTCGGCAGCTCAATACATCTCCACATTATCATTGAGGGCTACTTATACTTCTCAACCATCGAGCATCTTCTTCTTTCTTCCTTCAAGCACATCCTTGAAATACCATCGACCCCAGAAGATTCTTACTTTGAACAAAGCTTTCGTGCACAATATCGCACAATACCTTCGTCGAACCTACTCCTGAAACTGCAATCGTATGGTATTGCAGTACTTCACTGTTCATACGCTTCTCCAGTTGACTCGGCACATACTCTTCGAGACTTGTACTGCTCCAGTCATACTCTCCTCATCACGCAACCACTTCGAACCTAGCAACTTCAGTAATTCTGTCGTTGCAGCCATGCCATACCAGATCAAGCCGCGTCTTGTCGTGGATCCGGCTTGGAAGCCATTGTTCCTTCAAACCCTTCGCTCTTCTGTATGTCCATCTTCTTAGAAGCCTCATTCCTAGCTAACTTTCATTCTTAGCAAGAGAAAGCACGTGGGTATGTCGCGCCAGGATCGTGGTGCGATATGGTCTTCAAGGTGAAGGTATGTATCAGTCTGTCTCAGTAATCTTTATGACGTAGCTAATGAACATGATACCGAAGACTTCGATTGTCAAGGTCGATGGTGTTGACAAAGAGCACTACCAGGCCCAGGCATCTTTGTGCAATGTAGGAATCAAGTCGCCCGCGGCTTTCTTCGTGGTCCCGTCCCTAGCACCACATGACAAGTTAGCCAACTATCAAGCGGAATGGGATCCAGCGCTAGATGAATGGCACGTCACTCATCACCCCAAGAAGTTTGTCGATTCTTGGGGAATGAGTCCAAAGGTCTTTGGGGAGCCACGCCAATTGCATCAGATTCCTCCAGCGACACCAAATGTTGTTAGAGTCGAAGAAAAGAGCAAACTACAAGAGCATGATATAACAGAGGCTCTCTACAATAAAGACGAACATCATACTCCAGACACCTCCAAGTACCAGGATGTGGGGTGTACAAAGAACGTCAAGAATAATGATGAGCGCTCGCAGCTCGAAGCTGCAAAGCGTCCATTGGTAGAGCACAAAGCTCCAACGTCTGGAATTGCAGACACTGATCAAGCTCGGCAGGCCATGACAGTCGATACCAATCTTGCCCAAGGATCATTCAAACCATCCGCATCATCTTCCCCAAATGTTGAGGCCTGTCTGACAAAGTCCACGTCGTCTTCGCCCCTGCTGCCAAGTCCCCCGACCACAGCTTCATCTGTTTCGCTGAGGGAGAATATTCCGACAACGCCATCTGCTACATCTTCGCCTAAGCAGCAGGACTCTCCATTAACCTCGTTGTCGTCAACACCTGAGAAGAAGGCGTCTCCACCTCAGATCACTGTCCCTGCAAGCGCCGTCACTTCGCATGAGCCGAAGAGCCAGAGCGCTAGTGCCGCTCCCGAGTCCAGCCGCATCTTTCCCAATCTGTCCACCAAAGGCAAGGGGGGAAAGAAGGGCAAGGGTAAGAAGACCAAGGCCGGCGAGAATACAAGCGCGGACAAGGACGATAGGAACCCGCAGAAACCACCCACATCGTTCAAGATAGTCGTCTCTCTTCCGGGTACCGATAATTTGATCGCTGATTCTGAGAAGACGGTTGAAAATGACAAGAAGGATGGGGATGCTGAAAAGATTGCTTCGATGGACAACGGTACGAAGGCTGAAGTCCTCTTCAGTTCCGCGACTGCACCAGCTCCGACAGCAACCTTACCAGTGCCAGAGAAGAGCCCCTCTCATGCAACCCTTACCGCGTGTGATATGCTCGTCAGCAATCCAAACTCGAGCGCTGGGAGCCTCGGCGCCCTAGAAGACTCGGCCATTGAGGAATCCTCTTTGTTGTCTCCGGCCAACACGAAGACTTCTCCATCCATATCTATGTTGCATCAGCATGCTGATGTATCAACCTCCTCACTTTCTCCACCGAGGGACAAAGAATCTCTACCAACACAACAGTCCTCAAATACGGAGAAGGTATCCTCTGTCACCGTTCCTTCCATATCTCCGATGGTTTCCGAGAAGTCGTCTTCGAGCAATCAATGTCCAAGCCCAGCTGCAAATGCTGGCTTGATCCCTCATCCGAAAGGCAAGGGAAAGAAGAAAGGACGTGCCGGCAAGAAGATGCAAGCCAAGAAAGCCGTGACGGCCGAAAAAGATGGATCTGCTTCTAAAACCGATCAAGCAAAGAATTCTAAAGATGTAAAGATGATATCTGCAGTGCCTGAAGCCATTGAGACTATCGCGGACACGATTTTGAGAGTCTCGCACGCCAATGACTCGACCAGCGTCGTTAAGACCGAGGAGGTTGAACCAAGCCAGTCAGGAGACCCCATTACTGTCAAGGTCAGCGGGAAAGACCAAGAGATCGAAGATGCTGCCAAGGTTCCCGCGCAAGATGCGATAATCTCTCCAGTTCTCTACAATTCCAATCGCCTCCTCTTGGCAGCAGGACCCTCAATAAGCGCCGAAAAGATTGAGCCGGCAGCATCGAAGGATGGACACGACAAGGAGAGCGATATTAAGTATCGGGACGAGATGCCAGATATTCTCGTTACCAATACCGACAATAAAGTCACCCACGTCCCCTCCAACATTGATCCTCGTCCAGAGATAGATGCCGGCGAAGGTGCCTCCGATCAATCGCACCGTACCTTGCCACAAGGGACGCCCTTGACCCTTGGTATGTTGAGGGCTTGGGTCAACGGAGGAGACGACGAAGTTCAGGCCGAGCCACTTCCCGTCGAGAATTCTGCACCTCTTACGGATCTTGGTCCAAGTGAGAGTACTACTCAAATGGACGACCTTCCTCGAGTCGACAACCCCACTCGCGTTGAGAAACCCGTGTTCAATGCTGACATTACACAATCCGAAGACATTGCAGAAGTCTTCACTGGTGATGATTCTCCGGCTACTGTCACGAAGAACATCTCCGATAGCCCCCCTGTGACTGACACTGATCGCAATGTCACCATAGCGCAAGATGTCTACAATCCTCTTTGCCTCCTTAGCTCAGGAGAGACCTCCGTGGTGGTGGAGAAAATGAATACTTCGTCAGGAGGGAGTAAGCGTCTTGAGGAGTTGATGCCGAAGAGTGAGAACGTTGGTAAGGTCTCCACCTCTGGTAATTCTACAGTCGACGTTGTGGCAGACCAACCTGGTTCCGCCGTTGAAGCCAACCTTGGTCTGGATGCAAATACAGCGCGAGACGACAGAGAAAAGCTAAAGCAGAAGGACGAAAACAACGCTCAAGTATTTTTTAATGGTGATTCTGCGGTCGCTGCTGTGGAAGAGCTTTCAGACTCTCCTTCCAAGGCTGCTCTTGATCTGGATAAGATAGTGCAACCCTTCTACAATCCCCGTTGTCTGCTTCTCCCTGGAGAAACCTCCTGGTTTATAGAGAAAATGAAGTCCTCGGCTATGGGAGACACTAATGAAGAAGAGCTTGAGCAGAAGAATCCAGACCGGCCATCTGTCGATCAGCATGACGATGCTCAACAAGAGATGGATGCAACCAACTTTGGAATTCAAGATCCCAACCGAGGACCAGAGTCCCCAGCAGACCAGCTCGACAACAACCTTTACAACGCCGACATTGAAGAGAACAGCAAGCCACACGAGCTTACCTTGGAAACTGGAATGGTTACTGGGTCTCCTACTCCAGTTGATGACCTGCCACAGGTCACGACGCCCCAGAAGGATGTCGAACATGATATCCTTGAGCACCCTGGCGAGAAGGAAACGAGTGTTGCAACTCAGCAGCTTCCAACAGAGCAAGCCGAACCAGCAGTGCCTATCGAGGCTTCAAGAGACCCTGCACCAGAAGCTGTACCAGAATCTCAATACACTTCAAGCCGCGGCCTCCGCACTCAGAAGTTGGCTGAAGTAGCGGCCATGGTGTCAGAAGCCACTGCCACTCTTTCACAATCATTACATGCCAATGCTTCTCACACGGCTTCTGCCGACCAACCAGCCAACCATAAAGCATCGACTGAACCGGCCAAAGAAGCTAAGTCCTCGATTCTCAACCCCGAGAGATTGGTCGAAGTGGCGTCCACTGTCCCCAAGACACGCGAAGAGAGATTCTTGCTGCTAGAGTTGATCTGCGTGTTGATTGTGAGGTTTGTGGGCAGCCTTTTCATGTAGGATAGACTCGCCCTGGGGAATGCATCGCATGGTGGACGGAGGTAAGGTCTTGGGAGTGGTGGGATGTATGAGAGGAAATGTTTCGATGAGTATTGGCTTGGGTGAGCGACCATGTGAGGAGAAAGGTATCTTTGTTTATGAACAATCTTGGCCTAGCGGTAATTTTGCAGGAATCTTGGAACAACTTCTAGCATTTTGTGTGTATCGTAGCGAATTCTAGCCGGTAGAAACCTCAAGCTTCTAC
>JAABUY010004815.1_pt1 | contig 13888 bp, 23 predicted proteins | sample 5560271 | NCBI WGS metagenome assembly JAABUY01 (sample SAMN10711886, study PRJNA513374) | rock metagenome | isolation source: Antarctica rocks | place: Antarctica: Victoria Land, University Valley
CTGAGAGACCAACAGCCGCATGTGTGCTGTGCAGAGCAGAATGCTGCCCGCACACTTCCGAGCGAGCAGATAGCAACATGTTGCAAGCAGGAGCTGGCTGCAGGGGTGCTTGCGATGCTGGCTCCCGAGCCTGCAGTGGTGCTGTCTTTGTGGGCACGTGATGACGCCACGCATGCTCCTGTGCTGAAGCCGCACCGTCAGGCTGAATGGACGGCCCCTTGCAGCAGTACGGGTCCTGCGGCACGGTCGCCAGCGCGCTGGAGATGTAGCCGTCGTCGGTTGGCCCCGTCTGGTCCTGGTCGATGCCGTTGCCGTCAGAGTTGACGGCGAACAGCAGCGTCTGCAGGTGCATGATGATCTCCGGCGCGCCGTAGATGTAGGGCCGGATCGCCGCGCAGCTGGGCGTGCCAAGGTAATCGAAGCCGCTGGCGTCGGCGTGATCCACAATGACCGGCATGCCGGCCTGGTGCGTCTGGAGCGCGGTGCTGCCATGCCTGTGCATGCGCCGCGTCAGGCTATCGTGGAAGGATATTTCGAGATGCGCCGTCTCATCTGGGTCTCCCTACGCCCCAAGCATGGCCAGCGCCGATTGTCTGCCCAAACCTGCCCGGACATGGCTCCCTGCAAGGCTAGACGCCATGCACGAGAAAGGCATGGACGGCGTGCAGGCGCCAGCACTATGCCGTGGCACTGGCAATATCACACCCCTGTGTCAGGCGACCCAGGCTGTTCACGGCCGCAGCCCTGCGCGGGGCTGCTCAGCAGGCTGCTCTTTGCACTTCAGCTCCTCTGGTGTGCAGGTCGGGTAGCGGGCACAGGAGCGTCCCGCGAGGCAGGGGTCAGGCGGCCGCGCTCACTCGTGCGAGTGCAACCTGGACATGCCGGCGAGTGGTGGTACGGCGGGGTGCATTACCGCTCCCTTGTGCGGGTGCAGCCAGAACATGCCCAGCAAAAGGTAGGGCAGGGTGGGGTTAGCGCGCACTTGTGCGGGTGCAGCCAGAACATTACTGGCGAGCGGTAGGGCGGGGTAGGGTGAGCGCTCACTTGTGCGGGTGCATCCAGAACATGTCGGAAAGGGGTAGGGCGGGGTGGGCTGGCGCTCACTTGTGCGGGTGCAGCCAGAACACGCCCGGCGAGTGGTAGGGCGTGAAGTCGTACTGGTAGTCTGCGCACGCGCCGGGCAGGATGTTGTGGAAGATGTTGTCGCCGCGCCAGCACGGGATGCCGGGGTCCAAGGGCGGGTCGCAGGCGGAGGCGTTGGTCCCGGGGTTGCCGTAGAAGCCGTGCAGGTGGCTGGCCAGGATGTTGGGGTCCTTCTTGTTGTTGTTCTGCGCGCCGGCGCCAACATGGTCCGTCCAGGGTCGGTCGCCCCGGGGTGTGTGCAAACATAGTGTTCCAGGCTTTTGGAGCCGGACGCAGCCCGACATGCTTCCAGTGTACATTGTGATTGTAAGTGTAATAGCGGGAAGCCCGACAGTATGCAGACATACCTCATGGGAGACAGCGGGATAAGGATTTGGGTTGTCAGGTGGCACAAGGACGCTGTAGTCGACCGGCGGGTTGTCGTAGGTGTCCACGAAGCGGTCCAGGTTGTTGCAGATCCTCACGCGCAGCGTCTCACCTGATGCGTGCACGCACTACAGCCTCGCGCAACCAGCTTGTCAGGCAGGAGTGACGCGCTTAGCAGCAGATTTAGCGAGCTCTGACTGTGCGTGCACAAGCAGGCCAGCCCACCACGTGTGCACTGCCCATGCAGCATTGGGCATGTCTGCACCCGCAGCTCAGGCAACGGCCGGACGCGCGCCTTGCCGCACGCGCACCACGCCCGGCACAAAGGTGTTATTGTAGAGGCGCCCGACGTAGCGCACGTATGGCAGCGCCGCGTCCTTTACGGAAGTGCCAGGGCCTTTGATGCGGTTGGGGCTCAGGTGCAGCTCCACCGGGCTCCGCAGCGTCTTGGGGGCTACAAAGGGCAGGAAGGAGGGAATGTAGTACTCGCTATACCTCAGCCCCATGAAAGTGCCTGCGCGCTCGACAGCAGACGTTTACTCGGTAAGCTGCGAGGCTGGCAGAGCTGACAACGGCTGGAAGCGCGGGTGCGCACCGCCTGTGACGTTGTTTAGGTTGTCTATGACTCCGTCCAGGTCAGCTGCCGCGCCCCGGAGCAGTGCGCTTGCTAGCAACACACCGCTAAGCAGCGCAATGTGGCCTGCATGCAGGAGCCCAGTCAGTCAGTGTGCTGTTTTTTATGGCTAGCACTGAGCTCCACTGAGGGCGCGCCTGCGCCACGTTGCACTGCCTTGCTGCCAGGCATGGCAGCTGGCCTGGAGTCACAGTGTGCGCGCCCGCCCCGGCCCCTGACGCGCTCAAGCGTCCTGCAAAGAACAGGCCACATCATCATTTCAGCCACTCCATTGGTCGTACCTCCTACAGAGCTCGACTGCGAAAGTTCACAGCTACTACTTAGTCGCCTTGCAAACCTCGCCAGCAGCCCGGAGTTTCGTCACAGGCCTTGCTCTTGCTGCCGGCCAAGAAAGACCTCTCGTCGGCGCGTTGCTGCAAGCATATGAGCATGCTCACCGCTTTTGCGCGCACTGACGTAACCGAGCTGGGCCCAAGCCCGCTGCCTTGCAAATCCTGTCCCTTAGTAAAAAGTGCAGGCGCGCACGCCCTCCACACGCCGCACCCGCAACAGCTTCTGGCGGCTTGTTCAAGTGCCTGCAGCTGTGCAAACACAAGGTGGTTTAGTGTGCCAGCTAGATCCAGTATGGGGTAGACAGGCCAGTGCGCAAAGCAAGCCTCTTCCACATGCACACCTGTTGCTCCTGCCCTGTGCCAGACACCACCTTTGCCTGTTCCCGTGCCTGCTGGCCTCCCCAGCGAACACAAACTGCCTGGTACCTGGCACCTGGAAATAATAATTTTGCAGAGTTAAGAGTTAACCTCAAGGGCTTGTGGCTTGTCGAAGGTCGAAAGCAAATGATGAGCGATAGAAAGTGCAAGCCTGAGAGCTTGGTGCAGGCAGCGCCAGGGCGGAGATGAGCGCACGGGGCTACGGGATCACCACAGCAGACATGGTGCGCATTGCAACAGCACCTCAAGCTGCGCGCCTCGTTTGATGCCAGGTAACTGATCTGGGCCGGGCTGGCTGCGCAGGAGGCATCACGCCTCGTATTTGTCTTCGTCAAGGATGCCAAGCCGCGCAGGTTGGCCTCACCAGACAGGCCCCAGGGCAACAAGTGGCACTTGCCGGTGGCAGTCAACATCAGGCGCAAGAGATGTCCGCTGGTCATCGGCGATGGAAGCAACGGGTGTGGGCGACGCGCAGGAAGGTGGCGGTGCCCGTCCCAGACACAGCAACGTGGGAGCAGTTCCTGCAGCAGGTGCGCGTCCTGCAGATCTGCGCACCGTGTTCGAGCATTGCCAAACTGAGAGCCGGGTAGGAGCTGAGGGCTCGTCTGACTGCTTGGCTCGCTGCAAAGGTGCAAGCGAAGCTGAAGCTGGTGGGGGTGGAGAGCATCCACCTCGCGTCGGTGCGCGAGGCTTTGCTGCGGCAGGCGTCAACCGGCTCCAGTCAGCCTCCAGGTGCTAAACGCGAGGCTGCTCCTGCAGAGTGGCGAGCAGGTGACGCGACTGGATGAGTTGCAGGACATCGATGAACTGCATGTCATAGAGGTGGGTTGCGCGTCCCTCACCTGCGCCTCTGCAAATTATTGCCAGTTGCTGTGGCCCAGCTGCAACTGTTCCCTAGCTCTGCAACTGTCTGGCTCGCCAGCCCACCTGGGCTGTGTGCAAGTGTCCCGCCCGTTACATAGTATTTTACTTTTACCACCATCCTGTACGGATATACTTGTCGCTGACACCAGCCAGAGGGCTGCGCCGCCTCGCATACACATGGCCCCTGCATGGGCTCATGACCTGACCTCGCGTGTGCAGGCCAAGCCGCCGCCGCCGGTGGTGGCCGCCTCTGTGGCGCAGGGCAACGGCAGCACGTCTGTCATGGACACGCGCCCAGGCTCCGGTGCGCATGGCAGCCTGGCCAGCACCCTAGCCATACCCTACCCTACCTCTCCTGTCACCCCCATGCTCGAGCTTTCATCAACAGAGCAAGGGCTGGCAGAGAGCCTTCCCGCCTCCTCGGTGGCAGTGCACCGCCCCTGAACAGGGATAGTGGCCTGCATCTGAGCGTGGGACATACAAACGGCGTCGCCTTGCCTGCCTCGCTTGCTGCGCTGCACACGCATGTGCATCCCAGCTCGCAGGTCATGCGCTGGCCGCCTGCACATGCTCATGCGCATGCCGCATGTGCGTGTCCCGCTCGAAGCCGTCCTTGCTTTCTCGTGCGCACACAGGCCTCAAGCTGAGCAGCGCGGTCCAGGTGTGGGCGCATCCGCATTCGCCACAAGCAACGGCCCGAGCGCAGGCAGCAGCGCCGCAGCAGCAGCGCCCGTACCCCTCCCGCCCGGCATGTACCGACCCACGGTGGGCACCTCTCCGCTGCTCACGCCGCGCTCGCCGTCAGCAGTCATTCCTGCAAGTAATGCTTGCCGTCAAGCCCCCTTGCGAGTGAACAGGCCTACAGAGTGCGAATTGGGCGGCCGGCGAAGGCAGCCTGATGACCTCCTGCCAGGACTGCAATGCGGCGTGCGAAGCAAGCGGTGGCGCTTGGAGCAAACACGGGGTTGCCCGGGAGCACAGGGTGGTCCGCATGGCTCGGGCGCCTGGCCTGAGTGCGCAGTGGTGCGGTGCATGCGCCGCATGCAGCTCGGCGGCTGCGAGCGGGCCTTGGTCGGCGTGGGGTGGTGAAGGCGGGGCTTGCGGCGTGGGGGCGCGCAAGCCTGCGGCGCCGCCCCGGCGACAGGGCCCGGCGGAGCGCGGCGTGGTGTCGGCCGACGCGGGCGAGATCGAGGCGCGCGCCGACGGCGAGGGCGACGACGGCGACCGCGGCGAGGCCAAGTACGCGCGGCGCCCGCGCAGCATGCGGCGCTCGCTGCAGCGCGCCTTCCCGGCGCTTTTCCCGGCGTCGCTGCCGCTGACGGCCAGGCGCGCTCCCGCGCGCGGCGCGCGCGGCCCAGCCCGGAGCGGGCGCTGCTTGCGGACAGCAGGCGCTGCAGCCCGCCTTCGCGTTGCTGCGCCCGGCATGCGTGCCCCGCAGCGCTGGCCTGGTGTACGGGCGTGCACCTGGGCCTCGGCACAGCCTCCGGCAGCGACCTGCTTGACCCAAGCCTGGCTCCAAGCAGACCCGGGCCCGGGCGGGCTCCGCTGGGTGCGCATTGCCAGATGCCCGATTTCGCCTGGGGCACCACGTCTTCATGGGAGCCTGCGCAGCGACGCACGCCAGAGCCCCTGACGCGCCGCAGGGACGTGCGGGACGGCGGCGAGGCCGGCAAGCGCGGCGGCGGCGAGGGCCGGCCGGCGCGCCGGCGGCGGCGCGGCCGCTCGCTGCTGGACGCGCGCAATGTGCTCGCGGCCGTGGTCACGCTCGCCTTTCTGGGCTTCCTGGTGCTGCTGTACGCGCGCGTGGCGCCCCGCCTGCCATAGCCCTACCCTCACCCTAGGCCTCGCCCGGCAGCCGCGCCGCGCCTGCTGCCGCGCCTGCCGCTGCGCCGCCGTCGCGCGCGGTGCCGGAGCTGGCTCGGCGCTTGGCGGGCAGCCGCGCGCGGCTGCAAGCGAAGGGTGCGGCGGCGCTCCGGGGCACTGCGGCGCCTGCTGCGGCATCACCGGCCAGTGGCCTGCGGTGCGCGTCAGGCTGCTGCGTGCGTGCACGGCGCTGCGCCTGCCGTCTCACCGCAGCGGCGTTAGGTGTATTGCCGCGGCGCCGCCTGCCGCTGGCCTTGCTTTGTGCAGCGGGGCGAGCCCGGGCTGGCGCGTTGCCGGGTGCGAGCATTTCGGCTGTGTGTGGTGCACTGATGCACTGTTACCAGAGCGCAGGGGCTGCCATGCAGTGGATTGCAGCGAAGCATGCATTCTAGGGTCCTGTGCTGGCACATGACTGATTTGTGTTGGGCGTCGCGCGCTGTGGATGAGGCTGCTGCTGGGCGGTGGTGTTTGTCCACAGTACGTGCCCCCGCATGGGTTGAAGTGGTTTCCTGACCAACTCCCGGGCTATGCTTTCAGAGACAGTCATGCCCCTGCTCTGGGCTTGCACGCTGTCTGCAGATAGTGTGAGGCAAAGCTAGTGGTGTCATACGTGGCCAGGTAGTCAGGGGCCAGCTCATGAGCGCGCAGCAGACACTGTCCACCGCTGCACAAAGGCATTCTAGTGCTGACTGCCGTAACACAAGTGTCTTGCTCAGAGCAACTCTCTACGCTGCTCCCCATGGAAAGTAAGACACAAAGTGGTGCATTCACATGACAACAGCGGCATAGTGCCATTTGCGAGTGCTTGCGCGGCCCGATCCAATTACAGAAGCAGACAGGAGAGCCAGGCAAAACAGCCACAGCCACAGCAACAAGCTTAAATACTATCTGATGCAAGGTCCACAATTGTGACTGGCCGTTTACTTGCGCGCTGCGGAGCGCAGGCGTGCCCCCAGGAACACCCACGCGGAGTCTCAGCAGAAGCATTGCACTGGTTCAGCTTGTCAACAGAGCACGCAATGTGCCTCTGCAGTCCACGAGCTCCCAATCAATGTGTACATGACTGGCTGCTGACCCCATGCAATGCTGGAGAGTGCTGAGAACAAGTGCGCCGCCGCTCTGCTAACATGCAAGCGCCTCCCTCGCCCATGCGAACAGAACCCCCCAACACTCTGCTAATAAGTTGTAGACCAGCCGCGCTGCCGGCCTGCTTGGCTCACGGTGAGCAGCCAGAGCGCTGCTGCAGCGACTGCTGGATAATTTCAGCACCTAGGACAACATGGTTTCTCACCCCTCCACAGCTGACCGTGCCACTGCTCCCGCTCCAAAGCGGTGACACGCCGCTCCGCTACCAGGCGCTCACGACAGAAAGACAATACACAGGCCGCGCCATGCGCAGGGCGGCACGTCAGGTCAGCCGGTAGGGCAGGCCGACCTCCAGCAGCGAGTCCTCTGGGATGCCAAACACGACGTTGGCGTCCTCCGCGAAGAAGTCGCCAATGACCTGGCCGCGCATGCATGGACGCAGTCAGCAGAACACACTTGGTGGCAACACCAACATGTCCCAGTGAGAGCACAACATGCAAATGGCTGCAGCAGGCTGATGGCCACAATCCATGTGACCCTGATAGTGGACTTGCTGATGCAAAAGTCATGCCTGCGCGGGCCCTTGCGGACGGCCCCAGCACAGGCTGCGGCTGTGCCTCGAGAAGCATGGCCCTGCCAAGAGCCACTCCGCTGGGAGTCACCCTCTGAGGGCATGTGCCACAGGGACTCAGGACACCGTTGCTGCAGGCGACTCGGGGCGCGCCTTGAAGGGCAGCTCCAGCAGGTAGCGCTTGGGCAGCAGGTGCAGCGGCGTGTGCTTGCTCAGGCGCGCATACGTGCGGCCCATGACGTAGACGACCGAGCGGTGCAGCCGCGCGTGCTGCACGATGCGCAGCTCGTCCACAAGCAGCGCCACGCGCGGGTACTTGGCGGCCACGTCGCTCGGCAGCTCGGCTGCCGCAGGGCAGGCGTCAGCAGGGCGCAGGCCTGCAAACTGGCAGGCGGCAGATGGCACCATGACAGGTGTCAGTCCGATGGCTGCCACGCTGGCGACTGCTGTGGTGCCACACGCGTGCGTGCTGTGCTCGCCACCATGCTCGCGGCTCAGCTGCCGCTGGGATGCAAGCGTGTGGCCGCAGCAGAGGCGAGCACTTCACACTCCCCTCACCAGGAGGGACACCACAGTCCTGCGCTCGTCTGTGGTGCACAGGACCGGGCTGTGAGTGCGGCCATTCTGGCGGGGCTGTGAGTATGCCATTTAAGGCCTTGTACCTCAGCTTGCAATTGTGCCAGTCCACACACTGGATACTGCTGCTCAAACATAGAGTGTGATCCAAAGGCAAGCACAGCCCCTGGCACTGCGGCTGATAACCGTGCTGCAGCAGAGCACACACGGCGGGGCGGGCGCGCACAGAACTTCTTCGCCGTCTGGTTCAGCTGCGCGGACAGCCCCGCGCCTGGCAGCTCCCCGAGCATGCCGCGCGACGACGCGCTCGAGAGCTGCTGGGCAAACACGCTGTCGGGTATGCGCGGCGCCGACAGCTGCGACTCCGCGCCGCCTGTAGACCGCGTCGACCGCGTGGCTGTGCGTGCAGACACAAACCGTCAGGTGCCCTGCTCATCTCCACGCTTCAGACCGCCAGCTCACATTCGGGACCGCAACCAACAATGACCAGTGCGATTGGAGCACTGCTCTCTACCTCGGGCTGACATCTTGCGCCAGCACTGCATCAACCTGGGGCGCAAGCGATCGGTGGCAAGGCGGCGGCGCGTGCAGCCTGAGCGCGTCTCGGACACTGGCAGAGCCAAAGCAGGTACCAAGGCCCAGGGGAGCAGACGCACCCAGCTCCAGCTCCGCGCGCGCGCTCTTCACATCCGCCAGCGACGCGCCGTCGCCGAGCGGCGCACCGCCGTCGGCCGGCGCGCCGTCCGCGCGCGCGCGCGCAGCCTCCCCTGCGGCGGGCTCGTCGCCCTCCTCCTCCTGGAAGTCGGGCTCCTGGGCGCCGCGCGCCCCAGGGTCTCACACCCTGAGCAGCAGGGTAAGAAAATGCCCACATCTCAGCAGGCCTTCTGCAAGGTGTCAAAGCTTGTGACGCCACAGCAGCAATCTATGTACCTGAGTTGCGGTAGCCAGGCGCAACACAGTCACTCGAGAGCAGCCAGCCCCAGAGGGCCAGCTGGCGCTTGCTTCGCACCCGCGGCGCGCCAGTGCTGTGCCTGCTCGGCGCTGGGCGCGCACCGGCACGGGGAAGATGTTGCTGTCGCCCAGGTCGTGCCGCAGCGCCGGGCTGCACGCGTGGATCTCCTGCAGCTTGTGCAGCAGCAGGCCCTCGATGCGGTCCAGCATGGACTCCACGAACGCGGCGTCCTGGCGCACCGACTCCACATACCCGTACCTGCGCACAGCCCGCCGGCACGTCTGGCCCCGCCGCTCGGATTGATGCGAGTCATTCTAGTACGCGAGTCATCCTAGCACCCCTGCAAGGCACGCTGGCGCCAAGGCCCATACAAGCACACCTGCAACACAAGTCGCAAGCCAACCTGGCCTTTGCTGCGGCTGCATATGTGCACAAGCGGCCGCCTTGGATGGCACCTTGCAAGCTTGAGCAGCGCCCTTGCACTCAGTGCCCCCAAGCTTGCATCTCACCACCCATGTGCACATGCATGAGCTCTGACCAGGACGGGGACGGCAGGCAGGCTCGCGCCGTCGCGTGTATGATGATCCCGCGCATGCTCAGGCACATAAGTCCTTATGCATGTGAATCTCCAGCGGAACGGATTGTCATCAAGACGGCGACCCAGCCGGCGCGCACCGCGCGATCACGTGGTAGAAGCCGCTTACGCCCAGCTGCTCCACCAGCAGGCGCTCGGAGCGGTCCACCTCGGGGATGGGCACGAAGCGGTTGGTCAGGAAGATGTTGACCTCGTAGATGATGGGCATACGCGACACCTGCGCCCCGCCAGTGCCACGCAGGTGAGCGCCGATGCGCCGAGCCGGGCATGTGCGAGGGACGCCGGGGGGAGGCGCTGCAGCACTGCAGTGGGCATGGCTCGCCCCCTGCGTGTGCGCGATTGCTTCACGCATCGCCGGAAACAGCATGCCTTCACGACTACTGCGGCCTTGCACAAAAAGCAGGGGTAAGGCTAGAGCTGGTTCGGCGCACCGTTTGCATCAGCACGGCAGGCACGCCGTGGATGTCGTTGCTATAGTACAGTCCCACGCCTGCACGCAGCCGCCACGCTCGCTAAGTAGCCCTTGGGACAGATACAATGCTGCTGCTGGCACTGCTGTTGCACTGGCCCTACGCCTGCTCGACGGGCACCCTGACAGCTCGGAGCTTCCCTTCGCTGCTCACTCCGTACGCATCCTTCTCAAGCATCTGAAGTTTCTACTACTGCAGGACGCTTGTGCACCCGCCCAGAGCCCAACCGCTCGGCCTGCATGCAATGCCAGCACGCTGCGGGAGCAAGCGGGTCCGCAAACCAAGAGGGCCTCGGGCAGGGCCCTACCGCGGATGCGCTTGAGGTGCGTGCCCTTGTGCTTTATCTTTACCTGCTGCTGCGCGACGGTCATGCTCAGCTGGTGGTGCCCCTGCCGCGGCGCCGCCCCACCCTCAGGACGCAGGCCACAGTCACTTGTGATGTGTGTGTGAAAAGGATGATGAGCCGGTGGATCGTATACTCAAGCATGCAGTATCTGCAGTTAGAGCAAAGACCGATGACGCACAGCCGGATGGAAAGTGCTCCTTCAGACCGCTCACCATACCAGCCTGCTAACAATGCCGTACCAGACCACAGCCAGCGCTCGAAGCTCTGCACACAGCATGCGTGGTGCACAGATGTGCGGCATTCAAAATACGACTCAGCCAGCATCACAAGCAACATACACGCTCTGGCCCAAAGGCTCTGGCCCGAGGGTGCGGAGCTGTGCACGCAAGCGGCGTGCAGCGACTCCAAGCAGCGGGGGCCGGCGGCGCGCCTGCTCGCTCATGCGCAGGAAGCTCTCCAGCGGCACGCTGTGGCTGTCGAAGAACGCGTGCTTGCGCGTGGAGCCCCACTGCCACAGCATCATGATGCACGCGTAGATGGCCGCCATCATCAGCGAGAACCAGCCGCCTGCGGCGCGGCGAGCATGCGCTCTCGCAAACACGGCCTTGAGTGCCTCGCATGACACGCTCTGAACTGCACGCGAGCAGCCAAGGACACCGAGCATGTATCACTGCATGCGTCGATGCAGAGCTCCCACCCATGGCACGACACTGGCGGACTCTGTGAGCCTCACCCGAGCACCAGCGCGCCAGGGAGGAGGCGGGGCGGGGCGCGCCTGTGGGGACCTTGCCGAGCGTGGCGGACCAGTACGTGGCCTCGACCGGCGCGAACAGGATGTAGAAGAGCAGGCAGACCGGCACCGGCAGCTTCCATACGAACAGCATCACCATCGTCAGGAAGTGCGTCGTCAGCAGCATGTCCGCGAGCACGGCGATGCCTGCGCGGACGCGCGGCTGTCAGCTGCTGCGGTGAGGGCATGACGGCTAGGCGGCACTGCACCGCGCCGCTGGCAAAGCCGGCCGGCAAATGCGCATCTGTGGCACGCCTGCCTCTAGAGCCTGGCTCTTGAGCAGTCGTGCTTGACAACTGTAGGTCGGCAGGAACCCCAGGCATATTTCCCAGGACACGATAGCACTACTCATCGCGCAAGCCAAGCAATGCTTTGCCACCACAGCAAGCCACCCAACTCAGTGGGCCGCCGCAAGCACACGCACAAACTGCTCGACACAAGGACAGGCATGTGGTGAAGTGCTTGCACGCGTGGCGCTTGCATATGAGCGAGCAGTGCGTTGGCGCACCATACGCCTGCCCCAGCCTGTTGGACGTCTGGAAAGCCAGGATGATGATGATGCACAGGCACATCAGGAGGTAGTTGACGAACGGGATGTACACCTGTCCGCCGCCCCGACAAGCGCGCTGATGTATGTTTCCTGATGCCTGAGGCACACGCTGGCAAGCAGATCCAGGCAAGCCAGCGCCAGCACACATCCACTGCAGGCCCTGCCGCAAAACTGCGCCCGCACCTGGCCCTTGTGCTCGCGGGAGGTGTGGTAGATGTGGAAGCGCGGGAAGAAGTTCTGCACGATGGCCTGGCTGACAATCTGAAACACCTGCAGCAGCACACACAAGGCGTCAGCGCCGTGGAACAACCGCTCAGGTGCTAGCGCCGCAACACGCGGCGCCCCCTGCACGGTGTGCCTCTACACGGGCGCATGTGTTCTGTCCCACCTGCATGGATCAAGACATGGGGAGTGCTGCAGCTCTGCATCTGCCAGCCACACGGCGGGTCTGCAGCCGGGCAGGGGCAGGGTCGGTGGGAGGGCATGCGCGCCGCCGAGATCAGGGCCTGCGACGCCACGATCGCGGCGAGCGTGGCGATGACGAACATCGGCCAGAACACGCCTCTGCCCCCCGGCAGCGCCTTCCAGAACGTGCTGCTCTGCGGCTGCGAGTCGATGCTGTCCGGCACGCCGACCATGTATGCGCCTGGCCCGCACGCAAGACCATGCAAGCGCATGTCAGCCTGCAGGAGTATGACGCATGGGAGTACCCTACCATGCAAACAGTCTCCATCAGCTGCACCGCACAGGGGTACTGAGGCATTCTACGGCTCTCACGGACGCTTGTCCCAGGGAAGTTGTGGTGGAGCAGTGCCTATTCCTGCCGCGCCACTGTACAGAAATGCATCCTGACATTCCACACGGGATTCAAAAATTTTTTTTTTCACTCTGCACGCATTCTCACGCATCGGCTGTCAGCTCCTGGCAAAGCCCTGTACAGCCTTCAGCAGGGGCGAAGCTAACACTGCACGCGGCAAGGAGGCAGGGCGAAGAGGTGAAGGGGGCGTTGCGCACCCTGGCCCAGGTACGTCACAATGATGCACGGGTACACCTGCAACGGCCAGCATGTAAGCCTGAAGCCTTTACACAATAATATGATGGACGCACCTGCCACCCTGCTTGTCACACGAGGGGGCCTGTCACACAGGTGGCGCATGCGCTCAGGTCCGCCGCCGCTGTCCTTGCAGCATCACAGCACGGCGCATGTGGGACTGATGGGCTATGTGGGGGTAGGCAGTGCGACGCGCACCAGACACAGCGTGGAAAGCTGCATAGCGTGTCGGTTGAAGTGGCCTAGATCCGCAAAGAGCGCTTCGGCACCTGCCACAAAGTAACAACGTATATGCCTTGCTATCGCGTGTGCGTCAACGAGAGAAGGCATGCAAGCAGCCACCACAGGCGTCACCAACCACACATCCTTGCTGCGACCCTATACGCTACACATGGGAAATCTTGGGGTCTTACTCGTGAGTGCGTCCAGGTGGATTGCGCTCTCACTCGCTGGCTAGCGTCAGCGCCTGGGACCCACGCATGATACGCAGCGCCGCGCTCGCCACAGCCCGCATGCTGGCTCCAGCACATGACAGACACCACATGTCTACCAACATGGTGTGCCGCGCTGGGCGGGGGCGCGCCTGTGATGCAGAGCACCACGCCGCCGAGCTTCACCCAGCCCGCATTGCCGTTCCGCACCAGGAACATGAACCAGAAGGTGGGACTGAAGGCCTTCAGGATGCTCGGCTGCCAGTAGATGATGTTGAACAGCCCGATGCCTGCCGTGCGCAGAGCGCGCGGTGAGCACGGCGCAGGGGCAGTTCCTGGTGCCTTGCTTTTCCCCACCTAGCTGTTGCATTGGCCTGCACATGTCATTGGCGTCGCCCCTACATAAGGACACCAAGCTGAGGTAATCTCAGATTGACCAGATGCTGGCCTTTTTACACATGCACCAACCCTGTGGAGAGCACACCCTGCACTTTAGGCACGGGCAGCAAAGCGCATGCTGCTGATTGGGCCAGAGCCGCCATCAATCCGCGCACCCAGGTTGAAAAATAGCCAGACCATGACGATGGGCGAGAACAGCGAGCCGACAAACTTGGTCCCGAACTGCTGGATCAGGAAGAGCGCGGCGATGATGGCTATTGATATGCCCACAATCTTGGCTGGCGCGCGCGCGCGGCGCCCGGCGCGCGTCAGCAGCGCTGCGGCAGGGAGCAGAGCGGCACTGCTGCAGGCACTCGAGTCTAAGAGGCTGAAACGAGGGCCAGGGTGTCACAGCAGAGACAATCCTCTATATCTGTAAAGATGCAGGCGCCACACTCTCCAGCCTCGCAGCGCCTGGCATCAGGTCATGAGGACATCCGGCCCGCACCATC
>JAABUY010004816.1_pt1 | contig 13888 bp, 16 predicted proteins | sample 5560271 | NCBI WGS metagenome assembly JAABUY01 (sample SAMN10711886, study PRJNA513374) | rock metagenome | isolation source: Antarctica rocks | place: Antarctica: Victoria Land, University Valley
GGCCGATACGTCGTCTCCGGAGCCTGTGTCATCGGGCAGTGCCATTGACACGTTGACTCGTACTCAGCCGTGACCTGTCAATGCCCCCTCCAACGAGATGACCTGGGCTGTTACAGTTCAAGTAAGAGGTCTACGAACCGTCCGACAATGGGCGGAGGTGCAGGTGGCCAGTGCCCTCTACGCCTCTGAGGAAGAGGCCGTCGGGCATGTCTTGGAAATGGTTGCAAAGGCGTGCCATCCGGGGGCGCGTGAGCCACTTATCACGGACGACTTCGATTTTGAGGTTGCGACGCCAGGGAAGCTTCGCGGCTTTCAGGTGAAGATGAGCTGGGACTGTATGCCGATGAGCTCTAGAAAGAACCTTTCAAATACAATTAGCCATCTCGTCGCTCATTATGCCGGGAAAGGGGTGGTCTTCGAAGGTATGTTCGCTCCCTGTTACGGTGCCAATAGCACGAGGCGTCCTCGGGGACAAAAATACATCACCATGCGAAGCAGAGAATTTTGGACCGAAGTCGGGAATGGGGATGAGGGATACGACGTCAAGGTCGGTGAGGTATGCCGCTTGCTTTGTAGTGAGTTTCGGGCTGATTTGAATGACAGGCTCGTTCCGACGCTTATAGACCGGCTTGCACAAGAAGGTACGAAGGTGTTCGGAGATGGCGAGGGCAACATCGACTTCCGAAAGTTGTTCCGGGCGATTAATCCCTAGGCCGCTTTGGCGCGGGTGGTTGACAGGAGATGTCGATAGACGGTGTTGCCAACGGCCTGCGCCAGCAGCGGCGGTACAGCATTGCCGACTAGCCGGTATTGCTCCGCCACACTCCCCACAAACTTCCACTGGTCGGGGAACGTCTGTAGGCATGCGGCTTCCCTGACGTTGATCGGGCGGTGTTCGATGGGGTGACAGAGGGACGTACTGGCGTTTTGTGGCTCCGTTAGGATCGTGGGGGCTGTCTCGTCCAGTGACAGGCGTCGCCAGTATCCAGTCCGTCCGCCCTTCGCAAAGAACGCTTTCCCCATCGACTCGCGTTGGAGGTGCTCAGGAAGGCTTCGCCAATTGCCCCCAGCTTCGACGTCCTTCAGGTAGCGCAACTTACGTTCACTGAACTTCGCGCAGGGGGCGTCGTCTGACGGCAGACCCTGCCATGCGTCCCTGATGACCCGCCACGGCTTGTGAAGAAGGTCGCCGCCCTTTGCATGCGTCGCCTTCGGCAAAGCTGGCTCGCTACCGTCTTGGTACCCAACTATGAAGACCCGGTTCCGGACTTGGGGGACGCCGAAGTCGGCTGCGTTGAGCTCCATTACCCTTGAGCTATACCCCAAGTCCGCAAAACGGTTGACGACTGCCGTCAGCAAGGCACCATACTGGTCATCAATTCGCTTCCCGTTATTGTTGTATGGAAGGGTCCTCCACACCAGGGGTGCAGATAAGATGCCTTTGACGTTCTCCATTATGAAGGCCTTTGGCCTAAGCTCGCCCACCAACCGGACGAACTCGAAGACCAACGGACCGTTCTTCGCGTCGTCAACGCTTTTGCGGCGTCCGGCAGTGCTAAAGGACTGGCACGGCGGCCCACCTACAAGGACATCAAGTCCAACATGTCCGGCAGCAACCTGGATTTGCTTTCCGGTCAGTCCTCGGACGTCGTCATGAAAGATTGGGATCTCTGGCCTGTTGTAGCGCGCAGTCGCAACAGCTGACCTTTCCAAGTCGGCAAGGAACTTGACGTTGAAGCCGGCCATCTCAAGTCCGAGGTCCAGGCCCATTGCGCCCGAGAACACCGATGCAGCCGCGATTTCCTGATTGGTCACGTCCATCCCTTTTTTGCCTTCTTAGTTTCCATAGCGTTTTGGAATAGCGGCCAACCGCTCTGCAAGTGGGATTGCGGCGCCACGGTTCACCTCGCATTCCCACACGACCATGACGTCCCAGCCACGTTCCCGTAGTGCGGCCTCGTTGCGAGCGTCACGTTCGCGGTTCAGCCTGATCTTGGTCGCCCAAAATTCCGATCTGGTCCTGGGTATTCTGCCGTGTTGGCAGGTATGGCCATGCCAAAAGCAGCCTCGCACTTCGACCACGGTCTTTCGGGAGGGTAGTACGATGTCCGGCCGTCCGGGCAACTGCTTGACGTGAAGACGGTAGCGTAAGCCGGCCGAGTGAAGGGTCCGGCGCACTACCATCTCTGGTCCTGTGTCTTTGCCCCGGTTGGCTACCATGACCGCGCGAGTGGCAGCCGTTACGTCTGGCCCAACGTTGAGCATTTGGCGTAAGCTCTCATGGTCACCTTCGGCGCGCACCGTCTCTTCAGACATTATCGAAGCTCTTGACCCCTTCTCCAACACCATCCCCGCTTAGACATCTACATTGAACACGTGTTGCCATAGGTCGGTTTCGCATGCGGCGATCCTGACCGTTGCTGCTTGATCGGTGAAATGTGACCATCACCTTGTTATATAGTGGTAACCCTCCGAGCTGACCCTAGCCGGTTACAGCTGCGCTCACGATTCCGTCGAACGTTATCTCTGGCGGGTGAAATGGGACATACCTTATGGTATCCTCGTTGAAGACTGGTTTGGGGGACGGAACGTGAGTTGGCAGGCTCTGTCGCTGCAATGCGTCCTGTTCTCACAGGCCCAGGCTGGCTTGCCGGATGCTTTGCAGCCTTGGATGCAGCTTTTCGGTGCCCCGCCTCTCTCCTATCAGCAAGGACCGCCGGGCGGACCGCCGCAATCACAGGCCACCGGCGTCGTTGGCGTTTACCAAGTGATTATCATTGCGCAACTTGGCCGCCTTGAGGCGGCTTTGTCAGTCGCCCCGACGGCCGGGGTCGCGTTTCCGGCTATTGAAGACATTGGCACCGGCCTCATCACCCTGCGCGAACACGCACACAAGCTGATCGGGTTGAAAGAGGGACTTTCTCGCCTTGCCTTGCTGGTCCACCTCGTGAAACAGACCGGCAGCGCGAAGGCGAGCAATGAGGACGTGTGTCGCAACGTCAAGCTACCTTCTCTGCCCGACAACGCGACTGATGTGGAATTTGCACTGAACGTTCGCAGGCCCCTCCCTGTCAGCAACAACTTGGAGATTAACCGCGTTTGCCGATGGTCTAGTCAGGTCCATCAGCTGTTCCAGGTACAGGTCCGGCCGGATGGGGTCAGTCAGTCGGCCCGGGTAAACGAGATGCATATGTCGTCACTGCAACTCGACCTAAACACCGTCCCCATGGAAGCTCCGCTCCCGCCAGCGGTGACCCTTCAGGTATTTGACGCGCTTGTGGATGAAGCTAAAGCGCTTATTTTCGAGGGGTATGATCGCCTTGCAGCAACTTGAACGAACGGTAGTGACCAGCACGAGTAGTGCAGGCCCGAGAACGGAGCCTGGAAGCAGCAGACCGTTTTCGGGCGGCTCTGTTGACCCTTTTCCCTTGCGTGGAGCTTCGCCCCAGTGGAGTGGATCGTCGTCGACCGCGCGCATTTGTGGCCAGCGCAGCCGCGGTGCATCGCGACTTTACACTTGGGTTCTCCTCGATGCTCGGAACGCGAGCAGGGGGACGATCGAGATACCCCATGCCGATTACGAGGTTGTATATGCAAACAATAGCCGAGCTTCAAAGCTGACGCTGTTCGCCAGCAGTCAGCCGATAACGACGCTTTGCATCCAGAGCGCCTCCGCTTCCGACGATTGGGTCGACCTTGCGTCGGGCCTGGGCGCTTTCAACGTCGAATACGGGCCTAACCATAGTCGTCAATCGAGTGACATACGGCTCGGCCCATTGCTCAGGCTGGTTGGGCGGTTCCGAGATGAGGGATATCCCTGCGACATGGATAGTGAGGTGAGCAGGATCACTCCGGAAACCGCCGAAGCTGCGTCACAATTCCTGAGATTGGTCCCGCAAAACAGCGCCTTGCCGAAGATCGCCCCTGACGGCGAGAACGGCTTGGTCATGGCCTGGGATTTGTTGGACGGCCTCGTGCTGCTTACCATTGATGGTTGGGTCCTGCATGCTGTCGCAGCTGCGGCAACTCCATGGGCGCGTTACTACGACGACATGTCCTTCGATGGCCACACGATACCGAGCAAGATCCGCGAGGAGTTGCAGTTTGCGTGAGTGCGGCTGATCCAGCGGAGACGATTGACGGTGGGGAGTCCGTCAGCCGTCTAGTTGACGATCCCCGGACCTACACCGTGGAGAAGGGTCTGATTTGGGAAACCTTGTTCCAGTTTCCCCATTCGCAACACGAATCGGTTGTCTGGCGGCGCTATGCGCCTGATGACCTCGATGTACATGCGATTGGTTGTGAGCGCGAGCGCAGCAGAAGGGGGAACCCGGATCGCTCACCTCAGCGCTACGCGGGCTTCATTACTGCCAAGGTTTGCACCATCTGCGCGATTAGGAACGTCAGGGGACACGGTTTCCGAGTCGACCACCTGCCAGCAGAAGGCCTCCACCACGCTGGCATTAGCTACGCACCGGTACCTGGGGGGTCGCTGAACAAAAATGACAAGACCGAGCTGAAGGTATATCTCTGGCAAGCGTTCAAAGCGTTTGGCCCAATGACACCTTGTCAGTGTGACGATACCTGACGTTTGCAGCCTTCCGCCTTTCCACGCCGCTCCACGCATTTGGTCAGGTGATGGCGCACGGCATCTCGTGATAGCGGCTGCACACCACTCCTGCCGGGGAAGAGGTAGCCGCCCTGCCATGACGCCCAACGTCGGAAGGTGTCTGCTAGAGGCGAAAAGAGCCGCAAAGATATTGACCCAGGCCACAGCGTGACGACCGCCCCGTTGTCCGCTACGTCGTTCGCCTTCACCGCCAGCACCGTCGAGATTGGCAGGTGGTAGAGCTTGGAAATTACCGCCGCCAGGATCGCCCTGCCTTCGCCGATGCTTTGGGAGGCATCGATGCGGTCCAGCAGGTGTCTCACGTCACGTAGCAACGCCTCCTCGCGAACCTTTGGGTTAGCGGCCCTCCGCTGGCGAGGCATGGTCAACTGTCTCCGGTCCGCGGGCGCGACGTAGGTCAGGAACCGGACCAAGCTGGCTCTTTGGCCCGGTTGGCGGCGTAGATATCGGTCCACTTCGGCTTGCTGCAGCATCGCTGGGTTTGCGTGCCCGGCGTATGCCAGAAGGCCAGCTCCCGCGTTTATGTAAGAGCGGATGGTTTTGGGCTGTAGGGTCCGGTCCCGCGCGAGATGGTCGTGGTAGGCCCGGAGCGCAGGACCCCACGATTGCTCGCCCGCTCCGGCGAGGACGGCCTCGGTCCGCCGAACCTCAGTATATGTCTCCGCCCGTCTCGGATCCCATTTGAGTTCGATGCGCCCGGCCAGGAAGCGGAGGACGAGGTGCTGACGCCGCAGCCCCTCAGGTCCTAGGAGACGAAGCAGCAACTCCTGCCCGAGCGTGGCCGGGAAGGTGCAGTGCCGATCGATAATGGCGAAGCACTCGGCATAGGCGTCGATGCGTCGCGTCATGTTGCCCGCGGTCCGGGGTAAGCCCTCCCAAGCGCAGAACTCTCGAAACAGTGTGCGCACCCAGGGCTGCTCCAACAGTTCGACGTTGAGGGCGATGCGCCGGTCTATCCGGCGGTCGAGCGAGCACCCTCTGCAAGGGGCGGAACCCGTCCCAGGCGTGGTTCCGCCGCAATCCGGGCAGGCGTGGACTGGCGCGATACCGCCGGAGCAGGCCACGCATACGGCGCGTCCGCCCTCATCGTTATGCCCAACCCGGCGATGCCGGCCGCAGACACGGCAGGTCGCGTGCGTGTCCCGCCTCCGGCATGCCTCGCAGACCATTGCCTCGCGTCCCGCCATCCGCCCGAGCCGACGCGTAAGCCGGTCGCAGGCGGGACAGAGCACAGCACCGCGGAAGTTCGGCGCGCAAGACGGACAGACCGGCCGACCACCGACGACCCTGCCTGCCTTGCCCGTGAACGTCCGATCACAGCGCATGCACAGCCGCCCTCGGGCAGCTGGGGCCGCATCTGCAAAGACTTTCATGTCGGCCACCGCAGGGCCGAGAGGATGCGCTCCGCTCGCGCTAAGCGGTAGGCGCTCGGATCGCGCCGGCGGAGCCGACGCAGCGCCGGGTCATCAAGGACCGGCACGTAGGCAGGCCGTCGCCGTTTGATACCGTCAGGCAATCTGGCGACCTCCGCTGCGAGCAGTCCATTCGACCGGACGCGCGCAAAGCTGCATTGGGTGAGCCGAGCGACACCGGCGCCTTCGCGGAAGGAGGTGGGCCAGTCTTCAGTCCACGCAGCAACTGTCTCAAGGCTGGCGATCCGGACCGCGACCCGCGATTGCTCGAAACGAAGCCGCTGGGCAGACGGAAGCGACGGAGCCGCCTCAAGGCCGAGCGTGTCCCGCAACTCTTGCTGGACAGGCCGGGCTGCCGAAACGGCGAGCAGTGCCCGGACACCGCTGAACGCATGGCGGTCCGTCCACGGCCCGACTTGCGCTCGCCCCACACCGTCAAGCAACGCGGTTAATCCATGCTGAAGCCGGGCGACACCGTCCGGAACCCGCCCTCCCCTGTCCGCCCGCGTCAAGGATGTCCCGCAGGCGTGGCAGTCGGTGATGCGCGCCAGGGTCCGATGCGGTATCACGGGGACGCCGCAATTCTGACAAGCGTCGCTCAGGGCGCAGCCATGCCTTTCGCAGGTAACGGTAAACCCAAGACGCCATGCGCGCCGGTAGTGGGCAGGAGGCTCGCGAAGGCAATCAGGGCAGTACTGCAGGCTATGCAGGCGTCGCGTCCGGTGATGGACGCCAGCAGAAAGCAGCAACGGCGTATCGCCCCGGTCCGGAAGCCGCGCACCACCGAGCATTATCCGCCACTCCTGCAGCGTCGCCCGCCGCACGGTCTCCAGCGGTATGCCTAGGCGACCAGCAATCTCTGCCACCCAGTCCGAGCCGGTTTCACCGGGCCGTCGGAGAGCGGCCGGGTCCCGGTCGAAGTCGCGGTTCCACATCGCCGCGCGCGGCCAAAACAGCTCCAGGAAGCGCTGCGGCGTAGTCCCGTGCGCAAAAGCGTTACGGGCAAGGCATGAGGACAACAGCTCGCCTTCGAGCGGCGGCAGCCGAAACGTCCAGCGCCCAAGGATCACAGCACGTCAGCCATCTTGTTGTAGTCAGACAGCCTGACCATCTCGGCGCCGTCGAGGACCTTGCGGTCGATCCGCTCCTTTCCATCCCGGATGGCCTGCACGGCGGCGCGCGTCAGCGTCAAAGCGAGACGGCCAATGGTGCCCTCCGACATCGCGTGAAGCCGGACGGCCATTTCCCGCCCCGCCAACTCGGACGGTGCCTCCAGAGGCAACAGCCTCTCGAAGCTCGCCAGCAGGCGCAGGAACTCGCGGTCTAGTTTCCAGCGCGGCAGCCCGAATGCCTCGAACCGCGAGGAGAGCTGCGGATCGGTGTGCAGCGTCCGCACGGCATCGCGCGTCCCGGCCACGACGATTGGCAGGCACAATTCGTTGCTGAGGTTCTTGAGCACGCCGAGGAAGTGCCGCTGCTGCCGGGCGTGGCCGAGCAGGACGTTGTGGAACTCGTCGATGACCAGCATCCGGCAGCCCACGTAGCCGAGCACCGACTGCGCTTGGTTCTTCTTGCGCTGGACCGGGTCGGTGTCGCGGTGGGCGATGTGGAGCGCCAGCAGCAGCTCCGTCCAGAAACGCGTTTCGCTCGGCTCGGAGGGCATCTGCATGGTGATCACCGGCGCCAGCGCCTCGCCGCCGGACCGCGAGGAGACCGGGTGCATCCCGCGGAAGCGGTCGAGGACGGTGGTCTTCCCGTTCCCGGACTCGCCGACCAGAAGCAGGTTTGGCATGCGGAGCGTCCTCGGATGCTCCAGGAGGTCCGCCAGCGTCTGTAGTGCCTGCTCCGCCCTAGTATAAGGCACATAATGCAATGCCCGCGCGAAGGCGATGCGCTCTTCCTGCGGCAGATGCACGGCCATGCGCGCCGCCGGGCCGAGATGCGCAATATCACCGCTCATGCCTCGCCTCCGCGCCCTGGATCGCTCTCGAACGGCATCACTGGCTCAGCGAAGATGTCGTCCTCCGAAGGCAGGTAGGCTGTTTGCACTCCAGCGGCTGCCGCTATCAGCGGCGCGGCCTGCGCCGTTGGCTTCCGCTTCGCCAGCCTGTCGATCTGGTGCTGGTGGCGGCGTGCGGCCTTCGTCTTCACGACTGCCTCCTCCGTCCGCCGGCGCAGCCGCTCGACCGCCTCGAACAGGGCGGCTTCGTCAACATGCCGCTTCCCCTCGTCTTTGAGGCGCTGATGCGCTGCCCGCAGTTCCCAAATCGAAACCGGAGGGTGGCTCGTGTCCCGGTAGGGAATTGCATAGTACTGCTTGGCCATAGGGTCGAAGAAGAACACTTGGCTGATATCGCGTGGATCGCGCCGCACGACAAAGCTCCGCTTCAGCTTGGCCTCACCGGCGTCAGGCGCGTTGATCCACGGGTTCAGCACTTCATCGTAGTAGTGCACACCATCAATCGCGATGCCGTAGGGCTGCACCGTGCGTTCCACGAAAGGCAGGAAATCGAGGCGCAGCCGCTCCGGATCACCCGGCACGTCAGGCAGGCCGGTGCCCTTCTTCATTCCGTCGCCAAGGACGCCGATCTCCCACTGCCGCATCGGGGGAAGTCCAAGTTCCGTGTGGATGCGCCGATGATAGACGTTCACCAGGAAGTCCGTGAGATGGCGCTCGAACTCTGCAAGTGTCAGCGCCGCCGTTCCGTCCGAGTCGTAGCCTCGGCGCTCGGCAGGTGAGGCGAAGGTGGCGCCCGGTAGCTTGCGTATCTCTCCTGCGGCCGTGCCCATCAGCCGCTCGATGTGCCCACCGTAGTGCGGCGTTTTCACTGGGCGCATCTCCAAATCGATGCCGTACTCCTGGCACGCCCGTTCGAGCATGGCGCCGCGGAACTCGCGGGCGTTGTCAGCATGCACCTTGCGCATACGGCCGCAGGCCGGCCAGCTCCCAGGCACGTCGAGGGCGGCGAGGTGCTCGCCCTTGGGGAGCATCGCGCGGGACAGGCACATGCCGACCGCCGCCGCCCCAGGCCGGTCCATGGAGATGTAGAGGCCCACCACCATGCGGCTGAACACGTCGATGGCGAGCGTGATCCAGGGTCGTCCCATAGGAAGGCGCGTCCGGTCCTCGACGACGATCAGGTCCGCCTCGGAATGGTCGATCTGCACCACGGCGAGGGGGAACCCGGCACCGGGGAAGCTGCCGCGGATGGGCTCCAGGCGGTTGCGCGCCACGTCGCGCTGGCCGCGGCGGCGCAGCACGAGACCGGCGGGAAGCGTGCAGATGCGGTTGCGGACCGTGTTCGGATGCGGAGGTGCGACCCCGGCGGCCCGGCAACGCGTGGCCACCTTGTCGACTATGTCCTGGGGCCGCTGCTTCTGCCGGGTCAGGTAGGTATCCTCGATCGTTGCCGCGACGATGGCCTCGGTATGAGTGTCGAGTCTCGTGACCCCTGCCTTGCGGCCCCGCTTCGACGGTATCAAGGCTGAGAGACGCCCAGCGTCTTGGTAGAGCCGCAGCCAGCTATAGAGTGTGGCGACGCTGACGTCGGCTGCGTCAGCTGCGGCTTGCGCCGCGGCACGGGTGCGGAAGGGGTCATCCAGCAAGGGCCGGATCGCGGCGAAGCGGCCCTGCGCCACCCGCCAGTCCTCCTCGGGATGCCCTTCCATGCCCAACGCTGCCGTCTGAGGCCCGTCGGCCTGAGCGGCGGAGTTCTGAAACGGACGGACCGCATCGATTTGGAGCCTCTCCAGGGCCTGTGTCTCCAGGTCGCGGGCAAGCACGCTGCCCGCATCCAAGAAGTGGGTGACCTCGAAGCGCCGACTCCCGCACGACACCAGAGCGCCAGGGACAACGGTGAGGAAGGCGGGAGCCGTCATGGGCACCCCTCCCCCGCACCGGCCCATATGGCGCTTTGCATGGTCAGCGTGATGCTGAGGTCCGCCTCGATCCGCCGGGCCGCGATCAGGCGCCACAAAGGGCCCAGCGCGCGCATGCGGTTCTCCTCCGATTGGTAAGATGCAAGCAGCAAGGCGTGGGGCGTCGCCTCGCCCAGCGCAGCGAGCGTGTGGACCAGCTTCTCTTCCCTGCCCTCGTCGCGGGGCCGGTCCACGTAACCACGCAGGAACGTGATGTTGTCCAGGTAGGGGCCGCGTATCTCCACCTCGGTCAGGATGGAGAACACCATCCCGCTTTCACGGGCGTAGCAGCGCGCGGCACGGTAGCGCGGCTTGGCGGCGGGCCAATCGGCCCAGAAGTCAGCACGGTACTTCACCTCGCACAGCATGGGAGGTGCCTCCGCGTGCTCGACGAGGTAATCGGGGGTGTATCGCCGCATGCGGCCCTGGCCGTCGCGCCAGTCGATGCGGAGAGGCTGCCCATGGACGCCGGACACCGACCGGTCGAAAGCAAGGATGATGAGCAGGTCGCGCTCCAGCGTAGACTCAAACAGCACGCTCCGGCCGCAAACCGCGATGCGCCCCGTCAGGCTGCGCCGGCCAGGACCGATGCGGCGGACCGGCGTCCGCTGATCTGGTCGGGTGTCATCCTGTGAAGGTCTGATCCAGTCTAGCAATTTGCTGTCTCCAGTTCACAGTTTCAGCGTGCAGACGAACCCTAACCATTTGATCCCAGCCTATCGCAGTCTGGCATATAGAAGGAAATCACAGCGGCCAGCGTGCCAAGCCCGGGGAGGTCAGCCTCGCCCATCGCGGCGTGCTGTTCCTGGACGAGCTGCCGGAGTTTCCACGGCCCGCTTTGGAGGCACTGCGTCAACCGTTGGAGAGCGGCAGGACCACGGTCGCCCGTGCCCTCGCCCACGTCACCTACCCGGCCCGCTTCCAGCTCATCGCCGCGATGAACCCGTGCCGCTGCGGCTACCTCGGCGACCCCGCCCGCGCGTGCAGCCGGGCGCCGCGCTTCGGCGAGGACTATTTGGCCCGTATCAGCGGCCCACTGCTGGACCGCATCGACGTCACCGTCCATGTGCAGCCTATTCCGCCCACCGAGCTATCGCGCGCGCCGCCCGGCGAGGCCAGCGCGGCAGTCGCCGCCCGCGTCGGCACGGCCCGCACGGCGCAATGTGTCCGCTACGGCGAGGAAGGACCGGCGACCAACGCGGAGGCCGAGCTGGGTGCGATCGAGTTACAGCCAGAAGCCCGCCTGCTCGCCGAGACCGTGGCAGAGAAGCTGCGCTTGTCTGCACGCGGCTTCACCCGCGTACTGCGCGTCGGCCGGACCATCGCCGACTTGGCCGGCGCGGCCCAGGTGCGCCGGGCCGACGTGGCCGAGGCGCTCGCCTATCGCCCGCGCATTCCCGGCCGGCCAGGCTAGCTTACGAGCCAACCCGGCTAGCTTTCAAGGCGGAACGCGTCGGTGATACGGCGAACACGCCCCGCGTCGTCGACCAGCAGCACGTCGAAGCGTACGCCGGCCCGACCCCATTCGGGATGTTCCGCCAACGCGACCTCGCCTGCCGCCAGCAGCCGGGCACGCTGACGAGGCCGCAATGCAATGGCGGCGGAATGCAGGTCCGGCCGCGCTTTCACCTCGATGAACGCAAGCAGCCCGCCTTGCTCCGCAACTACGTCGATCTCGCCAGCGGCCGTGCGCAGGCGCCGGGCCAGCACGACCCAGCCATCACGTTCGAGCGCCGTGCAGGCAGCTTGTTCGGCCACGACGCCACGCGCATGCGCGGCTTTGCCACGACGCGCCTGCGCGGCCTCGCCACGACGCGCCTGCGCCGACGCTCTGCATTCGCGCCGGGTCGTCACCGGCTTCGGAACGTCTGCGTGGTGTCCACGCCCGCGAATTCCGCCACCAGCGTGAAGCCGACTCCCAGCAAAACTGGGCCAAGAAAGATGCCCAGCAGCCCAAAGGCCAACGCGCCGCCCAACACGCCCAAAATCGTCAGCAGGAACGGCAGCTGCGCCCCCCGCGAGATGAAATATGGCCGGATGACGTTGTCCGACCCGCTGATGGCGAACAGGCCATAGACTCCCAGAAAGATGCCCCAGCCAGTATGCCCCGTGCTGAGCAGCCAAAGCGTCGCCGGAATCCAAACCACCGGCGCGCCGATCGGCAGCACGGACAGGAACCCGGCGATCGCCCCGAGCAACAGCGGGCGCGGCACTTCCGAAAGCCAAAGTCCGAGGGTCGTGAGCAACCCCTGCACGATCGCCGTGCCCAGGATGCCATAGACGGTGCCGCGCACCGTGAGCCCGGTCACCTCGATCAGCCGCGTCGCATGGTCGCCGGCAATGCGGTGCACAATGCGGTTCAGGTGGACGGCCAGGCTGTCGCCCGACGCCCAAAAAAAGAACGCGACGAGCAGCGCGATAATGAACTGCACCAAGCCGCCGGCAATGCCGAGCAGCACGTTGAGCCCGTTCTCCGCGATCATGCCGAAGTATGGTTTGAAGAAGCTGACCATGGCGCTCAGGTCCGCGGCCCATGCATTCCAGTAGTCGGACAGCGTCTGGCCGACGACCGGGACCGCCGCCAGCCAGTTCGGCGCGTTCGGCAAGCCGCCGTTCAACGCGGTCTCGATCGAGGCGCGCAGTTGGTTGACGTCCTCAGCCCCAGCCGGAGCGGCGAGGGCCAGCGGCAGCACGATCAGCACGGCGGTGAGCAGCACCATGATCCCCGCCGCCCAGCCGCGGCTGGCGCGCAGATGAGTCCGCACCCACGCGAATACCGGCCAAGTGGTATAAACGAGGATCGCCCCCCATAGGATCGCCGACAGGAAGGGATGCAGCACCAGCACGCAGCCGACCGCGATGCCGACAAGCAGCAGCCCCATCAGCAGGCGTTCCGCCACCAAGTCCGTGGACTGCTTCATACCCGGCGATATCGGCCGGCCACCCGCGGAAAGCAACCAGTTGTTCTAAGCTGGTCCGGTGGGTAGCCTGTTGGAAAATGGAGGATCAATGATGCCGCGCCTCGCTGCCAACCTATCGATGATGTTCAATGAAGTGCCGTTTCTCGACCGGTTCGACGCAGCGGCGAAGGCTGGATTCAAGGCGGTCGAGTTCCTGTTCCCTTACGAGCATCCGGCCGCCGAGATACGGCGGCGTCTGGACGGCGCTGGGCTGCAGCAGGTGCTGTTCAACATGCCGCCCGGTGACTGGGCGGGCGGCGAACGCGGCACGGCGTCGCTGCCGGGCCGCAGCGAGGAGTTCCGCGACGGGGTGAAGCTGGCGCTCGACTATGCAGGGACACTCGGCTGCGGCCTCATCCATTGCATGGCTGGGATCGTACCTGCGGGCGTATCGCACGGGACGGCCACGGCGCTTTATTTGGCGAATCTCGCCTGGGCGGCCGAGCAGGCGGCGGCACAGAAGGTAAAGGTCGTTATTGAGCCAATCAACCACCGCGATATGCCCGGCTTTGTCCTGAACACCATGGCTCAGGGCGCTGACATTGTGAAAGCGATAGGTTTCGATCGGCTGGGTCTCCAGTTCGACATTTATCACTGTCAGGTCACCGAAGGCGATATCACCAAGCGGATTGAGGCGCTATTGCCCATCATTGCCCACATACAGCTTGCCGACGTTCCCGGACGCAACGAGCCGGGAACTGGAGAAATCGGCTGGGAATTTGTATTAGGCCGTATCGATTCTTTGAGATACGACGGCTGGATTGGTTGCGAATATCGCCCGGCGAGCGATACAGTTGCCGGACTCGCCTGGCGTAAGCGCTATAATGTGTGAAAAAGTAGACAACACCATTAAATATACCCCGACTCTTCGGGAACCCGAAAAAAGCCCCTTGCGAATCAGTTCTGTGCCGACTCTAGTCCTTTCCATGATCCGCGCCGGCTTCCTCGACCCTGAATCGCGTCAAGAT
>JAABUY010004818.1_pt1 | contig 13885 bp, 15 predicted proteins | sample 5560271 | NCBI WGS metagenome assembly JAABUY01 (sample SAMN10711886, study PRJNA513374) | rock metagenome | isolation source: Antarctica rocks | place: Antarctica: Victoria Land, University Valley
CAGTGGCCGCGACTCGTGTCCAGATGCGCGACCGTCTGCGAATCCGCGAGCAGCGCGTCATCACAGAGATTCACGATGCCCTTCGTCGCGAGACTGTTCCCGCCGCAGTGGCCGGGCCCGAGCTACTAGGCGCCGCACTGCGTCGCCATGAGGCAGGTCCAGCGACAGCCACCGCAGCACTGCCACAAGCCGCCGGCCGAGACGAAGACCTCGAAGCCTTACTCGCGTTGGCTCGGGCTTTCAACCACGGCCGCACTGACGGGCTGTCGCGCGTGGCCTGACGTGGCCCGGTATGGCGCCAGGCGCAGCAGCGCAATCGAGTCGCGACCCATGACGACCTGCCCGCGGGGAACGGAGGACGCGCACCAACACGTGCGCTCCGAGCCGGGTCACCTACTCTCGTCTCATGGGATGGGAGACGCACCCAGACGCAGTCCGGCTCGCTAACGCCCGCCAGTCGAGAGTCGCCGACGCGGTAGCGACGGCGACCGACCCGGCACTGTTGGTCATCGCGGTTCTAGCAGTGGTGGCGGCTAAATTCTCGGCATCCCTGTGGTGGGCAGCCGCATGGTCGGTGATGGCTGCGTTGTTCTGCGTTGGTCTGCCGTATTTCGTCCTTATGTTGCTCATAGGAAAGGGTCACGTCCTCGACCGTCACGTCGTGATACGCGAGCAGCGTCGGTCGCCCCTAGTCGCCGCTTTAGCGTCCGTCGTCATCGGCCTCAGCCTGCTCGCTTGGCTGGGTGCGCCACGTTCGGTAGTTGCCCTGGTGGCCGCCATGCTCGCCGGTCTAGCGGCGATGACGACGGTCTCCCATTGGTATAAAGCCTCCTTCCACCTTGCAGTCGCAGGAGGGGTCGCCGTGATCTTGGGCCTAGTCCTGGGATGGCTGTCGGCCGTCGTCCTACTGCCGGTCCTCGCGATCATCGGCTGGGCCCGCTTGCGTGCCGGAAGGCATACCGTTGGTCAAGCCGTTGCCGGGCTCCTGGTCGGCGCCGTGGCCGCCGGCGTCGTCTACCCTCTGCTGGCGTGAAGCTCGTCAGCCTGCAAACTGCAACCCCTACATAGACGGCACCTGGCCGCTGAGCATGTGCGCGCCCTCGTACAACAATTTTTCTCGCGGTGCCAGGGTGTCGTCGGCGGGTGGTAGAAGAACGACGTCGTAGTCCTCGTACGCCAGCCATGCACCCGTGATTGCTAACGTCCCCGCCAGGGCAGGAACCGGTCGCAGGATGAGATCTGGTTGGTGCGCTCCCACAGCAACGCTGCCTCGCATTGCCCGCGCTGTGCTTCATCCTGACAATGAGCTGGGCGTCGCGGCCCGCGTTCGCGTGCATCGCGCCGACCAGCCCGGGCTGAGGCCAAGCTTGAGGCGATCCGCAGGATTGTTCTAGAGGGCTGACTCTCTGTCGGTGTACGCGGTCACCGACGACGGCACGCTCCTCGTGCCCTGGTGGACGGCACGGGCACTCTCTCCCACTCTCCCCGTGCTGGGCCTCTACAGCAGACCCGTGATGCCCAACCGTCTTGCTGGGCCATTGACCGCAGGCGAGACCTGACCGAGTTCGCCCGAATCGTCGACGCGCCCGGCCGACCACCCACCTGCTTCAAGCGCGCGCCCTGTGCGACACGCGAGCGGTAAGAATCCCGGACTTCTGATATCGCAAGCACTAGTGTCCGGTTTCGTGACTTCACGTAGACGGCCCCGCGGTTCTGCCAAGAATGCCGAGCCGCTGTACGTGCGCATAGATCCACAGATGAACGCGGTGGCCGACCAGGTCGCTCAGCGGCTAGGTGTGAGTAAGTCCGACTTCATAGAGGAGTTGCTCCGCCATGTCGAGCTTGATCCTGACGGCGTTCCAAGCTGGTGGACGCGTCCTCTGCCGGAGCGGGAGGAGACCTTGCCTCTGACAGGCTAGCGCCGTCATCGGGGCAGTGCCCTGACATGACGAAGGCTCCCGTTGCCGCGGGAGCCCTAGTCGAAGAACCGAGTTCGCGCTCGGCCCATGTACCCCTGGACATCAGTCAGGAGGTGGCTTTCTGCTGCCCACTGTAACAAGCATTCGTCGCGCTGGCCTAGACCCTGGTATCCAGCGTGTCTTGGTTGACCTCGACGAGCAGATGCTCGCCGAAGGCTCCCTGTTTGCTCTGGACGCTGGCAACCAACGGGTGCCTGGGGTGGTGGTGCCTACGCTTGAGGCGGGGCTAGGGCTAATTGGCCGCGAGCCGGTGGCGTCGTTGGTGGGCCGGTTGCGGTCGCAGCTGCGCGTGGTCGATGTCGACCTGGTCGGCGAGCGTGGACACGCGGTGGTTGCGGCGCTGGCCAGCTGGTGTGTCGTCGAGGGTCTGTGGCACTTAGTGCGTCCCTCCGGTGGCGCGGACGGCCGCGGGCATGTCTATGTTGCCCCGGGGGACCGCCTGGAGGCGCTGGAGGCGGTTCTGCAGGACCTGCGATCCCAGTTCCGCGCGGGCCCGCGCACCATCGATTTGCGTACCGCGGTGCGGCCGCTGTCCGCCCCTCACCGAAGCGGCGTCTCGACCCGACCTGGCGGCGACCTCCACGCAGCGCTGTCGACGCTTAGGGCCGTGTTGAACCCCGCCGATATACAAACCTCACGGGCCGTGACGCGGGCCGCTCCTGGCGTCTCTGAGCCGCCTTCCAGTCGTCGTTCCCGGCTCACGCCGTTGCGGCCGACGTGCTCCGCGATACCAGTGGTGTGGCGGGCGTACCTCGAGGGAGGCATTCGGCCGCCGATCGCCGGCGATGACACGCAGAAGCGTTCGAACTACGAGGCCATCGCGACCGCCACGCTGCTGCGTGCTGGCTGCGACGTCAACGAGGCATGGTCCACGATTCAGCGTGCACACCCAGACGCCTTCACCAAGGCCAGGGAGCGGGGCCGCTCTTGGTGGTCCCGGTGCATATGGGAGCCGGCTGTCCGCGCTCACGACCGGTTCGTACCCCTCCCCCACCCCCAGGCCGGTGCGGCCGAGGCCTCGGCCGCTGGTGTCGTCAACAGCAGCCTTATCGACTCCAGCGATGAGCGGTTGCTTGCGGCCGTCGAGGCGGCCCGCCAGGCGGTGCAAGCGACCGCCTGGACGTTGTCGCCACGGGCTCGGCCGGCCTTTCTATTAGTGATGCACACCGTCCTGGATCGGATGCTGCGCGCCGGTTCCCGGCGCGTGCCCGTCCCTGAGCGAGACCTGGTCCTGGACACCGGACTGACCGACCGAACCACCATCCGAGCTCAGCTGCGCCGGGCCGACGGCCCCGTCGGCTTCCTGGACCGCACCGCGTGGGATCCCCGCAAGCGGGATACCAGCTCGTTCGAGTTCGAGATCCCACTCGCCGAGCACCCGCCGGGAGACTCCCTAAAGGGGAGGGGTGTGCGGCAATTCCCCCCACCTAGTAGTCACACCCCCTCCGGGTCCGGGATTGGTAGGGGGGTCTGGAATGTCCTGCCCCCTCTCGCTCACCAGCTGTGGCGGGCTCTCGACAGGTCCCGTGAACCGGAGACGGTGGAGAATCTGGGGGTTCAGGCTCAGTTGGTGTCCAATCCCGGGGCGGCGTTGACTGTCAGCCAGGCTCGGACAGCGCGGTCCGTCCTCACTGCGCTAGCTGCGGCGGGTTTGGCCACTTGTACGGAAGGTGGGCGGTGGGTCGCGCGCCCTGGTCTCCGGCCTGAGGTGGCTGCGGCCACCAGAGAGCGTCACGCGGCCGCGGCCATGCAGGTCGACCAGGAGCGGGCCAAGTACCGATCCCGTGCGCAGAGGGGTCGACTCTGGGACGCGACGCGTGCGGCGGCGTTGAAGGCGAACCTGGTCCGCGAGGTTGCTTGGTGGAGAGGACTCTCCCCAATGGAGAGCCGGACCCGCAGCACCGAGTGGGCTGGCCGGTACCGACGACTGCCGGTGTATGACCAGAAGTTGGTGAAGCAAGCACTTGCTGAGCGGCGAGTCCGTGCTGGCGGGGACGAGCGGCTCAGGCATGACGCGTGGCTTGACGGGATGCGCTCGGACGATCTGCTGCATCGGGCCATCACCCGCGCCGCCTGGTTCGCAGCACTGCCACGACCGCAGCAGCAGGCGTATGCAGCGATGTGGGCTCAGCACCGGGCCGACTACGCCGTGCCTCGTAGCACCGCCCTGTCCATGAGCCGGATGGAGTTCGCGGCCGCCCTGCCCCACTCCCCCAGCCGTCGCGATGACGTGTTTCTGCGCGACTATTTGCCTCTAGGGCCGCCCGGCGAGACCGGAAGCGATCAGCAGGCCGGGTAACCGGGTAACCGGTCGACGCGAAGACGGTCGGTCTGGAACGGAAGCTAGGTCCTAGCCGCCGGTCACTCCGAGGTGAATGCGTAGGGCTGCGCTGATCACCTCGGAGCGTGAAACCCCGTAACGGGCGGTGAGAGCAGTGAGGGCCTGATGCTGAGCGTCGGTGACTCTAATAGTGGTGGCCACGCGTGGTTCAGCCGACTTCTGGCGGGCTTGGGGGATGTCAAACAGCCCCTCGGCCACCGACTCCTCGCGGCTGTCCGGCAGGGCCCCCTCAAGTGTGGCGTGGGTGGCGCTGACCGCCGTGAGCATCGTTGCGGTTGCAGTGGTGGAGCGTCGTGCAGCTTCTTCGTGCAGCGTGCGATGCAACGTGCGGGGCAGGTAGACCGAGATCGATCGCAGATAGGTCCGCTTCCCGCCAGCGGGGGTGAGTTCAGAGTCAGGAAGAGCAGCGGTGGGCCTGCTCGGATCCGGGGCCCTGGCAACCATTGGCATCGTCGTCCTCCCCGGCAGCATCGGGGTTCGGGGGGGCCCGGCCGAACCCCGGGGGGCGGTCGTCTTCGGCGCCACGTCCCCCCTCCCCGGCGTCCGCAGCAGACTGCCGAGATCAGGTGTCGGCATGGGCTGGGGAGTTGGAGTGGTCATGCCGTGCTCGCCTCGTCTTCGATGGGGGCGTTCTCGTAGGAAGCGATTCGCAGCAGGATGTCGTGTGCCAATGTGGCGTAGTCCTCGGCTAGGGCCGGTGCCGAGCCCGGCGATGACGGGCTCCGCCCTGCACGTAAGGCCTGCCAGAAAGGTTCCCCCCCCACCGCGGCGGCGTGCTCCTGAATGAGCAGGCCCTGCGCCCGCGCATCCGTGGCGGCGATGCTGTGTCGGACGGTTGTCTCGAACAGCGGAGCCGCTCCCCCCAGCGCCGTTCTGATCTGGCTTTGAATCTCCCGACGCAACCTGGTGGCGCTACTGCTAATACCGAACAGAACCACGCCAAGGAGCTCGAGCGATGGATTGTGCTCACGGGCAACCACCAGCCGCTGGACGATCCGAGTCATGCCCTTGAGGCTGGCCGCGTCTCCACGAGTCGGGATCACCAGCCACCTGGCGGCTCCCAGCGCGATCAGCTGCAGCGTGGCGTCGCCAGGCGGGCAGTCGATGATGACCAAGTCGTACTCGGCTGCCGCGAGCAGCTGACTCAAGGGTTCGGCGAGGGCGTCTCCGAGTTGCACACCCCGCTTTTGCCGAGCAAGCAGCAGTCCGCCGAGGTCCTCGAGTCGCTCGCCGCCACACACGACGTCGAGCCGTTCCCGAACCCCCGTCAACACCGGGGCCAGCGGCGCACCAGCAGCGAGGGCCGCGACCAGGGCGGCGCCGTCGTCTCCCCTACCCGCCCCGGTGTACCCAAGGTCTTCACCGACGTTTCCCTGCGGGTCGAGGTCGATTAGGAGCACTCGACACCCCGCCTCCGCTGCCATGCCCGCCAGAGTCGCTGCAAGGGTCGTCTTGCCCACGCCTCCCTTGCCGTTGGCGATAGCAACGACGCGCGTCAGGCCATCTCGGTTCAACACTCTCCCAGCGTGACGTGTAGCGCGATTCGGATAGCGCCGACACGCCGTAACGAGGCTGGCAGATAGCGAACGATGTGCGACGGCGACACCGATCGTTATGCCGTCGTATCGATGGCAGGGACGCCCGCTGTATCGCCTTGCGTATGGCAATCCCGCAGGCTGGCACAGCCCAGGCCGGGTATCGCTCCCGGAACGGAAGGTGCACCTTCCGGAACAGTGGCTGAAGGGGTGAGTTGGCAAACGGTGAGTCGCGGTGAGCAACCTCGCCGGGTCGCATCCGCCAGCCGTGAGGCCGGTCCGGTCACCCTGGGCGGGCAGCGGGTGCCGGTACTTTGAGCTGAGAAGCTCCCGCGTCAGGCAGCGCAGGAGCGGCGGCGCCCCGCGCTAGCCTCCGGGGTCATGAGCACTCAGCACATCGGCGCCGCAGGCGAGCTGCTGGTGCAGTATCAGTTGCTCAAGCTCGGAATCGACAGTGCCCGGATGACCACCGATGCCGGCATCGATCTGGTGGTGTACGCCCCGGGGGACCGATCGGCCAGCACGGTGCAGGTAAAGGCCAACCTGGGTCCCAAGATGGCGGGCGGCCGCGGCCCGCTGTCGCGGGGCTGGTACTTCCCTCACCAATGTCCGGCTCAGCTGGTGGCGCTCGTTGCGCTGGATACCGACACGGTCTGGCTGTTTACCCTGGACGAAGCGCGTGGGTTGGCCCAGCAACACTCGGATCGAGGCAACCGCCAGATCTACTGGCGTGTGGTGGCCGCCTCACCGGCCGGACTGAGATCGCCGCGGCATGAAGGACAAATGGTCGACTACCTGCTCACAAGGAGAGCCCCGGAATTCTTTCCTATGTGATCACGCGGGCTGCTCGACCCGGGGTGTCCGGACGTTCCACCCGGGCGTCTCCGACGCTGACAAAGGATTGAAGCCATGACGGAAACCATTCGACCTCGATTTCTGACCTTGGACCAGGTCAGCGAGGAACTGAACACGTCCGCTGCCCAGAGCTACGCGCTGGTCCGGACGGGGGCGCTGCGAGCAATCAAGATCGGCGGCCGAGGGCAGTGGCGGATCGCCCGAGAGGACCTGGAGAACTACATCCAGCGGGCCTACCGCGACACCCACCAGTTCATTCAGGACCACCCATTCGCAGGTGCTGCCGCTGACCGGTCAGCGGAGCTGGAGGACGGGTGACCGCGTGCCCGGCTCCCCAGCGCGCTACCACCGTTCGGCTACGACTCGGGGTGCTTCGGTTTGCCGCTCGTCGCGGCTTCACGCGCGAGCTCCTGCGATACCGCAAGGCCCTGGCCGCCTACGTGGGCGTCAGCGTGGTGCTCTGGGCGTTCGCGCTGCTCGAGTACGGGGGCGAGCCCCTCTTGCTGGTCGTCGGGTTTCTGCTCCCGTTCGCCATCATTGGCGTTGGGGGGCTCCTAGGGGTTGTGCTGTCCGTGGTGACCAGTGAGGCCTGGTACTACTCGCCAGCCCCGGGCAAGCAGTCCATGCTGATGATGTGGCCGAGATGGCCGATCCTCACTCCTGACAAGCGATTGGCCGGTAACTGGGTGGCCGAGCCTCAAGGCGAGGGTGTCGGTGGGCCGCTGCTGGAGGCGGTGCTCGCTGACGTCGACCGGCGCGGCATCTGGATCTATGGGACTGCCGCCGACGACAAGTTGCTGGAGCTCTACTTGAGCAAGGGGTGTGAGCGGCGCAACGACAAGCGTGGGATGGTCAGGAAGCCGAGGGGCGGATAGCGGGGGAGTGGACCGTCGACCCAAAATCCTGCGGGGGGGGTAGGTGGGCGTTCGAGGAAGAATGGAGCAGGCATTGGGCGCGTGCGTGGTTCGATGACGTCGCCGACGTGAGCCTGTAGATGTGGCAGGAGGACTCCGGCAAGCGCATCCTGGGGGTCCGCGCGCGCGGGCGTGGCTCCCTGGAATGCGCCATCCAGAGCGACCCTGCTGGACGACTGCAGCCAATCGCTGCGCCGGGAGCCGGGTCAAGACGGGGGCTGCAGGCGCTAACGCCGGCCTGTCGGAAGTGCTTGGTCGCCTCTGATGCTGAAGGCCTCGCCCCTGCGTACCCTGCTACGCCACGCCCAACCGACAGCCGCCGCCACCCACGCTTAAATCCGAAGCCCGTATGGGAGGGGTTCGCGGGGTCCTAGCCGACCGAGGTCGCCGTCCTGACCCGGTGGCCGGACCTGACCGCGTTGGCCTCGGCTCGACGCTCGAGCTCGCGTGATCGAGGCAAAACGTCAAGAGCTGGGTCCAACCCTGCGTCACGGGCGGCCTAGTTTCGGTAGGGAATCTGAAGCTCGTCGCGGTGCCCAGACCAGCTGAACTCCACCGTCCAGCAGCCGGCTCTGGGCAGGTCGACAATGGAAGGCCCGGCTCCTGGAACCGTCCGTTCCACACTGACATCAGAGTCGACTACCGATGCTCGGATCTTCAGATCCCGGCTGTCACCCACAGGAGTCGCTGCAGCTTGCCTAACGACCGGACAGGGCCGCCTGCACGCGCCTGGCGGCGAGCTGGGGTTCTTCGTGTTCCCACACACGCAGGACCTGCCAGCCGGCTTGACGGAGGGCCTGGTCGGTGTGTCGGTCGCGTTGCACGTTGTGTTCCAACTTGCTGCGCCACCAGTCGGCGTTGTTCTTGGGGGAGGTGCCGTGCTGGGGGCAGCGGTGCCAGAAGCAGCCGTCGACGAACACCGCCACTCGGGCGCGGCTGAACACCACGTCCGCCCGTCGGCGTAGCCCCGGCAGCGGGGCGACGTCGACCCGGTACCGAAGGCCGCGGGCGTGCAGCAGCCGGCGCAGCGCGAGCTCCGGCGCCGTGTCGCGTGGTCGTTGGCGACGAAACCTGTCACGGACCGCCACCGAGCTGGGCACCGGAGGTGGCGTCAGTGACGGGGAAGGCGACGTGGTCGAGGTTCCGGCGGGCCTGACGGGCTCGGCGGGGCGGGTGCGGGACGCTGTGGGCATGCCCGTCCAGGATGACGCACGTGAGCAGCAGATGGTGCTGCTGTTCAACCTGGTGGTGCCCGAGGACCGCAAGCGAGCCGACATCGACGCTCTCCTGGAGCTGGAGGAGCTCGAGCAACCGTTGCCGTTCGAGCTGAAGTCCACCACCGGAAACTCGGTCTCGACGGTTCGGGACTTCGGGCCGGAGCACATCGCCAAGTGGCGCGACCTGCACTGGCTGTTCGCCTTCTACGGCCCGGGCGGGGATCGGACGCCGTTGTACTGCTCGTACGCGTCGCCGACGGACATGGCCCCGTGGATCGCGGAGAAGGAGCGGTACGTCCGCCCGGACCTGGTGCTGGCCCAGCGGGCGCCGCAGGGGGTGACCGAGTCGGACCTGGTCCAGGTCATGGGGCAGCGGGAGGCTTACAGCCAGGTGGACGCCAGGGCGATCATGAAGAACCAGTGGTCCGCGGCGCAGTACCGCGACAACGCCGACTTGCCCGACGGCGGCTACTCGCCCGCCCGCATGCTGCAGGTGCTTCAGGAGCGGTGCGCTTACGTGATCCGGCGCGGTGCGACGCTGAACAACCCGCACATCTCCGGCCCCTACCTTGCGCGGCTGGAGCGAATCGAGCGCGACCACGCCGCAACGCTGCGCCGGCTGGTCCGGGCGTACCTGGATGCACGGGAGCGGGCGGAGGCACGCGGCGAGAGCGTGATCGCGCCGCTCGATCCGGTGACCGCTGCTCAGGCCAGCGCGGCCGCGACGGACGAGGCCACGGCGTAGGCCATCGGCGGCGGCACCGCGTTGCCGATCTGCCCGAGCTGCATGTACGTCGCGCCCTGGAACGGCCAGTCGTCGGGGAAGCCCTGGAGCAGGGCGACGTCGGGCACGGAGAGCCGGAAATGCCCGTTCGCGGCGACGAACGCCCGGGCCCGCTCCCGGTCTGGCGCCACACCGTTCGGCCACACCTGCAGCCGTTCGAACACCCGCTGCGAGCCGGTGCTGTTCAGGATCGAGGTGGTGTGCCGCGGCCCGCTGAGGGTGCTGCGGATCGTGGGGGAGAGGCAGTCGAAGCCGATGTCCGGTAGACCGAGCGCCTCGCGCACCCCCATCGTCCGAGGCAACCCGACCGGTGGTTCACCGGGCGGTGTCCATGCGTGCGTGGGGGTCGGCTCGACGTACCGTGCGGCGTCCCGTCGGTGCTTGAACCCGACCCACAGCACTCGGCGGCGGGTCTGCGGGACACCGAAGTTCTCGCTGCGCAGCAGCATCATCGGGATGATCGTGTACCTCCTCAGCGGGCCGGTGATGACCTGCTCGACGTAGGAGGCGAACTTCCGCGACGCCAGCGCCGGGACATTCTCGGCCACGAACGCCCGCGGCTGCACGGCCTTCACCGCCTTCACGAATGCCGGCCAGCCGTCCCGTGGGTCCAGATGGCCGCGCTGCCGGCCCGCGACGGAGAACGGCTGGCACGGCGGGCCGCCGTGCAGCACGTCCACCCCGCCCGCCCACTGACGCCAGTCCACCTCGTTGACGTCGCCGTCGTCCTGGCCGCCGAACACCTGCCACTCCGGGTGCGCCTTCTGCAGCGTATTCGCCGCGTCCTGCAGGAGCTCGTAGGCCGCCACGTGGTCGTACCCGGCGCGGGCGAATCCCAGATCCAGGCCGCCGCCGCCGGAGAACAGCGACAGCGCACGCAGGCCGGTCGCCGGCAGGTGCGGCATCAGCTCCCAGGGCGACAGCAGCGGCTCGTTCACCTCGTGCAGGGGTTCGGGCCCGTCGCCGGCCATCGCCGCAGCCTTGGCCCGCCGCGACAGCAGTGCCATCTGCCGGAACGCCTCTCGCTCCTGCGCCGACAGGTCTCGCGGCTGATGGTGAGGGTCCGAGCTCGGGATCCGCGAAGGTGCATGACGAGGCCCAACCCGGACAGGTGACAACTCCTGATGCGCGGACTTGGCACTGTGGCCAGAGCTCAGCTCAAGCAGGGCTGCCCGCAGGTCGGCCGAGGCGAGCTCCTGTCGCTGTCGACGACCCTCACGCACCGCGGTGACCAGGCCGGCGCCGCGTAGCCAGGCCAGGTGATGAGAGAGTGCCGTCGGCGCCACACCGATCTCACTGGCCAGTGGGCTGGGGTAGGAGTGGCCGTCGCGGGCCAGCACGGCGAGAACCTGCCTGCGAGTTGGCTCCGCAAGAGCCTCCCCAAGCTGCGCGAGGTCATCCAGGGAACGGCTGCTGGCAGGGGGCACATCGGCAAACTACAACCACAGTTGAACTGTACGTAGGTGCCACACCGTTAACCCTCGGCTCGATCCGGTTGCCGTCGGGCAGGTACGCCACCGAGGACCTCCTCCAGTTCCTGGTCAACTTCTGGGGCGCGCTGGTCAAGGTCCGCCCCGAGTTCGGACGCCTCGGCAAGTCCGACCGCCAGGCCCTGCGCGGCACGTCCCTGGCTGGCACCGCACTGTCCATCCACGGTGTCATCGCGGTCGCAGATGAGGTCTACCGCCGGAACCTCGACGCTCAGAAGGTGCTCGAGCCCCTCGACGAGCCCATCTTCGTCGGCGGCAAGGAGATCGACTACTTCTCCTACGACTGCGGTCTGGGCCAGGCTCGGTGCCCTGGTGTCCTCCGAGGACAGCGCCGGCAACGAGCGAGTGACCCTTCGCATGAGCTTCCAGACCCGCAAGGCCATGGCCGAGGAGCTCAAGCGCCGCGTCGGCTTCAGCGACTGAAGGGGCACCCAAGGACCCCTGACGCGAGGAGAAGGAACTCGGCCGAAACGGTGCGCCCGGCGTGGGTCAAGAACTTGCTGACCGTGATCACGGCGACCTACGGCGCCTTGTACGACACGCTCAAGCCCTGCTGGGTGGGCGGTCACGAACCCCAGCCCCCGGAGAGCTGACCAAGGCCGAGCGACTCAGTAAGGACCTTCCGACCACCGCGCGCGGAGACCCCAGGAAGTCGCTCAGACCATCCGGGCGCCCTCGGACCGGTAATTCTAGATCAAGTGTCTTGACGGTCGATCTAGATCTGCTATATTGACCTTATGACACCCATAGAACTGCCGCGGTTGCTCCCCACTGGTAACTGCTGGTGCGGATGTGGAGAGAACGCGGCCATCGGGTCCTTCTTCGCGCGCGGCCACGACAAGGTAGCCGAGGCGGCCCTGTTGGCCACCAAGTACGGAGGTTCGGTTCCGCAACTGCTCCACGAACACGGCTATGGGCCGGGCCGGTCCGTTACTGACGACGCCGTGCGCAGCGGCGCGTGGAGTCGGTGTGGAGAGTCAGGTTGCAACTACTCAGGCACCCAAACCAGTGTCCGCAACCATCAGAGGAAGGCTGGTCACTGATGGCCACTCGAATGACCTACGAAGAGACCATGTCATGGGGCGCAGGTCAGTACTCCGACGTCATCGCACGGCTGGAGACCGAAGGCTTTCCCCTGGCCGAGTTCGTCCAGACCGGCGGCATGTGTGCTGCGATCGAAGTTCAGCTCGAGACGGGACACACGCTCCTGTTGACCGATGCCGACGACACCCTCTCATGGGCGCGGGCGGAACAGTTGGGGTGGGGAGTGGGCATGTACCCACCTGGCGAGGCTCCTGACGGTGCGATCTCCTACGCCCAGGACTCCAGCAACGACGTAGACACCCTCATCCGCCTGATGATTCACGTCCTACAGCACGGTGTGGCGGCAACCCGCCGCATCTGATTAAGGAGCGACGGTTCCATGGTTGGTTCCGCGCACCGCACCCCAGGTAGGGAACGGAGTGCGCCGGGGCGGCCCGGCCACGGCCCGGTGACAAGCCTGGCTGTCTCCACCTCCGTCTACGCTCTCCCGCATGGCGACCAGAGTGTGCTGGCATTGTGAGGTGAAGACGCATCTGACTCTTAAGGAGCCGAGCGTCGTGCTCGTCTCCTCGGACAAGATCTCCGGCAACAATGTCGTCGCCGCTCTGTTCGTGTGCGATGAGTGCCAATTCCCCAGCATGGGATTCGCCGGAGTACCCCGCGGTGAAGTCGCGGCCGCGAATCTCAATGAGGCGACGACACAGTGGTTCCCAGTAAGGGCGGAGGGCAAGCTCTTCGCCGACGTGCCGATGCAGATCGCCGAAGCCGCAGACGAAGCCCATCGCAGCATGAGCATCGGCGCTCGACGTGGCGCCGTAATTCTTGCGCGTGCGGTTCTGGAGGCTACCTGCAAGGACAAAGGGGCCGGCGGCAAGGATCTCTACACGCGTATTGACGCTTTGCACAGCGCAGGCTCAGATCTCCGGAAGTAGGTGACCGACCAGCCCTGTGATCAGGGTTTTTTCTTTGTCTCATATCATCGGAATACAGATAAGATTTGGTAGTCTGTTGGGATGGATCAGACCGCGCTGGAGGGGATGCCGGAACCGGCAATGCTGCGCCTGCACGCCAGCGACGGGCAGGTCCTGGTCAGCTGCGGACGCTCGCTGCTCTACCGCTACGACGCGTTCGACACCGGGATGCGCAACCTGGCGATTGTGGCGTTGACCGACGCCGGCCGGCGCGTCGATGAGGTGGCTGCCGTGTTCGGGTTGACCGCAACGTACGTCTCCATCCTGCGGGGCCGGGCCCGGGCGTCGGGGTCGGCCGGTTTGTTGCGTCGCCGGGGGCGCCCGCCCAAGCTGTCCGACGGTCAGGTGGCCAAGGCGCGGCGGTGGGCGGCGCACGGGTGGACCCAGCAAGCCATCGCCGACCGGCTCGGGGTGGCCCAGTCGGTGATCAGCGAGCTGCTCGCGCGGCTGGGCCCGGCACCGGTGCAGGACGTGCTGCCCGAGCCGGCCGACGCCGCTGCCGATACCGAGCCCGCCGAGGCGACAACCGCCGAGCCTGCCAGTGCCGGGCCGGTCCACGCCGAGCCGGTCCACGCCGGGCCGGTCCACGCCGGGCCGGTCCACGCCGAGCCGGTCCATGCCGAGCCGTTGGCGGCGTTCGCGGGAACGTCTCGGATCAGTACGGGCACGTTCCCGTGCCGGTATGCCGGGGCGATGCTCCTTCATGCCTACCTGGACCGGGTCGGCACGCAGACGATCTTCGGCACGCTGGCCGG